>FXBF010000648.1_pt1 | contig 12095 bp, 8 predicted proteins | sample 5335321 | NCBI WGS metagenome assembly FXBF01 (sample SAMEA103928391, study PRJEB20085) | sediment metagenome | isolation source: sediment | reverse complement strand
ATGAAGAGCACGCTCGCCGCGCGGGTTTCATCGAGGTCACGCGTGTGTTTCGATAGCCCGCTCACGTAGATATAGAAAGATTGGTCCGGGCCGGTCACAAACGGGGCATAACTCGCCAGGGGTTTGCCATCGGCATTGGCCGTGGCCAAAAGCAGGGTTTTGAATCCGGCCATGAAAGCCCTCGCTTCTTCGGCGATTCGATCCAGTTCCTCGTTGCAGCTCATGCAGAAAACTCAGGCGCTGCGCGCCCTCGATAGCGCTTCCCACACCTTGAGGGGGGTTATCGGCATGTCGATGTGACGCACGCCGTACTCTTTCAGCGCATCAACGACCGCCGCCACGATTGCCGGCGGGGCGCCACCGCTACCGGCCTCGCCTGCACCCTTGACTCCCAACGGGTTTCTCGTGGTTGGTGCGTCTTCATCGTAAGCAGTTTTGAACGCGGGCAAGTCATCAGCGCGTGGCAGTCGATAGTCCATGAACGAACCTGTGAGCAACTGGCCGCTATCTTCCTCATAGACGATGTCTTCCATCAGTGCCTGACCGATACCCTGTGCCGTGGCGCCCATCACCTGCCCATCGACGGTCATGGGGTTGATAATGGTGCCGAAATCACTCACCACGGTGTAATCGACAACAATGACGGCGCCAGTGTCGGGGTCGACTTCCACTTCGGCGACATGGCAGCCAGCGGGGCAACTCAATTGCGCGTCTTCATAAGTAAGCTCGGAATCGAGATCCTCTTCAGCGCCTGGGGTGCGCTGTGCAGGATCGAATGAAGCCGCGATGACCTCGGTCATCGACACCGACCGGTCTGTGCCGGCAATGGTGAAGGCGCCATCGGCAAAGCGGATGTCAGCGGCCGCTGCCTCCAGCAGATGACCGGCGATCTGTTTGCCTTTCTCGATGACCTTGTCGGCCGCAGCTGCCACGGCCGAGCCTATGAGCTCGAGCCCGTGCGATCCTCCGTGTCCGCTGCCTATCGGCGTTGCGTCCGTATCCGCCTGAACGTGACGGACCTGGGCGAACGGCACGCCGAGCCGATCAGCGATGATCTGCGGGAGCACGGTTTCATGGCCGGTGCCGACCGACTCGCCGCCGACCGCGACGGTCACGTCGCCGTTACGCTCGAACCTAAGCGCGGCATACTCCTGGCGCATCCCGCCCGTGAGCCCGAGATAAGTCGCTACCCCGATGCCGCGCCGCCAGCCGCTCGCGCGGGCGGCGGCAGCGCGTTCGGGAAAACTGTTCCAGCGTGCGAGCTCGAGCGTCCGGTCGAGCATATGCTCGAAATCGCCGGAGTCGATCTCAAGGCCCACCGCCGTCTTGTAGGGCAAGTCCGTGCGCCGGATCAGGTTGCGCCGGCGCAGCTCGGCGGGATCCATGCCAAGCTCCATGGCGGCGAGATCGATGACGCGCTCTATATGGTATGTCGCTTCCGGACGTCCGGCGCCGCGGTAGGGATCAATGGGCGCGGTGTGCGTGAACACGGCCTTGGCCTCGAAGTGAACAGCTGGAATTCGGTAGAGCCCGCCCTGTGTGCGCACAGTCCCGGCGGTGGGTGTGAACGGACCGGTCGAGGCCACATAGGCGCCGATGTTGCCTGCTGTCGAGACGCGCAGGGCCAGGAACTGTCCGTCGGCGTCCAGCGCCAGCTCGACCCGGCCCACCTGGGCGCGGCCGTGATTGTCGGCGGCAAAGCTTTCACCACGATCGGCGATCCATTTGACCGGACGACCGAGCCGCTGTGCAGCGAACAGCACGAGCGCATATTCCGGGTAAAGGGCATTCTTTCCGCCAAAGCCGCCGCCGACATCATAGGCTACATGCCGGACTTTCTCAGCGGGCACGTGGAAAATTTTCTCGGCCAACTGGTTGCGGTTAGAGTGGATGTTCTGTGCATTGGAGATCAACGTGAATTTCTGCCGCTGGGGCTCGTACTGACCGATAGCCCCGCGCGGCTCGATGGCGGCCGCAATGACGCGGCTGTTGAGCAAGTCTGCCGAGATTACGCGGTCGGCACGGGCAAATGCCGTGTCGACCGCTGCCCTATCGCCGGCCTCAAAATCCACGCAGAGATTGCTCGTCATGTGATCCCACACTAATGGCGCACTGGGCTCGAGTGCTTTTTCCGCGTCGGTGACAGCGGGTAGGGCCTCGTAGTCAATCTCGATCAGCTCGGCAGCATCTTTCGCGGCTTCAGGTGCTTCGGCCACGACGAAGGCGACGGCATCGCCCACGAAACGCACGCGATCTTCGACGAGCGCCGGCCGCGGTGGCGCAATGACGGGAGAGCCGTCCTTGTGTTTCGCGCGTGTGCGCGTGGGCAGGTCTCCGAGGCCGGACGACTTCCAGTCCTGCCCCGTGTACACCGCGAGCACGCCGGGGGCAGCCACCGCGGCGGCGGTGTCGATCCTTGTGATACGCGCATGGGCATGGGGGGAGCGCAGTACTATGGCGTGCGCCATGTTCTCCAGCGTAATATCGTCAATGTAACGGCCGCTGCCCGTAAGAAAGCGCACGTCTTCCTTCCGGCGAACGGCCTGACCGATGCCGTATTTTTCCATGCTTTACCTAGAGGATTTGTGTTGTCACGAAGTAAAAAACCTTATTGTGTACCGCGGTCCCCGCCTTGTGTGGTGCAGCGGTAGAATCCAGTTGTGGCATACCGATCACACAGCGACCACAGCTTCTCGAAGTCCGGCTGCATGGCGTCCAACACAGCTCGCTCGTGCAGTGGCACAATCAGCTTGGGGCGCGACACCGAAACCGATTATATCGGTCCCGCCTCGAGCGCGATAGCCTGTACCGGGATGCGCAGTGCTGCGGCCGGCGGAGTGCACTGCGAACTGGAACCAGCTATCCCTAAGTATGGCAAAATAGCGCACGGGATTAGTTCACGGTCTCGGCGTACTTTAGGACTTCCATTGGCGGAAACAGATTCAACTTACGTGCGGTGGTCATGTTGACCACATAGGCAAACTGTTTGACCCCGATAACAGAAAGATCGCCGGGGGTGGCGCCCTCAAACAGGATTTTTTGAGCCTGCTGTGCCGCAAGCGCGCCCACATCGGCATAACGTGCTGACACTGACATTAGAGCTTGTGATTTTCTCACTAGGGCTTCATATGGACTTAGTACCGGTATGCCGTTTTTGATAGCGGACTCCGTGAAAACGTCGCCGTTGGCGCGCAAGAAAGAGCTGGACCCAACGTTGATGAAATCGACACCTTTTTCCTTGAGATCCGCCATTTTTTCTGGAATCGACTCGGGTTTGGGACGGCCATTCGCGCCGAGCTCAAGTTGAAGCGCGACCAGCTCGAATCTCATTTCCTTCGAAAGCACCCGGAGTTCTTCGACCTTTAAAACGGAGTTTTTCTCATTGCTATTGTAGAGAACGCCGAGACGTTTGAACTCGGGATAATATGAGCGAATGGTCTTGATGTTTACCCTTTCTGGAACGCGATTTCGGGTACCGGTGACATTAGTGCGCCCGGTTTTTTCATAACTCTTGATAATCCCGGTGCCGATCGGATCGGCAACGATCATGAAAACGACGGGAATATCGTTGATGAAGCGAGGATCAGCCGCATCCTTGAGCGTGCCCACCACCCCGCGTGTGACGCTTGTGCCCCAGGTAACGACTAGATCGGCCTTCAGCTCTCTGGCCTCTTTGACAAACTGGGGCAGCACCTTCTTGTCGCGCTTCGCATCCCTGACGACAATTTGCGTGTCCAGGGCTTTGACTACGAAATATTTCTTGAAGGCTTCACAAGCCTCTTCGCATCCTCGCCAAACGGCCATGTAGACGGTTTTCTGCGCGCCCGCCACCGCCGGGCCACTACCTGAAAAAAATAAGGACAACGCGACCAGGAACACCGATAGTAGCCTTTTCATGGTCTCTCCCCTCTAGTGCGCAGCCGGTAGCCGCCTGCAACGACAGCAAATAATAATGCCCCCGTCGCCACAGAGATGCCCGTTATGCCGACCGCCGTAGTATAGCCAATTTTCCCTACCAGAAAGGCGGTCAGCAGCAAGCCAAGAATACTGCCGACACGCTCGAATGTACGCAACGCCGCCAGCATGACGCCCCGGCCTTTCGTTGACGCAGATTGGCTGAGCTCAAGCACGTGTGCCACTTGTGGCGCGCGGATAAAAGCGTGAGCAACACCGGCCGCGGCGATCGTGGCCGTGATCGCCCAAAATCCAGACTCCCAAGACAAAGCGATCAAAGCAAGTCCGGAGATGACACCGCCGATGGTCAACATTATGGCCGTACTGGAATACCGGTCTGCCAATCGCGCAACCCACGGCGCCACGACCACAGTAAGGAGGTAATAGAGCATGAGTGCGCGGCCGATGTCGGCGGGGCTGGAGCCGAGATCAGCCAGCATCAGTGGAACCAGATACCAGAGGAAGGCCGCCATCAATACATTGGCGGGGATGGCGATGCCAAAAAGCAGGGCTACGAAACGGAGGTCGCGGAATACCGATAAGAAACCGCTGAACCCTACCGCAGCAGATTGCTTGTGCGGTTGCTCGGCCCTTGCGCCCGATAGCATGCCAAGCGCAACGACAGCAGCAACACCAATCAGCACAGCACCGACAAGGAATACATTGCTTTGGCCAATCCGATCGGCCAGCACGCCACCGATTGCCGTGCCGACGAAGGTTCCACCGATCACCACGGCGACGAAGCTGGCCGCCGCGCGGGTGTGGCGGCCGGCGGAAACGGCCGCAAGCGCATACTCCTGGCAGGCGATAGTGGCAAGGGCATAGCCGGCGCCGGCCACGCCCCGCCAGAGTATGATCTCCGCAGCGCTGGAGCTGATACTGAGACCGATATGACTGGCGGCGACCGGAACCAGTGCCACAAGAAAAGCCCGCCGCGGCGAGAGTCGCTCGGCGATAAGCCCCGATACCGGAGACAGTGCGACCAGTGCGACCAGATAGGCGATTAACGGGAGGCTGACGATGACTGCTTCGCTCAGCCATGTCTCACCGGCAATCATGGATCGGACGTATAGCGGCAGGAACGGCTTGCTAAGTTCGTCGGCCGCCGCAAACACGAACAATGGTAGCCTGATGTCGACGATATCCGTAAGGCGGAGCGTACGGGGTACCGTACCGGCAAGCCTAAACCGGCTTCCGAGATCCCGTAGTCGACTGAGAGCGTCCGCGTGAATTTCGCTTCTTGAGTATCGGTCCAACAGACGGCCGAATCGGGCATTCAGGTCTTCGGCGTGATCAGAGAAACGAGCGGCAACGCGATCGATACTCGTTGTCGTTACCTGCCTAAGGCGCCCCGAAAAATCCCCGCGCGCCTGCCCCTCGAGTAACATGTAGAGTTGATCGAGAGGTTTTCGAAGCGAGGTCGCCGTGACCGCTACCGTGATTTCGAATGCCAGCAGAATAGCAACCAGAATGACCACCAATACGTCGAGAAAGACGTTTCGAAATTGCTGTTTGACATAGGCCCGGTCTATTTCGACGGCGATCTCGCCGACCAGATCGTTACCAGTGAGAATGGGAAAGACAAAAGATTTCTCCGGAATTTCGATTACGGAATTTCCGGTATCGATCCTTCCTTGAGCATTTCGTTCTGGTCGAGTGTTTCCCCCGTCGCCTCGGACGCGGGACACGATTTTCTGGTCCGCGGAACGGATGGTGATGGCGGAGACTTCCGGGAAGTCGGCGAGGACTTTTTCTAGATAGGTCTTTGTGCCTGTGAGCTGATTTAAAGGTATACCGAGATCGAGTGCTCTCTGTATGTCGGCGCGTACAATGGTACCGATCTGTCGGGAACGGTTGGAAAGCTCCGGTTCAACGGCTTTATTAAACGCACGCACAGTGAAGCTCCCAAGAATTACGGCCGCGATAACAATCATCAGTGCCGCCAAGGGCACCAGACGGGCTGCCGCCGCTTGGCCCGGGGATACCGTTTCCGCGTTTTTCATTCGGATGGGCCCGTTGTTGTGGCGTTTCGCTCGTCGGAGCGAGTTTCGAGCGCTGCAAGCTCTTTGCCGGCGGCGACATATCGATCTTCGGCTGCGCTTAGCATCTGCTCGAGGTTTTCGGTGTCAATGCCGAAACCCCGCACGGGTTGCGGCGCGGGGTCGTAGCCGCTTGCCGAGCGGCGCCATTCCCGCCGTTCAATGGTCGCAAAAGCCGCATCGATACCCGTAAAGACTTGAATCAAACGGCGCAGGCCGAAACGCAGTATTGCGATGCCGATACCTGCGACGACAACAAGCGTAATGATCAAGTAGATCGTCAAACGGGCCGCCATCGCCCCCACGGCTGTGTCGAGTCCGGTCTTGGGATAAACGACGAGGACACCGCCGAGCTTCTCGCCCGCCAAATCCAAGATAGTGACACCGCTCAGGAAAGTCTGCCCGGTTTCGGCATGCCAGATAGGGGATTCAGAGTCGGACTGTGCGAAAAGCACTTCCGCGCGAACGCTGGTTGGAGGGTTCTGGTCCGTGGAATGGATGATAGTGCCGACCTGGTCGAATATGTGTACCGCCGAAATATCAGAGTCTGTCTGACGCGCCCGTTCCAAAATCGCCCGTGCATTGCCCACACTCGAGAGCGACAGACCCAAATCCGTCGCCGATTTGAATGGTGTCTCGATAGTCTGGGCAAGGACCGACAGCCGGCCGTGAATGAAATTCGCCAGGATCGCGTCGAACTGAACCACGGACAGGGCAGCCAGCACCACTGACACGGTTGCGATCAGCACGGTAACCGTAACCCAACTGCGCCAAAAGAAAGACATCCACGCTCCTCCGTCGACCGACGTCGAAAAATGTTATCAGAGCCTTCAAGGCATGCCCATGTCGTCTACCTTTTTCGCAATGGTAGTAGAGATATTTCGACCGCTTATTTAACCAGACCCGAAACCAGCATTCGTTTTATTTGGCCGTCTGATTGCGTGGTAGTATACGGGTTTCCCACCGGAGGTTAGACCATTCGTATTCTGATCTTGCCTGGCGATGGAATCGGCCCCGAGATTGCCACCGCCACGCGCATAACGCTCGAGGCCCTGGACGCGTGCCTCGGCCTCGGGCTTGCGCTCGAGCAGCACGAGATCGGCTTGGCGGCACTGGGCGCCCGCGGGACGACCCTGCCCGGCGACGTGATGGAGCGGGTACGCGCCGCTGACGGTGTCGTTCTCGGTCCGGTGTCGACCTATGAGTACCCGCCGGTTGAGGAGGGTGGAGTCAATCCATCCGCGACCATCAGGAAAGAGCTGGCCCTCTACGCCAACATCCGCCCGAGTCGCAGCCGGCCCGGCGTGCCCGCGATGGCGGCGGACATGGACCTCGTTGTCGTGCGCGAGAATACCGAGGGCTTTTACGCCGATCGCAACATGTTCGTCGGGTCCGGCGAGTTCCAGCCGAGTGAAGATATCGCGATCGCCATGCGCAAGATCTCCGCACCCGCGTGCCGGCGCATTGCGGTCGCCGCCTTTGAGCTTGCCAGGCGGCGGCGCAAGTCAGTCACGATGGTCCACAAGGCCAATGTTCTCAAGGTGACCGACGGGCTCTTCCGGCGAGAGGTGCGCGCCGTCGCCGAGGGCTTTTCGGACGTGAAGGTCGAGGAGGTTCTGGTGGACGCGATGGCGGCGATGCTGGTGCGTAAGCCCGCGGCCTTCGATGTCATCGTCACGACCAACATGTATGGCGATATTCTGTCGGACGAGGCGGCGGAGCTTGCCGGAGGGCTGGGACTGGCGCCTGCACTGAATGCCGGTGATACTCATGCTGTGGCGCAAGCGGTGCATGGCTCGGCGCCCGACATCGCCGGGCAGGGGATCGCCAACCCAACGGCGTTGATGCTCTCGACAGCCATGTTGCTCGAGTGGCTCGGCGCACGTCACGACCGTGAGAAGCTCGTGACGGCGGCGGGCCATTTCCGCCAGGAGATCGACGCCTGTCTGGCCGAGCCAGGTAACCACACGCCCGACCTCGGCGGTAATGCCAGCACCGCGCAGTTCGGCGAGGCGATTGCGGAAAGGATCGCTGCGCTTACCGGTTAGGTAGTGTCGCCTACCGGCGACGTATATTAGCCGGGTCTCGTCCCGGCAGACGAGGAACTTTGGTTTCGGCCAAAGTTCCCAAAGCCATCTGCGCCTGCGCCGTCGCCCGCTAACACCAGCGGGTGCCCTGCGCGCCTCGTCGTCTCAGCGGGTCCAGGCAAGGCACATTCCCTGTGCCTGGCCTGGACGCGTGGAATCCCTTCCACGCCCGTTCCGGCCGTCCCTTCGCCTTCCTCGGTGCTCGGCTCGGCGAAAGGCGCCTAAAAAACAGCGAGAAGACTGTACGTCTGCGGCCCGCTCTTCGTCTGCACTCGGGGCTCGGCTTGACCAGGGCGCGTGATAAAAACCCCACCTCTCAGTCCTTACATCTCGCTTCGGCTTGACTAAGGGGGGTCAAGAAAAAGCAATTCACGCCTCACCCCTCCCGTGCCTGCCGATCAAGATCGGAGAGTGCCACCCGCCCCACACCACCGCCAGCCGTTGCACCGATGCGACCCATCTCCATGATGCTGTCCCACAAGCGCTCGCTGTTGATTCTCAAGTTCTCGACAATGCCCACCGGTTTGCGAGGAGTAAATATAAGTAACGAGCTGCTTGGATATTGTATACAATCGATCGAGTTGCGCTACTGCGCGAGCCGCCCCGAAACGTGCCAAGACCGTGTTCTATACTTGGTCAACGATCCCAGGGAGCCTTTGGTGACGGGCAACAGAGGAAATACGATGGTGGTCCACAAAGATTTCGAGCGTCCTGGTCGAGAGTTGCTCACGGCCATCGGGCAGCAGGCCACGGCGACCTTGCACGAGGCGCTGGGCAAGCAAGGAGCCATGGCGTTTCACATCAAGCCGCTTTATCCCGGCATGAAGCTTTGCGGACCGGCTTTGACGGTAGCGGTGCCGCCCGGTGATAACCTGATGATCCACTACGCGATGACTCTGGCGCGGCCGGGCGATGTACTGGTGGTGGATGCGAACGGATTCACCGAGGCCGGGCCATGGGGCGACATCATGACGACCGCTGCGATGGCCCAAGGCATTGCCGGACTGGTAATTGACGGTTGTGTACGCGATGCCGAGACGTTGCATGAGCTTGGATTCTCCGTCTTTGCGCGCGGGACCAGTATGAAGGGCACGACCAAGGAGCATCCCGGTGATGTCAACGTGCCGATCATGTGTGGCTCGACACCGGTGTGCCCCGGTGACATCGTCGTGGGTGACGACGACGGGGTGGTTGTCGTGCCGCGAGCGCAGGTGACTACGGTGCTCGAACGTGCCAGAGCACGAGAGGCGGACGAGGAGGGGAAACGACGTGAGCTTCGGGCGGGCAAGAGCACTGTAGAGTTGCTCGGACTGGCCGACGTCCTGAAATCGCTGGGCGTCGAGTAGTGCGACTGGCCGTTTTCAGGCTGTCACAACATACTCCAGCTAGCGAGCGTTTCGCAGAACACACCGGTCCCGGTTTCTACTAACCGTCAAAATTCTTGGATAGTGTCATGAATGATAATGCCCTACCGCTGTCCCGCTTCACTGTGCTTGACCTCACCCGCGTGCGCTCGGGCCCCACGGCCGTGCGTCAGCTCGCCGACTGGGGGGCCAACGTAATCAAGATCGAGCCGCCGGAAATGATCGACAAGTCCCAGGGCATGGGCGGAGCGCGTCACGGCCCCGATTACCAGAACATCCACCGCAACAAGCGCAGCGTGACGTTGAATCTCAAAGACCCCGATGGCGTAGCGCTGTTCAAGCGCCTGGTCCAAAAGGCCGATGTTGTAGTGGAGAACTACCGGCCAGACGTCAAGCAACGCCTCGGCATCGACTACCAATCGGTCCGGGCCGTCAATGCGCGCATCGTCTACGGCAGCATTTCCGGCTTCGGGCAGGACGGACCTTATGCCAAGCGCCCTGGTTTCGACCAGATAGCACAGGGCATGGGCGGCCTGATGTCCATAACGGGCCTACCGGGGCAGGGACCGGTTCGAGTTGGCATTCCCATCGCCGATCTGACGGCGGGGATGTACTGCGCGATCGGTATTTTGATTGCGCTGTTGGAACGCGAGGTATCCGGTGAGGGACAATGGGTGCACACCTCGCTGTTGCAGGCACAGATCGCCATGCTCGATTTCCAGGCGGCACGCTGGCTGATCGCGCATGAGGTCCCACCGCAGGCAGGCAACAATCATCCGACCAGCATCCCGACCGGCGTATTTCGCACAACCGATGGCCACATCAACATCGCGGCCTCCGGCGAGCACATGTGGCAACGTCTGTGCCAGACACTTGATGCCGCGGAGCTGCTCGATAACCCTGCCTTCGCGAGCGGCGAGCTGCGCTCCAAGAATCGCGATGCGGTGAACGCCGCGTTGGAGTTGCACACGTCCAAGCGTCAGAGTGCCGCGCTGATCGACAGTCTCAATCAGGCGGGCGTTCCTTGCGGGCCGATCTACACGATCGACAAGATGTTCGAGGACCCACAAGTCAAGCACATAGAGATAACACCGCCTGTGGTACACCCCATTCTAGGTAAGATCAACGTTGTCGGTCAGCCGGTGACTATGAGCCGCGCCGCGCGCGGGCAGTACACACCTTCGCCCGAACGCGGTGAGCACACGACCGAGGTCCTCGCCGAGTTCGGCCTCAGTGCCGATGAGATCGCGGATCTGCAGAAACGGCAAATAATTTGAATCGCTGTGCAGGAGTTTTCATGCAATCCTCTACGGACAAGCTCATCTCCGCGAAAGAAGGCGCCATCGGCCGCCTGACGATTAACAACCCGGCACGGCGCAACGCGATGTCTTTCGACATGTGGCAGGCTTTGCCTAGCTTACTTGAAGATTTCGCGGCTGACGAGGTCATTCGCGTGGTAGTCGTCAGCGGTACTGGCCGCCAGGCTTTTTGCGCGGGAAACGATATATCCGAGTTTAAAAGGACACGTTCGACAAAGGAAGAGATTGCTGAATACAACGCGGCGACACGCCATGCTTACGATATGCTTGCTTCTATTAGCAAACCGACGATCGCCATGATAGAAGGATACTGTATCGGTGGTGGTCTCGAAGTCGCATTGTTGTGTGATATTCAGATCTCATCGGACAATGCCCGCTTCGCTGTAACGCCGGCGAAGTTAGGATTGGGCTACAAGTTGGACGATATTCGTTTGCTGGTTGATAACATGGGTCCGAAGTATGCGAAGGAAATTCTTTTTACCGGGCGTCAGTTTAGTGCCGAGGAGGCGCACGGAATGGGCATTGTGAACCGGGTTGTGCCCGCCAATGAACTAGTGGCGTTTGCTGACGAATACGCGCAGAGTATTGCGGCCAACGCGCCGTTGTCCGTCATGGCAGCGAAAAAGATCATTGCCGAGGCAGTCAAGAGACCGAGCCTAGCGGACCGTGAGCTGTGCCAACAGCTAGTTGATGCATGTCACGCCAGCGATGATTACAAAGAAGGCCAGCGCGCATTTACAGAGAAACGAAAGCCGATCTTTACCGGCCGCTGACCCCGTCTATCGTGTGGACTCACACCAGAGATCGCCAAGATCGCAGAGAAAATCAAGAAAAGAAACTTCCAACGCAGAGGCACATCCGTGATCCGTGATTCGTGATTCGTGATTCGTGATTCGTGAACCGTGATCCGTGATCCGTGATCCGTCGTCTGTGATCCGTGAGGGGTGAGACGTGCTTTGTTTTTTTGGGCGCCTTTCGCCGAGCCAAGCGCCGAGGAAGGCAAATTGCTGTTCTTTCGCTACGTGGTCTAACAGGGCGTTGAAAAACGCCCTGTTAGGCGCCGCAGGGATGCGTCGCATCATTTTTTAAACACGCAAGTGTTTGAGAAATGGAGCGACCCGCGGACATATGCCGCGGGGAAGCGAGTTGAAAAAGGCCCTGGGCGAAGCGGAAACAGATAAAGCTCCGGTGGGTGCGCCGGATAAAGACGAGTGCCCGGTGGACGCTCGTCCCGGCGAACGCCCGAGCCAGGAAGGCTCGGGCCGGTGCCCAAGCGAAGCAGGGAGTGCGAAGCGCAGGGATTATCCCGCTAAGCGGGTTCGCCACGGACGG
>FXBF010000647.1_pt1 | contig 12097 bp, 13 predicted proteins | sample 5335321 | NCBI WGS metagenome assembly FXBF01 (sample SAMEA103928391, study PRJEB20085) | sediment metagenome | isolation source: sediment | reverse complement strand
ATTTGCTTTTATATCATGATGAATGCTTGTATGTCAACTTTGAAGATTTGACCCCTTTCTCCTCCTTTCTCCTCTTTCTCTGTTTTATGAGTATGCCTTTTCGCATAGGCCGTCAAACGCTGAAGCGTATATCGAGAATGCTGTTCATTGGAATGACATAATCGCGGTCGACGAGCCTGGTCAACTTCTTGGAGCGTGCATCCTGCATGTTGTGGGCTGTCATCATATCCTCACAGCTCACGAGTTCCGCCTTGATAAATCCCCGGGCTAGATCTGAATGAATCTTTCCGGCACATGTTATGGCATCAGTGTTTTTCTTAACTAACCATGCATGGACCTCCTGTTTGCCGACTGTGTAGAAAAACATCATGCCGGCTTTCCCTATTCCGTCACTGCACACAATATTTGCATCCGGCAATGTGTCCCTGTAAACCAGCGTAGGTGTGAAACTCAACAGTCTGAACGCTTTGACAATAGCCAGCTCGACATTGTCCAGGGACAGATCACAGATTGGCTTCTGATTCTCAAGTTGCGCCAGGCAGTTTTCGAGAACCCCCTTTTCAGACGGGTCCTCTGTTCTCGACAGTCTGCCTTCGATTTTCTCCATGTCAAGAATGAGCAAATCCAGAACATATTCATTCGCTATCGCGATGACGTCAGCCGACTCGTAGTCGTCTGGCAAGAACTCGAAGTAGTATGGCGATTTCTTTGCCGGCTGAAACTTTTCGGTAAGACCCGCGAAGATCCCGTCATTGTACTTTATCTTGCCCTGCGGTAGGTTTAATCCTGTATATGCTATTTTCATTCCGTAGAAAAACCTTTTGCTTTATTTAACATTTAAGACATACCTGAATGTTCTCCGGGCAGCCAACAAGTTAGTATACAATTTCTGTATATCATGATATTTGCAATGATATACAGAATTAGACCAATTATTCAATGATAATTATACCCCCAAGATTACTATTACAATGAAATACGCTTCTCGTTAAAAGGTCAATACCAAGCAATCGCCATGGTCACTACAGAAAGTGGTTAAGATATCAATTAATCATTAACAAATGAAATGATAAATTGCTGGAGAGGATTTAACAATTACCCTTTCAGAATAGGATATTGTCTGTTGGATTGAGTAGTGGATAGATTACACAGATGAAAAGTATAGTCTTAATCTGTGTAATCCCTGCCGGCAGGCAGGTAAATTTTAATCGGGGTAATCAGTTTCCACAGTTTTTTAGTGGAAACTACTTGAAACTCTGCTTCTCTGAAGGGAATATCCCTTTTTCTACTTCTTCTTTATATGTTTTAACCGCTCTTAATGCCTCTTCTTTCAGGTTTACATACTGCTTTACGAATTTCGGTACAAACCTTTCAAAAAGGCCTATCACATCATGGAGAACAAGCACCTGCCCGTCACAATTCGGGCCAGCTCCTATCCCAATAGTTGGAATCGTAAGTTTCCTGGTTATTTTTTCTGCAAGACTCATTGGGATTGCCTCAAGCAGTAATGAAAACGCACCGGCATCCTCAACAATATGCGCCTCATCTATTAATTTATTGGCTGACTCCTCGGTTTTACCCTGCACCTTATATCCCCCCATCCTGTGAATTGACTGCGGAGTAAGTCCTATATGAGCCATAACAGGGATGTCTGATTTAGCCATTGCCCTGATATGATCAGCAAGCTCAGCGCCTCCTTCCATTTTAACCGCAGATGCGCCCGCCTCTTTTAGAAACCTGCCTGCATTTCTTACCGCCTCCTGAACATTCGCCTGATAGGACATAAAAGGCATATCTCCAATCACCATTGCATTTTTTACAGCCCTTGAGACTATTTTTGTGTGATAAATCATCTCATCCATTGTTACAGGCAGGGTATTTTCAAGCCCCTGAACAACCATGCCAAGTGAATCACCGACAAGGATAGCATCTATTCCTGCCTCATCCACAATCTGTGCAAACGGATAATCATAGGCAGTGAGCATAGTGATTTTTATACCTTCTTTTTTTCTTTTTAAAAAATCCTGGACTGTAAATTTTTGCATAACGTCAACCCCGGTAGATTTATTATTCGTTATACGTTAATCGTAAAAACACTAATAACTAATAACATATAACGTATAACTTATTTAACTATTTCCACCAACTCTAAATCAAAAACAAGGGCTTTCCCTGCTAAAGGATGATTGGCATCCATCTTAAAATTTTTCCCGGTTATTCCTATTACTGTCGCAGAAAATGAGCTTCCATCCGGCCTGTTCATATTCACAATCTCACCAATTCCGGGCTCAAAATTCTGCGGTGCCCTTTCCCTGCCAAATTCAAAAATCTTATTCTCGTTATGAAGTCCATAAGCATCTTCTACCGGGACATTAACTGTCTTTGACTCACCGGGCGCCATACCAATGACCCCGTTTTCAAATCCAGGGATTATCTCTCCCGTGCCCAGGGTACATTCCAGAGGTTTGGAATCACGTGAAGATTCAACTGTCTTCCCGTCTTTCAGTTTTAATGTGTAATGAACCTGAATCCTGTCTCCCTTCTTTGCCCGCATAAACAGCCTCCCCGTTTGATGTTTTATTTAGCCACAGACTTTCACTGACAAAATGTTTTTCTTTTCTCTCTCAGAAAGGCACAAGGCAAAGTTCTCAAAGAATATTTTTAATTTTTTATATATAAAATTCTCATTTATTAAGTCTGTGTTAGTCTGTGGCTAAATGTTTTAAATTTTTATCCCTGCATGCATTTTTGCTGACAAAACAGTGTTTTTCATGAGCATGGTAATGGTCATTGGTCCTACGCCGCCGGGTACAGGGGTAATAGCCCCGGCTATCTCTTTGGCTGCATCAAAATCAACATCGCCCTTTAAGATAGCCACCATCCGGCCGGTTTTTTCGCTTTTCTTTTCGCCTACGCGGTTGACGCCGACATCTATGACACATGCTCCCGGCTTGATCCATTCAGGTTTGACAAGGTCGGGCACACCGGCCGCAACAATCAGGATGTCAGCGCGTTTACAGTGCGCCTCAAGATTTTTCGTGCCTGTATGAACTATCGTAACAGTGGCATTCGCGCCTTTCCCCTTCTGGAGCATGATGTTGGCAATAGGCTTTCCGACAATATTCGAACGGCCTACAACAACAACTTCAGCGCCTGAGGTCTCAAAACCGGACCGTATGATAAGTTCCTGGATGCCTGCAGGTGTGCATGGAAGAAATTTTACTTCATCGCCTCCTATCATCATTCGGCCGACATTAACAGGGTGGAAACCGTCTACATCCTTGTCAGGATCAATAGCATTGAGCACTTTCTTTTCATCAATGTGTTTTGGCAGGGGAAGCTGTACAAGGATGCCGTGTATCTCAGGGTCCTGGTTGTATTTTTCAATAAGCTTCAACAGGTCTTCCCCTGGTATGTCATCAGGTTGATCGTCCTGGATTGAGTTAAAACCAAGCTCATGCGCGATTTTCTGTTTGCCGGTAACATAACTGACAGAGGCCGGGTTTTTGCCTACAAGAATAGTAACCAGTCCCGGGACTACACCATAGCCGGCTTTTAACCCGGCAACTTCCTTTTTGAGCTCTTCCCTTATTTGTGCAGCAATCTCCCTGCCGCTTATAATCTTTGCTGACATCTCTCCTCCAGTTTTATTTTAAAATTAACCACAGTGAATTTTGTTATTCGTTATACGTTAATCGTTATTCGTATAACTAATAACCAATAACTAATAACGGCTTTTCAGAACCTCTGTGCTCTCTGTGGTTCCCTAAATGCATTATTTGGGTTAAGTTCATCCGCCCCAAACACTAATCCCTTTTTTTTATCAGCTCTAACATCTCTGCTCTTGTTGATTCCCTGGTGCGGAACATTCCCCTGACAGCAGATGTAATGGTTCTTGAGCCGGGTTTTTTAACTCCCCTCATTGAAAGACAGAGGTGCTCTGCATCTATTATTACCATTGCACCTTTTGGCTTTAATTTTTTCATAATCATATCCGCAAGCTGTGTGGTCAGCCTCTCCTGAACCTGAGGTCTCTTTGCAAAAATCTCAACTGCCTTCGCAAGCTCGCTTAAGCCGACAATCTTCCCTCCGGACGGGATATACGCAACATGGGCCTTGCCTATAAAAGGCAATAAATGGTGTTCGCATACAGAATAAAATGGAATATCCTTCAGAAGAACCATCTCATCATGACTCTCACCCTCTATGGGCTTTAATATTTCCTCTGTTGGCGTTTTGAGTCCGGAGAATATCTCCTCATACATTTCAGCTATGCGCTGAGGAGTATTCTTTAGCCCGGCTCTCTCAGGGTTTTCACCTATTCCCTCGAGAATTATCCTTATGCCTTTTTCAATTTTTTTTCTGTTCAACAGGACACCTATTGTCTTTTTCAGGAGTAAATGTGAATTTTAACATTTATAAATAATGAGTGTCAAAAAATACTGCTCACAGTAACCAGCCTGAAGGGGTATAATACCGCATGATTAAACACCTATTCTGTGTTCTCTTTTTATTAGGCATTCTTTCTTCCACAGTTTTCGGTAATTCCCTGGATTTAAAGGAATTCGGAAATTCAGAGATAACAATTCAGTACGAACTACCTCTAAAAAAAGCCGCTGAGAGAATCGCAGGAATGTATCCGCTGATTAAATCGGATTTGGAAAAAAAATTAAACCGCAGGGTTACATTTATCCCCTCCATTATCCTGATTCACAGTTCTTCCACATTTAAAAAAATGGTTAAAGGCAATGACCAAATTACGGCATTTGCTGTTCCAGGGGACAATATAATTGTAATTGACTACTCAAAAGCAGATAGAACACCCTTTGATATTAAGCTTACCCTGCAACACGAGCTGTCCCACCTGTTGCTTCACCAGGATGTTAAAGACAAATTCCTTCCTAAATGGTTTGACGAGGGCGTGTCTCAATGGGTAAGTGAAGGCATAGCAGACATTATCAATGTCAATGGGAATAAACTCCTGAAACGGGCTGCTCTTTCCGGCAACTATCTGGCGCTGAAAGATATCAGTGTCTATTTCCCGAGGTCTCCGGATCTTTTCATTCTCTCTTACGAGGAAAGCAGAAGTATTATTGAATATATCGACAGCAAATACGGAGAAGATAAACTGCTTGATATCCTGAATAAATTAAGTAGGGGCATTGACATTGAAAAAGCTGTTTCTGCTGTATTGCCTGTTGATATGGCCGGGCTCGAAACAGACTGGCATAAATATCTTCGAACAAGATATTCGTGGTTTATATATTTTACTGACAATGTTTACTGGTTGATATTTTTTGCCGGCGCAATTTTAACTGTGATAGGATTTTTACGGCTGAGAAAACGGATTAAAACATATGCTGATGAAGATGAGGATTATGAGGACGACAATGAATTTCTATAGTATGAAATTAAAAAAATAATCTGATGTTATCTTACAGATTATCCACAACTTTTTTAAGCCTGGACTGAACCTGCTTTGCGATATCCCTTAACTCCGGATTTTCAATAGACTGCATTGAAGCAATTGGATCTACAGCAGAGACCTCTGTTTTTCCCTGCTCTGTCTCCTGGACTATTACGTTACAGGGCAGCATCGTTCCTATTCTGCTCTCTGCCTGAAGGGCTTTGTATGCAAAGGTAGGATTGCACGCACCCAGGATTCTGTATTTCCTGAAATCTACATCAAGTTTCTTCTTCAGTGTCATTTGAACATCAATATCAGTAAGAACGCCGAAGCCTTCTTTTTTCAGTTCATCGATAACCCTGGCTACAGCATCATCAAATGAAACATCCAGTATTTTATTGAAGGTATATTGCATGGTTTTCCCCCTTATAAATATCCCAGTCTAATGATCTAAAAGTTACCGCAAACATTAGCCTCTACAACAAATCAGTCTTTTATCGGTAATAATCTTTTCAACTTTTTTATCATAAGGCTCAGCCGGAATTTCTTCCACAATCTGCTCGTCAAATGCCAGGGCAATTGTAGTGATTTTTTTTTTGGATTTTGAGAGAAGCCTGTCATAATAGCCCGCACCGTATCCAAGGCGATTTCCCTTCATATCAAATCCTGCACCGGGAATTATGACAACGTCAATATTTTCCAGACCGGTCTCCCTGTTTTCTGTAATAATGCCCGGCTCTGGAATCCTCATATAGCCGGGGACAAGTTCAGAAATGTCTTTTATCCAATAAAGCCTTAATTCTCTTTTTTCATTGTCAACCAAAGGCAGTGCAACTTTTTTACCGAGCTTAATAGCATCCTGCAGGCAATTCAAAGTATCAACCTCTGTCTGAAACGAGGCATAAAATAATACATTGCCGGCTTTCCTGAAATCATCTGATGCTAAAAGCCTTTTCTTTATAGCCGCTTCTTTTATCTCTCTGGCTTCAGGAGTGATGCTGTTCCTTTTCTTCAGCAGTTTATCCCTGATATCTTTTTTCAAACAAGTCTCTCAAGTGTCTCTTTAATCTTTACTGCTTCATCAACCGCCCGTTCAGACGCCCTGTAAGGTTGCAGACCCTTAATGTCTGACTCCATTATATCGTTGTTAAAGCTTATGGCCCCTAAAAATTCAATGCCGCTCAGGGCATTTCTTACAAACAGGACATCTTCTTCGTTTCTAACCTTATTGGCAACTACAAAAACTTTTTTAATACCAAGCCCCTGAGCGAGACTCTTAACCGTAACCGCTGTCTGAAGGCTTCTCTGCCCCGGTTCGACAACAACGATAAATGCATCAACACCCTCTGCTGTTCCCCTTGTGAGATGTTCTACCCCGGCTTCCATATCTGCAATTACAACCTCGTCTCTCTCTGTAACAAGATGCTTTAAAAGCCTTCGTAAAAGAGCGTTCTCAGGACAGTAACAGCCTGCTGCAGCCACTTTTGACGTACCCATCACAAGCAGGTTTATGCCGTTAACCTTATAGCCAAAACCCTCAGGGATATCATCCACTTTTGGATTAATCTTAAATATTCCGCCGCTGGTTCCGGGCCTTGCGCCTGTCCTTTCTTCAATGAGTTCTGACATTTCAGCTATAGGCCTTATCTTGTTAATTTCACTTTTAGAAACACCCAAAGCCTGGGAAAGATTTGCGTCAGGGTCTGCATCAACAGCAATTACCCTTCTGCCCTCTGAGGCATAAATATGGCTTAAGAGAGCAGAAAGAGTGGTTTTTCCAACTCCGCCCTTGCCGGTAATTGCTATTTTCATTAAAAAAATACCTGTCTAAGGTTATCTGCTAAAAACCTAACCTTTCTCAATTGCAGATAAAAGCGCCTGACGCATTACATCAACAGGGGGTTTAACGCCTGTCCAGAGTTCAAATGCAAGAACCCCCTGCCAAAGAAGCATGCCTGAACCGTCCATAGTCCTTGCGCCTTTCTTCGCTGCCTCCTGCAGAAAACTTGTATTTTTGTAAACAAGGTCGCATACAACCATTTCAGATGTGATAAAATCAGGACTTAAAGGCAGGGCGTCTTCTGACTTCAGGCCAAGCGGTGTAGCGTTTATAATTATGTCTGGCCTGCCTATATCCTTTATATTCTCAAGAAAGAATGCATTATTTCGGATTTTATTAAGATCACCTATTAATTTTTCAGCCTTTGACTTATCAATATCAAATAAAGATAATCTTGATGCCTTCTCAGATAAATAATAACTTATTGCCCTGGATGCCCCTCCAGCACCCAGTATTAAAATATCTTTATTTTCAATTGATATATTTTTTTCAGAAAGTGCATTGATAAAGCCCCGCCCGTCTGTGTTATAACCTGTTAAAGTTCCTTCTGAGTTGACTATTGTATTAACTGCGCCAATGAATGATGCCTCTTCATTAACCTTATCAAGCAGAGGAATTACCTTTTCTTTATGGGGGACCGTTATATTAACTCCCGGCAGATTTAAACTTTTAATTGCCCTCACAGCTTCCCGGAGTTCACCGGATAAAACCATAAATGCAACATAACACATGTCAAATCCAAGGGTCTTAAAAGCGGCATTGTGCATCAAAGGTGAAAGCGTATGCTCGATCGGAGAGCCGAAAATGCCTATTATCTTAGTTTTCCCACTTACATCCATCAGTTATTCCTTTCAAAAGCCCGGCAGGGGTTGGCTCTACAGATTTCACCTGAACACCCAGGCTCTCCTCCATATCATTTAGAGTAACATTATCCAGAAACATATTGTGTCCATCCCTGAGGGCAACGTTTGGCACCAGCAGGCAGCAGTCTTTCTTCATTTTACCTACGACTGCCTTTAATACATCTTTTCCGGTAAGAAGTCCTGTCACTGTTACTGCTGTACCGAAGAATTTGTTTTCAATCTTAAAGACATCCAGTGTCAGTCCCTCTATAGCTTTTAGCCTCCGGGAAAATTCCTGGAGATAAGGCATGAAAGAAACCCCGGTAAATGTGGCTACTTTCCTGGGCTCTATTTTCCCGGGAAGTTTCAGCTTTTTAGTGGAACTTAAAAACTGCGGTACCATACCCACACCGTTTTCTATCTGTGGTAAATCACCGTATTCGCCGATTGAAGGGAACGATGAGTCTGCAATAATGTATAACTCATCAGCAGGATATACAATCGGGTCGCCATGACGTCTCTTAAACCTCTTCCTCAACTGCCTGATAGATTCAATAATTTTTACAGCCTCAGCCTTTTCAACAGCTTTAAAATGAGTCTTTTTATATTTTGTTATTCCTACGGGAACAACTGCAATTGATGCTACATAAGGGTAAAATCTTTGCAGGTCTTTAATGGTCTTTGAAAGCTCCTCTCCGTCATTCAGCCCCGGACATAAAACTATCTGAACATGCATGCTTATTTTATGTGATGTGAGTTCCTGTATTTCTTTAAGAATGTCTGATGTCCTGGGGTTACCGAGCATCTTCCTTCTTAAGTCATTATTTGTTGTATGCACTGACACATACAGGGGGCGCAGCCTCTGCTGTATGATGCGTTTTTTATCTGATGGAGAAAGGTTTGTAAGGGTTATATAATTACCATAAAGAAAAGACATGCGATAATCGTCGTCTTTCAGATAAAGCGTCTTTCTCATGCCCTTGGGAAGCTGGTCAACAAAACAAAAAATGCACTTATTTCTGCAGGATCTGGTCTTGAACGGCCTTAATTTAATCCCGATGTCAGATCTTTCCTTTTTCTTTATTTTAAATGGCAGTTTCTTATTTCCCCTCTGTACCTTGAGGTCAAGGACGCCTTCCCTGGAAAAATACATATAATCTATGACATCCCTGATACGATTGCCGTTTATCTCGACAATGATGTCCCCCTTTAAGATACCCGCATCATGGGCAATAGCTCCTTCGGCCACATTGCTAACATATGCATTCATTAAAAAAACCTTCCGTATTCAACCTGTATTCTATACACTCTCTGAATTAGCAATCTTTAATCCTTTATACGCATAATGAACTCCTGATAAAGCAGTTAAAAAAGCAACCACAACAAAAAAGGACATTGGAATGAACAGCTCGTATGTTAAATTGAGTGATAAAAGAATCAGCCCTATTAACAAAAACTGACAGGCATTGGCAGCCTTTCCTAAAAAACTCGGCTCTATTTTTAAATTGGGGATAACAAAAGAAAGGATTATCCAGCCTGTTACAACAATCAAATCCCTGCTAATAACAATAATTGTAAGCCACTTGGGCATTAATCCATAAATGCTCATGAGAATAAATGAAGTTATCAGAAGAAATTTATCAGCTACAGGATCAAGTATCCTTCCAAAATATGTTGTCTGTTTCTTTATCCTTGCAATGAATCCATCAAGGGCATCAGTAACACCCGCCCCAAGGAAAAGAATCAAGGCATAATCATACCTCTGATAAATAAGTGCAAAGGCAAAGAATGGCAGCAGCAATATTCTTGTTAGTGTTAAAATATTGGGAAGATTCCCGGCTACCAAGCAATGCCTCCTTAAGAACTATTCCTACATGTAAAAAAACATTAAAATTAAATGGCTTAATAACTAATACTTATAAATTACTTTAGATAATAAACAGCCCTCTCCACATAGCGGAGAGGGCTGTCATTGTGCCTATTCTTCATAAACTATCTGCATCGCACTTTAAAACAATCCCTTAACCTTGCCTGTCGCAGTATCAACATCAACTCTTCTGAATGCGGGGTCTGAAGACGTCCCGGGCATAAGGCTTATATTTCCAGCTACCGGACATATAAAACGGGCGCCCCCATATATTAGAAAATCCCTGATGTGAAGGGTCCAGCCCCTGGGAACTCCTTTTAACGCGGGGTTATGTGACAGAGAGAGATGGGTTTTTACCATCATGGTAGTAAAGTCTTTGAATTTTGGGTCCTTTTCAAAACGTTCTGCCTTTGCCGTTGCTTCAGCAGAATAGCTAACACCGTCTGCACCATAGACCTCTTTGGCTATCAACTCAACACGCTTCCTGAGAGGAGTTTCTAAATTATAGAGGAATTTAAATTTGACAGGTTCATTGCAGGCATCAAGGACTGCGTCAGCAAATTCCAGGGCGCCTTCCCCTCCATACTGCCAGTGTCTGGAAACAGCAACGCGTGCTCCAACTGCTTCACACATGGCTTTCGTCAGTTTAATCTCCTCTTTTGTATCAGTATGGAACGAGTTTATACATACAACCGGGTTTATACCTGCTTTTTTCACCGTGTTTATGTGGTGTATAACATTCGCCATCCCGTCTTCCAGCCATGCCAGGTTCTCCTCAAAGTATTCTTTTGGTAAGGGTTTGCCCGGAGGGCAGGGTAGTGCCCCGGCATTGACACCATGGTGTTTAAGTCCGCGAATAGTGGTTGTAATAACCGAAACATTAGGAATATTTCCGGAGTATCTGCACTTTACGTTCCAGAATTTCTCAAAACCTATATCTGCGCCAAACCCTGATTCAGTAATATGATAATCTGCCAGCTTAAGGCTAATTTTGTCAGCAACAATGGATGACTGCCCAACTGCTATATTGGCAAAAGGTCCGGCGTGTACTAAACAGGGTTGCCCTTCCAATGACTGCATCAGGTTAGGGTTAACAGCCTCGCGCATCCATGCACACATGGCGCCTGCAACCTCAAGGTCTTCTGTGGTAACCGGATTTCCCTTCTTATCATAAGCCACGACTATTTCGCCGATTCTCTTTCTGAAATCAGCAAGGTCGCTGAAGATGGAGAGTATTGCCATTACTTCAGAAGAAACAGCAATGCTGAATTTTGACGACATCATAAACCCATCCATTTTTCCGCCTATGCCGATGGTGATGTTTCGGAGAGCCTGTGCACAGTAGTCAATAATCCAGCCCATCTCAACATTGCTGGGATTTATGTTAAGTCTTTTAAGTTTCCTTTTTGCAAGCTGGTTATCATCGTAATTGAATTCGTGCTGCATTCTTGCTGTCAGGGCTACCATGGCCAGATTATGTGAATTCATAACAGCATTAATGTCACCCGTAAGCCCGAGTGAGAATTCAGTGAGAGGGATGCACTGGGAAAGTCCACCACCGGCTGCCGAACCCTTGATATTCATGGTAGGCCCTCCGGAAGGCTGTCTTATGCACGCCGTGACGTTTTTTTTGCGTTTCCCGATTCCCTGAAGAAGACCCATTGTTGTAGTGGACTTGCCCTCACCTAATGGCGTTGGTGTAATAGCAGTCACCTCGATAAATTTTCCGTCAGGTTTATCCTTCAGACGTTCCAGTACCCTTGCATAATCAATCTTTGAAATATAATGACCGTGCGGAATGAGTTCTTCTTTCCGGATGCCAAGTTCCTCAGCAAGCTGGAACGTGGTCTTCATGCCGGATTCTGCAGCCGCAGCTATTTCCCAGTCTGCGTGTTTTGTCGGATCAGGCGGCATCTTTAAAATCCTCCTTCTAATATATTTATTGGTTTAAATCATTCAAGATATTTAAGGTGTTAAAACCATTAGTGTCACGTCAAGCTTATTCTGTCAGTTGCTTTGTTTGTCATTCCGGCAGTCCTTAAGCCGGAATCCAGGAATTTTTAATAATGTCATCTTGTCCCAGGCCTGGATTCCCGTTTCCACGGGAATGACAGCACGACTTGGTTATCCGTCAATTTACG
>FXBF010000646.1_pt1 | contig 12097 bp, 6 predicted proteins | sample 5335321 | NCBI WGS metagenome assembly FXBF01 (sample SAMEA103928391, study PRJEB20085) | sediment metagenome | isolation source: sediment | reverse complement strand
CAAGTGTTTCCTGGGAAAATCCCAATCGCTCTCTAATAGCTTTAATCTTCTTTGACAGTTTCTTATAAAAAATATCCATTTTTTTCCCTCCCCTATGGTTAATTACATCATATCATATGTTAGATAATATGTCAAGCTACTGTTTGATAATCTTTCAATTAAAAAAAGGGGGGCGCTGGCACATTCCGTAAAAAACTTCGTGTTTACGGGACAGGCGCCGGGCTGAGACGGATAAATGTTATTGCCGAGGGAGAGGAAGCATTCTATAAATATTAGCTTTGCGATCAGCAAAATCCGGTGGTGTCGGCTTGTCTCTGGTTACTTCGATTATTCCTTTCTCCTCAAGTTCTAATAACGCCGAAGAAATGGTATTATCGCTTATGCCATAAAGTTCTGACATATCTTTCTGACTTGTATGTATGGATTCATGGTAGGATTTTCCAAAAAGAACATCAGCATAAGCATTAAAAGGGAATGATGCAAGTATAAGACATAAAATGAATATCAGTCTAGGGTTTGCGAACCTCAAATAAATTCGATAATTTCCCAAAATATAATCCCCATAATATTCTTATATTCTCAAGAATTTTAGAATGTTTTTATAAACCTAACAAAGTTTTTTCCGTATGGTGAGAGTGAATGAGCAACTGCCCTGCCCTGATATTTTTTATTCAAAAGGCCGGCTTGAACCAGTCGCCTGGTATGTTCAGACGTTGTTTTGATATTACACTTTAATGTTGCCGCAATTTCTTCTAAAGTTATCCCATCATTTTTAGCAACCAAAAGCAAAATCTCAAGGCGTCTATGATTTGCCACACCTTTAAAATATCTTTCAAGTTGTTTTGCTGTTTTCATAGTCTTGTTTTTTTATGTTACCATAACATTCCAATATTCTCAAGAATATTGGAATGTTTATTCTTGTTAGGTGGCCTGCCCTTTGAACGTTAGATAATGTGCCCCTCTTTAGGATTAATAATGATAAAGTACATGGCTATGGTAATTGAGGTATCAGCTTCTTTTTAAATTGATAGCGAGCGTATTCCCCGTGGTCTTGTCACGGGGTCAATCAAGCGAATGCAATAATAATTTTCCTTACATTAGTGTTACCTCTGGTAACACAACGCAGGGAAAACATCTATTTATTAATATTCGTTCACTAACATTCACTAAACGTTCAGGATTCCCTGTGGTCTTACAGCAGGGGAGATCAATATGTGTGTAGGGTTTCATGGTAGGATTTGCCAAAAAGGACATTAGCGCAGGCGTAAAAGGGAAATGAAACAATTATAAGACAAACAATGAATGCCAACCGTAGACTTGCAGACATCAAAGTAACTCTATGCATTATATTAGCTGGCCTCCGTGTGCGATTGCCGAGAGAGGGGAAAATTAGTAAGTTATATTTCGATTTTTTCCCATAAAATATCAGGAATCTCATTTAAATAATCTTTTACTCTATCCTTATGGACGGCAACACATAATAAATGAGTTGGCCGACTCATTCCCACATAAGCCATTTTAATAGACTCCTTATTACGAATATCTTTATCCTTATCTTGAGAAAAACTGTGAGTTTTTCCTAAAAAACATTCCTTTAGTCTTTGAGACTCATAACCCTTGTCATAATAAGTTTCCATATAAAGAGTTGCCGTATGAGTTTCACCTTTTATTGAATGAATTGTCCCAACCTCAACGTCCATTCCATTGCATTTATAAACATTGCTTATATTATTAGAGCCTATTCGCTCTTCCGATCTTCTTACTGATTTACTAATGTCTCCATTAATAAAATCTTTAGTTTTTTGTGAAATTTCATTTTTACCAAAAGCAGTTAGTAAAATATTAGGCAAAAACTGTCTCATTTCTTCAAATACCCTGTCTGTGTGTCCCCTATAAATATCCCTACACCACAGAAATAACTTTAACTTAAATTCTGTGAATGTATCCGAACATACATCTTCCAGAAAACGAAATAAGTGACTTTGAGTATAATCTCGCTCATCAGAATCCTTTATATCTTCGTACCTCAATATTCTCAAGAAAGCATTAAGAATATTCTTTCTCATCACACCGAGACTTTTTTTGCACAAATCATTATTTTTTGATTTTGATATATACTCTCTTAAAGTCACATAATCAACTTTTGTACTTTGAGTATTTCCATTAAATTCCGGAAAATAATCTTTTATCGTAATTTTATCCGCACTCTCAACATTTTTCCGCCAACCGATAGCTTTCACGGCTCTTCCAGCAACATTTGGTATCTCGCCACAATTTTGTTTACTCCTGATAATATCAACGAATCTAGGCAAAACCTCTTTGATTGTATCGTCTCTATAAATTAACAAATGCGGTTTAACACTTGCGTGAGAAGACTTCCCCTCTATATCTTGCCTCTCCCAAGCAAAACATTGTACTACATCTGCGATTTCTTTTGAAAATCTGCAACTGCCATCAATATTTAATATTGTTCTACCGTCACTATTCCAAAATTTATCTAGCTTAACCGCCCCAGAAAATATTGCTTGATTTTTGTCGCCAATTCGCTGATAAATAGATGAACTGTTACCCCTGTCATAAAATATATCTTCTAATAAATCATATTGGTGTTTATCCATATCCTGCATCTCATCAACAAAAACATAACGAAACCGTTTTTGAAGTAAACGCTTAAATATCGGATATTCCCTGATAGCTTTCATTGCCAAGAAGTATGCATCATCAAAACACAAAACACCTCTCTCACGAAGCACGTGCTTCATTTTTAATACGCTTTTATACGTATCGCTATTTTTTGATTTTAGGGGGAATTCACCGGAATAATTAAAACCTATCGTTAACTCATCATTTTCATTCAAACGTGATTCATAAAGAACTTTTTCTTTTCTGTTTGGATTATTATTAAGCCATGCCCATGCCTTACCAGGAGAATAAACATTTTCCGCATAAATATCATCATCCATTCGATATGGTTTTCTTTTGTATAAATTTGTATAAAAAGGCATAGCCAGAAATTGATAAACAAAACTCTGTATGGTTCCAACAAAATTAGGATAAGTAAATAAACGAGGGCAATGTCTGCCAATCTTTTCCTTGATCTCGTCTACTGCTGTATTGGTATGAGAAATTACTAAGATCCCAGAGCCATCCTGAAAAGGCAAGTATTTTTCTAAAATAAGAAGTTTTGCCAGAAGTGCGGTCGTTTTCCCACTCCCAGGAACAGCTTGTAAATCAATTGTTGTGAGATTTTCTATAAAAATCTTTCTTTGATCATAGAATATTGTTTCCACTGGTAGCAATATTTTCTCTGCATATTTAATAGCATTATTCGTTATCTGAATCGTCAACGTTTTCTCCTGTGGCATGTTTAATAGCATCAATCAAATAATCTATATTCTCATCAGCAATTAGAGCCTCTTTAATAATAGCACCATCTTCTTGCAATAAATTGGCAAAAATTTGTGCAATAAGAGATTTAGAGATTCTTTTTTTACTTAACCCTAAAACTTGTGTTTCTCCTAATATTTGTTGATATATTGATAAAGCAATATTATCGTCTACCCAAGAATTAAACTGCTCATCGATCTTATTAATTGCATCATCAACAATCTGCCTTTTCCGCTCTTCTTGGTAATCTTTTTGTTCCTTAAAAGATAAAAGAACAGCTTTGTAAAACAGCTTTCTTAAAATATCAGACAAAGCAAGGCAATATTCAAACGTCCAATGGGGGGAAACAAATGTTTTTACGCTTTGCCCATTATATTTTTGTGTCTTACTATTTATTACAATTATTTTTTTTAATTGACCATTTTCTTGCATGTTTTCATCGTCTGGTTTTAAATCTAAATCGGTAATAACTGACACAGGTATTCCCATTCTCTTGCCGTCTTTTCTGCGGAAAATCTTTGCATATCGTAAAAAAGGGGTTCCTGCAACATTAACCACAGATACACCTTTTTGTGTCAAATCAATACCAATCTTTTTGGCCAAAACTGGCAATAATAACTCCTCCGCCCAACCTTCAACTAATATTACACCTTTTGTGAAAAACAAATTGGCTTTTGTAACATCAAGAAATCTCTGAAGGAAACCATAATCGCAACTATCAAGTTCTGTATATTTATTGCCCATAGGGAAAACCTGAACCCGTTTCTCAAAACAGATAACAAGACTTTTTAAATCTATTTTCGACCCTAAGTTAGGGCTATGAGTAGTTAATACAAATTGTATGTCCTTTTTTTCTTTTCTCTTTTCCTCAATAAAACTTTGCAGATACTCAATAACTCGCAGTTGTGCTTGAGGATGTAAATGTGCTTCTAATTCTTCGATTAAACCTAGTCGCGAACCTGTCCAATCACTGCGATCTAAATTTAAAAGTTCTGCAGCAATAAAAAGTAAATTCTGAGTTCCCAATCCAGGATCGAATTCCTTATCAAAAGATAGTTTCAATCCTTCAAGAATATTTTTTAATTTTGGAGAAACGACACCGAATTTAGCCTTGGACTCAATTTCACCCAAGAATTTTTGAATATATATATTCAATTCAGCACTTATCCTTTTTTCTGATCCAGCTTCTGGTAAGAATCTATCCTTTACGGGGCAGTCAGTCTCTATGCAGTCTCTATCCTTATACCCCCTATCGAAATATTTTTGTATCAAGCAATCAAAACAGCGAGATATTGCTTTTAATTCATGTGTATCAGCTTTGCCTTTAAAAACTTCATGCCCTTCCAATATTTGAGAAAGACGGGAATTTCTCTTGGGAATAAGTTCCTGCTGTGCATCTCGCAATGGTTTCAAATAGGTCGCTTTCAAGTAGTCTCTTGCTGTAGCTGATATTGCCGATCCTACATCGTCAACGCCTGCTCTTACCTCAAAAGGTAAAATCCGATCGCCATTATGCTGAATATCCATTATCAATCTCAAATATGGCTCTGCTGATTTTCCTGTGCCTTCCATGCCAAGCCATTCTGTAAAATGCATTGCTTCATTATCTTTACCTTCAAATCCTCTAAAAATACATTCTATTCTTAAACGCTGTGTTGCTTCGTAGAAATCCTCAAAATCTACTCGAATCCACTCTGTGCTATGAGTTTTTAAAACAAGTTTTATAGCATCAATAATGGTAGTCTTTCCCGAATCATTTTCACCTATTAATACATTCAATCCATTCTGAAACTGAACCTCTAAATCTGGCTGCCTGATTTCATTTCTATCCGTGACGATATCCCCGCCACCACCATATTTCCTAAAATTCCAAAGTTTTAGTTCTGATAAATACATAATTAATGGTTAAAATTAACTCTCTCCACAATCTCTATCTCCTCCGGTGTGAGAGCGTAGAGCTTGTAAACGATTTTATCAATCTGCCGTTGGTATTCTTTGACTTTGGCTTGTTTGACAGGGTTTTCGAGATAGTCTTCGTCTTTGGTAACGGTAAGGATTTTATCAACGAGAGAAATGAAAGGCCGTTTATAATTCTCTGGAATTTCAGGAACGGGTAGTTGTTCGATATATATTGTAAAAGCCCTGAGCGCTGCATTACCTAACTGAGATGAAATTTGCCTGTAATAAAAATCTAAAGTGAGAGAATTTAACACTGCAAGCAAATATTTATTACCACTATTTAGAAAATATACGGTGTTATTAGTAAACATTTTACCTGGCTCGTAAGCAAAAGATAGTTTATCTCCAATGTCTCTGTATACCAATTTTTCTTTTTCAAATTCAGGATAATAATCACAATCTCTTAATTCCCACCAGTAGTTTCCTTGGTCATCTCGGTTAAAAAGGCCTTTTCTTTTTTGGGGATTTATCCCCTTTTGTGAGAAAGCTTCACCAACGGACTTTAAATATTCTGATACTGCAGGATATTCAGTTTGAAAAATTTTAAAAGCCTTCTCCTCGCGCAACCGACTTAGATCTGTTTTCTGCTTTGTCCAGCCTGAAGGAATCAATATAAGCCATTGGTCAGCAAAATTATAACCCCATTTGTAAATGTCTTTTCCTCGAAGAATTGGTTTTATAATTTCTCTACTTTTTAAGTCTTTTTTAATTAATTCATTTTTGGTCTTTTCATCAATGATAAATGCCTTATTAAAGCCAGTCTTTAAGCCAAAGCATATTCTTAGATTCCAATCCTTCAGGGGTACACCAATTCTTTCTATCTTTTCTTTCAGATTCAAAACCTCATCATCCGCTAATGTCCAGCATTCGCTGGCAAGTTTTGATTGCGGAAGGCTAAAGGCTTTTTGGAAAAAATGAAATGCCATGTCATTGTTGTCTTTAAAATCTTCTGTTACGTTTAAAACTTTCACATTATTATTTTCTGCTGCCTCTTTTGTGAAAAGCACAATACATGTATCTACCGTGGCAGTTTCAAATACCTTGTGTCCTCCAAAGTCTATGATTTGATTAAGTGTTGTCTTTTCTTTGAGAAATCTTCTCAATTTTTCTCCATATTGGGCTCTCATAAACTTATTGCTTGAGATGAAACAAAATATGCCATTATCCTTTAACAACTGATAGCTCTTTTCATAAAAGTATGTGTAGAGGTCAGATGTGGAGTTATACACCTCATAACCTTGTTTCCGTAATAATTCTTTTTGATCTTTTATGCCTTCCTGCCTAACATACGGCGGATTTGCAATCACAACATCAAATCCACCTTTTTGATAAAAAACATCCTCAAAATTAAGCTTCCATAAAAAGAAAGGTTTTATGTTTGATTTTTTGAATTGAACAAGTTTTTCAAGAGATGATTCTTTATTTTGTTCTTTTAAAGTTGCCTCTATTAAATCCCGTTCTAATTCCTCAATCTTCTCTCTTAATTTGTCTTTTCTGCTTTTCTGAAAAGCATTAAAAAACTCCTGATGTAATTTTCTTAATTCAATCGCCTTCTTATTAACTTCCGTAGAGTAAACTAACGATTCTTGTTTTTCCACTGTCTCAGGAAGCTTTGTTAAATGTTTTAATAAATCTTTTGATTTTTGCAGTTCTGTTTCAAGCTGATACTTTTTGATTCCTGTAAGCTTTCCCGTATTATGTAATTGAAAGTATTCCTTCTGCAATTGAGATTGTTTTTCCTTTAAATTCTTTATCTGTTCTCCATTATCAAAAGGTTTAGATCCAATCAATTTTTCATTAAATAATTTTATACCTTCAAATTCCTCAAGAAGACTATTCCCCTGCATAATCTTATAATCCAGATTCGGCAGCGGCTTAATATGTTTTATATCTTCCTCATCTACCACCAGCGAAAGCCACAGACGCAATTTTGCTATTTCTATAGCACCTGGGTCTATGTCAACACCGTAAAGGCAGTTTTGTATTGCATGACGTTTGAAATTGTAAGGCGTTCTCACGCCATCTTTTCCTATATATGACGTTAATGCATTTCGTGTTCTAATAATCTCGTTCATCATTCCTACCAGAAAGGCACCCGATCCTATGGCTGGATCGCACACGCGAGTTGAAGCTAATTTTTCATCTATAAGTTTTGCGTTCTGTTCTATGCTGTTAGGAAGTTTTGCTTTGTCATACCTACCTTTATAGTTTGCATCTTTAGACTTCTTTTGAATGTACATTGCATCATGCTCTACCGATGTCTCGCCGTATTTAATCAGCGTTTCAATGTCTTCTTTGAGATTCCTCGCGGAGTTTATCCCGCCCGATGCGGGACTCGGAATGACAGAAGAGAGTTCAGTTGCCAAGTAGTTTGCTAAACTCTCCTGACACATATAGTGGACTATCTCACGTGGTGTGTAATACGTACCTTTAGACTTACGGTCTTTAACCTCAAGAAGGTTTTCAAAGACCTTTCCAAGCATTTCAGGGTCAACAGCAACTTCTTTCTCCAATGGCTCATCTTCTTTGACAGTGAAGTTATAGCGGTCAAAAACATCTAAAATCCCAGTGCCAATATCTCCTTCCTTTGTCTTGATACTATTAGAAAACAATTCATCGGGCAAAAGAATGTCTGTATGTACCCAATCGTATTCATTAATAGGGTCGAAGAGACCACCGTTTAGGAAAGGAATCTTACAGTTAAAACGACTATAAAAATCAGCAGTTCTTTCATTTGCTAACGCTTCATAAAAAAGCGGCTCTAAAATGTCATTAAAAAAATTATTATGATCAGCAATTTTCTTTTCAAAAAGCGTTCGTAAGAAATTTTTCGGGCCTGTACCCCAGTCAGCATCTCGCTCTACCCCAAACCAGCCCTTTTTCTGGAGGAAGTAGAGAAACACAATTTGACCTAACAATTTTTTAGCAAAATCAACGGAATTAACACCTTTCTGATTAAAATCAGACTTAATATTTTTATCCGTTTCAATAATTTTATCCAGAGCATCTTTCGTTTTCAGAAATAATTCACGATACTTCTCAAAAAATTCCTTAGTAACTTTTTCAATACTGAAAGCATCTTCAAGCTCATCCAAAAGAGGATTGTGTTCATCGTCCATTAAAATGGGATAAAGGCTTCTTTGGGCGGTATGGCTATTTTCGTTGGCCCCAACTAAAAATGAATAGCGTCTGGCAGGTGTAAATTCTTCTTTTGCCTTGATATTACCTTTAGGTGTTTCAACAAATTTATATTCCATCTTCACAAAGGAAAAACGCCAGTCTTCCTGTTCAGGAGAAATGAAAGCAACAAGCGCCGCGTCCTTCAGCACACCTCCACGGCTGCCGTTTAAGTACCAAGCAATAAAATTTCTCTGCATTGTGCGGGCACGTTCGAGAGAGGTTTCTTTCTTAAGGTGTACTATAAGGATGTCAATCTTTTTCTCTTCAGGGTCTTCATACTTACCTAAGCGGTTGAGGGTATGGATGTAAGCTTGTAAGCATCAGGGATAAGATTCCCACGGTAGACGGTGGAAGGTGTCGTTTCAATGTGATTAAGCAGATTATTTACGAAATTAAAAAATTGCTCTTCTTTAAAAGAATTCTGGAAAGTATCCTGGATAAGATTGATTGCTGGATTTTTGTCCATTAAAATCCTGTTGACAAGATATCAGAATTTGTTATAATAATAATAGAATCACGATGAGAGGCTATCCAAAGGGTTCCGTCCCGAGGCAATGCCTCTCTTTTATTTTTGTGCTCTGTACTCCAGTTTATCCCTCAAATTATTCATAAAAACTATCTCCCTGTTAAACTTCCTGAAAAGTGAAGAATATCTATGCCTGTTTGGAATCATTAAATTCAATAATTTTTTATTACTTTTAAGATAATCAACCAGACAATAAAAATCTCCGTCACCGGTTACTATAAGAGCCTTGTAGTAGCTTTGATACTCAATCATTGCGTGAAGTACTAGTTCAGCATCAACATTACCCTTTGCCTTGCCATCTGGCAGTATTAGAGTAGGTTTAAAAATCAGAATGTAACCATCTTTTTGAAGTGACGTGTACAAATTCTGGTTGGTCGCAATATACCCTATAAAAAGAAACGCTTTGGTAATACTATACTTCTCTTCCAGATACTTCCTAAACCGTTTGAAATCGAGAATCCAGCCCTGGTCGCGAACGGCGAGGTTTATATTCTGACTGTCTATGAATGCATAATTGTTTGCTTTCTTTAGCATAGTCTAAGTTTCTAATAGGTATTCTGAAAGTATCACTTCCCTTGGCCCAAATGATTGAGCTGCGCTCTCTGAAATATGTTCTTTAAGAAGCTCGGAAGGAATATTTTTCTGTAGTATAGCGAGTATCTTAAGAGGATTTTGAGATTTTTTAAGTTCCTTATTTACCTCTTGAAGCGTTTTCTTTGATGTTTGTTTTGGCAATCCGCCTTCTTCTATTTGCCGCATTACTGTTTTAAGATAAATTTCCTGCTCATCAGTAAATTGTCTAAAATCCCGGATAGCCTTTAAAACTTTAAGTAATTGAGTAGCGCTTTCTCTACTGGCTCTTACCTTGTGCTCGGGCATTTCTTCTGTCGTGACAGATTCAAATGCTTTTTTGTTTTTCTCTAATAAGTCATAAAAATCTTTTCCTATGGTGGCGCGGGATGTTTCTACATTGGTTTCTAACATCTTAGCTGAAGAGATGAAGTCTAACTCTTCCGGGTTTTTTTTACCGGCTAAAAAGAATTTCTGTAGTTTTCCTTTACGGAAATACGTCAAAAGTCTGTTTTCGTTATAATCTTGTTTTCTGGCTGTTCTCGCTTTTTTAGGAAGGTGCTTTATTTGAGCAAACAAGTCTGGATTTTTATCACGAATATCTCTAATTATTTGAAGATATTTAAGTTCACTTTCTTCATGCTCATCTTCACCAGTAATTGTTTTCCTGGAAATCAAACGATTGAATAATTCAAAAGATTCTATAGGCTCACCTTCTGTTAAAAGACGGGCATCTGACCCAAGCATTGAAATGAAAGCGTGAATTTTTGCCTCTGCTGCTTCTCTTAACTTTATTTGGTCATTTGATTGCTTTGTTGGGAAAAAGTTAAAAGTATATATTCTGTCAAAATCCGTATCTACACGATTAATACGTCCTACCCTTTGCATCAACCGTGTTGGATTCCATGGAATATCGTAATTAATGACAATATTCGAGCGGTGAAGGTTAACGCCTTCTGACAGCACTTCAGTTGCGACAAGGATTCTATAATCGTCTTTGGGGAAACGCGCCCTGGCATCAAAATTGTCAATGACCTTATCTCGAGTAATTGCGCTTGAAGCACCAGTAAATGTGAGCACTTCACCTGAGAATTTCTTCAGTAGTTTTTTAGAAAGGTATTCGGCAGTCTCCTTTGATTCAGTAAAGATAATTATTTTATTCTTTTTCAATATCGTTTTACGTGCAAGAATATCAATAATTTTTAATAGTTTTGGGTCTCGTTCAATACGATTCCATGACTTTTGAATTTCCATGAGAATCTTTAAATCATTTTCCAAATTTTGTTTTAATTCTTTTTCAAAATCTTTTGATGGAAATTCTCTGGCCTTATCTTCCTCGATAAGCTTCTGTACGGCTTCTTCATTGCCTTCCTCTAAAAGATCAAATATCTTATTAATGTGTTTTTTACTTACATACACTTTGCCTTTTTCAAATTCTTCTAAAAACCTTTTATATGAAGCTATAAACCTATTGATTGTATTCTTAAAGGCAAAAAAACTGCTCTCAAGCCGCTTGACCAAAAGAATTTTCATAAAAGCGCCCATATTTCTCTGTGACTGTATCTCTAACTGATCCAGCGTTTGTTCACCGCCATAAAAAAGCAATGGGGTATAGCGGGCATATTTAAAGTCATGTGCAATCATTTTAATAGTATTGCTGAATATACTGTCTTCTTCTTCGTTAAGTTCATAAAAGACAGGTTCGGGATCCTTAACATCAGGGAATTTCAATTTTTGTGTTTTAAGGTCATCACCATAATATTTTTCGACTTCTGTTCTTGTTCGTCTGACCATTAAATACTTCAAGACATTTTCTCGAATATCCTCAGCATTTTCCTTAGAAGCATTGATGTATTTTGCGTAATCTTTTTGTCTATCTAAACTTTTAATTTTCTTTTCAAGCTTTGAAAAGAATGATTTTAAATCTGGCACATTAGGAATCGTGCTCTTTCGTTCTTTTTGAAAAAGTTTTAACTGACTTAAAATATCTCTCGGTGTGTTGTTTAGAGGCGTAGCAGTAACCAAAGCAATCCGTTTACCACGACAAATCTGAGCAAGCTTTTCATAGGTAATATTTGTCTCTGTCCTGAACCGGTGAGCTTCATCAATAAAAATATTTTTATATTTTTCAGTGCCACGCTTAATTAAGTGATCCAATTTACCTATTGACTCAAAATCAGCAGAAACGTGGAAATCAAAAAAGACATTTGGCCAGGAGCCGGGATTATTTTTATCTAGTAAGATTGGCGGAGCAATTACCAAGGTTCCTCCGTCAAGTTGATTGGCAAGCATGGCTGACACATATGTTTTGCCTAAACCGACAACATCAGATATGAAAACACCACCATATTCTTCAAGAATTTTCTTTGCATTTAAAACAGCCTGCTCTTGGTACTCTAATTTCATAAAATCTATAGGAACGTATTTATAAAAAACCTCATCAGTATGGCTTATCTCGTCTTTAAAGTACTCATA
>FXBF010000645.1_pt1 | contig 12107 bp, 12 predicted proteins | sample 5335321 | NCBI WGS metagenome assembly FXBF01 (sample SAMEA103928391, study PRJEB20085) | sediment metagenome | isolation source: sediment | reverse complement strand
CTATTAGTACGCACGCGCGCGGAGACAAGTTTCTCGAGTGCGTGATCAGCTAGTCTTCGGACTCCACGATCGTCGAGATCCCCTGGCCAACACCGATGCACATCGTGCACAGGCCGTAGCGCGCGCCGCGTCGCTGCAACTCATGCACCAGGCTGGTCATCAGACGCGCGCCCGTGCACCCCAGCGGGTGCCCCAGGGCGATCGCTCCGCCGTTCACGTTCGTCTTCTGGGGATCGAGCCCCAGGCTACGGATGCAGGCGAGCGCTTGGGCGGCGAACGCCTCGTTCAGCTCGACCAGGTCGATGCCCTCGATCGAGAGGCCGGTACGTTCCAGAACCTTGCGGGTCGCGGGAACGGGACCGAGACCCATGCAGTCCGGTTCGACGCCGGCCACCGCGGAGCCGACGATGCGCGCCACTCCTCCCAGCCCTAGCTCCCCGGCGCGCTCGCGGCTCATCAACAGAAGCGCCGCCGCGCCGTCGTTGAGCCCTGACGAGTTGCCGGCGGTGACCGATCCGTACTGCTTGAAGGCCGGCTTCAGCGCGGCGAGCGTTTCCGCCGTGGTGTCGGGCCGGGGGTGCTCGTCGGTGTCCACCACGACAGGTGGACCTTTTCGTTGCGGGACCTCCACGGGCACGATCTCGCTTTCAAAGCGGCCGGCCTCGATGGCCGCCGCCGCGCGCTGCTGGCTCTCGAGCGCGAAGGCGTCCTGGTCAGCGCGCAAGACGCCGTAACTCTCCGCGACGACCTCCGCGGTTTCGCCTAACGCGATCGTCCACTCTTCCGGCATCTTCGGGTTCACGAAGCGCCAGCCGAGCACGCTGTCCTCGAGCTGAAGGCGCCCCCGGGCGAACCCCTTCTCCGCCTTCAACATGACGTAGGGCGCCCGGGACATGCTTTCCACGCCGCCCGCCACGAATACGTCGCCTTCGTCGGCGCCTATGGCCTGACCGGCGCTCACGACGGCCTGCAGGCCGGATGCGCACAGCCGGTTCACCGTCTGGCCCGCCACGTCCACCGGCAGCCCGGCCAGCAGCGAGGACATGCGCGCGACGTTGCGGTTGTCTTCGCCCGCCTGGTTGGTGCAACCCATGATGACGTCCTCGATCTGATCGATCGGGACGCGGGTGCGCTCGACCAGCGCTTTGATCGCGGTAGCGAGCAGGTCGTCGGGCCGGACCGAGGCGAGCGCGCCGCCGTGGCGCCCGACGGGGGTGCGGATGGCGTCGATGATGAGAGCGTCGCGCGGTCCGTTCGGTGCAGGCATTCTCTAGCTGAGGTCGATCCAGATGCTCTTGACCTGGGTGTAGCCCTCGAGGGCGTGCATCCCCAGGTCGCGACCGAAGCCACTGTACTTGTAGCCGCCGAAAGGAGCGGCGGGATCGTAGCGATTGTAAGTGTTCACCCACACCGTTCCCGCGCGCAGGCCGTGCGCGACCTTGTGCGCCTTCTTCACGTCCTGCGTCCAGACGCCGGCGGCGAGCCCGTAGATCGTCTGGTTGCCCAGGGCGATGGCCTCGTCGATGTCCTCGAAGCTGAGCGCCGCCAGCACCGGCCCGAAGATCTCCTCCCGGGCGATGGTCATGTCGGGCCGCACCTTATCGAAGACGGCCGCTTCAACGAAGTAACCGGGCCGTTCCAGACGCCGGCCGCCGGTGAGCAGCTCTGCGCCCTCCGACAGGCCGCTCTCCACGTAGCCCAGCACGCGCTCGAGCTGTCGCTCCGAGACGACGGCGCCAAGCCGCGTGTTCTTATCGAAGGGATCGCCGACCGTCATCTTCCGGGCTCGATCGACCAGCTGTTCAACGAACTGATCGTGGATGCTGTTCTGGACGAACAGCCGCGAGCCGGCCGCGCACACCTCGCCCTTGCCGTAGAAGATACCGGTGATGACGCCGCGCACCGCCGCCTTCAGGTCGGCGTCGGCGAAGACGATGTTGGGCGACTTGCCGCCCAGCTCCAGAGAGACGCGCTTGAGCGTCGATGCCGCCTCACGCATGATCTCCTGGCCGACCTCGGTGGAGCCAGTGAAGGCGATCTTGTCGACCTCCGGGTGGCGCACCAGCGGCGCGCCGGCGGGGAAGCCGGCCTGCGCCGCCAGCTCCGCCAGCTTGAGGGCCGTCAGCGGCGTCTCCTCCGCCGGCTTCAGCACGACGGTGTTACCGCAGGCCAGGGCGGGGGCGATCTTCCACACCGCCAGCAGCAGCGGGAAGTTCCAGGGCACGATGGCGCCGACCACGCCCATGGGCTCGCGGCGCGTGTAGTTCAGGATCGGGCCGGCGACGGGGATGGTTTCGCCCTGAATCTTGTCAGCCCAACCCGCGTAGTAGCGGAGTACGGCGACGACCTCGGGCAGGTCGATCTGCCGCGACTCGAAATAAGGCTTGCCGTTCTGCAGCGTCTCGATGCGAGCGATCTCGTCGATCTTCTCTTCCACCAGATCGGCCAGCCGGTAGAGCAGCCGGCCGCGATCGCGGGCGGCCATCTTCTGCCACTCGTCCGACTCGAAGGCGTGCCGCGCGGCTCGGGCGGCACGATCTATGTCGGCCTCCCTGGCCTCGGCCACCTCCGCCAGCGCCGCGGCTTCCGCCGGGTTTTCCACCGTGAACGTGGAGTTGTCGGAGGCGTCGACGAACTCGCCGGCGATGAAGAGCTTTGTTTGCAGTTCTACGTGCATGTGTTGTCCGGGTCACTGATAAGTAAGAAGTAGGCGGTAAACGGTAAGCGGTACACTCCTCAACGCCGCTTACCTCCTACGGCTTACGAATTACGGCTTACGGCTTACTCCCCACTCACGCTCCCGTGAACTCCGGCTTCCGCTTCTCGACGTAAGCCGCCAGCCCCTCCTTGGCGTCCGCGGACTCAAACAGCTGCTGCTGCATCTCGCGCTCCATAGCGAGCCCTTCGCCGAAGGGGACCTCGAGACCGCTGCAGACGCAGCGCTTGATGCGGCCGACGGCTTTCGAGGCCTTGTTGGGTGGAACGAACTGGGCGGCGTAGGCGATCACGTCGTCCCAGAACGTGCCGGCGTCGAAGATCTGGTTTATCATGCCCAGCTCGAGCCCCTTCTCGAAGTCGAAGGTCGCGCCCGTGACCATCAGTTCGATCGCCTTCGACTTGCCAACCATTCGTCCCAGGCGCTGGGTTCCGCCGGTCCCGGGCAGCACGCCGAGGGTCACCTCGGGCAAGCCGATCTTGCCGCCGCCCTTCTTGGCCAGGCGGATATCGGCGGCGAGCGCGATCTCGAGGCCGCCGCCCACGGTGTGCCCGTTGAGCGCGGCGATCACCAGCTTGGGTGTCTGCTCGAGCCGGTTGAGCGTCTCGTTGGCGTGCAAGCAGAAGTAGTACTTGAAGTACGGATCGACCGTCTGCAGCATGTTGATGTTCGCGCCCGCGCAGAAGAACTTCTCGCCGTTGCCACGTATCACGATGACGTGCACGCTCTCGTCGAAGCGAGCCTGCAGGATCGCCTCGTCCAGCTCGCGCATCATCTCGTAGGTGTACGTGTTCGCCGGCGGATCGTTGAGCTCCAGGATCCCGATCCCGTCCGCGACCGTGTAGTTCACAAGGCTGCCCTTATCGCTCATTCTTTCTTCCTCCAGGCGTCGATGGTTGAGGCTGACTGCTAACCGGCGTTCCTGCCGCCGACTTGACGCTGCCGGCCGATGAAGCCGCCGACAAAAAGTCTGTACAGATGCTCGGCCAGTCGTTCAACCGGCACGTTGCTGCCCGGGCGGTACCAGGCGTAGATCCAGTTCATCATGCCAAAGAGAGCGAACGTTGCTACGTTGAGCGGCGCCACGTCACCGGCGCCGCTGAAACGGCGCATGTCGCGAAGGATCTCCATGCAAAGGTCCGAGTACCGCAGACGCGAGTCGCGGATTCTTTTCCGATACTCTCCCTCCAAGGCGTCGTACTCATGCGTGAGCACGCGCATGGAGGCCATGTTGCGGGCGAAGAAGTCTACGTGGTTATGAACCAGGATGCGCAGCTTCTCCTCGGGGCGGTCGACACCCTGCAGCTTACGCTCCAGCTCCGCCAGCACCTTACGCAGACTCCGGTCCTGGATCATGAACAGGAGCTCTTCTTTGCTGCCGAAGTAGTAGTAGAGGCCGGAAAGGCTGACCCCGGCGCGCCGCGACAGGTCGCGGATCGAGGCGTGATGGTAACCCTTCTCGGCAAAGATCTCGGCGGCAACGGTCAACAGCCGCTCGAGTTTCTCCTCGTGCTCGGATAACGCGGACAGCGCGCTTCCGGCCATGCTCCCCCGCGGTGCCATGGCAAGGACTCTCCTCAGCTGTCGGTGGGTCGAACGCTCGTTCGGGCAAAACCTATCCGGCGGCCCGCTACCCTGTCAAGCGAGGTGTCGCCTGCGTGGCATCCTTTACTCAGCCTGGTTCGCCTTGAACGTGATCCAACCCAACACCTCCTTCGCGACGTAGCGCCCGATGGGTCCCGTACTGTATAGGGCCGCGGCCACCGCGCCGGTCGGTGTGAGGATGAAGCCGGTCGCGTGGAGGAATCCCTTTTCTTTTTCCCAGAACGCAACGGTTTGGGCGGCGACCGCCGGTCCATCGAGGCCATAGGCGACCGGGAAGGCTAACTGGTGACGTGATACGGTGGTCATCGCGTCCTGCAAGGAGTCGACGGAGGCGGCGACGACCGCGATCCCCTGGGCTTCGTACTCCAGGATATGAGACTGAAAGTCAGCCAACTGCTGACGACAGAAGGGTCACCAGTGACCGCGATAGAAGAGGACAACGGCCCAATGGCCCTCAAAGTCGTCGGGGACGGTCAGAGTGCCTCCGTCTACCAGGTGCCATGCCATGCGTGGGAAGGGATCGCCCGCGTCGAGCTTTCGCGGCTCGCGGAACCGCGCCAAGAAACCGTCCCATAATACTCGCATGTCGGCGCTAGAATAAGTCGGCGGCGGGATGTGTGCAACGACTCTGCTGCAGTCGCCGGCGGCGAAGGGGATGCGGAGCGTGTATTCTTTATTGCAGGGGGAGAGCGTGGAGCATTAGCTGGGGTTGGCGTTGGCGGTGGCCGGATGTTAGATTTCGCTGTCACCATAAGCATTAAGCGCAATCCTCGGGCACGACATGCCTGTGACCCGGGCCCGTCGAAGGTTATGGCCATGAACCCTACGGGACTTTTTCCACGAGTCGTCTGTCTGACCGCGCTGGCGATCGGTCTCTTGCCCGCCGCCGCGCCGGCTCAGTCAGAAGTCTTTCGCATCCCCATCGAGGGGACGATCGACAAGGGGCTGGGCCCGTTCGTGAAGCGGAGCCTGGAGGCTGCCTTGGAGGCGGGCGCTGACTTCGCCGTCCTCGACATCAACACGCCGGGTGGCCGCATCGACGCGGCCTGGCAGATCGTAGATGCGCTGCAGGAGTCGCAGGTGCCGGTCTACGCCTATGTGGATCGCGCCCTTTCCGCCGGAGCGATGATCGCGCTGGCCACCCAGGCCATCTACATGCGGCCCGGCGCGACGATCGGCGCGGCGACGCCGGTGACGGGGGGAGGGCAGAAGGCGTCGGAGAAGATGGTGAGCGCGATGCGCTCCGAGTTCCGGGCGCTGGCGGAAGCCCGGGGCCTCGCCCCTCGCATCGCTGAAGCGATGGTCGACGAGGAGATCGAGATTCCCGGCATCGTGGAGTCGGGCAAATTGCTCACGCTCTCCGCCGAAGAGGCGCTCGAGCTCGGCTACGCGCAGGGCATGTTCGACAGCCTGGATGGACTGCTGGCCGAACTGGGTGCTGCGGGCGGGGAGGTGCGCACGGTGAACCCCAACTGGGCCGAGCTCATCGTCCGCTTCCTGACGCATCCGGTGGTGGCGCCTTTGCTGCTGAGCCTGGGCTTTCTGGGACTTCTGTTCGAGGTCAAGACGCCGGGCTTCGGTTTCGGCGGGCTCGCCGGGCTTACCGGACTGACGCTGTTCTTCGGCGCGCATCTGATCGTGGGGCTGGCGGGCTGGGAGGAGCTGATGCTGATCGGCGCCGGCCTCATCCTGATCGGGCTGGAAGTGTTTGTGATACCGGGCTTCGGCATCGCGGGCGCGCTCGGCATCTTTGCGCTGGGCGCCGGGGTCGTGCTGTCGATGCTGGGCCGATTCCCGACGAACACGGATCTTGGCATAGCACTCTCAGTGGTGGTCGTGGCGATGCTCCTCACCGGGACATTCGCCTATGCGTTCCTGCGGCACTTACGCTGGAGCCAGCGGTTGGGCGGCATCTTTCTGCGTAAGGCCACGACGAAAGAGGCGGGCTTCATCTCCGGTGACGTGCGGCCTGAACTGCTGGGGCACCGCGGGACGGCGGCCACCGATCTGCGGCCCGCCGGGGTCGGCGTATTCGGCGATGAGCGGCTCGACGTGGTGAGTGAGGGACCGTGGATCGAGTCGGGCCGGCCGATCGAGATCCTCCAGTCGGAGGGTTACCGGCACGTCGTGCGTGAGATCGAGGAGAAGGAATCCGCTGAAGCCAGCGGCTGACGTCGGATCAAAGAGCCTACGGGGCATAGAAAGAAGGACACTAAAATGGACGAGCTATTCGTTGGCACCACGCTGTTTTTTTTGATACTCGCCGGGTTGCTGATCATAGGCGTGCTGTACATGGTGCCGGTGCGACTGTGGGTCACGGCGATGGCTTCGGGAGCGTACGTGAAGCTCACCACGCTGATCGGCATGCGGCTGAGGAAAGTGAGCCCGACGACCATCATCTGGCCGCTCATCAGCGCCACCAAGGCCGGGCTGGATCTGGACATCGGAAACCTGGAAGCCCACTTCCTGGCGGGCGGCAACGTGGGCAACGTGGTGAACGCGCTGATCAGCGCCGACAAGGCGAACATCGACCTCGACTTCAAGCGGGCCGCGGCCATCGACCTGGCGGGCCGCGACGTGCTCGAGGCGGTGCACGTTTCGGTCAACCCGAAGGTGATCCAGACGCCCAGGGTGGCGGCGGTGGCGAAGGACGGGATTCAGCTCATCGCCCTGGCGCGGGTGACGGTGCGCGCCAACATCCACCGGCTGGTCGGCGGCGCCGGCGAGGAGACGATCCTGGCCCGGGTGGGCGAGGGTATCGTCTCGACGATCGGTTCGGCGGTCACCTATAAGGCGGTACTCGAGAACCCGGACTCTATCTCTAAGGTGGTATTGGAGAAAGGGCTCGACTCCGGAACCGCTTTCGAGATCCTCTCCATCGACATCGCCGACGTCGATGTGGGCAAGAACATCGGCGCCGAGTTGCAGGCCGACCAGGCGGAGGCCGACAAGCGGGTCGCCCAGGCGCGGGCCGAGGAGCGGCGCGCGATGGCCGTGGCGGCGGAGCAGGAGAAGAAGGCGCTGGTGGAAGAGATGCGGGCCCGGGTAGTGGAGGCGGAGGCGCAGGTGCCGCTGGCGATGGCGGATGCGTTCCGCGCCGGTCACCTGGGTGTCATGGATTACGCGCGCTATCAGAACATCGTGAGCGACACGCAGATGCGCGAGTCGATCGCCGAGAGCGACCACGAGCCTCCGCCGGGTGGCGGCGGCGGGCCGAACGAGTGACGGCCTAGCGGAGACGGTGCGGTGGACGACTACATCTGGTTCTTTCTTCTCATCATCGGCGCGAGCCTCTTCCAACGGTTCGTGCGGGCGGCGCGACAAAAGCAGGCACCTCCGCCGTCGGAGCAAGGCGAGTGGGAGGAGGCGGAGGAGGAGAGGACGGAACGCGCGGTCACGAGCTTCCAGGATCTCATTGCCGAGCAGCTCGGCGTTAACCTGGAGCGCCGCCCGACGGTGCAGAGGCTCCCCGATACGGTGCAGCGGCTCCCCGATACAGAGGACGCTCCGGAGTTCTCTTCGACGGCCCACTCGGCACGCAGCCAGCCCGCCGCCCGTGAGCGAAGGGATGCGGTCGCGCTTAAGCGGCGTGCGGCTTCCACGCGTGAGCGGGAAGTGGCCGCGGAGCGCGAGCCGGGGGCGGTCGTGGCGCGGCGTCGGGCGGCTCACGTTCAGCGAGCGCCGGTTGCAGAGGAGCATGGGATTCGCCAGCGACGTGAGCCGATCTCGCCGGAGCGTCCGCGGCGGCCGGAAGACCACGTGGACTTCCACGAGCGCTATGCCGTGCCGGAGCGCGTCACCGCGCGTGGAGGATTGCGCGAGAGGTACGTGAAAGCTAGGCCGCGCAAGGCGGCGCGCGGCCGGGGCGTGCAGCTCCCCGATCGCGCCGGCTGGAGCGTGGTTCAAAGGGCGATGGTCTGGGTGGAGGTTCTCGGAAAGCCCAAGGGCCTGGAGTAAGCATGCTCGAGTTGGGCGCAAGAGAGCATTAAGACGAGCGGACAGTCCCGCTGGGAGATCAGCGAGGCGCTGGGGGTTCTGCGCCGTGACCCCGCCTTTCGCCCGCTCGTCAAGCAGGTCGGCCCCATCGAGTTGCGCGCCCATCGTCCCTATTTCTGGACCCTTTGCGTCTCTATACTTGCCCAGCAGATCTCCGGGGCCTCCGCCCGCGCGATCATCGGGCGTGTGCGGGCGCTCTTTCCTGATCGGCGGTTCCCCGATGCGGCATCCATGCTGGCCGTTCCTGCGGACAGCTTGCTCGCCGCCGGCGTGTCGCGGCAGAAGCGCCGCTATCTGTATGCGCTGGCGGAGGCCTTCGAGAGTGGGCAGCTGAGCGGCGTGCGCTTCGCCCGCTTGAGCAACGAGGAGGCGATCGAGCGGCTCACCGCCGTGGTGGGCATCGGCCGCTGGACGGCCGAGATGTTCCTGATGTTCTCGATGCGGCGGCGCGACGTGTTCCCGGTGGACGATCTGGGGGTACGCAAAGGGATGGAGCGACTGTTTGGGGTCAGCGGCGTACCGGAGACGATCGAGCGTGCAGAGTGCTGGCGCCCCTATCGAACGGTAGCGTCCATCTATATCTGGAAGGCTTCCTCCACGGTCGTCCCGGCTTAGCGGTCGCGATCGGGCCGCGCTTCAGTCGGCGTTGGCCAGGCTGAACGCCTCGTCGACGATCAGTTCCAGCGTATCGTGTCCCAGCGCGGGATACTCGCGCATAATGGCACTCCGCACCTGCGCTCTACCGTCGCCGCAGGCGACCATGTCGAACGCCCGGTCCCGGGCTGCGCCGTGGATCCGATCGAGCAGCCTGGCGTGACACAGGCCACCTTCGTGGGTGGAACACCGGGCGTGCCCGTTACGGCAAGTCCGCAGTCGTTTCAGCGCTGACATGATCTCGCGGCGCGTCAGCCACGTGCGCAATTCCTGTTCGGTCAGTGGTTCCTTGAGCATCGCACCCACCACGTCCATTTGGGCCGGCCCAGCGCCGGACTGCTGAGTGAAGTTGGCTGTGAGATAAGATCCGCGCGCGCGAGATCATCTGTCAAGACGGGCGGCGGTTGGGGGCCGTGCGAGATGGGAGGGTTTGCGAAGCAGGGGATCGGGGCTCAGTTTGAGGCGGGCTCACAGATTCATGCCGCGGCGCGCGCCGCGTGCCGTCCCAATAACGCCTCCAGGGAGGAGCCGATGCGCTGGATCCGAGTACTCTCGTTCTTCGTGGCCCCTGTTTGGCTCAGCCTCGCCCTTCCGGCCGCTGCCGTTTCGCAGCAGGCGCAGGATGAGCGGCCGAGTGTTCAGCACGCCCCCGACCGCGGCCCCGGCGAGGGGGAAGGGCCGTTCGAGCGGTTGATCATCCGGGGCGGTATGGTGGTCGATGGCACGGGCGCTCCGGCCCGCGGGCCGATGGACATCGTGATCGAGGGGAACCGGATCGTCGAGATCAGGGACCTGGGCGCCCCGAACTTGCCGATCGACGACGAGGACCGTCCGCAGGACGCGACCGACGAGATCGACGCGCACGGCATGTTCGTGCTGCCGGGCCTGGTGGACACGCACGCCCACACGGGCGGCGGGTCGCAGGGCACGCCGGCCGAGTACGTCTACAAGCTGTGGATGGGGCACGGTGTGACGACGATTCGTGATCCCGGTTCGGGGAACGGCGTTGACTGGACGCTGGAGGCGCGCGAGCGAAGCGCCGGCAATGAGATCGTGGCGCCGCGGATTTTCGTCTACGTGCGGCCCGGCATGGGCTGGGACGAGGGCCCGATCGACACGCCGGAGGCGGCGCGCGAGTGGGTGCGCTGGGCGGCGAAGCAGGGCGTGGATGGGTTGAAGCTCGGATCGTACGACCCGGAGATCATGGCGGCGCTGATCGACGAGGCGCAGAAGAACGGCCTGGGCACCCAGGCGCACCTGGGGCAGATGGGCGTGGCGCGCATGGATGCGCTCGATGCCGCCCGAATGGGCCTGGGCTCCCTGGAACACTGGTACGGGCTGCCCGAGGCGCTCTTCGTGGATCGCACCGTCCAGGACTTCCCCTACGACTACAACTACAATGACGAGTACCATCGCTTCAGCCAGGCGGGCCGCTTGTGGAAGCAGACGGCGCCGCGGGGCAGCGAGAAGTGGAACGCGGTGATCGAGGAGTTCCTCGAGCTGGACTTCGTGTTCTCGCCGACGATGACGATCTACGAGGCGAACCGTGACGTGCAGCGGGCGCGGGACGCGAACTGGCACGACAAGTACACGCTTCCCTCGCTCTGGCGCTTCTACCAGCCCAGCCGCGAGAGCCACGGCTCCTACTGGTTCAGCTGGACGACCCAGGACGAGGTCGAGTGGAAGCGGAACTACAAGATCTGGATGAGCTTCCTGAACGACTACAAGAACCGGGGCGGAAAGGTCATCACGGGCTCCGATTCCGGGTTCATCTACAAGCTGTACGGGTTCGGCTACATCCGTGAGCTGGAGCTGCTGCAAGAAGCCGGCTTCCACCCTCTGGAGGTGATCCGCTCTGCCACCCTCTATGGGGCCGAGACACTCTACGCGCCGAAGGGGGAGCCGATCGAGTTCGGGGTCATCAGGCCCGGCATGTTGGCCGACCTGATCATCGTGGAAGAGAACCCGATCCACGACCTCAAGGTGCTCTACGGGACGGGCACGGTGCGGCTGAACGATGAGACGGGCGAGGTAGAGGAGGTCGGCGGCGTGAAGTACACGATCAAGGATGGGATCGTGTACGACGCCAGGCAGCTGCTGGCTGATGTGGCGCGCATGGTCGAGGAGGCGAAGCGGCAGGAGCAGATGGCGGCCGGCGACGAGAGCTGATCAGGCGATAGGCCCGGTCTGGCGGGGGACCCTGCACAGAGTCTTGACGGGCGGCTGTGGGGATGGGAGTTTGTGAGGGTAAGCGGGCGACATCCCCAACCGGCACAAGAAACGCGGGCCCCTGACTCGGGACCCGCAGACGATCGGGCACCACACTAGCGATAATTTGTGTGGCGGCTGACCGGGCACCGGGAGTAGGCTGCCAAGCCGGATGGAGGGACTATTCCTACCTGCCGCCCAAAGCAGGCGCCGCCACACATCTGTACTCCCTGTCACATCTGCCCAATTAGACGCTGTTAACGTCCAAAGGGTTGCCAACGCCGCGAACGCCGGGGAGGGCTGGCGTCTCGACCGTCCGGCATCCGGACAGGGTCACCGTTCTAACGCACGGACCGCCGATAAGGTTCCCTGGATCGCCTGGTTCCCCGGGGCGCGGGGTCGCCGCGGGCGCGCTCCCGAAGTCCGAGGGCTGGCGTCTCGACCGTCAGGCACCGGACAGGGTCATAGTTAAAACGCACGGACCGCCGATAAGGTTCCCTGGGTCCCCGGGTCGCGGGGTCGCCGCGGGCGCGCTCCCGAAGTCCGACCCCCGTTGATCGGCTCACTCTCGAGGCCCCTCTCCTCCTACTCTTATACGATGCGCCGGCCCGCCTGGTTTCAGCGGCGCCGCGCCGCAGATCAGGGTGCGGCTCCCACGTGGACGACCGAAGAGGAAACGCGCTGTACGGACGAGTCGACTAGAAGGGACGGCGCTGGGCGGTGGGGCCGGGACGATGTCGGCGGGCACGTCTCGGCGACGCCCTATTTACTCTTCCGGCGCTTGTGAAGCTGTTTGCGCTTCTTGCGCCCGATCTTTCTGCGGCCTGACTTCTTGAGTTTCGGTCTCTTGCGACCCATCTGTGTTCCGGTTCGTGGGATGCGCCTTGTGAGGCTGGTGCCCGCTGCGGCTGCGAATATACACACAATG
>FXBF010000644.1_pt1 | contig 12112 bp, 15 predicted proteins | sample 5335321 | NCBI WGS metagenome assembly FXBF01 (sample SAMEA103928391, study PRJEB20085) | sediment metagenome | isolation source: sediment | reverse complement strand
CGCCGCCACGCTTCCGGGCCCTTGGCGCCCTCGGTTCACCGATCGGTACGATCTGCAGACGCTCGTGCAATCCGCCCGCTCCGTCGCCCGCGGGCCCGTCGCCCGCTTGGTCGCGGTTTGGAGCTGCACCCAGCCCGAGGTCGACCTTGGGCGCGGGAACATCGAGTTCCGTGCCGGCGCCGGCCGGCTGCATTCGGGTGAGAATAGGGGACGGGCACCAATCACTCGCTCACTGTCAAGGATGAGATGCGTGAAACTGAAACAGGTCCTCTCGATCACCGCACTGCTGGCAGCCGCTATGGCCTCGCCTGCGCGGGGGCAGATCGGGATACAAGGCGGACTGAACTTCTCAAGCGTGAGTGTCTCGGTAGACGGCGCAGATGTTAGCACCGACAGCCGGACCCGTTGGAACATCGGAGCCTTCACAAGCCGCGGTGGCCTCATCGGCATCCAAGGCGGTGTGTATTACAGCCAAAAAGGCTTCTCTACCGGGGTCCAGGATGTGGACCTGGACTACGTTGAGATACCAGTGACGCTCCGGGTCAAGTTTCTCATGCTGCGCGCCTACGGTGGACCCAACTTCGCCTTCAAAGTGGACTGCGATGAGGAGGGAACCGCCAACCTTGGCGGAGTCGCTTTCAACTGCAGCGACACGGGCACGTTCGAATTTGGCTGGAAGATCGGTGCTGGCGGCAAGCTCCTCGTGTTCATGCTCGACCTGGCCTACGAATGGGGGACTACCGACATCTGGGATGTCGATAACGGTTCTATGAAGAACCGGGTCTTCCAGATTCAGGCGGGACTTGGGATTTAGGTTGCGTGGTCCGTGGCCGAGCGGAGAAAGTGCTCAGTGTTCGGTGTTCAGTAATCAGTTAGCAGCGGACCGCTGACCCGCTGCACACTGAATAGGCGCCGCAGCAGCGGCGCGACACCAGATTCGTAAAGGATGTCACGGTGGAGGAGATCGCTGCGGAGATCGTCCACTGGTTGCGGTGAAGCTCTCGAGTGATCTCGGTGGCTCGACCCTGACCGTCGGTTTGGTCGGCGGGGATGTTCAGGCGGCCGCCGATTCGATCGCGGGATGTGGCGCGGCCGGTTTCATCGGCGTGGCCGGCGATGAATTAGCGGTCTCCCGCTACTCGAGCGATGCGGCGGCAGCCGAGGCGCTGGTGCGCAGCAGCTGGCGTTGATGCAGCAACGCCTCGAGCTCATGAAGCAGCAGCTCGCGGCGATGGAGTCCGATGTGTACCGCATCAAGGAAGTCTCGGAGTTTCACGCCGAACTGAAGGGGCCAAAGGAATGATCATCGTTCAGAATCGCGTCCCGGTCGCTGAAGGTCACGAGGAGGCTTTCCTGGAGCGCTTCCGCACTCGCCGCGGGCTGGTGGATGGCCAGCCCGGCTTCATCCGCAACATGGTACTGCGTCCGCTGAAGGGCGATCACTTCATCGTGCTCACCTTCTGGGAAAGCGAGGAGCAATTCCGGGCCTGGACTCAGAGCGACGCCTTCAAAGAGGCCCACAGTCGGGTCCCGCCGAAGGAAATGTTCAGGGGACACTCGGAGCTTGAGATCCACGAGGTCGCGCTCGATTCAAGTGACGAGTGATCAGTAACCAGCAATCAGCGGAAGATAACCTGGCTGCTCTCATGCTCAGATTCTCATACTGCATCCTCGCGCTCGTCACTGTCTTCGGTGCTTCCCGCGATGGCTTGGCGCAAGATCGTTCAGCGGAATCCGTCGACCGCCTGCTTGAAGCTCACGATCAGGTCGGGAGGCTCGGACCTGCCGGGTTCGGACTCGTGTGGCCGGGCTTTCGGCCGGACACGATCCCCGTCCTCTACGTGCTTCCCGAGGAAGGCACGTTGCTTGTGAACTGGGGTGATTCTCTGCCCGACGGATTCACCCAGCTCGCTGGTGTGCCCGGGGCCGGTTGGCTGCCCCAGGCGGCGCGCGGCGCGGCGAGCACGGGCAGTCGTTTGGGAGGTCGGGGTGTGGCTCAGGTCGTGGTGCACGATCTTGCCATAGCTCCGGTTTTCGGGCTTACGGTGCACGAGTCGTTTCACGTCTACCAGGGCAGCATCAGGCGCGAGGGCCGTCGCTTTGGCCGGGGAGAGAACTCGTTCCTAGTATCCAGCTATCCCATCTTCGACGTTCAGAACGAAGCGGCGTTCGCGTTGGAAGGGATCGTGCTCGGTGCTGCGCTTAGCTCGGAGTCGGATTCGTCCACTCGGCAGCTCGCTCAGGAGTTCCTCGCGGTACGCGAGGCACGCCAGCGCAGGATGGATCCCGACTACGTCGAGTTCGAGGCGCTGGTCGAGCTGAACGAGGGACTGGCACAGTATGCGGCCGTCCGTGCGCTATTGCTGCTGGCGGACAAATTGGGAGCGGAAGAGGGCTCAGAGGCCAGGGAAGAAGCCGGGCGACTGCGGGGCGACCTGGACCAGCTCATAACTGACACAGCCCGATCGTTTCGTCTGAGGTTCTACCGCACCGGCCCCGCGATCGCACTCCTGAGCGACCGATTGGCCGGCGAAAGCTGGAAGGTGCAACTGGCAAGCGATGACCTGACCCTGCAAGAAGCGCTGGCCGAGGTCTCCGGCTACCGGGAGCGAGAGACGGCGCTGCGCCAGCAAGCTGAGCGCGAGTTCGAGATGGAGCGGGTTTCGGAGATAGCGATGCGGGCGGCTTCGGACCTCCGGGATCTACGCCGAGCGGAGGTAGACAGTGCTCTCTCGCGCCCGGGTGTGCAGCTCATGATCCTCACCGACGTGTTGCCGGGAGGCAATGTGGGGTTGTGTGGCATGGACCCCCAGAATCTGCTTCAGGTGGACGAAGGCGTTCTGTTTCACACGAGGTGGGTGCGCCTCTGTTCTGGCAGCGCCCTGCAGGCCGAATTCACCACGCAGGTTCTTCAGGATCGTAAGACCGGGATCCTCAGGGCGATCATCGGACCTGCAGACGAAGTGAAACTGACCGTCGCTGGCGTTCCGGTTGACCTTTCGACCAGCTACAATGTTGAGGACGCCGAAGACGTCGAGATCGAGTCCTCTGTTGTTACGCTGCGTTCGGCGCGGGCCGCAATCGAGTACGACGGCGCAGTCCTCCGGGTTCGCCCGCTGCCAAACTAAGGGTTTGCGCGGTTCCCGTTCCCCGAGCCCAACTCATCACTCATCTTCCGTTCCAGTTGTCCCGGGAACGCCGACGTCATTACCAGCGTTACCCGAATAGAGCATTGGGGGCGGTAACCAGACTTAGGAGGCGGCCATGACGGTGCAGGCATTGACAATAGATTACTTGGGCAGAGCGTGCGTCTGTGAGCTTTCTGAACGGCCAAGACAACGGCTTACCCTTTGGGCGCGTTGCGTGGCCGCCGTAGCCTTCAGCTACGTCGTGCGCCCCTACTACAACTCCAGTCGCTTCTGGAGTCTGTACCTCACCTGAAGCCCGCATACCCCGCGGGCTTCGCCATTCCAAGACAACGCCGACGCTGCATGCCTCGGGTGCCGGACCCGAGGCCAGGCTTCCAAGCCCGAGCCGCGCCGGGGCGGTGCAACTTTTTCGCCCTTTGACGCGTCTATACTAATAGAAGAAACAGTAAGAGGTTGCCGGAGCACGGGCGGGACATTGTGACCCCGATCGGCCTGGCTTCAATAGCTGAGTGAAGGGCTTGGTGAAGTAGTGATGTCGATAGATCGTGATAACTCGATTCTGTGCAACGTGTGCGCGGGCGTGAGGCGCGTGTTGCGGTCGTTCCTGGAGTCGTCCTACCGGTCCAGCCGGGTGTGGACGGCGTTCCTTTCCTCCAGCGGATAGTTCCTCCTCCTCCGGGGCTAGCGTGGGGATCGGGGCAGATAGCGATTAAGTAATAGGCGCCCGCGCAAAGCTGTCTGTCCCATCACCGCGCTTTTCTTTTCAAGCTTCCCCCGCACGATCGGGCTCCCGGCTCGTGGCGGAGGCAATCGGGGAGCCGTGCTTGAGATATGGATCACGCTGGAGCCACCCGAGCGGGGAAGTGAACAGCGTAGTCAGCGCCCTCCCTCTACCACGGTGAAGAAGACCGTGTCGACGGCCCAGGGATCAAGCGGCACGTGGTCGCCTAGGGCCAGGACGGCGATCAGCCGGTGGCGGCCTGCGGTCAGGTCTTTGAGTGTGAAGCTCGAGGCGCCGGTGCCCAGATGCACGATCCCCTCCACCTGTTTCGGTATCTCCTGGCCGGCCGGCGTTGGATCCACATCGAGGACGAGGTGATGGTGGGCACGGCCGGGGGTGCTCTCCCCGTCGGCGGGCACGATTCCGACCCCTGAAGCCGAGAGTTCGATCGGCACGGAATCGCCCGTCACGACGGCGCCCTCCTGCGGCGCCTCAATGCGCACCGTTGCCGCTGGCTCGCCGGCGCAGCCAACGGCCGCAGCTATGCCGAAAGCTAGAAGGAACCTGCTGGGCACAGGCACGTCCTTTGGTCGGGGCGGTGTACGGCTATCATATAAACCTAACAGCGACTCCCCCCCGCGTAAACATCGTCATTGGCGGTGGAGCACGCGATCGCACTAGATTCTTCGTGATGGCTTGTCGTTCAGACAGAAGATGATCGGAACGCTGTTAAGCCGGGTAACGAGGTGGAGGCAGTGTACCGGCTCAGGCAGCTGGCGAAGCTGATGCACGTCGCGGAGAACGAGAGTTACCTGCCAGGCTCGAAAGCCTTCCTCCTAACAAAGGGAGTCTCGGAGAGGGCGCTCCGAAACCGAAACAGGTAAAGCCACGACCTGGAGAAGATACTGAAAAAGGCCAAGTCCTCCGGGCTTCAGCATTGCGTCAGAGTTACAGCCGCCCGGGAAAGCGAGGTTAAGAAAGCGAATAGTTACTACAAGTCTAAAGCCTTCGAGTACTTTAAGATCGGCAAGATAGTTCGGGGGTATCCTGCTCTGCGAAAGCTATCGGTGCTTGCCAGGTTCACGGTTAGGTTAGCTGACGAGCTTGAGCCAGTCTGCCGCAGTGCGAACTAGATTGTCAAGCGGCCCCGAAGGCCGTTAGAGTTGAAGGATCAAGCCCAAGAGTAAGGAAGGTTTCAATGTCTCAATCAAAGCTTGTGCTCGTCACCGGTGCTACTGGTAACCAAGGTGGCGCCGTCGTTCAGGCGTTATTGACCCGAGGGCAGCAAGTGCGGGGTCTCACGCGAAATTCTGCCTCTCCGGCAGCTAACCGACTGCGGCAGCAAGGAGTTGAGATCGCTGTCGGTGACTTCACTGACCATGATTCCTTGGTGCGCGCTGCGCGCGGCGTTGACGCCGTTTATGTGATGAGCACGCCCTTTGAACAGGGTGTCGAGAAAGAAACCGCCCAGGGTATTGCTATAACTGATGCAGCCGAAGCTGCAGGGGTCGGTCACCTCGTCTACAGTTCGGTGGCGAGCGCAGACCGCGCTAGCGGCATTCCGCATTTTGACAGCAAGTACGAAGTAGAAAAGCACATCATATCATCAGGCGTGCCATATACCATTATCGCTCCAGTCTTCTTCATGGATAACTTGTTGCAGCCCTGGGTATTGCCGAACCTGCGTCAGGGAAAGCTCGCTCAGGCAATGCCGGCCACGCGCTCGCTGCAACAAATCGCAGTGGCCGACATCGGAGGTTTTGCCGCGGCGGTCTTTGAGCGTCGCGGTACCGTCTTCGGGCGACGCATTGATATCGCTGGTGCTGAGCTAACCGGCGACGAAGCCGCGGCCATCTTGTCAGAGGTGACCAGCCGAGAAATCCGCTATGAAGGGTTTCCCCCAGACGTCTTACGCGCCCAGAGCGAAGATATGGCCCTCATGTTCGAGTGGTTCGATACCACAGGCTATGCTGCCGATATCAATGGTCTGCGCCGCGATTTCCCAGAAGTCATGTGGCATGATTTCGAGGAATGGGCACGTAAGCAGGATTGGAGTGTTCTCGATCAAAGCTAGAGCGAAGCCAGGGCCTAACAATCGTTGCAGCGGACGGGCGGGGGCACGCGGCTGTTGAACGTCATCAATCTAGTCGAAGGCAGGCGGCCAATCGCCCGCCCGCCGCTGAACTTGGCCGTGCGCGTTAACGGCTCCTACCTGACCGTCCAGGTAGCAGTCTCGCCGCTCGTCAGCGTTACGGTGCCGGTGACCGAGTGGGTCTCACCGGCGTCGGTCGCCCGCAGCATTACCTCCATGGCCTCGGGCATGCCGAGATCGAAGCTGGCGGAACCGGTGGCCGGGACGGTGCCGAGCTCGGTCTCACCCATTTCACCCTGGACGTAAACCGTCATGTCGTGGGGCATGGGGTTCGTGATCTCGATCATGTACCCCTCGGCCGCCATTTCCCCCATCTCCTCCGCTGGCGCCATTTGTTCCTCGGCGGCCATCTCGCCAGCTTCCTCCTCGGCCTGTTCCGTGGCGCAAGCGAAGAGAAAGACCACGGGCAGCACCCAGAGCGCCTTTGCGACGGTGTTTTTCATTACCATCTCTCCCGGTTTCGTGTTCGCTCTTGTCTCTGTGGTTAAGAATCCAATATAACGAGAGCTCCGGGACGCATGCCACCCCGGCTTAGCTGCCTTGTCTCGCGAGGCTGGCAGGCTGAACCTGCCGGGTAACTATTGGGATGGCGATGAACTCAGTCCTCAACCGGCCGGTACGGTTCGGGATCTTCCGGCATTGACGCGAGCCCAGAGGTGTGGCTGGCAAGGTGCCGGAAGGTGATCGGCCCGGTGCCTGCTGGTCGGTCAATGAGCCGCTCGAGCTCGGGTACGTAGGTCTCGACGCTCTCGTCCAACTCGATCACGCCGCTCTCAACGAGACGCATCATGAGCACGGCGGTGAACACCTTCGTGACGGAGCCAATGCGGTAGACACCGTCCGCATCCGCCGGCACGCGGCGCGCAACGTCCGACCAGCCCTATGCCCTCTTCCAGATCAGGCGGTCTCCGACGATGACCCCAGCGCTGATTGCCCCGATCCCGTCGTCACTAACTTCTCGTGATCCGTCTGGGGCGGAACTCAGGATGTGGTGGTCTCGGCGGGATAGGGTTTAGGGGCGGCATCGAGGAGCCGCCCCTCTTTCTCGTGTCACCGCTGCTATCACCGTAACCGTTGCGCCGCAAGGGATGTCCGTTGTGCGGGCCGCCGGCTACGGCCTTGCGCCTGGCCACCCCTCGTTGCTTCGAGATAGCGCCCCCCACATGTTGGTAAGTGAGGGTATGGGCTGAGGCTGGGCGGCGTAGAGTTCCCCGAACTCGGAGGTCTGGCCGTGATCCCTCACAGGAACCCAGCTTTCCGGGAGGGGCAACAATGCCGACACGTAACGCTACTGCCATTTGGGAAGGCGGCCTGAAGGACGGGAAGGGGAGCTTCAAGGCCGGAAGCGGGGCGTTCGAGGGTAGCTACTCGTTTCCTTCGCGCTTCGAGCAGGGGCCCGGGACGAATCCCGAGGAAGTGATCGCGGCAGCCCACGCCGCCTGTTTGAGCATGGCGCTGAGCGCGGGGCTCGAACGCGCGGGGAAAACACCTCGACGGATCGAGACCCGGGCCTCGTGCACGATCGAGAAGGTGGGCGACGGCTTTAAGATCACGAAAATGGAGCTGGCCGTAGCGGGCAAAGTCGGTGGGATCGAGCGAGCGGGTTTCGAGAGGGCCGCGGAGGATGCTAAGAACGGCTGCCCAGTCTCAGAGGCGCTGAAGGGTAACGTGGAGTTCAGAGTGGACTCGTCCCATTTTATCCTAGGACCCTGCTGAGTGTTGCCAGTTATGACGAACTTTGCTGACTACCGCACACATACCGGTTCGAACCCGGATAAGTTCTTCAAGTCCACGCTGTTCCAGAGTCAGCGCCTTCTCCTTGGTCTCAACTGCCTGGATCCGGGGCAGAGCCAGAGCGTCCACACGCATGCTGACCAGGACAAGTTCTATTTTGTGGTGGAAGGTGAGGGCGAGTTTGTGGTGGGCGAGGAGACCCGGAAAGGCGGACCTGGCCTCGCAATCTGGGTGCCGGCTGGGGTAGAGCACGGCGTGACCAACACCCGGACTCAACAGCTAGTGCTGCTGGTCGGCATCACGCCGGCGCCCGACAAATGAGGATTGTTGTACGTCTTCGAGTTGATTTAGCTTACGGACGAATTGCTGATCGGCTCGACCTGTCTCCGGGGCGCGGTACTTGCGCAGTTCGGACTATCTCCCCGGTGCGCGCCGGCCATGGGCCCAGTCTTGGATCAACCGGAAAATTCATCGCAGATCCTCCAACTCCATGTCCAAGTCGATCGCGACGAACTCAGCGAAGTCCCGCTCTGCTTCCGGGTCGTCAATCATCGACCGGTTGTCAATCACTCGGATCTTCCGTTCTCCCAGAGCGGCCGTGATCTTTGGCTCAGGCAAACCGTGATCCTTGTAGAAATCTCGAACCGCGGTTACGAGAGAAGACGGCTCGTCCGCGTTGAACCCCTCCATTGAGAAACCCGTACCATCGACGAAAAGTCGGACGATCCTTTGCTCTGGGAACGGTTTCGGATCGCGGGGAAAGTTCATGCTTGCTCGATCGTTCTCCAATCGCGATCAGGTGGGTCCGGTGAGTTCTGATCGATCTGCGCGCGACGAGATTCGGCTCATGACCAAAGAACGCCCCGGGCTAGGTGTGCCTCAGGTCCTGGGCGATTTCCAGGAGATGGCCGTCAGGGTCCTTGAAGTAGGCCGTCCGCTGGCTCCAGGGTCGGTCGGTGGGCGGGCAGACGAATGCTACGCCCCGGGCGCGGAGCTCGCCGTAGACGGCGTCCACATCCTCCACGACGAACGCCACCTCCCCCTCGTGCGCCCCGGGCGCTGGCCGCTGTGCTTCCCCGCTACCCACGATCTCCGGGACGCGCCAGCGCTCCAGCAGCGCCAGTTTCGGCCCGTCCACCGCGAGTTCGGCATAGCCCTCCGCCCGGTGGCGCACCTCCAGACCCACCTTCCTCACGTAGAACTCAAGCGAGCGCTCCAGATCCTCGACGAAGAGGATGACGTAGCGCAGGTCACGCAGCACCGTCGTGCACCTCGTGGATTAGCCGCTTGAGACCTGACATGACACCCCGAGCGACTACCGGGGTTATGTGGGTTGGGAATCTCAAGTCATAAGATGGGACCGCCGCTACCCCAGATCAATCTTCCCGTGATGATGATCCGTTGACGCCGATGAGCGGTTCGACTCGCGCCTTTCAAGCGCGGTGTGCTGGCACGCAACGGTGCCTTCTTCACACCCCTGCTGACGGAGCGGTGAGGTGACTGTCGTCACCTCGATCGTCTAGACACGCAAGACCTCCCGCATGAGGTGTGTGAAGGGCGGGCTTGGCGTATGCGGCCGCCTCGAGCGCCTTGCGGCACTCACCCCCCGTGCACAGAGGCCCCGCCTCTTGGGTATCTACTGCGACGGGGTGGTCTCGTTCAAGGGATCTTGGCCGGGGGATTGCCATGACTAATCAACTGACCGTCACCGCAGGGGCGGAATGACGGATGACGCATTTCAAATGAAGCGGAGAAGCGATATACTTCGTAATTCGACATTCGACATTCATACGATGTACCGAAGCCACGTCATCTCCTGGAACCTGACGAAAAGGTGCAACCTGCGCTGCGAGCACTGCTACATCAGCGCCGGACGCATCTCCAAAGCTGAAGCGCGGGACGAGCTCTCCACCGAAGAATGCTTCCGGGTGATCGATCAGATCTGCGAGGTGAATTCGGAGGCGCTGCTCATTCTGACGGGCGGCGAGCCGCTGCTGCGCAAAGACGTGTTCGAGATCGCGTCGTACGCGAACTCCAGGGGTCTCTGGGTCGTGGTGGGAACGAACGGCGTACTGATCACCGAAGAGCTGAGCCGCCGGATGATCGACGCCGGGATCAAGGGCGTGTCGCTATCGCTCGATTCCCTCGACCCCACGACGCACGACCGCTTCCGTGGTGTGGAGGGTGCCTGGGACAACACGGTGAACGGCTCCAAGGTGCTCCAGCAGCTGGGGCTCCCTTTCATCGTCCAGACCACGATCGGCAAGCACAACGTTCACGAAATCCTGGAGATCGCACAGCTCGCCTACGAGCTCGGTGCCCGCGTCTTCAACCTCTACTTTCTCGTCCCCACGGGGCGTGGACTTTTCGTGAGCAACATCAGCCCCGAGCAGTACGAGGAAACGATGGGGCGGCTGATGGAGATGCAGAAGCAATTCGCCGGCAAGATGCTGGTGAACTCGAAGTGCGCGCCGCACTACCAGCGCGTGTTGTACGAGCATGACCCAGACTCACCGTTCCTGAAGACCTTCGCCGGCGGGGCCGGTGGCTGCCCGGCGGGCACCCAGTACCTGGGGATCCGGCCTAACGGCGACATGACCCCTTGCCCGTACCTGCCCGTCTACGGCGGCAACCTGCGTGAGAAGACGTTCAAGGAGATCTGGGAGGAGTCCGAGGTCTTCCAGAAGATCCGAGCGCGGAAGGAGTTGGGCGGCCGTTGCGGCGCCTGCGAGTTCAGCCAGGTCTGCGGCGGCTGCCGCGCACGCGCCTACGGGGCAACCAGCGACTACATGGCCGAGGACCCGTGGTGCGTCTACCAGCCGGGCAAGTACGGTTCCCGGACGATCAGCTTCGACGACAAGACCACCTACGGCCTCGAGGTGGAGGGTGAGCTCCTATGGACGGCGAAAGCCGAGGAGCGGCTCAAGAAGGTCCCCTCATTCGTGCGTGGGATGCTCAGCAAGCGAGTCGAGACGTATGCGCGCGAGCACGGCCACGCCCAGGTGACCCCTGAACTGATGCAGGAGGTGCGGGAACAGGTGATCGGAGGGCGGATCGGTAACGCGCCTCCCTTCGTGCGGAAGATGCTACAGAAAAATTAGAACGCAGTGATTCGCCACCAGGTCGCTCACCTTGGCGGCCTGAGCAACTTTTTCAGCAGATCCTCGCCGGCTTTTTGAAGCTCCTTGTCCAAAGCGGCCTGTAGCGCCTGGGTGTCGAGCTGGAAGACGGGGCTCGACATGGTACCACCCACATCAATCGAGAGGGCGACGGTTTTGTCTCCGCCTGCCAGCCGGTTGACCGGATCACCGCCCAGGCTACGATCAGCATCTCCTCATCCGAGGCTCGGAAGCATCGAATAGTCCGCATCAAAGCACCCCCAATATAAAAAGCCCAACCGCTTCAGCCCCCCGTTTCCGGGGAACTTTCGTGGTTGGGCTGAGCTTTTGCCCGTCCCGCGATACTCGGCCGATTCCTAGTCGGCCTATTCTGTCGGGGCCGTACCGCTGGCCCGTCAGTACATATACTGCGCGTGTGTTAGTACGCTGTCAAGTCGGTGTGGGGCACGCTACATTGCGTCATACGGAGTCTGTGGAGCCATCAACCGGTAGAGAGAACGGATGGACAAACCAGATCAGTGGTTCAATGAAAAGAAGGAGTATGTCCACAACGAGTTCATGCGGTTACTGGCCGAGTTGGAGGTAGACGGCGTAGGGGTGGCGTACGGGCACATCCGGTACGATCTAGGAAGCCGCGACCTTGGCAGGCGCACCGTCGAGTTCAAGTTCCACTTCGGCGGCAGGCAGGAGGACCTGTCAGGGCCAATACCACAACCCCCTTCTCCGCGTCAGTAGCTACCGTGGCCCTGCCCGTGCCGCCACTGAGTCGTGGTCCAGTGCGGGCTATCCTGTTCCATCCAGCTGCCGGGCGGCGCCGGCGAGCCACTGGTGAAGGAGGAGACGGCGGACCTGGAGGCGCACAACCTCTACCTCAAGGGCCGCTACGTCTTGAACCAGCGGACGAAGGAGGGGCTGGAGCAGGCGGGCGGAGTACTTCCAACAGGCGGTCGAGCGGGGTTCCACTTACGCGAAGGCCTATTCCGGGCTGGCCGACGCCTACATTCTACTGGAGAGCTACGGCCACATGCCAACGGCCGAGGCGCTGCCCCGAGCGCGTGCGGCGGCGGAGGCGGGGCTCCGGCTGGACGAGACGCTCGCGGAAGCTCACACCTCGCTGGCTTTCACCCTGGGGACGGACGGGGATTGGGAGGCGGCTGAGTGGGAGTACCGGCGCGCGGTCCAGTTGGGCATATCGCTCAACGAGAGAAAGGATACGGGGTGAAGCCACACCCACCGT
>FXBF010000643.1_pt1 | contig 12115 bp, 7 predicted proteins | sample 5335321 | NCBI WGS metagenome assembly FXBF01 (sample SAMEA103928391, study PRJEB20085) | sediment metagenome | isolation source: sediment | reverse complement strand
GGTCGAGCCTCGGCGGCGTGTCGGAAGAGCGCGGGGCGCTTTCTGGCCGCCTGGAAACCCAGACCCGGCTTCGCGAGAACCTGGAGCAGGAGGTCGGCACGTTGAAGCGCGAGATCGACGTACTCGAGCGATTGCTGAACAACGTGTCCGAGCAGCGCGCGCTGCTGTCCAAGCGCCTGGACGCGCAGACGCGGGTGCGCAAGCAGTTCGAGCAGGTCGAGGGCCTGTTCTCGCGTGACGAAGCGCGCGTCTTACGCCAGTTCGACGATGTTGTCATTCGCCTCGTGGGGTTGAGCTTCCTGTCGGGCCGCTCGACGCTGCGCCCGGAAAACTTCCAGTTGCTGGCGAAGGTCACCGAGGCAATCCAGCTCTTTCCCGAAAGCACGCTGACCATCGAGGGCCATACCGACTCGCACGGTAGCGATGCGGCCAACCTCGCCTTGTCACGGAAACGCGCCGAGGCCGTGAAAGAGTACCTGGTGGCCAACCTGCGCCTCGATCCCTCCAGGGTCGAAGCGGTGGGCTATGGTGAGGCCCGGCCGGTGGCCAACAACGAGACCGAGGCGGGGCGCGCGAAGAACCGGCGTATCGACGTCGTCATTCGACCGAAGGTAGGTTCTTAGCAGGATGCTGAAAAAGTCCATCCTTGGCTTTTTCAGCTCGCAGAGCAAAAAGCGCGGTTTTTGCTCCGCTCCACCTCTTAAGCACTGGCGTGCTTAAGAGGTGTGCGGTGCTTCCCTGCACGGCTTTAACAGGCCGCTGAAAAGAGTTTTTCAGCGGCCTGTTATTGCGATATCGCGAGCCCGGCCCGGTGGCCGCTGTAGCCGTAAGGCGAACACAGACGGGCAGGGCATCCCGCCTCGCCTGTGTTCGCCGTACTCCGGGTAGCCGCGCCTCGTTAGCGACTGGCCTGTTTGGGTGCCCCCTTGAGCGATCGGGCCAGGTTCACCAGCTGAATGAATTCGCCGCGATAGCCGAAGCGGTCCTGGCCGCGGGCGTTGCGCGCGAGCGCGGAGACATCGTCGTAACTCATCTCACCCGTGTACTTGCCGCCGCGCAGCATTTGTCCGAAGGCCGCGACCGCGGCCGAGAAACGGAAGTTGTCGGAGGCCTGAGCGATGTCGGCCAGCATGTCGCGCTTCTTAAGTGCCCATTCCATGAGCGTGCTCTTGTCACTGTCGGGCAGCTTGTAGCGGATGCGTAGAAACGCGAGCTCCCCGGCACGCGTTGTGCCCGAGGGCTTGCGCGCTGAGTAACGCAGGGGCTTTAGGCGTAGCGCCGCACTTTCTTGCAGCACGACCTCATAGAGCGCCGTGACGGTGTGACCCGCGCCGATTTCGCCGGCGTCCACCTTGTCGTTGTCGAAGTCCTCGCGCTCTAGCGCGCGGTTCTCGTAACCGACCAGGCGATACTCCGCCACTACTGCCGGATTGAACTCGATCTGTATCTTCACGTCCTTGGCGATGGTGTTCATGGTGGATGAGATCTCATCGACGAGCACCTTCTGGGCCTCACCGAGGGTGTCGATGTAGGCGTAGTTGCCGTTTCCGGAATCGGCGAGTTGCTCCATCAGCCGGTCGTTGTAGTTGCCGGTACCGAAACCGAGAGTGGTGAGCGAGATACCGGTCTTGCGCTTATCCTCGATCAGGTTCTTTAGCGCCTCGAAGTTGACGGTGCCGACGTTGAAGTCACCATCAGTCGCAAGCAGCACCCGGTTAATGCCGTCGGGAATGAAGGCCTGTTCGGCCATCGCGTAGGCGAGCCGGATACCGGCGCCGCCGTTGGTCGAACCGCCCGCCGTAAGCGAGTCCAGCGCAGCCATGATCTTGCCGGTGGCATTGCCTGCTACCGGCTCGAGCACGACGCCCGAGGCGCCGGCGTAGACCACGATGGAAATGCGATCGGCCTTGCGCAGTTGCCGGGCCAGCAGCTTGAGAGAAGTCTTTAACAGCTCGAGCTTGTCCGCAGCGCGCATCGAACCCGACACGTCAACCAGAAACACCAGGTTGGCCGGTGGCAGCGCCTCCTTGGTGATGTCGTAGCCTTTGATGCCGATATGCAGCAGCTGTCGGTCCGCATCCCAGGGCGCGGGGGCGATCTCCGTGGTGACGCTGAAGGGCCGTTTGCCGTTATCGGGGGTCGGATAGTCATAGGCAAAGTAGTTGATGAGCTCCTCGACGCGTACAGCGTCATCCACGGGCAACCGCCCGGCCCTGAGGAAGCGTCTCACGTTGGCATACGCACCCGTGTCGACGTCGATGCTGAAGGTCGAAACAGGGTGCTCGGCTACACGCTTGACAGGGTTATCATCGAAACGGGCGTAGTTCTCGCGGTCCAACGGCTCGCTTGGCATTCGCAGGATATCGGAGCGGGCCCGACGCATTGCACCGGCGGGTGCTTGCGGCGGGTACGAGCGCCTGTCTTGTGCTTGGCGCTTGAGTGCCGGGGCCTTTTCCTCTTGCAGTAATCCCGCTGCCTCAGGCCTGGCTTCGTTTCGGGCGGAGCTCTTGGATGCCTCACTTGCGGCCGGCTGATCGTTGCTCGACTGTGGCGCCGAGCAGCCTGCTACCACGAAGGCGGTTGTCACGACGACGATGAACAGGCGATTCAGATTGACAGTGCTCATTAGGTTTTACTCCCATGTTTGTAAGCCACGCTCCCGCTCGCCACACGGGCGGGTGCTCTGGATCTATTAACGGGGGAAGGGCGTACTCGGGGTTAATGGGCGGGCGCGGCGGAACTGTGAGGTGTGAAGAATAACCTCAGTAGCGAGTAGCTAGTGCCAAGTAGCGAGTGATAAAAGCACCGGGCACCATAACCTGTATTCCCTCTCCCCTTGTGGGCTGACCATGTCCCATAACTTTGTGCTGGACACCGCCGGTGTATCGCGCTGCTGTAGAGGGTATGTTGGTTTGTGGTCAAAGCTTCTCAGAGGAACTCATTGAACGAATCCAGGCAACGGTCAAGACAGAACCTTTGTTGTCCCGCCGCGCCTTGTCCCGGCGGGTGTGCCACTGGCTCTCATGGCAAGGCCCCAATGGAAAGCTCAAGGAGATGAGTGCGCGCGTGGCATTGAAGCGCTTGGATGAAAGCGGCGTCATTCGCTTGCCCAAGCCGGTTTTTCAAGGTCATTTCAAACAAACCAAGCCCCCCGCGGAGACCCTCAACGCAAAGCCCACGCCCATCGGCGCACGCCTGGGCGATTTGGGTGCCGTGGAGCTGGTGTTGGTCGGTCATCGCGAAAGCCACAGCGCACGGATCTGGAAGGCATTGATGGCGCGCGACCACTATCTGGGTGCCGGCCCGCTTTGCGGGGCCCAGTTGCGCTACGTGATCAAAAGCGCGCACTGGGGGTGGCTGGGCGCATTGGCCTTCAGTGCCGCCGCCTGGCGCGTGCAGGCGCGCGATCAATGGATCGGCTGGGATGAACCCACCCGGGCGCGGCATCTCGCGAAAGTCATTGGCAACACTCGATTTTTGATCTCACCCCACGTGCACGTCCCCCATCTCGCCTCCCATGTGCTCGCCCGCGCCCTCAAGCGCGTGGGGCGCGATTGGCGCCCACGCTATGGCTATACCCCGCTTTTGGTCGAGAGCTATGTCGAGCGTGAGCGCTTTGCCGGCACGTGTTATCGTGCGGCCAATTGGATCAAGGTGGGCGTGAGCACCGGGCGCGGGCGCCAGGACCGTGATCACGCCGGCGGCGCACCGATCAAAGATGTGTATCTCTACCCCTTGGCCAAGCACGCCCGCCACCGGCTTTGCCAAGCGCACAGCCGCGAAAAAGCGCCCAAGGCGCTGAGCGCCACCGGGGATTGGGCGAGCCAGGAGTTCGGCGGGGTCGCGCTCGGCGATGCCCGGCTCACCCAACGGGCCGTCAGGCTCGCGCGCGATTTCTACGCCAAGCCCTTAGCCAATATCCCCCAGGCCTGCGGGAGCCGGGCGAAGACCAAGGCGGCGTATCGCTTTTTTGATCATCCACGAACGGGCATGGAAGAACTGCTCTCATCGCATTATCAGGCCACCGCTGAGCGCATCGGCGAGGAGCGGGTCGTGCTGGCGGTGCAAGACTCAACGAGCTTGAACTATACCGCCCATCCGGCGACGGCGAACCTCGGACCCATTGGCAGTGAGGTCGACGGCGCGATCGGGCTTTGGGTGCATGACACGCTCGCGTTCACGACCGCGGGCACGCCGTTGGGGCTCATCGATGTGCAGTGCTGGGCGCGCGATCCCAAGGAATTTGGCAAGCACAAACGCCGTTATGAATTACCGATTGAACAAAAAGAAAGCCATAAATGGCTAACGAGCTTCAGCGCCGCCGCGCGCGTACAAAAACACTGCCCCCAGACCACCGTTGTCAGTGTGGGCGATCGCGAGGCCGATATCTATGAGTTATTCATGCTCGCCGAGAAAGACCCGCGCGGGCCGAAGCTGCTCATTCGCGCTGAGCACAAACGCTTGTTGGCCGAGGGCCAGGCGGCGCTTTGGGCGTGCGTGCGCGCCCAACCCCAGGCCGGCATCCAGGCGCTACAAATACCCCGACGCGCCCATCGCGCAGCCCGCCTTGCGCGCTTGGCGGTACGTTTCGCGCACGTCACCCTTCGCCCCCCCAAGCGCAAACCCCAGCTCGGGGCCGTGCGCCTGTGGGCGGTATTGGCCACGGAGATCGACGCCCCGCCGGGCGCTAAACCCTTGGAATGGATGTTGTTAACAACCTTAGAGGTGAGTGGCTTTGAGAAGGCCACCGAGAGGCTCGCCTGGTATGCGCTGCGTTGGGGCATTGAGGTCTATCACCGTACGCTTAAAAGCGGCTGTCGGCTTGAGCGCCGCCAACTCGGTCATGCCGATCGTATCGAGTCGTGCCTGGCGATCGACATGGTGGTGGCGTGGCGCATCCATCACCTCACCAAGCTCGGGCGCGAAACCCCCGCTGTGCCCTGCAGTGTCTTCTTTGAAGAGCACGAATGGAAGGCGCTGGTGGCCTATGTAAACGAAGATCCCACGCCCCCTGAAAACCCGCCCACCTTACGCCAAGCCACGCATATGGTGGGCACCCTTGGAGGGTTCCTCGGGCGCAAAGGTGACGGGGAACCGGGGACCCAAGCCCTTTGGCTTGGCCTCCAACGTCTTGATGACCTCACCGCCATGTGGAAAGTCTTCAACGGTATCAAATCAGGTCCCACACCGGCGGTGTCCAGCAAGATGGATTATGGGTAAAGGTCAGACCCACAGGTGGGGAGGGAATAGAGGATATACTGTTCAGACCTCAACGGTTGCATTTCCTTGTTACTTGCTACTTGCAACTGAAGTCGTTCCTCACGATACGCGCCCACCCCCTTTCCCCTCGTGGGAGTGTATAGACCGGAGACAAGGGGACGGGGGGTCCGTAGCGCGCCTCGGGTTTTTCTTTTCGTATCGAGGAGCGGCAAGCTGCTTTTCTTTTGAAATATAAATTTTGTTTTTGGTTTTTCGATCCCCTCTCCCCTCGTGGGAGAGGGATAGGGTAAGGGGTTCTCCCCTTGTGGGAGAGGGTCGGGGTGAGGGGATCACGGAATAATCAGTTGACTGCCGACTCTCAAGTCGGTGCTGTTCATATTGTTGGCGTAGCGCAGCGCATCGACGCGGATTCCATAAATTCGGGCAATTGCCGACAAAGTGTCGCCCGGCTGCACGATATGAACGCGCGGCTCACCATCGACGACCTGCTGGCGTTGTGCACGAAACTTGCTGCGCGAGACGTAGCGCTTGATCCCGTCAAAGATACCGCGTGCCAGCTTGCGTTGATATGACCGGCTGCGAAGCTTCTTCTCTTCGCTGGAATTCGAGATATAGCCGGTCTCGACCAGCACCGACGGCACATCGGGCGCCTTCAGCACCGCAAACCCGGCCTGCTGCACTGCCCGGGTATGAATAGGCGCAAACCGGCGTAGCCCTTGCAGTACATCCGCGCCGAGCTGCAGGCTATCGGTAATGGTGGCGGTCTGCGACAGATCCAGCAGCACCTTCGCCAGCAGATCGTCCTTATCACTGAGGCTCACACCGCCGATCAGGTCCGACGCGTTCTCGCGGTCTGCGACTATCCTCGCCAGCGCGCTGGTGGCACCGCTTTCGGACAGGGCGTAGACCGAGACACCGCGTGCGCGCCCACCCGGCAAGGCATCGGCATGGATCGATAAAAACATCTCGGCCTCATAGCGCCGCGCCTTCTGGAACCGCTTGGCCAGTTTCACGTAATAGTCACCATCGCGAATCATGACCGGCTCCATTCCGGGCGCGGCCTTTACGAGCTTCTTGAGCTCGCGCGCGATACCGAGCACGACGCGCTTCTCACGCGTGCGATATCGCCGCCCGATCGCTCCCGGGTCCTCACCACCGTGGCCGGCATCAATGGCAACCACGATGCTCTTCTTGCGCCTGGTCTTCGGGGGCGGCGGTCGTGCCGGCTGCTCCTGCATAATGGTGCTGACGTCATAGAGATCGATCACCAGCCGGTGCCCGTACTGCTGGTTCGGCTGTAACACGAAGGTGCGCGGCCGCGACGGGCGCTTGAGATCCAGCACCACCCGCAATGTATCGCTCTGTTGCGAGCCCGTACGCACCCCTGCCAGTAGCGGGCCGCTGAAGTCGAGGCGTGGCAATGCGCCCTGCAACACCCCGTTCTGCATGTCGATAACGATCCGGTCCGGGTTGGTGAGCGTGAACAACCGGTGCTCCAGCGGTGCGCTCAGATCGAATACCAATCGGGTGTACTCAGGCGATCGCCAGACGCGCAAGTTCTTAACGGAAACAGTGCCCGCTTGGCCCAGCGCGGGAATCAGACCAAGGAGCAGGAGGAGGAAAAAACGCGCGGTCCTCATGCCAGACCGCTAAGCAGTTTAGTGCCTTGATCGCTGTGTGATTCGAGCTTCACGGTGCGCCTATCGTTAACATTATGGATGGTTACGTCAATATCGGGTGGCGGCAATCTTTGCGCGCCGTGCTCGGCCCACTCGACCAGGCAGACGCTCTGACTCTTAAGGTAATCGCGAAAACCGACGAATTCCAGTTCCTCGGGGTCGGAAACACGATAGAGATCAAAGTGATACGCATCCACACGGTCGAGCGCGTACGGCTCCACCAGGGTAAAGGTCGGGCTCTTGACCAGGCCGCGGTACCCGAGCGCACGCAAGATGCCACGCACCAGCGTGGTCTTGCCGGTGCCGAGTGCGCCGTGCAGGTAGATTAATCGCACCTTGTCGATGCCGCGCGCGAGCCGTGCACCCAAGACCTCCATGTCGGCTACCGTAGGGACTTCGAGCTCAAGTATCACGACCGGCGAGCTCGTTCAGCCGGCCACGTACGAACAGCATCAGGTCCGATGCCATCAGGCCGATCTCGCCGCCCCGCTCCGCGGCGGCGTCTCCTGCCGCGGCGTGCACCCATACACCGAGGCGCGCTGCGTCCCCCGGCCGCAGCCCCTGGGCCATCAATGCCGCGATCACCCCGGTAAGAACGTCTCCCATGCCGCCGCTTGCCATACCGGGATTGCCGCCGTCGCACAGCCAGGTCGAGGGTTCACTGGCGTGGCCGATCAACGTCCCGGAGCCCTTCAGCACACAAACGCCGCCGAAGCGCTCGACTAACGCCCGTAGCGCCTCGAAACGCTGGGCCTGCACGGCCGCGGTCGTGATACCGAGCAAGCGTCCCGCCTCACCCGGGTGCGGCGTCAGCACCCAGTCATCGCGTTGCACCGGCTCGGCGGCCAGCAGGTTCAACGCGTCGGCGTCGACTACCTTTGGGAGCGGAGCCTCGAACGCCGCGGCCAGCAGCTCGCGGGCCCAGCGGCCCTGCCCCAGCCCGGGCCCGATCGCCAGCACGCTGGCGCGCTGGATAGCGGACCGCAGCCCGCGCGCATCGCTCACGGCGCGTACCAGCAGCTCGGGGCAACCGCTATTAAGCCCGGCGGCATGCGTGGGATGCGTTACCAACGTAACCAGGCCGGCGCCAGCCCGGTACGCGGCCTGACCAGCCAGGCCTGCGGCACCGGGCATCCCTTCTCCGCCGCCGACCACGGCCACGTGCCCGAGCGCACCTTTGTGCACACTGCGCGCCCGGCGCGGCAGCAGTCCCCCGAGCGAGTCCGGCGTGATACGCCGCGCCGCCGGTGACACCGCCCGGTAGATCTCAGCCGGCGCGCCGAGGTCATCGAACAGGATCTCGCCGCAGTAGTCCCGCCCGTGGCCCGTGAAAAAACCGGTCTTGAGGCCTATGAAGGTGAGTGTCGCCTGCGCCCGCACCGCCACACCCAGCACGCGCCCGGCATCGGCGTGCAGACCCGATGGGATGTCGACGGCCAATAGCGGTACGCCGGCCGCCGCATTCATGGCGTCTATGGCCGCGCGCCACGTGTCGCGCACCTCACGCTCGAGACCGGTTCCAAACAGCGCGTCTACGATCACGTCGCTGCCCGCCAGGCGTTCGGGGTGGAACGGTTTTACGCTCACCCCGCTTGCCGCCAGCGCTTCATGCGCTTTCAGCGCGTCGCCGCGCAGCCGCCCGCTGTCGCCCAGCGCCATCACGATCGGCTCCAGGCCCGCCTTACCTGCGAGCCGCGCAATCACGTAACCGTCACCGCCGTTGTTGCCTGGCCCACAAACGACGACGATACGCCGCGCCTGCGGCCAACGGCTGCGCAGCACTGCGAACGCCGCCTGCCCGGCGCGCTGCATCAAAGTGTATCCGGGTATGCCGTGCTCTTCGATGGCGATGCGATCGAGCTCGCGCGTCTGCTCGGCGAAATACAATTGATCAGGTAAGTTCATACAACTCTCAGCCCTGTTGTCGGCATATTCTAACCGCGGAGTGCGCAGCGGACATAGATAATAGTAGCGAGTTTCGAGTAGCTAGGAATGCATAGGTACGCTACGATCTGTCGGTGTATTCTGCCCTTCTCGCCAGTCGCCCCTCGCTACCGATCGAGTGACCCATAGGCCTCGATGGAGAACGCACGCACACCGACCATCGACTTGAACCACCTTGCCGGTGATATCAAACACTGGGGCCGGGAGCTCGGCTTCCAGCAAATCGGGGTGAGCGACCGGGACCTCAGTGAGGCCGAGGCACGGCTGCTCCAATGGCTCGCTGCCGGGCATCACGGCGAGATGGGCTACATGGCCGCCCACGGCACGCGCCGCAGCCGCCCCGATGCGTTGATGCCGGAGACGGTGCGGGTGATCTGCGCGCGCATGGATTACGACCCGGTGGACGCGGCCGGCGCGCAGGCGGTTCTCGACGATCCCTCCTTGGGCTTCATCTCACGCTATGCGCTCGGGCGCGACTATCACAAGGTAGTGCGCAAACGCCTCGATCGGCTTGCCGCGCGCATCGAGCACGCCATCGGCCCGTACCGGTACCGCGTATTTACCGACAGCGCACCGGTGCTGGAGAAACCGCTGGCGCAAACGGCCGGACTCGGATGGATCGGCAAACACACCAATGTGCTCAGCCGCAGCAGCGGCTCCTGGTTTTTCCTCGGTGAGATTTACACCGACCTGCCACTGCCCGTGGATCGGCCGTCGCAAGATCATTGCGGCCGCTGCCGCGCGTGCCTCGATGCCTGCCCCACGCAGGCGATCATCGCCCCCTACCAGCTCGATGCACGCCGGTGCATTTCCTACCTGACCATCGAGCTGCGCGGCCCGATTCCATTAGCGCTGCGGCCCTTAATAGGTAACCGCATCTTCGGGTGCGACGATTGCCAGCTCGTATGCCCGTGGAATCGATTTGCCAAACCGACAAAGGAGCCCGATTTCGCCGTGCGCCATCATCTCGACGCGGCGCAACTGGTGGACTTGTTCTCCTGGAGCGAGCGCGAGTTCGACGAGCGCACGCGCGGCTCGGCCATCCGCCGCACCGGGTACGAGGGCTGGCTGCGCAACATCGCGGTTGCCCTGGGCAATGCCCCAACAAGTGACACCGTCATGGCCGCACTGGAGACACACCGCCAGCATCCCTCGGCGCTGGTACGAGAGCACGTGCGCTGGGCGCTGGCGCAGCACCGTCAGGCCGGCGGCGATCCTGCGCGTCGGGACGTTCGTGGTTGAGCGCTTGCGCGCGCCCCGCGCTGCCCGCCGCCGAAGCCTACGATCACCTCCCTGAGCTTCTCCTTGAGCAGGGACGCGGCCTGGTCCATGGCCCGGCGCTGCGCCGCGCGTCGTTGCTGCGCGGAGACCTTCAGCGGCCAGCGCTGGGTACCGCGCACGCGGCCGCTGGCATACTCCACGAGCTCGATTTCCAGCGTGCCTTTGAGCCACAGCCAGCCGTCGCGCTTGCCGAGGTCGTCTATCTGCAGGGAGGCCGCCAGCACGTAGTCCGGTTGCCCGCCTTGCACCAGCGTAAATCCGGCCGCCGCGATCGCACCCGATAAGGCCGTACGCAATCCGCCTATCGGGTCGGCCTGCACCTCGGGCCTGACCCGCAGCTGCGTCAGCCGGTTTTCGAACTCGCGCTGCAGCTGGCTCATGTCCCAGCGCGGCGCCACGCCACGACCGCTGGGATCGACGATGGTGAGCGAGTCTTGCAGTGCCTGGCGCTCGCGCTGTGCCGTGCGCGCACGATCGGCGGCACCGATGCCCGCCAGCACGTTCTCGCTCGTACGCGCCTGCTCTATATAATCGCGCGTCGCCGTATCGAGGCGCGCCATGCGCTGTCGCAGTCTCGTCGCCGTCTGTGCCCGCGAGAGCACGGCAAGCGCATAGTGCACCTGCGTCTGCGGGTCGAGCCAGAACTGTTTCAGGTCCACGCCTTCGAGGATCTGATCGGTCCAGGTCACGACCGTACGGTTGACCCTGCCCCGCTGTTCGCGTTGGGTCTCGCCGCGCTGGGTACGGCTCTTGACCGTCTGCGTATCCACGCTTTCATCGCTGACCCAGACCTGAAAGATCTTGGCCAGCTCCGCGCGCGCGCGATCGGCGGCCTTGGCCACGCTCGGCCCCTGCCCGCGCCCGACGAGGAAGCGCGTATCAGGGTAGCGGGCGCTGTTGCCCGCCACCCAGTCGGGCCGGGTGGGTCTCCCGGCGCACCCCGCAAGCACTAACGAAACACCCAGGACGATTGCCAGTACGGCCCTCATGACACTCACTTGAAGTACAAGTTTTGCGGAACGATCCAATGATATGACAGAAACGTCATCTGCCCCTTATTGATAATGATATCGCGGGACTCGCGCTTGGCGATGACCGCATTGCGGCTATCGAGCAGCTCCAGCTGCACCTTGTGCACACCCGGCGCCAGCGGTATGCGCGCGAGCAGTATGTTGCTTGGAAGCGTAACCCAGCTGCGTGTATCGGCGCGTTCCGTCGCCAGCCCGCCGAACTCCGCCAGCAGGCCGAGCAACCATTGATCCTGACGCTTGAGCTCATAGGCGACAGCACCTTTGATGCTCGCACGCGCAATCGCCCTCGCACGGATGGCCGGCATTTTCGACTTGAGGCTCCTGATCGCGATGGCACTGACGTCTTCCACCTCCTCCATCGGTATCACCTTGCCGTCGACCCTGATGCGCGCCCTGACTGCGGGCGCTAGGCGTGACTCGTAGTACGGCAACGAAACCTTCACCATCGTCGCGGCCTGCGGTGCAAGCACGAAGATCACATTCTCGCGTTTGACGGGCGCCAGGCCATTATTCAACACGTAAATGAGCTCGCCCTGCTCTTCACGTGCCTCGGCAATTTCATCTCGTTTCATGCCGAACTCGGATTCATAACGCTCCATCTCGGCACTCAACCCCACGCGCTCGCTCAGCCGCAGCAGGTCGCGCTTCAGGCTGCGCGGTATGGCGACCCCGTACTCCTTTTGGTACTCGCGGTAGGCCTCGTACGCGTTGCGATACTCGATCAGGGCATCGCTCCATTCCCCCTGGCCCTCGTAGATCATGCCCGCCAGGTATCTCGCAAAAGCATCCTCTGTATACTTCTTCTTGGCTATCTTCTTGCTAAACTCGCGCAGCTTCAGGTCGATCTGCAGCGCCTCTACCCGCGCCGCGTCGGGTTGCCCCAACTCCAGGTAATTCAATGCTTCGTAAACGTTAACCAGCACCTGCTCAAACTCCTCGCCTACGTACTGGCGGGTGCGG
>FXBF010000642.1_pt1 | contig 12118 bp, 5 predicted proteins | sample 5335321 | NCBI WGS metagenome assembly FXBF01 (sample SAMEA103928391, study PRJEB20085) | sediment metagenome | isolation source: sediment | reverse complement strand
CTTGTTCCCGACGCGATCTACCTCGGCAACCGCTCCCTGCGTTGCTCTACCTCCTACATCCCTGTAGTCGTCCTCGACCGCTTGTTCCCGACGCGGTCTACCTCCTCCGTCCCTGGAGTCGTCCGTCCCTGGAGTCGTGCGTTTCGTGCTCAGCGGTGAATATTCGGGCTAGCGCGGTGCCATGCGCGTGAACACGGTCGGCGAGTTGTTGAAAAAAAGGGATGACGTCGTCCGCCGGGCCGAGTCGCATAGTGCCTTGGGCTCAAGCTCCGTCTGCGCGCGCGAGCACAAAGCGGGCAGTCATGAGGTCCAGATGCCCGCCGCCGCCATTCTTGAAAAAAGTAATCTCGTCGTTGTGTTCGCGCCCGCGCCGCCCGCCCTGACAAAGATCGAACAGATCGGCTTGGATGTCGTCCGGCGTGATTACTCCGGCGTCGATCGGGCCGCAGATATCGCCACAGCGATCGATTGTCGTCGCGCGCGAGTCCACGTAAATTCTTGAGCGTCGTACGGCCTCGTCGTCGGCCTCACGCATGTCCCTGGTAAACCCGCCGACGAGGTCCAGATGAACGCCGGGCTGCAGCCACTCGCCCTTGATTAAGGGCGCAGGACTCATGGTGGCGCAGCAAATCAAGTCGGCCTCGCGGGCGGCGCCGGCAAGATCTTCTGTCGCGCCCACTTCGACATCGTCGAGGTTCAGTGCGCGCGCCAGTGCACGTGCGCGAGCCGCCGTACGGTTCCAGAGCACCACCTTCCGGATCGACGGGCGTATCGCAGTATGGGCGCGGATCAAATGGGGTGCCATGGCGCCGGCCCCCACCATTAGCATGGTGATCACGTCTTCACGCGCGAGCAACCTGGCGCCGAGTGCCGAGTCGGCCGCGGTCTTATAGTAGGTGAGGGCGGTGCCATCGATGCAAACCTTCGGCGTGCCATCGCTCCCATCAAATAGGACATAGACCGCCTGCACGGAGGGCAAACCGGTTCCCGTCGACTCGTTTTCAGGAAAGACGGTAATGAGCTTGACGCCCAACGCTTGCGCCCGCTTCCATGCCGCGCGCACGAACAGATGCGTCGGTTCGCCGGCCGGCCCCGGCTGTGCCATCAGCAGCTCGTTGCAAGCGTCGATACCCTCCCTGTGGTATCGCTCGAAGGCCTGCACCAGCGCCGCATAATCCAGCAGTTCGTGAACTTGATCGGAATCAATGAACCTCATCTCAATGATGTTTTGCTTTGCCGGTCGACGCCGGCAAGACATAGTCGGGCTACTGCTTACAAAGTCCAGCCATCAGTTTCGACACGAACGCTTCCCCGCGCGCAACCTGCTCCAGACTGATGAACTCGTTCGGCTTGTGCGCCTGTGCGATGTGGCCGGGACCGCAAACAACGACCGGTATCCCGGCCGCCTGAAACAAACCGGCCTCGGTACCGAAGCTGACCTTGCCGGACGCGTCGTTTCCGCTCAGCGCCTTGGCCAGTCGGGCGATATCGCTGCCCTCGTCGGCCATCATGCCGGGATAGCTCGCCAAGGGTTCCCACGAGATCCCGGTATCCTTGGATATCGCGCGCATCTCCGGTAATAGCACGCTTTCGGCGTAATCCTGCAGTTCCGCCATCAGTGGGGTGGCGTCGTGGTGGGGGAGATTGCGGATCTCGTACTCGAAGGTGCAGCTCTTCGGCACGATGTTCAGTGCGGTGCCGCCCTGGATCACGCCCGTATGGACGGTGGTGAACGGCGGATCAAATGTTTCATCGAACGGTCCCTGCTGACGAATGCGGTGGCCCATCTTGCGCAAGAGAGCGACAAGCTCTGCTGCGATTTCGATGGCATTGACCCCTTGTGGGGTCAGCGCCGAGTGACACTCGAGCCCGCGCACATGGCAGCGCGCGCCGTACTTGCCCTTGTGACCCGTCACGACTTGCATGCCCGTAGGTTCACCAACGACGCAGGCGCGTGGCTTCACCGCCATCCCTTCGAGCTGCGCGATCAAGCGCTGCACTCCAACACAGCCGATTTCCTCGTCATACGAGAACGCAAAATGAACAGGTGTTCTCAGTCCACGTTCGAGCACGTCCGGCAAGGTCGCGAGCGCGATGGCAATGAAGGATTTCATATCGCTGGTCCCGCGCCCGTAAAGGCGATTTTCGCGCTCCTCGACATTGAACGGATCCGTGCTCCAGTCTTGCTCATCGACGGGCACACAGTCCGTGTGGCCGGACAACAGAACGCCGGGCTTGTCCTGCGGGCCACATGTCGCATAGAGGTTGGCTTTGTTGCCCGAATCATCGAATGTCAGCTGCGAATCGACACCGAGATCGGCGAGGTAGTCGCGGACGTACTCGATCATCGACATGTTGGGGTTGTTGCTGGTCGTATCGAACGCGACCAGGCGCTTGATCATGTCGACGCTGGCAGGGATGTTTTCTCTCATGCGATGTCGGCCTTTTGTGCAATCATGCAATGCTTGCCCGTGAAGTTTCAACTGTCTCCCGGGACCCCGAAGCTCGGTGCGGAGCCTGGATCGAGTGAGCCGACCCCGCATTGCTTGCGGTCTAATTGCTCTCTTGACCCGCGCGACCGTCGAGTGACGCCGCTGCGATAGGAACGCGCCATGATGCAACTTGGCGAGCGGTTGCCTGCCGGCCCCGGTCGATGTCGGCCCCTCGGGGGGAGCTTTAGCCGCTCGCTGTCAGCCCGTGGCGGCGCTTACTTCGTGAGCGTGTACTCACGCCCGATCACCGGTTTCAATACCTCGAGCTTCAGCCCAAGTTTTTTGATCTCCGCCTCGAACTGCTCGGGTGTCCCCATCCACGGCTGCCGGCCCTTGAAGCGTGTGTGCTGGGGGATCACGGTCTTGAGATTGGGGTTATCCGTCATCAACAGTTTTGCGGCGAAGGCGGCGTCGTCCGGGTGCATCATGAAGCGGCCGAGCACCGGCAGCATGGCGATGTGCGGTTGGTAGCGCATACCGAAGAGCTGCAGGTCCATCGTCAGGCCGGTGCTGCCCGCCATGAGCACGCGCAGCCCATTTTCAAATGTAATGAGAAATCCGGCCGCCGGCCCGCCGTAGAGCGGGGCCGGGCCTTCATCCAATGCCCGGATACCGGAGCCGTGTTGTGACGCCAGTATCTGCACGGTGACACCGCCCAGCTGCATACGGCCGCCCAAGCTGCCACGGTAGATCTGCTTGGGGTTGCCACCGAACAGCTCGATCTCGTTTTGCATCCAGCTCCCGAGCTCGGCAACCACGAACACCGTGGCCCCGGTGCGCGCCGCGATCTCCAGGGTGTCGCCCTGATCGTCGGGATGTCCGGCGGTGGCGAGAATGAGGTCGACCTCACCCTTCTTGTAGAAGTCGATGCCGATGCCCGCATCCTTGTTCCCCTTGATCCAGGGGTTTATGAGAATGACCTTGCCGTCGGCGGACACAAACCGAAAGTGCTGGTTTCCGTAAAAACTCATCTTCACTTCGCCGGCCGGCGTCGCCGGAGCGAAGACGAGCCCGATGACGGCAGACAGGATCACAGCTGCCAATCGATTCGAGAAAATGTACTTATACATGCGGTAGCCTCCGGGATTTGCGTTCGCGTGTTTTCAACGCCGTTTCAGCTGCTAAATCGCCTGCTGGTTCCGACACTTTAAAGCATTCCTGACCGAATTTCAGTTTCGCAGCACCGGCGAGGAACGCTGCCTGAGGAATCCCGCCAGTGTCCTGCCAGTATGAGACCCTTTCCGTGCTCGCGCGATCGCACCCGGTGGGCCCTGCGCGACGATACGTCCGCCACCGTCGCCGCCTTCGGGCCCGAGGTCAATGACCCAGTCGGCCTCCGCAACGATGTCGAGGTTATGCTCGATGATGATTACCGTGTTGCCGGCCGTTACCAGGCCGTGTAGCACGCGGATGAGCTTTTCCACATCGGCCATGTGCAACCCGATGGTAGGCTCGTCGAGTATATAAAGGGTCGACTGGCGAGCGGCGGGTAGCGAGGACTCGGGCCTTGCGCCTGCGCCAACAGGTTTTGCTTTCGCCAGCTCGGTCACAAGCTTGATTCGTTGTGCTTCACCCCCGCTCAGGGTGGGGCTCTGTTGGCCCAGGGTCAGGTAACCGAGCCCGACATCCTGCAGCAGCTGCAGCGCGTGATGGATGGGGGCCTGGGCGGAGAAAAAGTCGGTCGCCGCGTTTACGCTCATCGCCAGCACATCGGCGATGGACTTGTCCTTGAATTGGACCGCCAGGGTGTCGGCGTTGAAACGGGCGCCCAGGCAGGTTTCGCAGGTCACGCTGACATCGGGCAGAAAGCTCATTCCGATTTTCTTCACTCCCTGGCCGTCGCACGTGTCGCAACGACCACCGCGGACGTTGAATGAAAAGCGCGCGGGGGTGTAACCGCGCATGCGCGCGTCGGCCGTAGCGGCGTACAAGCGGCGTATGCGGTCCCAGAAACCTACATAGGTCGCCGGGCACGAGCGCGGCGTTTTACCGATCGGCGTCTGGTCGACCTCGAGCACGCGCCCGATGTCATCGCAGCCTCCTATCTTCTCGCACCCGTGCAGCCGCACGGGCCTGCGGCGACGTTTTCGCGAGCGCCGCTCGGCGACGATTCGCCGCAGGTTATCGTGCACGATCTCCCTGACGAGCGTGCTTTTCCCGCTGCCGCTCACGCCGGTGACACAGACCAGTCGCCCGAGCGGAATGCGCACCTGAAACCCTTTCAGGTTGTGCAGGCACGCGCCCACGATCTCAAGCGTCGGTGCCTCGCCCGCACCGCTTACGCCGGGTGGCGTGACCCGGCGGGCGCCGGCCAATGGATGCTGCAGCGGGTTCGCCAGGAAACGTCCGGTCACGGAGTGCGGGTTGCGCAGAAGATCCTCGAGCGAGCCTGCGGCCACGACCTGGCCACCGTTGACCCCGGCGCCCGGGCCGAGATCCACGATATGTTCGGCCTGCCTGATGGTCGCTTCATCGTGCTCGACCACGACGACGGTATTGCCTTTCGCCTGGAGCCGGCGCAGCGTGTCGAGCAGCATACGGTTGTCTCTGGGGTGCAGGCCGATGGTGGGCTCATCGAGGATGTAGCACACGCCACGCAGGTTCGAGCCCAGCTGCGCCGCCAACCGGATGCGCTGCGCTTCGCCGCCGCTGAGCGTCGGTGCGGAGCGATCCAGCGTCAGATAAGACAGGCCCACTCGCTTGAGAAACGCCAGACGCGAACGCAGCTCTGTCAGGATGTCGCGCGCGATCGACGCATCAGGCCCACGCAATCGAAGCGTGCGGAAGAACCTCTCTGCCACGGCAACGGCCATACCCGTGATCTCGGTGATTGTGTTGTTGTGAAAGCGCACAGCCAACGCCTCCGGCCGCAGGCGTTTGCCGTCGCAGGCGGAGCATCGCCGTACCTCACCGTCCCACCATGCATTCCACCAGACTTCTTCACCCGTCTGTTCATCGTCAAAACCATCGAGCAGCACACCGGTGCCATAGCAGCGTTGGCACCAGCCGCGCTTCGAGTTGAATGAAAACAAGCGCGGATCGAGCTCCTCGAAACTGCGCCCGCAGCCCGGGCAGGATCGTTCGGTGGAGAAAATTTCCCCTTCGCCCTGACGCTCTTTGCCGGAGGAAGAGCGCGGGCGGCATTTCTTGCTGCGCGACCTTCGCGAGTCGCTGTCTGACTTGGAAGAAGCGATGATCTGCACGACACCGCGACCCAGCGCCAGCGCCCGCTCGAGTAGTTGGCGGAGATCGCGCTCACTGCTCAGCGTTACCTTTAGCTCGCCAACGGGCAGCTCGATGTCGTGCTCCCGGAAGCGGCTCAGCCTTGGCCAGTCGTCGGTCGGCACAAGCTCAGCGTCGACGCGAAGCTGAGAGAATCCCTTGCCGGCGGCCCACTTCGCGAGATCCGTGTAGTAGCCTTTACGCGCGACCACCAGCGGCGCGAGTACGTGGACGCGGCGCCCACGGTACGCTCGAAGAATCCTGGTCAGGATCGTTTCGAAGGTCTGTGGCTGTATGGGGATATCGCAGCTCGGACAGTGCTGGGTACCCAGCTTGACGAACAACAAGCGCAGGAAATGATAGATCTCCGTCATCGTCGCGACGGTGCTCTTGCGCCCGCCGCGACTCGTGCGTTGCTCAATCGCGACGGTCGGAGGGACACCGAAGATGGCGTCGACGTCGGGTCGGGAGGCCGGCTGCACAAATTGGCGCGCATAGGCGTTGAGCGATTCGAGATAGCGGCGTTGGCCTTCAGCGAACAGAATATCGAACGCGACGGTGCTCTTACCGCTACCGCTTATGCCGGTGATAACCGTGAATCGCTCGCGCGGAATTTCTATATCGACGTTTTTCAGGTTGTGCTCGCGTGCGTGGTGAATGCGGATGGCATGGTTTGTAGGGATATGCCTCGCCACTGCCCGCGCAGTGGTTTTCGGCTTCACAGTGTGTGCGGGTGCCGTCATCAAGCGAGAGGCCGTCTCGTAGTCGCGCAAGGCCGCGCCGGTATGACTTTGTTTGCATCGCGCCACATCGCCCGGTGGCCCCACACAGAGGAGCTCGCCGCCGGCCTCGCCGCCCTCCGGACCCAGGTCGATGATCCAATCAGCGGCACTGATCACGTCCAGGTTATGCTCGATGACCACCAGCGAATGGCCCTTCTCCAGCAGCTCCCGAAACGCAGCGAGTAGCTTGGCGATATCGTCGAAGTGCAATCCGGTCGTCGGTTCGTCGAAAAGAAACAAGGTGCCATTAGCCGTTTCCACTTTACGGCCGGCCTTGGCGAGATGACCAGCCAGCTTGAGACGCTGCGCCTCACCGCCGCTTAGCGTCGGCACCGGCTGGCCGAGCTTTAAGTAACCAAGGCCGACCGCCCGCAGCGGGCGCAGTGCCGCTAACACCTCGGGGTAATCGACAAAAAAGGCGATCGCCTCCGACACAGTCATGTCGAGAACGTCGGCAATCGATCGCGCCTGGGCGGCCGCCGGTGTCCGGCTTCGTGTGCGCCCGGGCAACGACTGCTTTGGCAGCAATTTTACTTCCAGCACCTCGGGCCGGTAACGACGACCGTCACAATCGGGGCAGCGCAGGTAAACGTCGCTCAGAAACTGCATCTCTACGTGCTCGAAGCCGTTGCCGCTGCAGGTCGGACAGCGGCCGTTCCCCGAGTTGAAGCTGAAAGTGCCCGGCGTGTATCTGCGTTGGCGTGACAGCGCCTCGCCGGCAAAGGCCTTGCGTATCGGGTTCAGCGCACCTACGTAGCTCGCCGGATTGGAACGTGTGGTCTTACCGATCGGCGACTGATCCACCAGCACCACATCACCGATCTGCTCGTGCCCGCGGATGGCGTCATGGCGACCGGGCGGGTCCTTCGGCCTTCCCTTGAGCTTGCGCAGGGCGTGGTAACAGACGTCCTGTACCAGCGTCGATTTCCCCGATCCGCTCACGCCGGTAACGCACACCAGGCGGTTGAGCGGTATGCGCACGTTTATGTTTTTCAGGTTGTGCTCGACAGCGCCGAGTATTTCGAGGCGCCGGGTTGCGGGTGTGAGCGCTTCGAGTGCCCCGGCGCTGGCGCTGTGGACCCGGCGTTTCCCCGTCAGATATTGCGCGGTGAGCGAGCGCCTGGATCGCAGCAGATCCGACGGTGTACCCATAAAGACGATTTTTCCACCGCGCTCACCGGGTCCCGGCCCCAGATCGATGATGCGATCGGCGGCGCGCATGACCTGGCTGTCGTGCTCGACCACGATGAGCGAGTTGCCGGCATCACGCAAACGCTGCAGCACGCGGATGACGCGTTGCATGTCGCGCGCGTGCAGGCCGATGCTGGGCTCATCGAGGACGAACAGCGTGTTGACCAGCGATGTGCCGAGCGCCGTTGTCAAGTTGATGCGCTGCACCTCACCACCGCTCAGTGTGCGCGATTGACGATCAAGCGTGAGATAGCCAAGCCCGACCTCGACCAGGTAGCGCAGCCGTGAACGAATCTCGTCGAGCAGAAGCTCGGTGGCCTCATCCATGGGCGCCGGCAGACACAGGGCGTCGAAGAATGTATGGCAGCGCTCGATCGGCAAAAGCGTGACGTCATGGATGGTGAGCCCTGAAGGCAAGTCATACTGTTTGCTACGAGCTTTCACGAACGCAGGCCTGAAGCGCCTATCGCGCGCCAGCACGCGATCGGCGTCCTTATCGGTGCCCAGGCGCCACAGCAGCGCTTCGGGCTTGAGCCGTGCCCCATTACAGTCCGGGCACAGCGTATAGGCACGGTACTTCGACAACAGCACCCGAATGTGCATTCTGTAGCTCTTGGTCTCGAGCCAGCGGAAGAAACCCTGCACGCCGTACCAAAGCCCGTCCTTGGCGCTGCCTTCACCTTCGAGCACCCAGCGCTTTTGTGCGCGTGACAGCTTGCCCCAGGGCACCGTGGTGGGGATACCGCGGCGGCGCGCGAATCGCAGCAGCTCGGCCTGACACTCGCGGTAGCTCTGCGTCTGCCACGGTTTCACCGCGCCGTCGGCCAGGCTCTTGCCCGTATCCGGCACGACCAGGGTGTCATCGATGCTCATGATTCTGCCGAAACCGCGACATGACCCACAGGCTCCGATCGGCGAGTTAAAAGAGAACAGGCTCGGAACGGGGTCGCGGTAATGAATATCGCAGTCGGGACAGTGCAGGTCCGTGGAGAACCGCCAGGGAACCCGGGGCATTCGCCGCTCGTCGAGCGGATAGACGTCAACCCTGCCGCGCCCGTGCTTGACCGCGGCCTCGAGGCTTTCGACGATGCGCTCGCGCTGGGTTTGCTCGAGACGAACCCGGTCCTGGATCACCTCCAGCAGTGCACCCTTCTTTCTATGGATCCTCGTGTAGCCCTGCTGTGCGAGCAGCTGCCTCACTTCGGCTTCGGCGAAGTTTTCCGGAATCCGCACGGGGAAGGTGATGAGCGCGGTGGGGGAGGGCGTGCCTGTTGCCGGATCAACACTCGCCGCAAGTTGCTCGTAAATGCTCTTCGGCGTATCACGGCTTACCGGTTGACCGCAACCGCGGCAGAAAAGATGCGCGGCGCGAGCAAACAGCAGCTTCAAGTGATCGTTGAGCTCGGTCATCGTACCCACGGTGGATCGCGAGGTACGCACCGGGTTGGTCTGATCGATGGCGATGGCGGGCGGGATCCCTTCAATACGATCCACCAGCGGCCTGTCCATGCGCTCCAGGAACTGCCGCGCATACGGCGAGAAGGTCTCGACGTATCGGCGCTGGCCCTCGGCGTAGATCGTGTCGAACGCGAGCGAGGACTTGCCCGAGCCGCTGACGCCAGTAATGACGATCAGCTCGTTGAGCGGTAGGCGCAGCGTGAGACCCTTTAGATTGTTTTGCCGGGCCCCCTCGATCAGAATAAAGTCACTACCCATACAAACGCCGTGAGATTCAGACTCGGTGCGTCGTGATCAGAAAAAAGCGGGTTTGGGCCCTTGAGGAAAGTCGCCGCGTCGAGCACGGCCAGAAGTTCCCGGGCGCCATCCTTGTCTATCCCCCGGGATTTAGAGGATTTGCCTGCCTCTAAAGAACCGTCGGCTGGTCGGGCTCGCCCAGGACCGAAACAATGACGAATGATACTACATTAGACATCGTATCCAACGCCGTACATCTGCCCGGCGGGCGCAACCCCCCCCAAGCAGTGGTGTTTAAAAGTCTTGATGGCGGGCCGGCATCGGCTTGCAATTACTGAGCGGAGCACAAAGCAGCTTGCATCATCTCTACAGCAAGCGTTCAGGTGCCACAGGCCACACCGACAATGCCGCCGCCAAGCACGTTCACCTCGCGTTTATTTGCGTTCATATCTCTGCACAGCCTCCCCGATAGCCGGCCTCTCGGCGGTATCGGCGCTGTAAGCGTATCTGCCGATGGTCACGGTACCGCATCATTGCCGGCCAAGGAAACCACAATGGTACTTGTCATTTCACCCGGGTAATTCTTGTATTAGACTGCTGGTCGCGAACAGCTTCGGTTGAGCGCATGTGATTAAGTCCCGCTAGTCCCGATCACGTGGCATGGCAGGGAATAATGCGCTCACTAGTAACACCTTGAGGCCGTCGGCCACCGTGGAGACCTGGGTTTTTCTTGATACGCGCGTGGTATTCTGATTTCTCGAAAATGGGCACCACTCGTACGCCTGTATAGGGCACTAACAGGGAGCTGAAAAATCCCTGCATGTCGTTTTTCAGCTCGCAGGAGTGGTACGGAGAAGTACCGCTTACGGAGTCGAGGATGCAAAGTAAAAAACGTGTTATTTACTTTGCTCTGTTTTTCAAAGATTTGCGTGTTCGAAAAACGCAAAGAGCTACTGCAGTGGAATCGATACCAAACATTGTTTTTCACGACGGAGATATCATGGCGTGACTCGATCAACTAAGCAACGCACTGGTGGCCGCATTCTGACCGATCAGCTGCGCGTGCACGGCGTGGAGCGGGCATTCTGCGTGCCCGGGGAAAGCTACCTGGCGCTGCTGGATGCGCTCTACGACACTCCGGAAATCTCGCTAATAGTATGTCGCCACGAAGGCGGGGCGGCGATGATGGCGGATGCCTACGGCAAGCTCACGGGCCGGCCCGGCGTGTGCCTGGTCACGCGCGCTCCCGGCGCCACCAACGCCAGCGCAGGCGTGCATATCGCCTATCAGGACTCGACGCCAATGGTGTTGCTCATCGGCCAGGTGGCGCGCGGGATAGTCGATCGCGAGTCGTTCCAGGAAATCGACTTCCGGCGTATGTTCGGTCAGATGGCCAAGTGGGTGGCGCAGATCGATATGGCGAGCCGTATTCCGGAGTATCTGAGTCACGCCTTTTACACGGCCTGCGCCGGGCGCGCCGGGCCGGTCGTGCTGGCGCTGCCCGAGGACATGCTCGCCGAGCAGGCTGCGGTGGACGATGCCGAGCCGTACCGAATCGTTCAACCGCACCCCGGCAGCGGCGAGATAGAGCGACTGCGCGAGCTGCTGTCGACCTGTGCACGTCCCCTGATGATTCTCGGTGGCAGCGGTTGGACGCCGGCGGCGTGCGAGGATATCAAGGCGTTCGCAGCAGCGAACAACATCGCAGTCGCCGTATCGTTTCGCTGCCAACACCTGTTCGACAACACGCATCCGAACTATATCGGCGATGCCGGCATAGGCGTCAATCCCCGGCTCGCCCAACGCGTGCGCGATGCGGACCTGCTGCTCGTGGTGGGCGCGCGCCTGGGCGAGATGACTACCAGTGGTTACACGCTAATCGACGTGCCGCGTCCCCGGCAAACTCTGGTGCATGTGTATCCGGATGCCGGGGAGCTCGGCCGCGTGTATCAGCCGGCGCTGGCCATCAATGCGGGCATGCCGGGCTTCGCCGCGGCCGCCCGTACGCTTGCGTGCACGGAGTCGGCCGTCTGGGAACCACTGACCGCGGAGGCAAGGTCCGATTATGTCGCGTACATTCGGCCGACCGAGACTCCTGGCGAGCTTCAGCTCGCGGAGGTCGTCGCTTGGTTACGCGAAAACCTGCCGGCCGATGCGATCGTCGCCAATGGCGCCGGCAACTACACCGCCTGGGTGCATCGCTTCTACCAGTATCGCGGCTTCCGCTCGCAGCTGGCGCCGACCTCGGGTTCGATGGGCTACGGCACGCCGGCAGCGATCGCGGCAAAGGCGCAGCATCCCGACCGCATCGTCGTGTGTTTTGCCGGAGACGGTTGCTTCCTGATGACCGGGCAGGAACTCGCCACCGCAGTCCAGTACGGGCTCAATATCGTCGTGCTGGTTGTGAATAACGGGATGTACGGCACCATCCGCATGCACCAGGAGCGTAACTATCCGGGGCGCGTGTGCGGCACCACTTTGCGCAATCCCGATTTCGTCGCCTTGGCCAGGGCCTATGGGGCGTACGGCGAGCTGGTGGAGTGCACGAGCGCGTTCCCGGCCGCGTTCGAGCGTGCCATCTCCGCAGGAACGCCCGCGCTGCTGGAGCTGCGAGTGGATCCCGAGGCCATCACGCCGCGTGCGACCCTGAGCGAAATACGCGGTGGCGTAAGATGAGCGCTTCGGACTCGGGCAGTCCTCTCATAAGCAGTTACCCCTCCGTCCCTGCCCTGTGAG
>FXBF010000641.1_pt1 | contig 12119 bp, 6 predicted proteins | sample 5335321 | NCBI WGS metagenome assembly FXBF01 (sample SAMEA103928391, study PRJEB20085) | sediment metagenome | isolation source: sediment | reverse complement strand
CGATAATGAGCGAAGGCCCTGTTCGCCTCCGCCATTCTGTGTGTGTCCTCTTTTCTCTTGATTGCCGCACCAGTGCCATTGGCGGCGTCCGTAAGCTCATTGGCGAGCTTATCCGCCATGGTCTTGCCTGGACGGCTGCTCGCCGCGGCCAGCAGCCAGCGCATGGCCAGCGAGGTGCGGCGCGCGGGCATGACTTCGATAGGCACCTGATAGGTCGCCCCACCGACCCGTCGAGGCTTGACTTCCAGTCGGGGAGAGATCTTGGTGATGGCTTGCTCAAACATCTCGATCGGGTCCTTATTGGCGCGCTCAGCCATCAAATCAAACGCTCCATATACGACCCGCGTGGCGGTACTCTTCTTCCCCTTTTTCATGAGCCGATTGATGAGACCCGCGACAAGCACATTGTTGTAGCGAATGTCGCCCGGGATCTTTCGCTTTACTGGCCTGGTCCTTCGCATTTGATTACTCCACCTTGCTACTGCGCCTGTCGCTGCGCCTGTCGCTGCGCCTGTCGCTGCGCTCCACAGACAAGCATCGGTCGCCGCGCGCACGGCGACCGAGCCTCTGGATATTTCGATCCGATTAGTCTCGTGGGCGTTTGCCGCCGTATTTCGAGCGGCCTTGCCTGCGCCCTTCTACCCCAGTAGTATCCATCGTGCCGCGCACGATGTGATAGCGCACACCAGGCAGGTCCTTCACCCGGCCGCCGCGTACAAGTACCACTGAGTGCTCCTGCAGCGTATGCCCCTCGCCAGGGATGTAAGCAGTAACTTCCAAACCATTCGTGAGCCGCACTCGCGCGACTTTCCGAAGAGCCGAGTTTGGCTTCTTCGGCGTCTGAGTCCGCACCTGCGTGCACACTCCGCGCTTCTGCGGGGAGCCCTTGCGCTGCGTCTCCCGCCGCTGCTTCATGGAGTTGAAGGTGTATTGTAGCGCCGGAGCTTTGGTCTTGGATTTTTTGACCTTGCGCCCCTTGCGCACTAACTGGTTGATCGTTGGCAAGTACTTACCTCTCCACACAAATCACCGGGGCATTCGCCCCGGGATGCTTGTCCCTCCTCACGAGGAGGCTGGTCAAGTATTCAATTCAGGCCGCGCCGAAACCGGCCCGAGATCTTCGGAGTGGGATTTTACCAAAGGGGCCAAAGGGCGTCAAGCACGATAGCCAAAGGCTTTAGGTTGATATCGCTGCTCAATTTATGTAAATCCGCGCCGAACTTGAGCTTACTCCTGTGAATAAGAAAAGTGACCGCCCTCGCCAGGCAGCCACCTTCTTCATGCGACAAGTTCCGCGTCGCGTGGACTAGCGTTTGGGACCGAGATCGAGAAGCCCCATGCCCAACCTCGGGGGCCTGGCACGATCGTCTTGCTTGCCAAACCGGATGACCTCTCCTGCATCGTCAATCGCTTCGACTGACAGCCCAAGGCTCTGCAGTTCCTTCACGAGCACACGGAACGAGGCCGGAATTCCCGGCTCCTCAACCGACTCTCCTTTGACGATCGCCTCATAGGTCTTGACACGACCCTGAACATCGTCCGACTTAACGGTCAACATCTCCTGGAGAGTATGTGCCGCACCGTAGGCCTCCAAGGCCCACACTTCCATCTCGCCGAAGCGCTGCCCGCCGAATTGCGCCTTGCCGCCGAGCGGCTGCTGGGTCACAAGTGAATACGGTCCGGTGGATCGCGCATGCACCTTATCTTCGACCAGATGATGAAGTTTCATCATCATCACCACCCCAACCGTCACGGGTTGATGATAGGCTTCGCCGGTCTTCCCGTCGTGCAGGATCTGCTTGCCGAGCGTCGGCACTGGATGACCTTTCTCGACCATGATCTTTCCCGCCTGCTTGACCACCTGCTCTGGCGTACTATTATTGCGAACCTTGCGACCCATGGACTCGATCCACAACCGCATGCAGGCCTCGATAGCCGCATCATCATAGGGCTCTCTATCCTCCACCGGCACTTCTGAATCCTCGAAGACTAGAATTTGCTCAGGATCGAAGCCCTTCTCCCTCAACCATTCTGTCAGGGCTGCCCGACGTGCATAGGTACGATCGGTGGCGATGAGCTCGATATCGTAGCCTTTATTTTCCATCCACGATTCGAGATATAGCCGCCGCACTTCCTCGTCATCCTCGAACGCCTCTTCGTCGTAGTAGCCCTGCTCCTTGACCCAATTCCAGGCCCATTCGGCGACTTCATTCCAGGCACGATCGATCATCCATGCTCTTGCGAGTTCGGCTTCGATCTCTTCCTCATCCGCGCCATCAAATACAGGCGTGATTGCTCGGAAGCCCAAACGGTCCGCGGCCCACCCTAGATGCGTCTCAAGGATTTGGCCGATGTTCATACGCCCCGGCACTCCGAGCGGATTGAGGATCAGATCAATTGGAGTTCCATCCTCCAAGAAGGGCATATCCTCAACGGGTACAACTTTTGAGATGACCCCCTTATTCCCGTGGCGGCCGGCCATCTTGTCCCCCTCGGTAGCCTTTCGCTTTTGAGCCACCGATACACGCACCATCTTCTCCACCCCGGGTGGAAGGTCACGGTGTTCTTCGCGTGTGAACACATTTACATCCACCACCTTGCCGCGCTCGCCGTGTGGCATGCGCAACGAAGTGTCCTTCACTTCGCGTGCCTTCTCGCCGAAGATGGCTCGCAGCAGTTTCTCCTCGGGAGTAAGTTCCTTCTCGCCCTTCGGCGTGATTTTTCCAACCAGAATATCGTTGGGGCCGACCTCCGCCCCGATGCGGATGATGCCATCCTCATTCAGATCGCGCAGCGCCTCATCCCCAACATTCGGAATATCGTAGGTGATTTCCTCTGGTCCCAACTTGGTGTCTCGGGCCTCGACCTCATGTTTTTCGATGTGGACCGAGGTGTAGCGGTCCTCCTGAACCAGCCTTTCGGAAATGAGGATCGCATCCTCGAAGTCTCCTCCCTCCCAGGAGAGGAAGGCCGTCAGTACGTTCTGACCCAGTGCCAACTCTCCATTTTCCGTGGAGGTCGAGTCAACAATCACATCCCCAACTTGAACTCGCTGGCCCTTGATTACGGTTGGCCGTTGATCGATCGAGGTGCTCTGGTTTGACCGATTGAATTTCTTCATCCCGTAAGATCGGGCGCCCTTCCTTGAGCGGATGACCACTCTACTACCGGTGACCGATTCAACCTGTCCGGCTTCCTGCGCCACGATCACCTGGCCTGAGTCAACCGCTGCTTGCCGCTCCATGCCGGTCGAGACGATGGGCACTTCCGGTTGAATGAGAGGCACGGCCTGGGTCTGCATGTTAGAGCCCATCAATGCCCGGTTTGCGTCGTCGTGCTCCAGGAACGGGATCAGTGAGGCGCTAACACCGACGATCTGGCGCGGCGCCACGTCCATGAAATCAATCCTTTCGGGGGACGCAAAGAAGAAGTCTCCGTGGTTGCGGCATGAGGCGCGTGGATTGGCAAACTCAGAGTCATCGGTCAGCGGCGTATTTGCCTGCGCTATGACGTACTTGTCTTCCTCGTCTGCAGAGAGGAACACGGTTTGACCGGAGACGAAGGGCACCACATCCACCTTGCCCTTCCGACGTCCTATCGTCGCAGCCAGCGCCTCCGTTATTTCCTCCCCATCTTTTGCGATTACCTTGTCACCACTGACGGTCATAAGGTCGCCGCGCAGACGCTTACCTCCCAGGCGCTTGTCCTTGGTGCCCATCTCCTTGACAACTTTCCGGTACGGGGTCTCGATGAATCCAAACCGGTTTACACGTGCGTAGCACGCCAGGCGTCCGATCAGGCCAATATTGGGTCCCTCAGGGGTCTCGATAGGGCAGATACGGCCGTAATGAGAGTGGTGGACGTCGCGGACGTCGAAGCCAGCTCGCTCACGCCGCAGCCCGCCCGGGCCCAGCGCCGAAAGGGTCCGCTTGTGGCGCAGCTCGGCCAGCGGGTTGGTCTGATCCATGAATTGCGATAGCTGGCTCGAACCGAAGAACTCTCGAATGGCGGCCACCACGGGCCGGATATTGATCAATGAAACCGGAGAGATCTGTTCTTGATCGCGGATCGACATGCGTTCTAGGATGACTCTCTCCATGCGGCGTAGCCCAACCCTCAACTTGCCCTGGATCAGTTCGCCGACCGTCTTCACGCGCCGGTTTCCGAGATGATCGATGTCGTCGGGCTCAATCACTCCATTATTGATGTTGATCATGCGCTCAATGATGCGCACAATGTCCCAGGTGGTTATTTGACGATGGTCTTCAGGGACCTTTCGATCGAGTCCGAGTTTTCCATTTAGTTTGTAGCGACCCACTCGTTCCAGATCATACCGGCGCGGTTCAATGAGCTGGTCCGTCAAGTACTCGCGTGCGTTATCTAATGTTGGGGGATCTCCCGGCCGCATCCGGCGATAGAACTCGACCAGCGACTCCTCCGCCAGTGTTCGTCCATTCTGAAGATCCCAATCCGGTTCCTGGCGAATGGTGGTTTGGATGTAGGGGTGATCGGGATTGACATCGGCTTTTGCAAACAATTTCAGGAGCTCTTCATCCGATCCTTCCGTTAGCGCCGGTTTATCCAGGCCATCATCGATTGCAGCCAACGCACGCAATAGGATCGTTACCGGGATGGTGCGTTTTCGGTTGAACTTCAGAGTCAGGTAGTCGCTCTTGCGTGTCTCAAATTCCATCCAAGCCCCTCGGTCGGGGATCAACTTGGCAGCCGCTAGGCGCCTTCCAGTGGCCCGATCCGCTGGCGCCTCAAAGTAGACGCCGGGCGAACGTATGAGTTGAGATACCACAACCCTTTCGGTCCCATTGATGATGAAGGTTCCCTTCTCGGTCATGATCGGGAAGTCGCCCATGAAAATGTCCTGCTTGATAGGCTCCGGCACCTCCGGCCCTGCCAGCAATACCGACACGTAAAGCGGAGCAGCGTAGGTTAGATCGCGCTCGATGCATTCTTCAATATCGTGCTTGGGATCCTCAAACCAGTATTCGAGCCCGAATTGCTTGGCCTCCGGCGTCTTGCCGGGCAGGTAAAGCTTCATCGTGCCGTTGTAGGATTCGATGGGCGAAACCTCGTCAAAAAGATCCGCCAGGCCTTCCTCCGTGAGCCACTTGAAGGAGTCGAGCTGAACCTCAATGAGGGTCGGCAACGAATAGTGATAGGGGATACGCGAATAGAACTTACGGCCCTTGATAGGCATACCGTTCCCTTCCTACGAAAAGAGTATCAAGTTTGGAGATGCTAAAAAAAGGCGATGACCTTACCCTGCTAGGGTCATTCTTGGACCCAGATCCCTTGAGGCGCGAGTTTAGGGAATGGGGTGTTATGGACGACCTGTCAGATTACCATTAATTAGCTTGCTTCGCAACCATTTTATAGGGGAATTCACGGCGTGGGCGCACGCGCAAGGGAGCCTGCTCCACGGCGAAACCGGCGGATCTGTCGAACCCTCCTGATCAGGATATTGAATCAGGAGCCGATCGTTCACCCGCCTGCGTACAGGCTTTTGTAAATCTCGAATACTTCGTAGATCACCTGAATGTAGCGATGCGTTTCCGCGAAGCGAATGACCTCCAGAAACAAATCAAGGTCGTCCGGCGCCAGCTCCTTCCAGGCAATCGAATTACCCGGTCCCCCGTTGTACGCCGCGAGCGCCGCGAAAAGGTCACCATCGAAACGGTCCCGCTGCGCACTGAGGTAGTGGGTTCCGAAGCGCACGCTCACGATGGGGCGATAGAGATCCCGTGACTCGTAGTCTGGAGGCCAACCGAGTTGACCGGCAATCGATTCGCCCGTACCTGGAATAACCTGCATCAGGCCCCGCGCCGCAGCAACCGAAGTTGCGAACCCCTCGAAGAGGCTTTCCTGCCGCACGACGGAGAGCAAGAATAACCCATCCAGACCATAGCGAGCCGCTTCGGGAAGGATTATGTCACCGAAATAGGGACCGAATCGGATGCGATTGAAATATACGGGTGCTTGAAACGTGGCCGCGTCGTCCATCCCCGCGTAATGGAGGATTTGACGCGAAGCGATAATGGCTTCCCGGTACAAGCCGAGCTCCAGCAGCGTGTGCATCAGTCGGTAAGTGCCTTCCGGATCGTCCGAGAGGGAACTCCTCAGCGCGCTCAACTCCGCGCGCGCTTCCTCCAGCATCCCCAGGTTCCAGAGCTCAAGGCCCCGAACGAGCCTTGGATCTGAGGCGAGAACTGGCCCCAGTTCGTAGAGCGGATCCTCCCCGACAATGGCGAAGGTAGCTCTCATCCATTCTTCGGCGAGCCGCCGTTCAGCCTCAAGATCTGTCGAGAAGCTAAACACTCCTGAATCCTCAAAGGCAGGCGCACCTTCGAGCAGATGCTCCGCCCGCAATGAGTAGTAGCCGGTTGGATCCGCGTTGCTTGCCGCTTCCCACGCGGCCTGAGCTCCTTCGGCATCCTCACGGGCCAGGAAAGTCTTTCCGATCCAGAGGTTTGCCCGTGCAATTTGCGCGGTGGTCGCTGCCAGATCAAGCGATCGCTGGAATGCGAGCTCTGCGCCCGCGTAGTCGCCAAGCCGATACCGGACGATGCCCGCCTCAAACGCACCATCCACCGCCAATGGGTTTCCTGCGTATTCCTCGGCCAATTTCAGCCAGATATCTGCGGCACGGGCCAGATCGTTGCTCCTTTCGGCCGTGCGCCCCGCAGCAAACAAGGCCTCCGCCGCTTCTACTGATTGCGGGTGGCCCTCTGCGAGTTCCAAGTACGTCTCGACCGCCGATGTGTAGCGATCCAGCCAGGCCCACTCCGTCCTGGCCCTGGTCATCATCGCTTCCGCCCAAATGGGATCCGAGGGGAAATTCAAAGTAGCTGCTTCCAGGTCTTGCAGCGCCAGCGCGGGGGAGCCTAACTCAAGATAACTGAGGCCGCGATAGTAGTAGGCGGCGGCCGAAGGATTCGTGGCCAGAGTTCGATCGAAGGCGGCCACAGCAGGCTCATAGGCTCCGGCGTAATAGTCGACCAGCCCGCGCTGGTAGTCGTCAACCGGCACACCGTCCTGCACCAGCCGCGTCAATCCGACGTAAGTATCGAAGGCCGCGGGATAGTTTTCAAACGAGTCTAAGAAGCGTGCGTACATGCCGTCCAAGTCCCCCTGCGCTTCGAGGGCCTCCCCTGCGAGCAGATTCATGGCGGCACGCGTACCGGCGTCACTGCTCTGAGCATAGACCTGGTCGAACTGTTCCAGCGCCTGTGCGTAGTCACCCGCCTCCAAATAGGCCCTTCCAATCTTTATTCTCAGCCCCAGCATGTTGGCCTGCCCAGCTGACAGCAGGGCGGCCTCGTAGCTTGGAACCGCTTCGAGCGGACGAGAGGCCCGTCGCAGCGCATCCCCCAACCACTCATTAACATATAGGTCGATCACGCCGGACCGCTCCGCCAGGTACGACTTATAGTCGGCGACGGCAGCCTCGTTATTCCCCAGCAAGCTGTTGGTCTGGGCCCGCAGGATAAGTGCAGCAGGGACGCGCGGGTGGTCTGGATAGGAGGACAGGAATTCCGAAAAGGCCCGCTCGGCCTCCGCCAACTGCTGGTCCCGGAGCAGCGCTTCGCCCCGGCCAAAGATTGCCTCCCCGACGACATTCGGATCGTCGCTCTCTGCGATGACGCGTTCGAACTCTCGCTCGGCCAGATCCCAGTCGCCGTTGGCGAGCGCCGATCGCGCCGCTTCATTCCTCAAGGCGGGGGCTGGAGTCGGCGATGGCGTAGAGCTGGGAACTGGAGAGGGAGTGAGGGTCGGCGCCGGCGTCGGGGTAGACGCGGCGCCTAATGGGAGACTACAGGCCAAAGCGGCGAGGAGCAGGCCAGCCAGTACTCCCAGAGCGGCTCTGTGCATGGCCGGCAATCATAAGTGACGGATAACCCGCTGTCAACGCGCCTCACTTCACGAAGCAATATTCCTTGCACCCCTCTGATCCGCGTGCTAGACTCCTCCCGCGCCTCACGGAGCGCTCTCCGTCGAGAGCGCCTTTTTGTGTATTGTGGACACGAAGTGGATAGCAAAGAAGTCGTTCTGACGGGTTCCATTGCCTTCGACTACCTGATGCATTTCCCAGGCAATTTCCGGGAACACATCCTGCCCGATCATCTGGACTCGCTTAGCTTGTCATTCCTGGTGGACTCACTGGAAAGAAGGCCGGGTGGCATCGCAGCCAACATCGCTTACTCCATGGCATTGCTCGGAGAGCGACCTCGAGTGATGGCTACCGTTGGTGAAGACTTCGAGCAGTATCGTCAGGCGCTCGAATCGGTCGGAGTGGTGACAGATGATGTGAAGGTCATCCCTGGGCTGTTGACCGCCTCGTTCTTCGTCACGACCGACGAGACCAATGCTCAAATTGCCAGCTTCTACACCGGTGCGATGGCCCACGCGACCGAATTGAGCTTTGCAGATCTGGATTCGCGGCCCGATTTAGTGCTGATCTCGCCGAACGACCCGGGGGCGATGACCGCGTATGTTGCCGACTGTATCGAACTTGGAATCCGTTACTTGTACGATCCCAGTCAGCAAATCCTGCGCCTGGACGCTGCGGACCTTGAGGCAGGAATCCGCGGATGCGAGGCTTTGTTTGCCAACGACTATGAATTGGCGCTAATCGAAGACAAAACCTCATTTTCTATCGAAGACATCACGGGATTAACCAAGTTCACCGTAATCACGCGCGGCGAAGAGGGATCCGATCTCTACACTCCGGAGGGCCGGCAGCGGATTCCTGCCGTTCCCCCCCGCGAGGTCGCTGAACCCACCGGCGTGGGAGACTCATACCGCGCGGGATTCTTGAAGGGCTACCTGCACGATCTACCTCTCGATTGTTGCTGTATGATGGGCGCGCTCACCGCTACATACTCGCTAGAGCACCTGGGACCGCAGAGTCATCGCTTTGAGCTGGATGAGTTTGTTGCCCGCTTCCGATCTGAGTTCGATTCGAAGTGCGATCTTGAACGGCTCCTGCAATAGAAGACAAATCGAATCGTTCGATCCTGGAATCGGATCGATCGCGGGGCGCGTATGCCCTGTCCGATCCTGGAATTGAAACCATCGTGCTCTACGTAGATTTGCCCGATCAACCTGGCATCGATATATATGGAAACTTAGGCTTCATGCCTAATTGTGTCTTTTACGAGGGGATTGCCGTGCTGGCATAGCGCGAGCAGGAAAGGGATCGAATGAGCTCAAATTACGATGTAAAAGACCTGGAATTAGCCGAGGGCGGACGGCGCCGCATCGCCTGGTCAGATCAGGAGATGCTCGTGTTGGCACATGTCCGCGAGCGGTTCACGAGTGAGCGCCCGCTGGAAGGGCTGCGAGTGTCCGCCTGCCTTCATATTACCGCGGAGACGGCCAACTTGATGCGTACTCTGCAGGCCGGCGGAGCCGAGGCCGTGCTTTGCGCCTCGAATCCCCTATCCACGCAAGATGACGTAGCGGCCTCCTTGGTAATGCACGATGAGATCTCGGTGTTCGGAATCAAGGGCGAGGATCGAGAGACGTACTATCAGCACATCTACTCTGCGCTCGACCACAAACCGAAAGCAACCATGGATGATGGAGCGGATCTTGTCAGCTCTCTCCACACGGATCGCCCGGAGCAGCTGGGCGAGTTGATCGGGGGCACGGAGGAGACCACCACAGGTGTCATCCGCTTGCGCGCCATGGCCAATGACGGAAAGCTCGCCTACCCCATCATCGCTGTCAACGACGCCATGACCAAGCACTTATTCGACAATCGCTACGGGACCGGCCAGTCCACTATCGACGGCATCGTGCGCGCCACCAATGTCTTGCTCGCGGGAAAGACCTTTGTGGTGGCTGGGTATGGATGGTGCGGGCGCGGCCTCGCCATGCGAGCAAAAGGACTCGGCGCGAACGTCATCGTGACGGAAGTGGATCCTTTGCCAGCACTGGAAGCGCTTATGGATGGTTTTCGTGTGATGCCCATGCAGGCGGCGGCCGCGCAGGCAGATATCCTGTGCACGGTTACGGGCGATGTGAACGTCATTGACCGGCCGCATCTCGAGCTCATGAAGGATGGAGCCATCATCGCCAACTCCGGCCATTTCAATGTAGAGATCAATATCGAGGCCCTGGAAGATATGGCAACCGAACGCCGAAAAATGCGCGAGTACGTGGATCAGTACATTCTTGAGGATGGTCGCAAGCTCAACTTGCTCGCCGAGGGGCGGCTGATCAATCTCGCCGCTGCGGAGGGGCATCCCGCAAGCGTGATGGACCTCTCATTTGCCAACCAGGCGCTCTCGCTGGAATACTTGATGCAGCATCGGGAAGAGCTGGACAATCAAGTCTACACAATCCCAGAAGCGATCGATCGAGAGATCGCCCGCCTAAAGCTCGAAACTATGGGAATCCAGATCGACACACTCACTGAGGAGCAGTCCAAGTACCTTTCGTCCTGGGAAGTGGGAACCTAATTCCCAGACCCTCGCCCAATCAACCATAGGGGTCGTCTCGAGAGTAGTTCGAGGCAACCTCCCTTTATTAGTCTGCATCGCTTGGGATCGGGGTTGGGCCTGGATGCTTCGGGGCCGTGCAGTCGGGGAGGCTACGGTCCCACTTCGATAAGCACGAAGACCGGATCACCAAATAAGATGCCATCGGGTGTTTGAGCTTGCCAGCTTGCGAGCTGCTCGCCTGACTGATCGGGCGCGGTAATCTGAACCGACCAAACGCCAGTCTCGCCCGCGCGTGCCGGATAGAGCGCTAATTCTCCCGACGCTTGTATGAGCCCATCATCGATCCGAATGAGTCGATAGCCCGCGCCCCAGTCACAGCTCCCTGCATTAAGCACACCCCATCGCTTGTCGAGCACCTCACCTGGACTCACGCGATAGCCGTCTGGAACTGTGAGATCCTCGACAAAGCGCGCGTCGTTTATGCAGCTGGCACTCTCGGGCTTTATGATTTGGGGCTCGGGGGTTGGAGTGCTCGACGGTATGGAGCTCAGGTCCAACGTCGCGCGGGTCTCGACATCGCCATCGGGGGAACAAGCCGCAATCCCGGCCAGAAAGAGCACGATCAATACGAGCGGGATCTTCCCGACCACACCTCGCTTGCTAATCGAGGGAGTAAGTGAGTCGCCTTCCTCAGGAATCTAGAACTCCTTCAAGCCGCATGAGAAACCTTCTAATCGCATCCGCTCGTTTACTCTAGCAATTGAAGGAGAGAATGCAAGTTGAAAGGCTCTGCGAATCGGGACCTGGGCGGGATATGAAACTACGGGACCGCGGCTACCAGTCGCGGTCCCGAATTCAGTGTGTGAGCTTGCAGCCCTCCTGGGGGTTGATCAAGAGCTGAGTATTATTCGCAAGTTCGAGAGAGTGGGCCACGTTCCTGCGCGGAACTCATGCCCCGGCTCTATCTAGTCAATTGCGAGGATATTCCGGTTAGGCCGATATTTGCTGCTGCGCGCGCCCATTCTCCGCGGCTGCCTTAGATTTCTTTTTGGGTTCCTCTGGCCCCGAAGAAAGCGGCACCGCCTCTTCTTTTGCGGCACCATCCGGATCTATGGTCGCGGGATCGCTGGCCTCATCCTCTTGCTCAAGACCGGCCTGAACTCGGATCCTGTGGTCGAGTTCTTCCAGCATTTCAGGGTGCTCGCGCAGGAAGTCCTTCGTGTTCTCGCGCCCCTGGCCCAGCCGGTCCTCATTGTATGAGTAGAACGAACCGCGCTTGTCGATCAAGCCCGTCTCCACCCCCAGGTCCAGGATCCCTCCCACCCGGCTGATGCCCTCGTTGTACATAATGTCGAACTCCGCCACCTTGAAGGGCGCGGCCACTTTGTTCTTCACTATCCGCGCACGCACGCGGTTCCCTACCACTTCCTGCCCCACCTTGATGCTTTCCGTGCGCCGTACATCCACCCGCACCGAAGCATAGAACTTCAACGCCCGCCCGCCGGTGGTGGTCTCCGGATTGCCGAACATCACCCCGATCTTCATCCGCAGCTGGTTGGTGAACACCACCGCGGTGTTGGTCTGCTTGATGGCGCCGGATAGCTTGCGCAGCGCCTGGCTCATCAGCCGCGCCTGCATGCCCATGGTCGGATCGCCCAT
>FXBF010000640.1_pt1 | contig 12125 bp, 11 predicted proteins | sample 5335321 | NCBI WGS metagenome assembly FXBF01 (sample SAMEA103928391, study PRJEB20085) | sediment metagenome | isolation source: sediment | reverse complement strand
GGAAAAGTGGCGAGACTGTAAAAAAATCTGTGTAACTGCCTATCATTGAACCCGGTTACTGGTGAGGATAGGCAGATTATGAAGAAGAAAGAGCTACCGGCCATCGCACAAGCGGCGGCAAAAAACATCAAGACAGAAGAAGATCTCAACGAGTTTCGGCAAATGCTGACCAAGATAACCGTTGAGGCGGAGCTGGATGATCATCTCGGTTTCGACAAGCATGAACAGTCCGAGTCTGTCATCGGCGCCCGTTAGCATCATCCGATCAACGACCGGTGGGCGCTCATGTTGCGTGGCGATGTCGGTGGCTTTGGTGTGGCATCAGACTTTTCATCTACCGTTGGAGTCAGCGCATTTTACAGCTTCAAACTCATACTCTCTCTGGAGTTGGCTTATCGCGCCACCTGGGTGGATTTTGCGGATGGAACGCCTCAAACACCCGGACATTTTGCTTACGACACGGTAACTCACGGCCCACTGATCGGTCTTGCTTTCAAGTTTTAGCGCCAACGAGCAAGGTTGTCTCTTACGCTGTGACAGGAGGCTGTCCGACTGGGCATTAAAATAAAGGCTGCCAGGGTCATCCAGCAATAAGACATGTTTATTTTCGTGGTCCTGAAGAGTATGTGCAATAGTTTTGAATGGCAATCGTATCCGCAGCATCCTTTATATGCAGTCAGCCCATGCATGCTCTTTAAATTCCATCCAAATACAATGCAGCATGTCGCCTCCAATGTAAGTGCTCGTGAAGCGCGGATGGCACATTACTGAGAGCGATATCGTCAGAAGCAATGGTATCGTCATGTTTAACATTGGCGACTCCATTGAGGTCTATCGGGAAAATCAGGTCCGCACGATTTGCGTATCCTCAGTAGCGGCTACATAGTGCGGCGTATTGCGGCGCCGGCAAGGGCTGATATAGTGCGTTGTTGGCGGACTTCTTGCTCCAGGACAAGGCTTATGGATTTTCTCGATATCTTTGCATTGATCGTCATGGCAATCCTGCTTGCGTTGGGCATCTGGCTGGTTGTTTTGCTTGGTTCCCTCCCGGGAAATATAGCCAGAAAGCGCGGCCATCCACAGACCGACGCCATCGCGGCGCTGGGCTGGATCGGCGTTGTCACCCTGGGCGTCAGTTGGTTCGTCGGAATCGTGTGGGCCTATACGAATCCTGCCGGCACTGGCTCAACGGACCTTGCATTGGACGCCCGGATAAGGGCCCTCGAAAGTCAGCTTGCGCAACTGCGGACTGGGGAGGACGCGTCATGATTGCGCTGTTATCTATTATCTACGGTTCATTCTATTATTTGTTTTTCAAGAAACTCAAGATCTTCTCGCAAAGCGCACGCAACATTGCAATTTTTGTAGGTGTCGGTGTCGTCATGATCGGAGCGGTGGTGTACACATGGTATACCGTTGCTCCGATGACTGGCGACGGCCGAGTTGTCAATTACGTCATTCCCATCGTTCCCAATGTCAAGGGCCAGGTTATCGAGGTTCCGGTCGAACCCCTGGTAGCGTTGAAAAAGGGAGACGTGTTGTACAAGATTCTTCCTACGCCTTATCAATTCGCGGTGGAAAATCTGACTGCCGCAATTGATCAGGCCAGGGCCCAACGTTTGCTGGCCGAAATCCAGGTTAAACGAACGACCAAATTGGTGAAGGCTACCGCCGGCGCGCAGTCTGAACTGGATCAATGGAAGGCACAGTTGGCCGGCGCCGAGGCGGCAATCGTCGCCCTGCAGGCACAGCTGGGCAATGCCCAGTGGCAACTGGATGAAACCGTGGTGCGCGCGCCGCACGATGGCTATGTCGTCAACCTGCAGTTGCGTCCGGGCAACTATGTCACCAGCGTACCGATAGGCGCGGCAATGGCCTTTGTATCCGACGAAACACATGAGGTTGTCGCGAGCTTCAGCCAAAGCGCCATCCGGCGAATCAGCATTGGGGACGCCGTTGATATGGTATTTGCGGTGAAACCTGGCGAGGTATACACCGGGAAGATTAGCCATATAGTCCGGGCATCGGGTACCGCCCAGTTGTCGGCCAGCGGGACTATTCCGACGATCACTGGCGCGCCCGCCGGCCGCCGATGGGCTGTGCGGGTGGCGTTCGACGATCCGGTTGCGGCAGCGGAACTTCCGCAAAGCGCGGCCGCAAGCAGTCTGGCGGTGTACACGCAGTTCGGCAAGCCGGTTCAAGTGATCAGTAAAGTGACCATACGGATGTTTGCCTGGTTGGGATACCTGACGGCACCATAGTACTGATGCAAGGAAAATCATGAACGTGACTGACAACTCAAGACTTGTCGCGATTCCGCTGGCGGCAGTCTCTGCAATGCTGCTCCTGTCCGGCTGCAGTACCGTCGGGCCTGATTTTGCAAGGCCGGACACGAAGGTTGCAGATGACTGGCTGGAGGCCGACGATGCCCGCGTCGATACCGCGAATATCGAATATCAGGACTGGTGGGGCCTGTTCGAGGACCCGGTGCTCACCCGCTTGATCGATACGGCCTACCAGCAGAATCTTGGTCTGCAAGTGGCTGGACTCAGAATCCTCGAAGCTCGCGCACAGCTGGGTTTCGCCGTGGGCCTGCAATACCCGCAGTCGCAGAGTGTCGGCGCTGGCTATGTGCGTAGCCGCTCCAGCAAGAACGCACCGCCATTTTCGAATCTGCCCGACAATCTTGACATCAGCCAGACTGTCGACGTTTGGAGCACGAGCTTCGACGCGGCCTGGGAAGCCGACGTTTGGGGCAAATTCCGCCGCGGGATCCAGGCCGCCGACGCGAGTCTGGCGGCGAACATGCTCAACTACGACGCTCTGCTCGTTACATTAACCGGCGATATAGCGTCGCTTTATACGGGCATTCGCACGTTCGAAGAACGACTCGAATTTGCACGGCGAAATGTCCGGTTGCAAAAAGAGGCGCTGGACCTTGCGCAGACCCGCTTCGAACTCGGTGCCACGTCGAAACTTGATGTCGAGCAATCGACGGCGTTGTTGCGCAACACACAGGCGCTGATTCCGACACTCGAACTTGGCCTCGGGCGCACCAGGAATACGCTGAGTTTCCTGCTTGGAATGCCGCCGAGTGACCTGCAAGTGATCCTTGGTGGTACTGGCGTCATCCCGCGCGCGCCCGAAACCGCCGCCGTTGGTATTCCAGCGGACCTGCTGCGCAGGCGTCCGGACGTTCGCGCGGCGGAAATGGCGGCGGCAGCCCAGAGCGCAGGGATCGGCATCAGCAAGGCGGATCTGTACCCTCATTTCGTCGTCGCCGGCTCGCTCGGAGTGGCCGCCGAGAATTTTTCCGATCAGTTCAAATCTGGCAGCAGCACAGGCTTCATCACGCCGTTCGTCCGCTGGGACATTTTTAACTATGGGCGCATCAAGAATAACGTGCGCGTACAGGACGCCCGTTTTGAGCAGCTTGCCGTTACCTACCAGAATGCCGTGCTGAATGCGGCGCGCGAAGTGCAGGATGGTTTGCTCGGGTTTTTGCGCACGCGAGAGCAAGTCGGGTACCTCACGGATGCTGTCGCTGCCTCCGAGCGGGCCACGAAACTCGCGCTGGAGCAGTACCGTCAGGGCGCGGTAGATTATACGCGAGTCCTGAATACGCAGACGTCTCTGCTGCAGGGGCAAGATGCGCTGACCGCGACGAGGGGCGAGGTTGTCAGCAATCTGGTGTCAGTATACAAGGCGCTCGGTGGTGGTTGGCAGTTGCGGCAGGGTCAAAACTATGTCGACCCGGAAACTCGCAAGAAGATGGCGGAGCGCACCGACTGGGACGACTATTTGGAAAGCACCAGGAAACCCGCCCAGGGAGCCATCAACTGACGCCAGGCGCGCGGCCTGGCACTGGAACCTCCACGTTCAGGGTCGGGTCGGGCTGAATTTCCCCGGTAGGGAGACAACAATCTGGAACGACAGGAATTGACCTGCAACCGACGCAAGTGGAGGAGAACCTTAATCCTGCATGTAATAGCTAAAGCTGTATACCTGACCTTGATCACTGGTCTCGTTGTTGGCTGCAACGACGACCGCGCCAAAACGGAATCCGAAGAGGTCGGCGATGGATGCGAGCTGATACCCGTTTCACTTGAAAATTACGAAGTCGCCGAGACGGATCTCGCTTTTTAGAACATCACGAAACTGGTAGGAACGAATCGGTTCTTACATTTTCCATTGGATGAATTTGATCTGAACAACCAGGCGGTTGTGCGAATGAATCAGGACACAGTTTACAGTGCGGCAGTTGTGAGTACTTCTGCGGGCGCCACGGTAACTCTGCCGGAAACAGACGGTCGTTATTTGACTGTAATGATCGCGCAGAACGACCATTACGTTGATCAGGTCTTTAAGACGCCGGGCAAGCATGTAATCGAATGAGCGCACACGTCCCCAAAACTCAGTATGTGTATTTACGTGGGTTTTTTCATCCGGATCATCATTTAGAAATTTACAGAAAGAACGTTACACCACCGAATGAGCGGGGTTGACCACGCGATACATAGCTTCAGGTGCTGGTGGGCCTATGTGACTCGTGATGATAATCTAATGAAGAATCACGCGGTTACAAGGGACGCTCGACCAAGGTCAATGCGATTGGTATCGTTTTTGCTGTATGTGCGGTTTGAAAAGAAAGCTTGAAATCTGATTGGCTAGTGAAATGCCCAGGTGGCGGAATTGGTAGACGCGCCAGCTTCAGGTGCTGGTCTACGTAAGCAGGTGGAGGTTCAAGTCCTCTTCTGGGCACCAATCAGATTCAATACAATCTGCATTATCTCATGCTGAATCTATTAAAGGGTGTCGCATCAGTTTCATTGGTGTTGCCTGCCATTCACCTGAGCGCGGTCGGTCTACCGTGCAGGTCAGCTGCAAATCCTGGCGAATTTTTTGTATTCAAGATCAAGATTTCGCGTCAATTTTCGCCGTTACTCGTATATTTGTTGACTCAACTCGTGCCCGTTGAACATACGTGAAATCCGAATGTACGAAATTGGAACCACGATAGACAGTACCGTTAGTTAGTAATATTTTGCTGGGCTATGAAAGCAAACCAATCAGACGAGCCAATGCGCCAGGAAACAGCCATTCGGCAAGAATTGCTTAAGGCGCTAACCTATCCACGATCGTATGTATTGAAAAAGATCGATCTCAGAGAATGTCCGTATGACGGTCTTTTTGAGTCGTCAAGTGATCGCTGTCAGGACTGTGACCTGCGAAAAGACTGTCTCTGGCTGAGCTGCCTTAGGAAACTTTCAGGTTCGCCCACCAAGCCAACCTATACGATTCACGCCTCTTTGATGTACGGTCTCAGTCTGATTGAAGCGAACAACAAACGTGTACAACACGACTCGGACACATGCACTTGCGAGTCCTGTACCTGGACCAGAGATACCCGACAACTGGCACAGAAGTTTCAGACATTAAGTCTGGGAGACCTGTACAGATCAGTATATTGAGCAAGCTCGGCGTAACTCTAAGTACACGGCGCCAGACACTTAATTCACGCGAATCAACCAACAGATTTTGACGTCGGAATAAGCTCAACATTCCCACGTACCAGTAGCCAAGCAGTCGAAATATCCAGCAGCGAAACTTGATGCGCTCGAGACTTCGTCCGGGTTACGCGTTCCTGCGTCTCGATGTGCATGGGACCGATCTATTCCGGGAAGATCACTTCGCCATTAAGATCATAAACACCCCGCGAGAGTATCCGTCCATTCCGAGACGTAATTGTAGTGACGTTGTCAAATCCAAAATCTTTGGTCCACTCATCCTGTTAGGGATTTCGGTTTTTGAATCGCTTTTCCTTCGGACCAGCGCTGCAAGAATTTCTCCGGATTCATGCCGGCCAATTATCTGTGCGGTTTCCTCAAGACCCGTTCGCGGACAAGTTCAGCTAAGCCCTTGATTTCATCTGTTATGACGGCGCCATGATTCATCCTCACATGTTCTTCAGGAGACCGTCACGAAACCCTACGAAATTAAACATATTTAAATCAGTCACTTACAGTCGTTCATCACTACATTTGATTCCAACGCGAGGGGATAAGCCCTCAAGGCCAAATGCCAAACCGGAGTCAAACGATGAACCACAACGAAAAGACGTTTGGACAGGCGGTACTCAAAGCCGCCGCTTATGTCGTCCTTCTGACTGCGACGCTGACGGGATGCGCCAGCACTTCTGATACCAGGCAGAATGCGATCGGTAGCGACTCTGAGATCTACGAGGAAGTCGCCGTTCAGGGTCCGGTATCGAATCCAAGGCGAGTTCGTCATCAAAACAAAGTACGAAAGGCTGCCGGTATCTCACAGGCTGCCGTTTTGTATGGCCGCTCCATCTATATCGATCCGATCAACCGACCGGTATCGAATGCCGCTTCACTTGCCTCTTTCGTACTGAAGTCAACGACCGGCTTTTTCCGTCGCCTGAGCGTGAACAACGTTGAGATGCCGAGTCTCGAGAATACGCCGATCGCCGATATCTCCTATGGCGACGGCATGGACCTCGAACAGTGGGAAAAAGATCTTGACAAAATCGTAGGTCACAAGAGCTCGACCGGCAAGATCAAATTCCTGGTGGACGGCGAGCAGTATTTCACGCGCTTGCTCGAGACTTTCAGCGCGGCGGAAAAGTCGATCGACATACGCACCTATATCTTCGATAGCGATGACTACGCCGTCGAAGTTGCCGACATCCTCAAGGACAAGTCGAAGGACGTCAAAGTTCGCATACAGATCGACGCCCTCGGCAACCTGCTGGCTATGCAGACTGACGCAGATTCCCAGCCCGTGGGTTACACCGGACCACTGTCTATTTCTCAATACCTGCGAAAGGATTCCAGGGTCAAAGTACGTAATCGTGCGAACGCGCACATGTACATGGGCGATCACACAAAAACCACGATCGTCGATGGCAGGACCGCGTTCGTTGGCGGCATGAATATCGGTCGCGAGTACCGTTATGAATGGCACGATCTGATGATGGAGGTTTCCGGACCGATCGTTGACCAGTTGCAATACGATTCAGACAAGGCATGGGCCCGGGCAAGCGTTTTTGGCGACGCTGCGAACTTCCTCCGCATCCTGGGCGGCAAGAAAAAGCGTGCCGACAGTGACGGCTACCCCGTTCGCACGCTCTATACGCGGAACTTCGATTCACAGATTTACCGGGCGCAACTCGAGGCCATTCGTCGGTCACGGAGTTACATCCTGATCGAGAATTCCTATTTTTCCGACGATCTGATGACTTACGAGCTGGCCAAAGCACGCCGACGGGGTGTCGATGTACGGATCATTTTGCCGACACACGGAAACCATGGATTCGTAAATGCCAGCAACCAGGTCGCCATCAATACCTTGCTGGATCATGGCATTCGCGTTTACGCCTACCCGGGCATGAGCCACGTCAAAGCGGCGATTTACGACGGCTGGGCCTGCGTCGGTTCCGCCAATTACGACAAGCTGAGCCTCGAAGTCAACAAGGAACTGAACCTGGCTACGTCTGATGCCGATACCGTCAACAGTCTCCTGGACGAGGTATTCAAACCCGACCTGGCGATGTCAGAGGAAATAACCGAGCGTGTGGAAGTCGCGTTCGCACAGATCCTGCAGGAAAGAGCCGTTGATGAATTGTTGTGATTCAACAAAAGATGCATTGCGTATTTTGGTACTCGTGCACCGCCACCGCATGCGGGCATCAATGATGCTATCGCTGCTGTTGGAGCTGACAGCCGCAAATCACGCTCCCCTTGTCATGAGATCCTATCGTTAGATCGTATCATCAGACCCGAATAGACAGCACGGGTTCAGGCCGGCGCCGATGGCAATGGGTCCGACCCGGCCGCGAATCGGGCAATTTGACGTGCGAACCAGGCCGGTCCCGTCTAGAGTACGGGTATAAGAGCAAAACCGGCCGGGGAGGAGAGGGAAATGAGCTTATCAATGGCCATCGTGGTGATCCTGGTGATCGTGGTCCTTGCACTCGTCGTTTTCTTCGTACGCCGTGCCGGACCGGCGCCCGACAAGGAGCCTGCCACCGCCAGGCCGGCAAAGGCAAGCGAAACGACCGCATTTCACGCTGTCTCGATCAAATTTGCCTCAAGTGCCTGTTCGGCGGCGAAGAGTCTCAAAGGCAAACGATATCTTTCGAGCGCGGCACCGCGAATCCCGCTCCCTGAGTGCGATGTCCTGGAATGCACGTGCCGCTTTGTACACCACAAGGACCGTCGTGACGGCGACGACAGGAGGAATTCATACTCACGTGGTTTTGCCGGCGAGACGGGGAAGCATCCTGTGGAACAGCGCAAGCGGCCCGATCGAAGAAAACAGGACGATACGTTTTAGAGTCCTGTGGTCGAGCACTCGTAGACGATTCGGCCGGCCTGCATATTTCACCAAGGATCGCGGGTCCTGGGTGAGGACTCGGGCGGCTGAGGACAGGATGCCCGGAGTAAACTCATAGCGGTAGCTATGGGTTGAGTGAAGGCCACGCTCAGTCGTTCGAGAACCGGCCAGGGCCGCGATAGGCGGCCGGTGGTGTACAAATTGTGCTCAGCAATCGGACTGACAACCCGGTGAAAAATCTCGAATATTCAATCTGTTCCCAAGAGCCGGCTGCCGCCTTGGTGAAATATGTAGGCTAGTAGCCAAAATTTGCGACTGAAGCCTGATAGTTCGCGAGCTGTTCTTCGCGGTGCGCGCGATCGTTGATAAGAACAACAATCTCAGTCTCAAGCTGACCCGTCCGCTCAGACAGGTCTTTCAGATCCGCCAGTACCAGAATGCGATCTTGTATCGTCGTCTCCGAGGCAATCAGAAGCGCTTCTTTTTCGCGAATCAGGCCATCGATGCGGTCCAGCTCGTTCTGTTTCGCGTTGATCTGGTAGTTCGCTGAATTGACGTTGGCCTGCAACTCATAAAGGCGATATCCGGCACGATACGCGTCGACGAAATCACCTTCCATTTCGGCAGAGCAGACACCATTGTAGCGGCCGCCCCTGGTACCGAGATTGAAGCCGCGGGCTGGCTGGCAAAAGTTCTGAAGGCCTTCTTCGCGCCCTGCACGGTAGGCTTGCAAGTCGGGTGTAACCCCATATTTGGCGCATGCTTTGCGATGTTCCCCAAGACGCTCGGCACCATAGCCTCTGGAGCCGTCTTCGAAGCCAATCATTTGCCAGTCGCTCGTCGCGCACTCGTCACCGCTCATGGAGGCGCATCCGCTGAGGCCCAAAAACGCGCTAATCGCCAGAATTCCTGCCCATTTCCTGCTCATGTCACACCCCGTAAATATCTGATCTGGAATCAAAAACCGAAAGCATTTCGACCGTAACAGGCATGCCGGCTAAGCGGCTGTGACAGTATTCACAAATCAACGGCGGAACAGCCTGACAGGCGAATTTGACAGGGCACGCCGCCATTTAGAAAACGATCAATGTGATCTGCGTCACAGTGGCTGGGATGCTGCGCCAGCTACCCTATTTGTTCGGAATCTGCCGTCAGGATGCGCCTGGATGAATCTGGAAGCACTAAGTGGCGCAGCGTCAATTGCGCTGGTCAGCACTTTTGTATTCTTGTTGCTTGCCAAATCCTGGCATGCAATTACGAAATACGTCGGCGGGGCTGGCAGTTTCCGGGGCAGCATCATGCTGGAGGCAGCGCAGCGATTTCGGGACGAGATGGATAGTCTTACACGACGCCTTCATGTTTACCTGACATGTGCACTCGTCTTTGTCGTCATATTCTCGATCAGCTATCTTTTGCGGCCCGAAGAGGTTTTCAACTACCTGCCGCACTGGCAACTGATGATCATACTCTCGGTAATGAGCGGCGTTTCCTTATACGCAGCCTTCCGATTCTTCGCGGTATTACTGGCAAGGCGCCGCACCGAATTCGTCCGTGATGCCACGATCGCAGCCGGCCATGGCTTGCAGAAACTCACGGCAAACAGAAACCGCGTCTTCCACGACGTGCCATGTGGCGCCGGAATTATCGACAACGTGATCGTCGGTCTGCACGGCGTATATGCCGTACACGTCGTTGCCCGCAGATCGGCCAAGGACAACAGAGTTCGACTTGACGGCGAGGCCCTTCATTTTGCCCCCGGCAACCATACCTTATCGCTGGCCGAGTTCGGACAACGCACAAAGCAGCTGGCGCGAGAGTTCCGCAAGGTCCTGCAACATGAGGTGCGCGTTCGATCCGTGGTTGCGGTACCGGGATGGGAAATCGACTCACAGGCGAGCGACCAGCACCTTGTCGTCAATGAGCGCAACATGGCGATGCTACGCGGCTGGAAAGACCAGAGCGACTACCTGATGAACGAAGATGTCGAAAAACTTCAGAAATTATTGACCGATCGCTGCACGCGATTCGGCAAAAAGTAGCTGGACAGGTTTTTAATGATAAAAAAGCTTGCGGAATCCGCTGATTTCGAACGGCGCCCAGGTGCCTTCTTCCTGTCTCAAGCGATCGGCGAGCGCGAAATAAACAGCCGGATTGAATCCCATGCCGAGGTGACTCGTATTGATGCCGATATTCTCCACTTGTTTGCCTGGCGGGATCGTCGCGATCTTCCATGACACGACGGCATCACTCTTGCTGTAAATCGCTGTAACCGGCACGTCGGGGATTGGATACCGAAGCAGGTCAATTCGTTTTCGAATATCGCGATCCTGCAGACTGATACCCGTTATGTATTCGTACAGACGCCAGATGCTCGTCGCTTTTGGATCGCCAATCGGGCTGCCGAGTGTAAATACACTGCGCACGAACTGTGGATTCCGGCGCGCCATTTCCCGGGCAAAAAGTCCGCCGAGACTCCAGCCAATCAGGCTAACTTTGCCGCCGGACTCCTCGAACAAATTCCTGAGCCGCCTGTCCAGCAGTTTCTCGAGTGCCCGCTGCCGATTGAGCCCGGTGTTTCTGCCCAGTTGCCATCGCCTGGCATCGTAGCCCCAGCGGCTCAGATACCGGCGCATCACCGACATCGAGCTATCGGTGGCCAGGAAACCAGGAAGTGTCATGACGGCGTGCCCGTCGCCGGGCGGAAGCTTGTTGAGGAAGTGACGCGTCGGGATCAACGCAGACGCCTCGGTCAGCGCCCGTGGCGCCTCGATCAGAGCCAAAAGCAGTGATGGTCTACTTGCAGCCACCTTAATCACCGCTTCCCTAAGCTTCGCGGAGGTTTATGCACGCTGTCACTATACCTGATCAACCTGTTACGGGACCAATCTACTGGCCCACATTTTAATGACGAAACAACAACTTATGGTAATAAACTCACGGAATTCCATGAACATCAGGCTGGCGTCGTTTAGCTGGCCGCTTGCAGCAGTTCGGTCGCTTCCCTGAACCGCGTAAGCGCCTTGCCAACATAGGTCCAGGCCTCGGCCTCATAGTCATCTGCGGCCGCCGACCAGACGCGGTTCACGTAACGCTCACCCGCCGCGAAATCGCTCATGATATCTGCGTATACCTGCAGCCCATACAGGTGCACAAGACTCTCGCGTGCATCGGCAAAGCGGCGCAGATCGTTGCGAAGTTTGTCGTCAATCGCGTTGCGCAATTCAATCGCCGACAAGCTTTGCGAATCGCTGTTGATCTGCTCGAGATCCCGAATGATATTGCTCAGAGAATCTCTGAGCTCCGCACGATTTGCTGTCAGCACATGCTCCGAACGGGCCTCACCGCGATCCTCTCTTTTTATGATAAATACACCGGCAATTGCGCCAATGGCCGCCGGTACGAAATAGGTCCAGTTCGTCATCTGTGTATCGAGTGCCGTCGAATACGCCGCCGCCAGGAATCCACCGATGAGTAACAAATAACCAACAGTCTTCATCGCTTGCGACTCCTACGCCGCCAACACGTATTTGATGGCATAGCCGACACCGACGAGTGCTTCACCAACGATAAGGCCTGCCGCAATGGGAATGCCGACATTCTCGCTCCAGGACTTGCCCTTGTAACGGTCGGCAAGTTCGCGGCAGAGCGTGCCCAGCGAATAGGTCAGCACGATATTGAATGGCAGGTAAAATCCAAGGCCAACGGTGATACCGAGACCACCGATCACAGCCGACAACAGACCGCCCAGCACCGCCCCTGCCATGTAT
>FXBF010000639.1_pt1 | contig 12127 bp, 11 predicted proteins | sample 5335321 | NCBI WGS metagenome assembly FXBF01 (sample SAMEA103928391, study PRJEB20085) | sediment metagenome | isolation source: sediment | reverse complement strand
CCCCCGGGCGCCGCCGCCTCCCCCCAAGGGAGATCAACCGATGATCACTCGGGTACGCGACCTCCAGCTCGCGGTGCAGGACGGACTGGCTACGCTCACCTTCGACCGGCCCGACTCCAAAGTCAATCTGCTGGCCAGTCCGGTCATGTTCAGGCTCGATGAGATGCTGGCGACCGTCGAAGCCGGTATCGCCGACGGCGAGATCCGGGCGCTGCTGATACGCAGCGCGAAGCCCGGCAACTTCATCGCCGGCGCCGACATTGACGAGCTGGCACAGCTCGAGGACGCGACCGCCGCGACCCGGATGTCGCGCAGAGGACAGGAGATCTTCCTGCGGCTGGAGCAGCTGCCCGTGCCAACCCTGGCAGCCATCGACGGCACTTGCGTGGGCGGTGGGTTGGAGCTGGCCCTGGCCTGCGACCTCCGCGTGGCCGCCGATCATCCCGCCACACGACTCGGGTTGCCCGAGACTCGGCTGGGTATCTGTCCGGGGCTCGGCGGTACGGTCCGTCTGCCCCGGCTGGTGGGACTCGCAGGCGCACTCGACCTCATCCTCTCGGGTCGCCAGGTGAGCGCGGCACGTGCCGGCAGGATGGGGCTGGTTGACCGCGTGGTGCATGCGGAGCGGTTCGACGACGAGGTCGCGGCCATCGCGGGCGATCTTGCCCGAGGCGAAAGTCCCCTCCGGCCACGGCGCCGTTCTGCCCTGGCTCGCCTGGTCAAGGACGGCGCGCCCGCCCGCTGGCTCATCCGCCGACTCGCGCGCAAGGACGTGCTCAGGCGCACGCAGGGCTACTATCCGGCCATGCCCGAGGCGCTCGATGTCACGGTACGCGGCCTCGGGCTCGCGCCGGATCAGGCACACGAGCTGGAGGCGGAAGCATTCGGGAGGCTGGCGGTTACGCCCGAGAGCAAGAACCTGATCTTCGTATTCAAACTGGCCGAGGGCGCCCGCAGGCAAGCACCGGAAGGGGAGGCCGCTCAGGTGCGGCAGGCCGCCGTGGTGGGCGCCGGCCTCATGGGCTCGGGGATCGCCGAGCTGCTCGCCTACCAGACCATCCCGGTCCAGGTGGTGGACATCGATGAGGCGCGTGCTCGATCCGGCGTTGAGCGTGCCCGCGCCCTGCTGGGAAAGGCTGCCAAGCGCGCCGAGTGGTCGGACGAAGATCTCGCAGTCCGCAGCAACTGTCTCCACGCAGCCACGGGCTACGGCGACTTCGAGCGAATCGACCTGGTCGTGGAGGCTGTTCTCGAGCGCATGGACGTCAAGCAGGACGTCTTCCGCCGCATCGAAGAGCAGGCGCCTCCCACCGCCGTTCTGACGACCAACACATCGGCCCTCTCGATCTCAGAGCTGCAGGAGAGCCTGAACAGGCCGGAGCGCGTCTGCGGGCTTCACTTCTTCAACCCACCGCATCGCATGCCGCTGGTGGAACTCGTGCGTGGTGCGCGGACGGACGACAATACTGTAGCCACGGCCTTCAAGCTCGCCGTTCGCCTGGGCAAGACGCCGGTCGTCGTGAAGGATTCGCCGGGATTCGTGGTTAATCGTATCCTCGCCGTTTACCTGACCGAGGCCGGACACCTGCTCCAGGCGGGGATGACCGTTCAGAGCACGGACCGAGTCATGTCCCGCTTCGGGATGCCGATGGGCCCGCTTCGACTGCTCGACGAGGTCGGGCTCGACGTCGTCGCCGAGGTTAGCGGGACCATGACGAGCGCTTTCGGGGAGCGATTCGCTCACGCCCCGGTGGTCGCTGAGGTGCTGGCCACCGGGGTGACCGGCAGGAAGAGCGGGCGCGGTTTCTACATCTACGACGGCTCGAAGGTCAAGCGTGTGAACAAGGAGATCGAGCGGCTACTGCGCGCTTCCAGCGCAGGTTCACCGCCCCAACCGGGTGAAGCCGAGGAGCGTATGGTCTTCGGCATGATCAACGAGGCGGCCCGCACGCTCGATGACCGGGTGGTGGGCTCAGCGGAAACCCTGGACGTCGCGATGATAATGGGCGCGGGGTTCCCACCCTTCCGGGGTGGCTTGCTCCGCTACGCTGATTCGCTGGGACTTGGACACATCGCCGATCGCTTACGCTACTATGCCGCCAACGTCGACCCGAGGTTCAACCCCGCACCCGGCTTGCTGGAGCGGAACGCCTTCTACGCTTCCTGAGCCGTGCCGCAGGTCGAGATCCATTACCGGCGCCCGCCTGATAGACTCGATGTTTTCGTCCAGGACCTGGTTGTCGACCGGCCGGAACTCAAGGTCACGCTGCACGACCCATCCACCGTTGACGCCACCATCCGCGTCGGCGATCGCACTATCTTCGAGCCCCGCTCACCCATCGTCTGGTTCGTATTCCCCGGAGCATGGTACGATCTGGGGCGGTTCCACCTCAGAGACGGCACCTTCACGGGCGTCTACGTGAACCTCATTACACCCGTGCAGATCGCGGGTCGGAACTGGACGATGTACGACCTCTGCCTCGACCTCTGGATCGACCCGAGCGGCGGCTTCCAGGTGCTTGATGAAGATGAGTTTGACGAAGCGGTGGACCGCAACTGGATCGACGCCGGCACCGCTAATCGCGCCCGCGACGAACTCGAACGCCTGATCGATAAGGTGCGGGGGGGTGACTGGCCGCCGGCTGCGGTTGCCGAGTACGACCTGGAGCGGGCGCGCGCTCTTCGCGCGGGAAACGAGCCGGAGGCGAAATAGTGATTAGTGGGGCCTTTCTCGCTGCCGCCGATGTGCTATACTGGGCTCTTCATCGTTGGCCGCGCCACTGGTCGCCGTCACCGTTCGCGGTTCACTGTTCGCCGTTGCTGCTCACTTATTACTGTTCACTGATCACTTGAAGCTGGGACACGCTCTCATTTTCGGACTCCTCGCGATTGCCGGAACGCAAGCGGAGGATTACCGGATTCTGGGTTCCCCGGACGCGCCGGTCGAGATGGCCATCTATTCCGATTTCGAGTGCCCGCATTGCCGCAACTTCGCCCTCGCCGCGGTGCCGGCCATCGTCGCCGAGTTTGTCCGCCCCGGCCTCGTTCGCCTGCGCTACGTCTATCTCCCTCTGGCCGCCCTTCACAAAAACGCCGTTGCCGCAGCGAAAGCGGCCCACTGCGCCGGGCTGGCCGGCCGCTTCTGGGCCTTCCACGATTATCTCTACGTGCGCCAGCCGGAGTGGTCCGGTGAAGCGGTCTCCGATTCCATCTGGATCGCCTACGCCGGGAACCTAGGGCTGGAGGAGGATGCTTTCGTCACCTGCCTGAACTCTGAGGAGACAAATGCCGTGGTGGAAGCCGATCTGCGTGAAGCTCTGAGCTCCGGGGCAACAGGAACACCCACCATCGTCCTTAACGGCCGGTCAATCGCCGGCTTCTCGACCTACGAGGGCTTACGCGGCGAGATCATCTCTGCGATCGAGGCCGCTCGCAACTCTGATAACTGACACCCGTGCACTCGGAACTGCCCGAACTGCTGCTCAGCCTCCTGGCAGGCACCGTCGCCATAGGCTTGAGCCCCTATGCCGCCCTCACCGCCATCGGCCTCGCCGGCCACGTCGACCTGCTTCTCCTTCCTCCCACGCTGGCAGGCCTGGCCACGCCGGCCGTGTGGGGCACACTCGCGGGTATGACACTCCTCGATGGCGTCCTCTCCCGCTATCGCCTCACGGACCTCGTCTGGAACGCCCTGCACACCATCGTACGGCCGCTGGCCGCCGTCCTCTACGCCTCCGCGCTCATGGTGAACGTCCCGCGCTCCATCCAGTGGGCCGCGGCCCTCGCGGCGCTGCTCGCGGCTTTCCTGGTTCACCTCTGGATCCTGGCATTGCGCACCAGAGCGCGCACTGCCGGCCCTATCTCCTGGCTCCCGGGTTTCACACCGCTTCGACTGGCGGCTGCGGCGGCCATCGTCTCGCTCTCGCTGGCAGTGCCGGCCTACGCCGCGGCCATCGCCGCCGTGCTCGTGCTCGCCCCATTGCCCTGGTGGCCCTCTCTCTGGGGCGCGGCTTCGCTCACCCTGACCTCCGTCCTCATCGCTCTCGCCCGGCCCGCCCGCCTCCATCGCTGGGACTCAGGCCCGGATAGCCTGCCCGGGCGGCTACGGCGCGCCGTCGAGGCCGAGCTGGGAAACCCGCTCGGGCCATCGCGCTCGGCCCGCGTGACCCTGGCCAGGTTCGGCCCTTGCTGGCCCTACCGGCGCGGCCGGCTTGTGCTGGCCCACGAGAAGCCCGCGATCTTCGCGCACCGCACGTGGGGCCGGGCCCGCGCGATCCGGCTCAGCCTCGGCGAAGGGCGCCCCGACCACGCCACGCTCATCGAGACACTCGAAATCGAGGCGCGCTCACCGTACGCCCTCTGCCTGGGCCCTGGGTCCCCGGAAGGACCCGCCATTTTGGCAGAACTCGAGCGAATGGCGGGAAGGTAGGTGAACAGTTGGAACTTCGGCACCGGGCGGCGGTGTAGAAACACCCGTAGTCACGCACAAATGCACGTATTGGCAGCGATTCATGCGATTCGCCTTCTCTTCGGGCTTTACGAACTGCGGGTAGCTTTTTATACTATACAGTCTTGCTTACCCATGTCCTGAATTCGTCCGTCTCCGCCGCTGATTTCGTCAGGGGCGTGCTGTTTGGCGAAGAGCATAGCGCTCGGGCGTGGCGGTGCATCTTTGGCGAGGCCGCTTTGCGGTCCTCGCCTTTGTCGTCCCCTATCTGTTAACCTCAGAGTCAACAGCGGAGTCGGTATGTACTTCAGCTCCAAGGCCTTAGACTCGTTCGACCAGTATCTCCACGACGTCGAGAAGTACCCGCTTATCGAGAACGCCGCGACGGAGCGGCAGATCGCTCATCGGGCCCGAGCCGGCGACAAAGCTTCCGCCGAGCGGCTGGTGACGGCGAACCTCCGGTTCGTCATCTCTTACGTGAAGAAGTACCAGGGCCGTGGGCTCAACCTGGCTGAACTGGTGTGTATCGGCAACGAAGGCCTGCTCAAGGCCGTCAAGAAGTTCGACCCCGACAAAGGGGTGAAATTCATCTCGTACGCGGTGTGGTGGATTCGCCAGACGGTCCTGCAGGCGCTGGCCGAGCAGACGCGCTCCGTGCGGATCCCGCTGAACCAGAACTCCAACCTGGTGAAGCTGTCGCGGACCGAGACGGCGCTCACACAGCAGCTCGGGCGGACGCCCACCGATCGCGAGATAGCCGACCGGATGGGCGAGCCGGTGCAGACAATCCGGGCTTTGCGGCGGGTGGCTTCCGCGGAGCTCAGCCTGGACGCGCCGTTGGACCGGACCGATCGGGACAGCGCCTCGTTCGGCGAGCGGTTCTCCGGCCTCCAAGATGAGGACATACAGGTTGAAGTCGAGTTCCAGGCTCGCCGCCAGTTCCTTGAGGATATGTTCGAGAAGTACCTCACGGAGCGCGAGCGGAAAATCCTGGTTCTCTACTACGGGCTGGATGACGGCGAAGAGATGACGCTCGAGGAGATCGGCTCACTCCTCGGGGTGACGCGAGAGCGGATCCGGCAGATCCGCAACCGGGCATTCGAGAAGCTCCGACAGTCGCCGGACGGGGTGGCTCTGGAAGGGTTCTGGGCTCCGGCCTGAGTCGCCGTCTGCGAGCGTACGAGAAAGGCGAGGCCAGGGCCGGCCTCGCTTTTTTCCTGTTCCTATCAACTTTCCCGGCGTCGTAATCCGAGCACGGACAGCCCGAAGATCGCCAGGATGACGACCTGGGACACGAGGCACCACTGGCAGATCGCGCCGAGTATGACCACCTCGGCGTAGGTGAGGTAGAGTGTGAAGGCCACCGCCACGCCTGAAAGCAGCGCCAGCAGCCGATCGGGCAGCCGGTCACCGATCCAGCGTGGCTGTACCCCGGCCATCGCTATCGCGAAGAGCACCACGTAGCCGGCCAGCCCGATTGCCGCCACCGGCACCCCCAAGAACTCCGAGTACGACGACGCGTTGACCCTGTCGCAGCCGTGCGAGATGGAGCATCCCACGTTGCCCACGTAGCCGAGCTTCGCCAGGAGCAGGTAGGTTGCGTCCAGGACTCCCAACAGAGAGAGGACCGCTATAGTCCTCCGCCGGTTCAATGCTTCGCCAGCTCTTCTTCGATTAACTCCGACATCTGGTCGAAACCCATCGCCGACCCCACACGACGCCCGTTGATGATGAAGGTTGGAGTGCCCGAGAGGCCCAGCTGTCTGCCCCGCATCTGGCTGGCCAGCACCGTTTCCCGATACTTGCGCGATTTGACGCAGTCGACAAGCGCCTTACCGTCCAACCCCAGCCTGTCCGCGTACCCTCGGAACATACCCTGTGGATCACGCTTTTCGCCCCACTCACGCATACGTTCCATCAGCACCTTGTTCATGGGCCAGAAGGCGCCTTGATCCCCAGCGCAGCGCGCCGCTTCGGCGCCGAGGTAAGTGGTCTCGCCCTGGCGGACGGGGAAATCGAAGAAAATGAACCGAGCTTTGCCCGTCTCCACGTACTCTTCCATAATCTGCGGGAGCGTCAGGGTCGCGACCATGCCACAGTACGGGCAGAGGTAGTCCGCGTACTCCTCGATGACTATCGGCGCATCGGCCGCGCCGATCGAGACACCCACCTCCTCCGAGACCAGCTCGCCCTCCTTGAGAGGCGGCAACGACACGGAAGACTCAAACGCTGTTTGCTTCCGATTGTTGACCACGACATACCCAATCAACGCCGCCCCTATGACGACGATGAGGGCAAGGACGCCATAGAACTTCGACTGCGAACTCGACATTCAGTAAGCCTCCTTCGCTCCCCCCGGAGTTGTGAGCGCGTTCCTACTCGAACTGGATGACCTCTCCAAGTTGGCGCGTGACAACCAGATACAACACGAACAATAGAAAGAGCCCCGCCACGAAATAGAGTGCGACCTTGAGCGGCCTCGGCAGGAACCGCCGGCGTTCCCCACCCAGCTTGGTCAAGCCGGGCAAGAGTGTTTCCTGCCAGACACCGACAATCTCACGACTCAGCCCCGTCCACCCCGTGGCGTAGGCCTGATCCAGCTCCCTCAAGCTCTCCTGCCAGTCCTGGTAAGCACGCTTCAGCTCGGGGCGACCGGCTTCTGCTGCCGGTCGCAGCCTGCCGGCAGCCTCCGACACGCCGCTCAACGTCCTCTCGAGCTCGGCGATGCCGCGAGCCAGCCGTTGTCTCATGCCGGCGGATTCCTTCTGCGTCGGCATGTACCGACGCTGTGCTTTCCGCCAGGGAATCCTGCGGTTCGCCGCCACACGCCGCATCTGTCTCTCATAGGCCCGCACCATCGCGTCAACTATGACACTCACGCTGGCCCGCACATCTTCCCAGAGGCGCCGGCCGTCGAGCGCCGCGCCGGCGGCGAATACGTCCGTCGACGTGGCAGCCTCCCGCTTGGCCTTCAGCAACGCACCGTCGTAGATGTTCCGTAACTCGCGCAGATGCTCCTCCAGAAACCCCACGGGCAGCAGCGACGACATCTGGAGTCGATCGATCGCCGCACCTAGCGGTCGATCTGAACCGCTCCCGATAGCACCCAGCGATGCCTCGAACTCCGGAATGAGAAAGCGCCGCGTGAAGTCGTCCGCTTCCGGCACTTCCAACCTTGCGGTGGGCTTCGCCTCGACCTTCTTCTCAACCACACCCGCTGCCCGCTCGCTGTCCGCCTGAGCTTCGGACGCCGACACACCCAGTAGCGTGCTCGAATGTCGCGACGCCAGCCCCCTGATCGTCTGGATCTGAGCGTCGGTCAGATACAGAAACTCCAGCTGTGTGGCCCCGCTGCCAATGCGCAGCAACCGCCCGAACTTGGCCTTGGCCACGTCCAGCTTCGTCATTCGGCCCCACTCGATCCGGAAATGCCGACCGCCCCTCTCGAACACGTGCAACGCCAGGTCCGTGACCACCGCCAGCGCTAGCCCCTTGAAGCGCTCCATCTCGACAAGACCCGACATCGCCACCGGCGTCGCGAACACCACTCGCTCGCCCTCCAACGCCTCCTTGTCGGCGAGAGCCAGGTGATCGAGATCGGCACGCCCTCGCAGCTCCGCTGCCAGCGTGGCGAGGCCTTCCTGGCCCCCGCGCAGCGCCATCGCCATCTGCGTCCCTACCACCAGCAGAATCGAGCCCCGCAGCGCCACCCCCAGCAGCGTCGAATACGGGATCTGTTGGCCGCTGACGTAGAGCCCTTCCTGGGCCGTCATCACCCGGGCGCCTCGCTGGGCCCCCACGCCCTCTATAACGACGTCGAAGTTACCCTCGTAGCTCATCGACTCCCGCCATTCCCCCTGGAGTCGCTGGGACCGTTCGCGGTCCCGGACAGCGACCCTACGCATTGGAGCACGGCTGCCGTGTCACGGAAATCGCCGAACACGGCGTCGGCTCCCGCCTCCTCCAGCTCAGCCACCCCGTGTCTACCGGTCGCCACAGCTATGGCGCGGGCGTTAACCGCGCGCGCACAGGCGATGTCCTCCGGCGTATCACCAACGACCACGACCGATGCGGGCGCATCGCCGGCACCCACGCTCGATCGGCCCCGCTCCACCGCGATCCGCGCGATCTCGGATCGCTCCTCTGAATCCGACCCGTATGCGCCCACATCGAAACGCCACGGAACATCGGCTGCCGCCAGCTTCAGCCTGGCCCCCTCCTCTATGTTCCCCGTCAGTAGTCCCAGCGAGATACCCGTTCTACCTTCCAGCACCGCCAGCAACTCTGCAACGCCCGGCAGTACCGTGATCCGGCCCTCCGCCCGCCGGATCTCCAGCTCGCTCTCCAGAGCCCGCAGATAGACGGGCCAGACCCTTGTCAGACGGTCGCGGATCTCGCGCTCATCCAGGCCAGCCCCGCTCATCAGCTCCACGACGATCTGCGGATCCGTCTTGCCGTGGAAGTTATAACCTTCCATAGGGCCGCTAGTCCCGTAGACCGCCTCCAGAGCCGCACCTATAGCCGCGCGCCCCGCTCCGTCGGTCAGGAGCAGCGTGCCGTCTACGTCGAACAGAATCAGCAGCCTAGCGGCTGTCGGGTGCTCCAAACGTCGGTTTCCGTATATCCCTGCACGATCGCAAGCTTCAGAATCCTACTAACTGTAACAATCTGGCCCCCGGAGACGTCGATCGCCAGACTACGGCGCGCTGACAGCCCGCTCGATCGCCCGGGCCAGGGCCCATTCCGCGCACAGCCCCACGCGAAGGAGCTCAGCCGGTGGCACTTCGCGGGCTTCCGGCCCGCTCGAGCAGGCGAAGACGAGATCCCCGTCGTACTGGGTGTTGGCCGGAGAGATGCGGCGAACCATGGCGTTCATCGCTTGCCGGGCCATGGAACCCAGATCGCTGCGGCTCAGCGGGTGGTCGGTGGCAACCACCGCCAGCGTTGTATTGGTGCCCGGACGCGCCAGGAACCCGGGCGGCGGCCCCCGCTCCCGCAGATAGGTCGCCGTGTCCACAAACTCTCCGCTCTCATCCCGGGCACCCGCAATGATGTTCCCTGATTCGTCCAGAACATCACCAAATGCGTTGACCACGGCCAACGCTGCGACCGTGTGACCGCCGAGCCGCATGGCGAAGCTCCCCACGCCGCCCGGCGTCGCCCCAGCTCGTCCAAGCAGCTTGCCGACGCTGGCACCGGTTCCCACGCCAACTCGGCCCTCCACCACCGGCGACCGGTCCGCTGCCTCGCACGCGGCCCGCCCCATAGCCGCATCCGGCCGCCGGTCGGGCCTGTCCTTACTCAGATCGAAGATCACCGCGCTGGGCACGATCGCGACACGACCGGCATCCGTCTCGAAGCCCCGCCCCTGCTCCTCCAGCCAGAGCGCCACGCCGTCCGCGGCGGCCAGACCGTACGCGGAGCCGCCTGTCAACAACAGCGCGTCAACCCGATCGGCGACATGGTTGGGCGACAAGGAGTCGAGCTGGCGCGTCCCGCTCGCCATTCCACGGATGTCTACCGCCGCTCGAAACGGTCCCAGGACCACCGTGCAACCGGTGGAGGCATCCTCATCGCTGGCATGGCCCAGCTCGAGGCCCGGCACGGCAGTGAGGCTTCGGTTGGAGAGGTGTGGGGGAGTCATGTTATCTCAACCGAACATCGAACATCCGACATCCGACATCGAAGTTCCGGAATGAACTACCGGGGTCGAAGATCGAACGCCCGAGTCGAGAGCCCGGTCGTCTTCTCGGGGTGTTCGATGCTCAATCAGTCACTCAGCGCTTCCCTCCGAAGCATTCGATGCTTCCAAACGGCTCCCATGGGCCTCGGAGTTGTAGTAGATGATCTTGTTGCGGCCCGCCGCCTTCGCTCTGTAAAGCGCCTCGTCGGCCCGGTCGATCAGATCTTCTGGCGTCACCACGTTCGCCTCCGGAAAACCGACAACGCCGCCGCTCACCGTCAGACCGAGTCTGCCGCCGCGCAGATCGAACTCCCGCCGGCTGATCCCGCTGCGGATGCGCTCCGCCAGCTGATACGTCCCGTGCACACTCGTTTCAGGAAGCACCAGCAGGAACTCATCGCCTCCGTAACGGCCGACGAAGTCCGCCGTACGCAGCGATCGCTGCAGCACTTCCCCGATAGAGCGCAACGCCGCGTCCCCCGTTGTGTGGCCGTAGGTGTCGTTGAGGTTCTTGAAGTCGTCTATGTCAAACATGACCAGACCGAGCAGACGATTATAGCGCGCCGCACGCTCGAGCTCGTTCTCCAGTCGCTCCATCAGGTAGCGGCGCGATAGGCAACCTGTAAGCTCATCCGTCTTCGCCAGTATCTCGAGCTGCTCCTGGTGCGACAGCACGCTCTCGAACATCGCCGCCCGGTTCAGCGCCCGCACGGCACCCTGCGCGATCGCTGATGTCAACCGTACCGACTCCTCGTCCAGCGCCGGCTCGTCCGGGCTCGACCGCAGGAAGAAGACCCCAGAGCGACTCTGGTCGAAGCTGAAGGGAATCGCCACGATCGACTGGATATCGATGTCGATTTTCTCCGTCTCCCACAGTGGCCGGATCTGCTCGAACAGCGCTGACCCTCTCAGGTTCTTTACAAGCACAGGCGCGCTGGTCTCCACCGCCTGCCTGATCTCCGGATAACGGCTCAAATCGATGGCCAACGAGCTGATTGTCGGATCGTCGTGCGCCGCTACCACCGTGCCACGATCACCGCCTTCGTCGACCAGTATCATCGAGCAGCGGCGGATCTGGAACAGCCTCGATACCCGGCGAACGAGTATATCGAAGATCTCTTCGCTGGAGAGACTGGCCGTGACGTCACGGACCACCTCCAGAACGATGCCGTTGGTGTCAGCATCGCGTCGCGCTTCCCGAACCAGACGGCTGCGCTCCACCTGTGACGAGATCCGGGCGAGAAGCTCGCTGAGCTCGAACGGCTTGCGTATGTAATCGGCGACCCCAGCCCTGATCGCGGCCGCAGCATCGTCCCCTTGCGCCTGGGAGGATGTCACAAGTACCGGCACGTCCCGGGAACCCACCCGGTTTCGCACGTGCTTCACTATCTCCAGCGGCGCCATCTCGCCGATCGACTCGTCGATGATCACCAGCTCCGGGCTCTGACTGGCGATGTAGCTGAGCAGCGTCGTCGCGTCGCCGACGCTACGCACGGAGTAGCCCTCCCCCGCCAGCGCCTCGTCCAGACCCGCCAGCGCATGCGCACCATCAACGCCCAGTAGGATGCACCCTTTGTCGCTCATGCCAACCCAGATGCCCTTTGCCCGTGCTCGCTCACCCATTCACTCCAACTGACGGGGTCGACATTACCACCCGAAATGACGACCGCCGTTGACACCCACGGTTCCGCCAGCTCGTGCGTCATCAGTGCCGCAACCGCCGCCGCGCCGCTCGGCTCCACCAGCAACCGGCATTCCTCGGCGCACCACGCCAGCGCCCTCAAGACATCCACATCCTCCACCACCAGGATCTCCCTGACCAGAGCACGGGCGTGCGCGAACGTCAGATCGCCCGGTCGCACCGGCTTCAGCCCATCAGCCACGCTGGCAACCGAGTCCAGCTCGATCGGCCGGCCGGCGTCCAGCGAGCGGCTCATCGACGCGGCCCCGCGCGGCTCTACGCCGAACACATCCGCCCCCGGCGCCCGAGCCCGCAC
>FXBF010000638.1_pt1 | contig 12130 bp, 13 predicted proteins | sample 5335321 | NCBI WGS metagenome assembly FXBF01 (sample SAMEA103928391, study PRJEB20085) | sediment metagenome | isolation source: sediment | reverse complement strand
GCACATGTCCGCGGGTCGCTCCATTTTTGCGTCCTCGGCTCCGTGAACGGCACTTCCCTGTGCCACTCCTCAAACGCTTAAATGGTTCGAAAAATGATGCGGCGCATCCCTGCGGCGCCTAGCAGGGCGTTTTCAACACCCTGCTAGATAAATCAGAGCCTCCTCGACGCAAGCAAGGTCCCACTCCTATAATTAGGCAGGTGGGAGCGGGGTCTGTTAGCCGCTGGTGGCCGTGTGGGCGAGCACTTGAATCCTTCGCTCGGCGCTGAGCAGCCACTTGCGGATACGGTTGGAGTCACCGTATTTGCTCAGTTTTCCCCAGGAGTTGAGCAGCACGATCACGAGCGGGCGATCGGCGATCGTGGTTCGCATGATCAGGCAGTTACCGGCGTCGGCGGTGTAACCGGTCTTGCTCAGCTCGATGTTCCACGAGTCCTTCCACACCAGAGAATTGGTGTTACGAAAAGCGATCTCCGAGCCCGTGCGCCTGTCGGTGACGCGAAAAGCCCTGCTCGTCGACATTATCCGGATCAGCGGATAATCTCTGGTCGCATTAATCAGTCGCGCCAGGTCGCGCGCGCTCGCGACGTTGCCGCTGTGCAACCCGGAGGCATCGGTAAACTGGCTCGTTGTCATACCGAGCCTGCGTGCCATCTCATTCATCGCCGATATGATCGCAGTGCGACCACCCGGGTACGTTCGAGCCAGCGCCGCGGCGGCGCGATTGTCCGAGGCGGCGATCGCCACGAGCAGCGCGTCGTAGCGGGTGAGGACGGTCCCGTAACGCAGCCGCGACTTCGTGCCTCGCAGGCGGTCGCGGTCGGCGCGCGTGATCTCGATCGTTTCGTCCAGCGATAGCTTGGTGTCCAGCACCACCAAGGCCGTCATGAGCTTTGTAAGTGATGCAATAGGGCGCGGCTTGTCTATGTTGCGCCCAATGAGGATCACGCCTTCGCGCTCGTCCATGACCAATGCCACGGAAGAGCGCAGGAAAAGCTTATTCGGATCGCTGTGCCGGATGATCTGCGACGCGGAGATGTAGGGTGCCGGTAAGGCGAGCGCCGGCGCCGGCGCGGTGACGACGTTGCTCGAAGCGCCAGGGTCATGCTGCTGTGCCCGCACGGGAAACTCGGCGAAGAAGATGCCCGACACGACCACGCCCATAAGGATCGTTGCCGCGTATAATCGTTTTATCCGTTGCATACGATCCGACGCTTCCTCCCGCCTGCAATAGTAGTAAGAATGCAGCCGCATATCAAAGCCGGCCAACATGTTGACCGATTGCAAAGCGGTGAGGCGGCGGACGGACGGTACGGACCCCACATTGGTCAGTCGGCCTTGTATCGGCAACGACCGCGTCTCGCTCCCGCTCGGCAGGGGCGCCGGCGTTCGCACATGAGCCTCGCATTTTCAGGATAGTGCGCTATAAGCATTAGTTAGCGGGTTGCTGAGTGTTAGCAGGCCGCTGAAAAACTCTTTCAGCGGCCTGCTAGAGCGGTGCATGGATGCACCGAATATCCTTCAAGCACTTATGTGCTTGAAGGATGGAGCAGAGCAAAAACCACGCTTTTTGCTCTGCGAGCTGAGAAAGGCCAGGGACGGACTTTTTCAGCATCCTGTTAGAGCAGGAAACCGGACCGGCTATTTTGCCGCGAGGAGAATCGAATATGCGCGTAGGCAAGCTTGTGGTGGCAGGACTATTGGCGGTTCTCACGACGGGTTGCGCAAGCTATGTCGCGACCTCCGGGCGCGTGGTGATCACGGATGAGAAAGCCGCGGCCGGCGTGAGCTTCAGCAATAGCGACCGGCAGCTCATTCGCGACTATTACCGTGGCCATAGGAGCGGTCAAAAGAAAAGGGTCGCGTCAGGACTGGTCAAGTACGACAAGTTGCCTGCGGGCATACAGGGCCGTGCGTTGTCCTCAGCGCTCGAGTCGCGGCTGACGGCATTGCCCACGGGCTACATTCGTTTGACGGTCGGCACGGATGTCGTGCTCTTGAACCGAGATACGCGCGTGGTGCAGGACATTATTTACGACGTGGTGAGCTGAAGGCTCCATCCGCTGCCCGCAGGGGTGGGCCGTTGTCCTGCGGTGGCTGATTTCCGATCCGGGGATGAGCACTGCCGTTTCTGCCGGGCTCGATTTCTGCCGGCCTTCTGCGTTAACCTAGCGATGGTACCGGGGCTACCAGGCTCTCGGCGCTGATCCATCACGAGGAGCGCGCAATGTCGAAGTTTTCCCACATCTCATGTGCCGCGGTGGCGGTGTTCTTCTCGATCACCACTTACGCGCAACAGCCAGCTCTGACGAAGGCAGATGTACGAAACGTGATTGACGCGGCGAAAGAGTTGCGAACGGAGATTGACAAGAGCGAGGATTATAATTTCGAAAAAATGACAGAGATGGGTGCAACGCTCAAGGGCCAGGCAATGTATAACAAGTATCTGGGCATTATTAAAAGCTACGGATTCGCCAACCCCGAAACCTGGGCGCAAACAGCTACGCGCGTGTTCTCCGCCTACGGAGCGTACGAGATGCAACGCACGGCTCCGAATCTGAACGCCCAGATGCAACAGGCCCTCAGTCAGATCCAGAATAATCCCAATTTAACGGCCGAGCAAAAACAACAGATGATGCAGATGATGGGACAGGCTAGGCAATCTACGCGCTCCTACGCCAGCGCGTCGAGCGCCGACATCGAGGTGGTCAAACCCTTTGCTGCAGAGATCGAGGCTGAATTTGGCAAGAATCGATGAGCTGCGGTGTGCCCCGGCGGGTTCTCGGTTGCCGTCGATTTCCAGCGTAAACCGGCTCACGTGTGCAGCTCGATGACATCGCCGTCGCAGACGCGATGTTCGCGGCCTACGTGCTGCCCGTCGAAGTTAGCGCCGCCCCAAATGCGGGCGTACTTCAGCGACTGCGCGAGATCCTTGTGCACCAGTATGGCCACCTCGTTCACGGTCTGCCCGCGGCGCACCGTAAACGGCTTGTCCTTATCCGGCGGCCGCCCGGGCGCCTTGGTGTACACGCGCACGACTCCGAGCTCTCGAAACAACCATGGTGCAATCTGATCCAATCCGGCGCCGGTAAGCGTGGAGACCGGGATTACTGGGTAGTGCAGGCCAGCGAGCTCCTGGAACACCTGAAGCTCCTCCGGCAGTGCCGGGATCAGATCCGCCTTGGTTGCGATCATCAGCGTCGGTAGATGAACGGCGAAAGGGTCGGGGAGCGTGTCCTCGCTACCTTTGTGCGCCACCATCCCGTCCCAACGGTCGGTCAAGGTCACGCGCCTGGCCGACAGGATCTCATGCACCGCCGCGACCTGATCCACACAGGCGGGGTCACTGAGGTCGACGACCAGCAGGCACACCTCGGCCGGCTGCAGTGCGTTCGCAAGCCACGCGACCGGGTGCTCGGGCGAGACCGGCGGCAGGTCGATGAGCTGGAAGTGGATGTCCTCGTAGGGCAGCATCCCGGGCTGCGGGAATTGGGTGGTGAAGGGATAGGGGCCGGCATGGGCATTGGAGCCGGTGAGCCTTGCGTGCAGTGTGGACTTGCCTGCATTAGGGGGACCGAGCAACGAAATCTGGGCGGCACCCTCGGGGCGAATGACGGTCGTGGGTCCACTGCGGGCGCCCGCCTTCTTGGGTCCGGCGAGCTCGTCCGCAAGCTGCTTGATGCGGGTCTTGATGTCCGCCTGCAGGCGCTCGGTGCCCTTGTGTTTGGGGATCGCGCGCAACATTTCGCGCAGGCATGCCAGGCGCTCCCTGGGATCGCTCGCCTTGCGGAAAGCTGCCTCGGCCGCTTTGTATTCCGGTGTCAGGTTGGCTGGCATGGCGTTGGACCGCGCTCGGCGGTTGCGGCATCGGGCCAGGGCCCAACTTTAACCTTTTCGCGCCGGCGCGGCATGCTGATCCGGCGCTCGCGGCGACGGGCTCACAGCCGCTGGCCGGTGTGTTCGCACACGTCGTTTGTACGGCCCGGAAAACGCAGGCCTATCACCGCTGTGACCTCCTGAGCCCTCGCCATGAGCGGCGGGGCCTGCCGGTGCGAACAATTCGCGCTCCTGGCTCCATTAACAAATCGTAATGTGCCGGCCAGCTTCTCGTAATCCACGTTCGGTTATGGTTGCGGTTCCTACGAGGATAGCGAAATCCTCTTTTTGGCCCGCCAGCACCCTCGTCCGTCCCCCTTTTTGCGGCGGGCGTTTTTTTTGCCGCGCACGCATCGCGCGTTCTGGCGTGACTGCATGCAGGCGGGTGCGCGGCGTGGCTCGCGCCGGTTACGGCCGTGTCGAGTTCACGCCCCCCGCCGGGATCGCCTGGTAGTAGCCGTGCTCGGTGATCAGCTTGATCGGCGTGTCGAAAAGATCGCTTAGATTATCGTCGGTTAGCACCTGCTCCTTTTCGCCCGCGGCGGCGACCTCTCCGCTCTTGAGCAGTATCACCCGTACGACCTCCGGTGGGATATCGTGCAGGTGGTGGGTAATGAGAATAACGGTCCTGCCCTCCTGCATGAGCTTACGGATGATATGCAAATAGGTGAAGGTCGCCTTGAGGTCGAGACTGGTCGTGGGTTCGTCGAGCACCAAGGTATGGGGTTCGTTGATCAATGCCCGGCCAAGCAGACAGCGGCGCTGCTCGCCAGTCGACATGGTGGCGAACACCTTGCCTGCGAGCTCGGTGATTCCCAGGGTGGCCATGATCCTCTGCGCACGCTGCACCTGCGCCGGACTGAACTCCTGGTAGCTGTATGTGCCGATGCTGGCGTAGAAGCCCGAGAGCACGACCTCGAGCCCACGCGCATGGCCGGCATACTGGTGCTGCAGATCGTGACTGACGATGCCGAGCTGGGAGCGCAGCTCCCATACATTCCAACCGTCTCGGCCCAGGATGCGGACATACGAACCGTCGCGTCGTACCGGGTAGAGCTCGCGCGAAAGCAGCTTCAGCAAGGTGGTCTTGCCGGCACCGTTAGGCCCGATGATGGCGGTGTTGCTGCCGCGTTCGATATTCAGTGACAGGTTTTCGAACACCTTGGTATTGCCACGATAAACGGTGGCATTCTTGATCTCGATTATTTTTCGTGTGGACGGCATGGAACCTCGCAATCGGGTGTTCGGCCTTGTTCCAACGGCGCTCCGGCGAACGCCGGCGCGCCCGATCAAGCGACAACGCGCAAGATACAAGTTGAATGATAGCGGCGACAAGACCCATCTCGGTGCCGTCGCCCTGGAAGAGGGTTTGCGAGCGGAGATCCGAGACCCCGCAGAACGACAGGATCGAGGATTCCGGGGCCGTGCTGGTACAATGGATTGATTCTCCGAAGGAACAAATCTAAACAATGAGTTGCTGTTGTCCGCATTCCCGCTCGGCGGGAAGGCTTTTTTCGCGGCTCGCCAGGCGTTCCCGCAAACGATTCAGCAAGAAGGGGCTCGAGGCACCGCAAAAACAACTCCTAACAGGACTCGAAGAGGTGGGCTTCCGCGATGCCACGGTGCTCGAGATTGGTTGCGGGGTGGGGCATTTGCACCAGACGTTGCTGGAGCGTGGTGCGGGGTCGGCTATTGGTATCGACCTCGCGCCTAGAATGCTGGCCGAGGCGCGGGCGTGGGCGGCCGACCGGGGTCTGAGCGCGCGTACACGGTATATCGAGGGCGATTTCATGGATTTTGCCGATGGCGTGGCGCCCGCAGAAGTGACACTGCTGGACAAGGTCGTGTGCTGCTATCCGGATGCCGATGGCCTGGTGCACAAGTCGCTTGCCCGGACCGAGCGCGCATATGGGCTCGTGTACCCGCAGCGGCGCTGGTTCACGCGCCTCGGCGCGGCCGTCGCCGGGTTTTTCTTGTGGCTGATTCGCTCCGATTTCCGGCCCTACATTCATAACCCCGAGCGAATCGAGGCATGGATAACAGCCGAAGGGTTTCAGAAACTGTTCGAAGACAAAACGGTGATCTGGCTGACGCAGGTCTACGCACGCGCATGAAGGTTACGATCGTTCCCGTGACCGCATTTGCGCAGAACTGCTCGCTGCTGTGCTGCGAAGCGACGGCCAAGGCCGCGGTCGTCGATCCCGGCGGTGAGCTCGAGCGCATCCTGCAAACGGCGGAGCAGGCGGGTGTCGAGATCGAAAAGATCCTTGTTACCCACGGCCACATCGATCATGCCGGCGGCGTGGCCGATCTGGCGGAAAGGCTCGGTGTGCCGGTGGAAGGCCCGCAGCGCGAGGATCAGTTCTGGATCGACGCCCTGCCGGTGCAGAGTCAGCAATTCGGGCTGCCACCGGCGCGGACGTTCGTTCCCGATCGCTGGCTGCAGCAAGGCGACACCGTCAACGTCGGTCAGCTCGAGCTCGAGGTGCGCCACTGCCCCGGGCACACGCCGGGCCATGTTATTTTTTTCCACGCGCCGTCGCGCCTGGCGATTGTGGGCGATGTTCTATTCAAGGGCTCGATCGGCCGCACGGACTTTCCGCGGGGCGATCACGCAACGCTGGTGCGATCGATACGCGAGCAACTTTGGCCGCTGGGCGACGATGTACAGTTTCTTCCCGGGCACGGGCCGGTCTCGACATTCGGTGACGAACGCCGGAGCAATCCTTTCGTAGGCGATTATGCGGGCGCGTCGGCGTAACGCCCACGCTGCACACATCTTGTGTCATTCAGACCGAAGAAGGCGTAGCTATCCATGATTCAAGTCGAAAAGATCGATGAGCGCACGTACAAGGTAGTCGTTAAAGATGCAGCGACGACGACACACACGGTTCGCATCGCTCCGGATTATTATGACAAGCTGACCGGTGGCCGTGTGAGTCCTGAAACTCTCATCGAGAGCTCGTTCGAATTCCTGCTGCAGCGCGAACCGAATACAAGCATTCTCAGCACGTTCGATTTGCCGGTGATTGGCCGTTACTTTCCGGAGTACGAAGGCACTGTGAAAAAGATCCTGCGCTAGCGGCAAGTACGGCGCGGCGAAAAACAGCTCGATTCGATGATGAGTTTCTTACCGCGATGAACGAGGGTCTTGATGTCCCGCTTCGGGTCGCGCGCAGGCGCGAGCGAGCCGATGAATGGGCGCTCGTGCTCGTCGCCGAGGGCATGTCTCCGAGCGTGTGGCACGCACAAAACGGTTACGTGCTCGGTGTGCCGCCGCAGGAAGCGGAGCGTGCGGCTGCGGCGCTCAGCGCCTATGACCGCGAGAACCTGGCGGTGGTGTACGAGGATGAGAAGCCCGCCGGCGTTATGCATGTCTATGTGGCGCTCGTCGTTGTGGCCTTGCTGCTCGATTTTTATTTCGTCACCGCGCTATGGGACCAGGGCATCCACTGGACGGAACGCGGCAGCGCGGATGCGGGGCGCATCGTGCAAGGTGAGTTCTGGCGCACAGTGACCGCGCTCACCTTGCACGCGAACCTGATCCATGTGCTGGCCAATGTCGTCGCCGGTGCGGTTTTCTTCAGCATCGTCAGTGCGATGCTCGGCGCCGGGCTGGGTTTTTTCGCAATACTGCTCGCCGGTGCCGGTGGCAACCTCATCAACGCCTTCGTGCACGGTTCGTTATTCGTGTCGGTCGGGGCCTCGACCGCCGTGTTCGGCGCCGTTGGCGTGCTCGGCGGTCTGGGGGTTGCGCGCCGCCGCCGACGGGGCGCACGCGGGAAACATGTCTGGGTGCCGATCGCGGCGGGGCTGGCGCTGCTGGCGATGCTGGGGACCGCGGGCGAGCGCGTGGACCTGCTGGGCCATCTGTTCGGTTTTCTGGTCGGCGGTGTGCTGGGGGTAGTGGTGGCCATCGTGGCGCCGCGGCGACCCGGCGCACGCGTACAATGGGCGCTCGGCGTGGCGGCGATCGCGGTGGTGGCCCTCAGCTGGATGCTGGCGCTGCGGTGAGTGCGGTTACAAGAAGCGGGGCTTGATACATTGTCGTGTCGGCAGGTCAAGATTTAGTGTGGGCATTGCAGGCCGTAAGGTATAACAGCCGGTCGAACAGTGTCGACGCGGTATTACGATCGCTCTGTTTTCTGTGCCGCCAGTAGGTGTTGTGGTGCGCTGCGGTATCCTTCGTGCAAAGCGTGTCAGGCGTGTTTGTTGAGCTTGTTCGCGGAAAGGGGCAGACTAGGTACCTTGCTCCGGGAGCTTCGATGTGTTCGCCGTGATGAGTACCTATCGTCACGGCAACTCTATACGGAGGGTAGAAAACCATGGCCACGTTCATCAGTCTTCTTAACTTCACCGATCAGGGCGTTCGCAACGCTAAGAAAACCGTCGATCGTGCCGACACCTTCAGGAAAGCGGCACGCAAGGCCGGGGTCAACATCCAGGAGATCTACTGGACGCTCGGTTCTTAATGACTTGGTGGTCATCGCCGAGGCACCCGATGACGAAACGGCGATGTCGTTGCTTCTGGGTCTGGGCGGGCTCGGAAACGTTCGTACGCAGACGCTGCGCGCGTTCTCGGGCGAGCAAATGGCGTCGGTGTTTGCCAGGTTTTCGTAGCGAAATCGCGATCGACGCAGCCTTTGTGTCCGCGCTTTTCATTTAGCGGTGCTGTGGGTCACATGCCCGCAGCCCGCTCTGTGATCCGTGGAATCTGGCTTGGTTTTTGCGGATTCGAGTGAATATTGCGTCGATCCTGCAGCTCAAAATTGCTGGACTTCTTTTCAGGAAGATGCATACTAATCGCGTTTGGCGAACAATAGCCCGGCTGGAACAAGGTTTGTTTGGAGTGCCAAGGAGGATAGACCCATAAAAAGGCCGCCTCGCTAACTACATCAGTCCCTACTCTGTCACGCCACGCCCGAATGATATAAAGCGAAAAAGGGCAATCAGGCTGCAGCGACTCCGTTTTTTCCTGAAAGAGATGTACAGCTGCGCGTGAACTCAGAACCGCCGAGCGCAAGCACTAGGGAGCACCATGAGCCCCGGAATATTAATTGTACTCGTACTACTGCTCTTCATCTGGCTGCCCGTCTCCGCAGCCGAGATCTATGGCCGGGTCTGGGTGGCACCGAAGGGTCGACCCGCTGTAGACGCAACCGTTACGATTGACTGCGATGGCGCTTCGGCTGTTCCGGCAAGGGTGGACCGCTACGGCCGATACCGGAGCCCCGGGGTCGCCTCGAAGCGCAACTGCCGACTCTCGGTCGAGTATCAGGGCAAGAGTTCGTCACGACCGATCGTCGTCTATTCCGGGACGGGAAGCAGGAGCGCCAACATAGAGTTAAGAGTATCTCAAAACGATATTGTGCTTATCAGGCGCTAAGCCCTGGAGAACCCTCCACCGGATAAGAGGTGTCAACACGGATGTCTCCCCTATCACGAAGCAAGACGAAGAAGAAAAAGAAAAGTAATCAGTCCAGAGATAAATGGGACATCATCGGAATTCTAGCGCGACCCATGTCCGCCGTGGTAACGGCAGTCGCCATCGCCGCTATCGCTTACTTCGGGCAAAAGACGCTGACACAGATTAATGCGCAAGAGCAAAGAACGCTGACACAGATCAACGCGCAAGAGCAAAGAACGCTCACCGAGCTTGCGGCACAGGAACAAAATGCCCGCCTGTACACGCAGTTGCTTAGCCGCCGTGAGGAATCCGAAAGTGCACTGCGGAAGGACATGTTCAAAGCAGTACTGGAAGAGTTTTTCGAAAAAAGCAACGGCGATCCGGACAACATCGATCTGTCTAAAAAAGATTTGTCTAAAAAACTTCTCAAGCTTGAGATACTGGCCCTAAACTTTGGGGATTCGCTGAGCTTGGGCCCTTTGTTTTCAGAGACGGCACGTGATATTGAAATAGTCGCGGAGGCCAATAAGGAGGATGACTCGAACTGGAAGATCACGGCCAGCAAGTACCAGAAGCGGCTTCGCAGCCTTGCAAGGAGAGTTGCCGGTGTGCAGTTGGCGTCGATAAATCCAAAGGGCAAGTCGATTGAGTTTTCAGTTCCGGTAAGCGAGGTACAGATACGTCCGGGCGGACCCAGTAAGGAATGGCAGTACACGTGGCCCAACGATCTCGCGGAAACGCGAGCGCAGCAGAGTGCGGATCAGGCGGATTATCAAGAAACTGGGTCGGAGTACGGCGGACTCGAGGGCGAACGCGAATTAGATGGGGTTAGACGTGGGTTCACCATCAAGTTTCGCAATGCCGATCTGGAGCTCAGACGGGTCCAGGTGGAGGTCACGATCTCGGACCTTGATCCAGAAAAAGTACAGGCGACCGACACCAGCATGGTGTTCACGCTCGATTATTTTAACTTTCCGTTGATCGACAACACACGGCTATCATATAACCATCGATTTGCCCTGATCTTGGAAAAGTTTGATGAGAAATTCATCGATGTGAAAGGCGTGTTATTTCCTGGGCTATATGCGAGCCAGCGGGATAAGCCGTTCTTGAATGAGGCAATCCAAGAGCTTAAGGATCAACAAAAATCCTTTTCAGGCAAGTCGACAGAGTCACAAAATGGTGGGATCAATGATACTGAATCAAAAGGAGGCGTGTAACTAAACGGAAATTTCTCTCGTTTAAAGAGCGCGTGCACACCGACTCTGCACGCTGGCCCATGGAAGGAGGACGCAATGAATGCACGACGTTTTGTCGTTTTACTCGCATACGTAGTGATGATGGCACCGCTCAGCGCCCAGGAAGAGGACAAACAAACGTGGCCTGGGAGAATTACTATATACGGCGAGCGCCCACAACCGGTGAGTTTTTCGGTATGGGCTGTTGCGGGAGACGGTGGCCCGGTCATCAAGAAGATAACCGCAATGGACTTTAACGAGCGATCATTCGAAATCATGGATCTGCATATTCGACCCCAGACTCTTTCGTTCAACCTGGACCTGGGGTGGGTCAAGAGATGCGAACTGCGGGCACACGAAAATGGCGCGTTCGCCGGACAGTGCTCGCCCACTACATCGAGCAGTGAAGAACACCGAGTCACGATTACCATGAGGCCCCAGGGATCGAACGAGCAATCATGGGGTGACGCCAATGCCAGGTAAGCGATCAAGGGCGTAGCCCCTGGTAGTTTCTGCCTGACTGCTGACAGGGTTCAGGAACTGTGCCTGGATAGTTGTCCGTGCAACCACTTCCGGCGGGTCATCGCCGGGATTTTAGGGGTGACGGACCTCCAATTTCCTCTCGTTTCTGTAATCAGGGCGAGCGCGCTAATTTCGTCTGCTGATATGAGCGGCCCGCATGGGCATTGCGGTACGACCCACCCTTGTTGATTTTTCCTCAGATGTGACAAAACTCACATGTGGCTGTGACACCCCGGGTGTTGCCGTCTAAGTTGGATAGAAAGAGCATCGGTAAGCACGCAGGACCCGTACTCCGGCACAAGCACACGAGGTAGAAAAGCGATGGATACGCAACGCCACCCTGCCCAAGAGCACCCGCGTCAAGCGCGCCCAGACAAAAGTCGCACACCTCACATCGTGCAACGCCGCGGTGGCGGTTAGACCCGGGACGGAGATAGCACAGCGAGGCGGCGTTCAAGCTTGGGAATCGGCATTTCGCCGAAAACGACACGGGCGCGGCGGTCCGCTGGTACGAGCGTGCGGCCAACCGCGGAGGAGACGAGCGGGCGCGGGCATTGCTGAAGCATATCGACGCCGCACTCGTGCCACTCGGGCGCTGAGGCGGCGGTCGTTTATTGCGAGGAGGTAGGAAATGAAGAGCAGACTCTCGATGATGGTTGTAGCCTGGGTTGGCTTGTCCTGGGGGGCATTGTTCGGCCCGGCCGCGTATGCCGACGGCGATGCGCGTGCGATCTTCGTGAACCAGGTGCGCCTGAGGGTGGACGAGATCCGTGCGCTGGAAATGTTTTACAGCACCCGTCTTGCGGGCGGTTACTATTGGTACGATAAGAAGTCCGGTCTTTGGGGCGCACAGGGCGGCCCAAGCACAGGGCAAATACTGGCGGGACTCCAGTTGGGCGGCCGGTTGCAGGCGGACGCCTCGAATGGCGACACAGGGGTCTTTATCAACGGGCGCGAGATTCACCGCCAGGAGTTGCAACGTCTGCAGGCGCGGTCCGGGCAAGTCCAGCCTGGACGCTACTGGTTAAACAGAAGGGGTATCCAGTTAGCTCCACTTCAATCAATATGTAGTGGTGAGCGTTACCCA
>FXBF010000637.1_pt1 | contig 12131 bp, 10 predicted proteins | sample 5335321 | NCBI WGS metagenome assembly FXBF01 (sample SAMEA103928391, study PRJEB20085) | sediment metagenome | isolation source: sediment | reverse complement strand
TAGGTCTTGATCGCCCCGGAGCGTACCGAGTAAACGTTCTGGAAACGCTCGGCGGCGCGGAACAGATGATCGCCGCGGTGCAAAATTCGGGGTACCACCGGGATTTCGAAGCCGGCCGCAGCCGGGCAGTCATCCCCCGGCCGCGCCAGGCATTCTGCGCGGAATGCGCACTCGCTACAGGTGGATTCGCGTGCCCTGATCGGGACGATTTGTGCGGTGCTTTGCATGGCCCAGTGCCCTTGGATCGCTTGTTTGTATACAGTTTCGAAGAAGCAAGGGGCGGCGAACATACGTAATTACCCTTAGACGGGTAGGGGTATTTGAAAGCGCGCGTTTTTCCATATCACGCCACATCGTCGCTCGGGGGCAGCACCATCCGCATCAGCTCGGCCAGCGAGCGCGCCTGCATCTTCTTCATGATGCGTCCGCGATGCAGCTCGACGGTTCGTTCGCTGATCGACAGGTCGATGGCGATGACCTTGTTGGCCTTGCCGGTCACCACCAGCTCCATGACCTCCTGCTCCCGCGGGGTAAGCAACGCCATGCGTTCGGCCAGCGCGGCCGCGCGCGCCGCCTGCTCGCGGATCTCGGCATCTCGAATGATGGCCTGCTGGACCAAATCCAGCAGCGACTGGGGGTTGAAGGGCTTCTCGACGAAGTCCACGGCGCCGCCCTTGAGCGCCCGTACGGCGGTGGGCACGTCACCGAAGCCGGTGAGGACGATGATCGGGATGTGGTGGCCGTCCGCCGACAGCCGCTCCTGGAGCTCGAGCCCGCTCATGCCGGGCATGCGGATGTCCGTGATCAGACAGCCGTGGCGATCCGGCCGGTAGGCGTCGAGAAAGTCCCCGGCACTGGCGAAAGTCTCCGCTTCCAGACCCACGGACTGCACCAGCAGGGCGAGGCTCTCGCGCACCGCCTGGTCGTCATCGACGACGAATACCGTGATCTGCGAGCTCACGCGACCCCCCGACCCGCGGCCGGCAGCGCGACGTGGAAAATCGCTCCGCCGCCCGGGCGCGGGCTGGCCCACAGCCGGCCGTCGTGGTCCTCGATGATGGTTCGGCTGATGGACAAGCCCATGCCCAGGCCGTTGGTCTTGGTGGTGAAGAAGAGCTCGAATATCCGTTCGTTGCCGTCCGCTCCGAATCCCTCGCCGGTATCTTCCACCGTGAGCTCGATGATTCCCCCGCTAACCGCCCGCGTGTGGATGGTGAGCTCTCGCCCGTGCGCCGGCCCCTGCTCGAGAACATCCATGGCGTTGCGCACCAGATTGAGCACTACCTGCTCGATCTGTATACGGTCGCATTTCACCGCCGGCAGACTCTCGTCGAGCATCAGGTGAAGCGCGATTGCGCTGGCGCGAAGCTCGTTGCTGACCAGACCGAGCACTTCACGCACCAGGTGACCGAGATCGACCTCGCCACGCTCGCTCTCGCCCTTGCGCGCCAGCCGGTGCAGGTGCCGGATGATGTGTCCGGCGCGTTGCCCCTGGGCGGCGATCTGCCCGAGAGCGTCCTCGAGCTTTTGCGCGTCGGTGCTGCCCGAGCGCAGCATGCGCAGACAGGCCTCGGCGAAGTTGACCATGGCGGTCAGGGGCTGGTTGATCTCGTGGGCCATACCCGAGGTGAGCTCGCCGATGGTCGACAGCCGGGCCGCGTGGGCGAGATCCGCGCTCCTGCGCCGCGCCTCGTCCTCGGCCTGGCGGCGGGCGGAGATGTCGCGCACCACGCCCGTGAACAACCGTGAGCCGCCCACGCGAATCTCGCTGACCGCGAGGTCGATGGGGAAGCGCCTGCCGTCTTTGTGCTGTCCCTCGGCCTCCCGGCCGATGCCGATGATCCTCGGCTCGTTGGTGCGCAGGTATCTGGCGATTTGCCCGTCGTGGTTCGCGCGGTAGGACGGCGGCATCAGCAGTGTGACGTTGTTTCCCACCAGCTCGTCGCTGGTGTAGCCGAATATTCGCTCGGTGGCGGCATTGACGGATTCGATGATTCCGCGTTCGTCGATGGTGATGATACCGTCGACGGCCGTTTCGAGAATGGCGTTGAGGCGCGCCTCGCGATCCTCGAGTCGCTCCAGGGTCTGCTCGAGCTCGCTGCTTCGCGCGGGTGCCGGTGGCACTCCGAGCGTACTCTGCGATGTGCGTCTGCGGTCCATGATCCCTTTTCCAGATGAGGTCCGCTGCCGGACAAGTCAAGTAGGAGCGTTCGTATTGCCGGGCGCCTGAACCGGGCAGCTACACGGTCATCGGTACGGGCACCTGCCGGAAAAATTTCGCGATCAAGCGGGTTAGCTCTCGCGTTGAATATACTCGTACAGGGAGCGGAAATCGTCGGCGATCACCGGACCGAACACCGGATCGGCGCGCGCCTCGATGCTCGATGCGACATCCTCCCAATCCTCGTCGCAGAGTGCTCGTTCGGCCCTCGGGAACGCGTCGCTGTCCTCGAGCTCCCTGTGGTTATTGAGAAAAGCGATGTACTCGCGACCCGTGCTCTCGAGAACGTTGCGCTCCACCAGCGCGCCGTCGACCACATGACGGAGCATCTCTATGAAATAATGCCCCTTCTCAGCGAGTTCGGCGTGCTCGCCCTCGAGTTGCGTGACGACACGATCGGCGCTGCTGTCGCGGCTGGTGAGCTTTTGGAATACCAGACCTTCCATCGGGTGGTGCGTGCGATCGGCGTAGTGGGTCATGTACAACATGATGTCGTGCATGAGCTCGAAATCGGCGTTCCCCTCATCGTGAACGACATCCATCTGTTCCTCCAGCGTCGACAGGAGGCGGGAAATGTTGACGTGGTCGGTCTTGAGCTGATCCATAATCGCGGACATGCCACCTTCCCCATGGTTTGTCTTTGCTCTCGCACCGGCCCCATATTAGAGGAGGCCATCCTCGGCGGCCATTGACTTCGATCAATAGTCGCCTTCGGCAACGGCCTTGCATCCTGCGTATTACAACCCAGGATCAGGCGTTTATGACGCCTGCTTCGAGGAGGACGAACAGCCCGATCAAAAGAAGGACGAATACGATGAAATAGGTAAAAAACCGACGCTGATGATGTCGACCCTGCCTGGTGTAGGCACGGGGAAACTCGAGCCACATGGGTCTTTGTGTGACGATGTCCCCGGGCCCGTGCTTGAGATCCCGGCGCAGGCGCACCCAGTGAAACAGGGCCAGCCCCAGGCACACGATGGACAGGACCATCGCGGAGACCAGAAGAAATTTCATGGCCCCCACGTCTGATTTGTCCTTGCTTTGTCGCTCATTTAAATAGGTGTCCAGAAATGGGCGCCATGCTCAAGTATGCGCTGCGATTCGCGAGGTGCAAAGTGACGCGGGCCTCAGTTTTCTGAATCGACGGATTACCGCCGATGGCCAGTCATGGCCGGCTTTTCCAGCCCCGGGGGCGAAGCAACTGTGGTTCCACGTGGGCCGCGCGGGGCAGGGCGCGCAGCCGATCCAGCTTTGCCAGCGCGTCGTCGACGCGCCCCGACTTCGGTTCCAGCCAGGCGCAATGTGGCGCGTGAGCGGGAACGTCGTCGATACGGAAATCGAGGGCCTCGATATCGCCGCGCACGGTGTCGATGGGTGTGTCTTCCTCCAACCGAAGAAATATCCGCTCAGTCACAACCGCCGGTGTCGAGTCTTTCGCCGCTGCGTAGACCGGGAGCAGCTCGAGATCCGGCGGCGAATTGGACGGCGGCGTCCCGCGCAGAATGCTGACGCCGTCGCCCGTCAGTCGCATCTCCACATCGCCGGCATATCGTTTTGAAATACTTCCCCGCATCGCGTAGAGATCGTCACACTTCAGCAATCGGACGGATCTCTTTTGATCGTCGATGTCGATGAACTCGGGACAACGAACCCATTGCTGGAGAGCATTCATGCTTACCACTATACTCCCAACCTCCGGTTGAACTCCTTACCTCGTTTCGGAAAGGAACACCCAGATGGCAAGAATCACCAACGTCAGGTTTGGCGGAAAGAAAGGCAAGCCGTACCGGTTGCGCATGAGTGACGACATCATGGTGGTGCGCACTCGGGGTCGACGCGCCGTTCGGGAGACGCAGATTTCCACCAGGGCGCGGGACATACTTTCGCAATTCGATCCGTTGTTCGCGATTCCGGAAGTCGGTGTGGAAGTTCTACGCTGTAGTGCGCGGCGTGCAGTGCGCTCGGTGCGCGACAAGGCGCGCATCGCTTTGCGACGGGAGGCGTCGGTGCGATTCGCAGGCCGCGGTCTCTGCAGTGCATCTGGACGGCCGATTCTGTATACGGAAAACCTGTTCCTTCAGTTTCAAGAGCAGTGCAAAAGCACGGCGATAAAACGCGTCTTCCAGAAGTTCGGTCTCGTACGTAAGCGCCAGCTTCCCTACGCGGCCAACGCGTGGTTCGTCGAGCTGCCGGAGGGTAGCGGGCACCGAAAACTGCTGAACACCGCGGCCCGCTTGCTGGCCCACGAAGATGTGCTGCTTTGTCATCCGGAGCTGGTCCAGGAGATGGGGAAACGCGGCGCCTTTCCCGAGCAGTGGCATCTCAAGCGTGCCACCGTTGGCGGCAATGCCATCAATGCTCACGCCAACGTCGAAGCAGCATGGGCCTTGAGCCGCGGCGACGGCACCACCATCGCTATAATCGATGACGGCGTCGACCTGGGTCACGAGGAATTCGTGGGGGCAGGTAAGATCATTGCGCCGCGCGACGTCACCCGTAAAAACGATGACGCGAACCCCGGCCCCGGTGATCGGCACGGCACGCCAGTTGCCGGGGTCGCCTGTGCCAACGGATTGCTCGGCGCTTCGGGGGTCGCCCCGAGAGCACGTCTCATGCCTATCCGATTGGTTTCGAGTCTCGGCTCTCAAGCCGAGGCGGATGCTTTCGTGTGGGCCGCGGACCACGGGGCGGATGTCATTTCCTGCAGCTGGGGACCGATGGACGGCGACTGGTGGAATCCCGACGATCCCCGTCACGACGAGGTGGTGCCGATACCCGACTCGACCCGGCTCGCCATCGACTACGCCGTGCGCGAGGGCCGCGCGGGAAAAGGTTGTGTCATTACCTGGGCGGCGGGAAACGGTAACGAATCGGTCGACAACGACGGTTACGCCAGTTACCCGAAGGTCATGGCGATCGCCGCGAGCAACGATCGGGGAAAGAAGGCGGACTACAGCGACACGGGAAAGGCGCTGTGGTGCGCCTTTCCCAGCAGCAACGGCGCGCCTTCACTGACACCGGGGATCTGGACTACGGATGTGTCGGCAGCCGGCGGCTACAATTCCGGCAACCCGAGCGACGGCGATGCCGCCGGTAACTACACCAACTCGTTCGGCGGAACCTCCAGCGCCGCTCCCGGCGCAGCCGGCGTCGCGGCGCTGGTGATCGCCCGCAACCCGGAGCTTCGCTGGGATCAGGTGAGGGAGCTGCTCAAGCAAGGCTCCGACAAGATCGATCCGTCCGCTGGACGCTATGACGCGGCTGGCCACAGCACGCTGTACGGCTACGGGCGTTTGAATGCAAAGACCGCCGTCGAGCTCGCGGTACCGGCGGGGGCGAAATATACGGCAGTGCACAAGGCCATCCAATCGGTGCCCATTCGGGATCTGAAGACCGCCCGGCTGCAGGTCGCCATCGCCGATACCCGAGCCATTCGCGCGATCAAGGTGCACGTGGACCTGGAGCACAGCTGGATCGGCGATCTGACGGTGAAACTGAAGCCTCCGGCAGGCACCGGCGTGTCCCCGATAGTGCTGCACGACCGCCAGGATGGCGGTGCGCGCAATATCCGCCGCGCCTACGATGTCGCTTCGACGCCGGCGCTCGCGGCCCTGGGCGGTGCCGCTCCCGCGGGCATATGGAGGCTGGAGGTCGGCGACAACGCCGAACGGGATGTGGGCCGCATCCGCAGCTTCGCCGTGGAGCTGGAGCTTTAACCCGGCGGAGTCGCTATAATCCACCTGCACCGGCCCCTTGCGCGAGCGTTTCCAGCCACCTGCGATGACCCCTTATTTCTCTCGATCGTCAACCATAGTGCGGTTTCAGGCGCCCTGACCGATGTTGCAGCAAGTATCAAAATCGATGAAGAAGCTCGACGACTATCGGCTGCAATTCGGCGGGCGCGACTATCTTCCGGTTGTCATCGGCGGCATGGGGGTGGATATCTCCGCCACCGGGCTGGCGCTGGTAGCGGCGCGTCTGGGGGGCATCGGCCATATATCTGACGCCATGCTTCCGGCAGTGGTCGATCAGGAACGCCGCACCAGCTTCGTCCGCGACAAGCTGCAGAAGTACAAATTCAACGTCGCCAACACCGACAAATCCATGATCAAGTTCGACTTGGAGGCTTTGGCACACGCGACTCGCCTGCACGTCAGCTCGGTCATGGAGGCCAAGAAAGGCCAGGGCATGGTGTTCATCAATTGCATGGAAAAGCTGACCATGAACAACCCGGCCGGTACCCTGAAGACGCGGCTGGAGTCAGCCATGGATGCGGGTATCGACGGCATCACCCTGAGTGCCGGCCTGCACCTGGGTAGCTTCTCGCTCATCGAAGATCACCCGCGATTTCGCGACGTCAAGCTGGGCATCATCGTTTCCTCCGTACGTGCATTGAAGCTCTTGTTGAAGAAGGCTGCGCGCACGCGGCGCCTGCCCGACTACGTTATCGTCGAAGGTCCGCTCGCGGGCGGTCACCTTGGCTTCGGCATGGACTGGGCGGACTACGATCTGAAGCCCATCACGGCGGAGGTGGTTGCATTTCTTGCCGAGGAAGGCCTGGACATTCCGGTGATCGCTGCTGGCGGCGTATTCACGGGCTCCGACGCTGTCGACTATATGCAGTTGGGATGCGCTGGCGTGCAAGTTGCGACCCGTTTCACGATCACCAGGGAATGCGGCCTGCCGGGTCCCGTGAAGCAGGAATACGTCAAGGCCGTGGAAGAGGATATCGTCGTCAATCTGATCTCTCCGACCGGCTATCCCTTGCGCATGCTCCGGCGGTCCCCGGCCATCGGTTCCGGAATCCGGCCGAACTGTGAGGCCTACGGATATCTCCTGGACAAGAACGGACACTGTGACTACATCGATGCATACAATGCCGTGGTTGCGCAAAACCCCAAGGAAGTGAAAGTTTACGACAAGACGTGTCTGTGCACCGCCTTTCGGCGCTTCAAGGTGTGGACCTGCGGGCACTACACCTATCGCCTGAAAGAAACCGCCAACCTGCTTGCCGACGGTACCTACGAGCTGCCATCGGCGGAGCATGTGCTTCGCGACTACCTGTACAGCACCGACTATCAGGTTCATCGGCCTGCGCTGAAAGAAGAGGTTATCTAGCCCGGATGGGGACAGATTGAAATCTGTCCCCCCCCTGCCATGCGAAAAGCCATTGGCTGGCTTCTGACGCCACTGCACGTCGCGCTGTTCATGGCCGTGCTGCTGGTCTTTCACGTGGCACAGGTGCTCGCATCGCGCTTCGGCTACGCAGCCCACAAGCGGGTAGTCGACTATTTGAACTACTGTATTCTGGCGAGCCTCAAGGTCGTGGGGACTCGTATCGAGCTTTTCTGCGAGCACCAGCTGCCGACGGACGAGCCGTTGATTGTCGTCGCCAACCATCAGAGCATGTACGACATCCCGATGCTTGGCTGGATGTTCAGAAAGCACCATCCGAAATACGTGGCCAAGATCGAGCTGGGTAAAGGCGTGCCCAGCATCTCCTACAATCTGCGCCACGGGGGATCGGTGTTGATCGACCGAAGCGACCCCCCTGCCGCCATGAGCGCCATCAAGAGGTTCGGCACGCAAGTGGAAGAGCATCGATACGCGGCCTGCATCTTTCCGGAAGGTACCCGGGCCCGTGGCGGCGTGATGAAGGAATTCACTCCCGCCGGATTGATGATACTCGTTCGCGCGATCCCATCCGCCACCATCGTCCCCGTGGCCATCGATGGTTCCTGGGAGCTGATGCGTTATCGCGTGCGGCCGATTCCCTTCGGCGTACGGATCCGCTGCACCGCGCTCACGCCCATCGGCCGCGATGAGTACCCGCTGAAGGACATCGCGGGGGTCATCGAGAATCGGATCCGGGAGTGGCTGGGGACAGGTTAAATAGATCTGTCCCCATTTAACCCGATCGATGAACTCGGCAGAGCCGGCAAGCACGGCTCCCACGGGCGCCGCCAGACCTTTGGTCAAACACAGCCACGCCGAGTCGAAAGGTGCCGCGTAGTCGCGGGCCGGGACGCCGCTCGCGACCACCGCATTCATCAGTCGAGCACCGTCCAGATGCAAACGCAGGCCCGCGTCCTTCGCAACCACCGCGACCTCCCGAATACGCTCGACGGGCCACACGGTTCCACCACCCAGGTTGGAGGTGTTCTCGACCGACAGCAGGCGCGAGGCCGGATCATGACGGCCCGGCTGGCGTATGGCCGCCTTCACCTGCTCGGCGCTGAAAATTCCCCGCACCCCGTCGAGGGGACGGGATCTAGAATACACCGGCGCCAATCGGAACTAGCAGCCAGGCGGAAATTACATGCTACCATTTCACCACTTTTTAACCGCGGGCGGTCGGTACGCGCTTTGAATCGCGATACATATTCAGCCGAAACTCTGCTCGGCATGGATGATCCGGCTCCGGTGGAGGTCGTTCGTGCGGGTGCACCGTCGCCGTTTTTCCTCACCTGCGAGCACGCCGGTAAGAGCATTCCAAAGCGACTCGGTACGCTCGGACTGGCTGCCGCCGACCTCGACCGCCACATCACCTACGACATCGGCGCTGCCGGCGTTGCCAGGGGCCTGTCGCAACGACTGGACGCGCATCTGGTGCTGCAGACCTATTCACGGCTGGTAGTGGACTGCAACCGTTCGCCCGGTGCCGGGGATTTCATCGCGACCGTCAGTGAAGATACGGAGATCGCCGGCAACCGCGAGCTCAGCGAGCAACAGGCGAACGCGCGTGCCGATGCGATCTTTCACCCCTACCATGACAGCATCTCCGCGGCTCTGGACGAGCGCGGATCATCCGGGCGAATGACCGTCCTGGTTGCGGTGCACAGCTGCACTCCTGTGTTCCACGGCGTGTCGCGCCCCTGGCACGTGGGCGTGCTCTACGAGCACGACCCCAGATTCGCGCTGATTCTTCTCGACCTGCTCAATGACGAAGGCCATCTCTGCGTAGGCGACAACGAACCCTATTACATGACCAGCGACAAGGATTACGCGGTGCCCGTGCATGGACAGAGCCGGGGCATACCCCACGTGGAGCTGGAGATCCGCCAGGATCTAATCGAGACGCCGGAGGGTCAGGGCGAGTGGGCGGAGCTGCTCTCCGGCGTTCTGCGCGAAGGGCTCGGGCGCATGCGCGAAGCCGGGCATATTTGAGGGTAGAGGTAGCCCGGCTGAGAGTCGTGTGCGGAGATTCCGGGCGATGCCTTGCGGCGGAGTTCCCCCCCTAGCGGGCCCCCGCCAGGAGTCGATCCGCCTCGCGGTACTCCGCGAACAGCGCGTCGTAGGTGGCTTGCGGCCACCTGCGCAGCTTCATCGCGTCGAGCACGAAACGGGCCTGCCGCAGGTAGCCATCGGCCTGGTCGAGCTGGCGCGCCCCGGTGGCTTCCCCGGCCTTCGCCACATAGCGCTCGACGATGCGCTCGATACCCTGGCGCGCGGCGTCGTTGTTCTTGTCCATGGCCAGGACCGTCAGGAAATCCGAAAGGGCGTTCTGCTTCTTCGGCTTGGTGAGCCGATCGGCTTGCAGGTTCTCGTCCGCGGTGACGAGGAGCACCGTGATCTTCTCTTCCCGGGTGCGCGGTGGCGCGGGCTTCTTCGATGTCGTCTTCTTCGGCGCCGGCGGGGCACCGGCGGACTTCTTTGCCGGTGTCGGTGCGGCTCTGGCTACCTTTTCCGGCATTTTTTTCTCTGGCGCGGGAGCGGCTGTCGCCGGTGTTCTGGCCACCGTCGCGGGCACCTCATCGACGGTCTTCGCGGGCGCGGCCGCGGGCTGGTGCGGTGCCGGAGCGGTCGCCGCGGCCGGCGCACTTCGCGCGGCGGCCGCGGCGATGGCATCGGTACTCGATGGTTTCGTCTGCGCGGGCGCAGCCTCACGTTTCGGTGCCGGTGCCGGTGCCGCCAGCGTGGCGCTCTGCACCGGTTTCTGCGTGACCCTGCCGGTGCTTTGTGCGGGCGGCTGCGCGGCGGACTCGTCGCCGGATTTCGCCACCGGCATGGTTGGCGACGGCGCCGCCGGCTCGCTCGGTGCCGCGCCATCCCGGGTTGTCGGATACAGGCTCAACCACGCCGCCACTGCGACGCCGGCAACGGCGACGATGCTGGTGGCAATGAACCAGCCGCGACCGGAGGGCTTCGCCGCCGGCGGCGTCGCGGAAGCCTCTTCCAGCTCGGCCATCGGCACCGTCCTGGTCGCGGTATCCGTGGAGGCCGCGGGCGCGCACGTGCCGTTGCCGCCGTCGAGGACGAAATCCACCCGTTCGACGGGGGCCGCATTCGCGCTGACGGCGACGGTCGCGGCTTCCCAGTCCACCGCGCCGGCCAGCACCAGTTGCCGCCAGGCGGCCACCGACTGGGGCCGATCCCCTGGTGGAAACGCCAGTGCGCGATCGATGGCATGGAGAAATTCCTGTGAATAATCCTCCGCCGCCATCTGCGAGCAGGGCTGATAGGGATCACGCTGCTCGTCGAGCAGCAGATTGGCGCGCGCCGCGGCGTCGATGGGGCCGTGTCCGGTCACCGCCCGGTACATGGTCGCGCCGAGCGCATAGATGTCGGTCCAGGGGCCCTGCTTATCGCTCTCACGGGTGGCGTTGTACTGCTCGAAGGGCGCGTAGCCCGGGGACACGAGGCTCGTCAAGGTGCGCGTCTCCACGCCCAGGGCCAGTCGCGCGGAACCGAAATCCAGCAGCACCGGCACGCCGTCTTCGCGCAGGTACACGTTGCTGGGTTTGATATCCCGGTGGATGAAGCCGGCGTCGTGCACCAGCTCCAACCCATCCAGCAGCGGCAGGAGAATTTTTTTCAGTGCCGGCTCGCCGCTCACCTGTTTGAACTTGAGCATGTTCTCGAAACTTTCCCCGCGTTCGTACTCCATGACCATGTACGCGGTGTTGTTCGCCTCGAACACGCTCATGACGCGCACGATGTTGGGGTGGCGAAACTTCGCCAGCGTGCGCGCCTCGGTGAGAAAGCGGTTCAGGCCCCAGCCGTAGGTGTCGGTGTGACTGCCGCTCAAGGGATGCACGGCGCTGTCCTCGGTGCGCACGGCCAGATCGCTCGGCAGGAACTCCTTGATGGCGACCGGCTGGTCGAGATTGGAATCGTGGGCCAGATAAGTGATGCCGAATCCGCCCTGGCCGAGGATCGAGTCGATCTCGTACCAGTGCAGGCGATAGCCTTCCGGTAGGGCGTGGTGGTGTCTGGCCGGGCTCACGGTCGTTGCCGGGATTGGATCCTCGTTACAACAACATAGTGGTTCGGGGGGCGGGGCTCAATGAGTCGAGCCCGCTGCCGACCGGTTAGACAGCAATTTGCCAGGATTTTGGGCAGTAGGGCACCTGTTTTTCTTGCTTGGATTTCGTATACTGTATATAAAATCAGCATGCGGGATCAGACCGAAGATCAGCCCATGCCAGCGACAGCGAAGCCCGGCTATGCCGAGCTGCACGCGGTCTCCAATTTCAGCTTCCTCAGGGGTGCCTCGCACCCGCAGGAGCTGGTGCTGCGGGCCGCGCAGCTTGGTTACGCCGCCATCGCCATTACCGACGAGTGCTCGCTGGCGGGCGTGGTGCGCGCCCACACGGCGGCCAGGGAATGCCGTCTCGCGCTGATTATCGGCAGCGAGCTCAGGCTGGAAGGGAGTCTCCGTCTGGTGCTGCTGGCCACCGATCGGGCCGCCTATGGCCGGCTCGCCCGGCTCATCACCCGCGCTCGCCGGGCCGCGGACAAGGGCAGCTACCGGCTTACGATGGCCGATCTGGAAGCTGATCTGGAGGGTTGTCTGGTGTTGTGGCTGCCGGGGGACGATGCCGCCGGGCTCGGCCCGGAGCTCGCCCGGGCCCGCTGGGTCGCGGAGCGTTTTCCCGGGCGCGCATGGCTTGCCGTGGAGCGGCTCTGT
>FXBF010000636.1_pt1 | contig 12139 bp, 10 predicted proteins | sample 5335321 | NCBI WGS metagenome assembly FXBF01 (sample SAMEA103928391, study PRJEB20085) | sediment metagenome | isolation source: sediment | reverse complement strand
TTCGATGAGCAACTGACAACATTTCTGCCATTGTGCTTCGTCCGATTTTGTGAATTCAATATGAAGGTGTTGTTCACAGAGCCAGTCGTGGAAAAGTGACAACTCGAATGACAGCAATTTCTCATCATAGGGAGGCAGTTGTGACTGAAATTCGGTGCCGAGTTTTTGCATCCTTACGAGCGCAGAAATCGCATCGTCATAAAGTCTATCTGCGCAGGAACGGTCATTACGAAGCTCCGTCAGATACAGCGTTGATCCAAGATCGGTCAGCAGGAGAAAACCGTGGCCCGGGTTACTTGCAAGAACACGGGGGCTATTAAGGCCCATCCGTTCGAGGAAACCTGCGACCTGGATGAAAGGTCCGCAATCTTCCTGCTCCGGCGGTGCGTCCATGACGATCCGTGTGGTATCGCCGCTCTCGAGCCGGTAGTAATGGCGGAAGCTGGCGTCTTCGGAGGCTGAGGCCAGGGTTGCGGGATCCAGGCCGTCTATGCCGGCCAGCCAGCGCTCTAGCTGCTCCCGGCGAACTGTGATGTCAGTGCTGGCGATCTTGTGTCTCCGTGCCGCATTGAAGGCTCCGTGGAACTATGCGAAGGTAGCAAATCGCAATAACTGATAACATCTTTTCTCGATAACATCCTGTACCCATTACATTTTGTCGGATGGTTCTGCCTCAATTTTGACCCACTCTCGTACTCAATTTGTCGGCCTGCTCATTGCGCTGGCCTTCGCGCCTGCCCACTCACAGGAATATCAATGCGAGGCTGATAATGCCGACGATATCCTGGACAAGTCTATCTTCGGCGATCTCGACAGCGACGAATCCGGGCCAATTCAGTTCGAGGCGGGGCGTATCGAAGCGCAACTGGGTGACAAAGCGACCGCGACGATGTCAGGGGGCGTGCTCGTAAAACAGGGCAACAGGCTTGCCGGCGCGGATAGCGCAAGTTATGACCCCGAAACCCTGGCCCTGTCCCTGGAAGGCGATGTGCGCTATGAAGATCCAAACGCGCAGATCACGAGCGACTCGGCCGAGTTTTCCTATTCTTCCGGACTCATCCGTTTCGAAGGCGCCAATTTCAGACTCTCGGACAGTGGCGCAAGGGGCGCGGCGAGCGCGCTCGAAATCAACAAGGAGGGCCGGCTCGAACTGGACGATGTGAACTACACAACCTGCCCTCCCGGATCAAATGACTGGCTACTCCAAGCGAGCGACATTGACCTCGACACAAAGAAGGGTGTTGGTACGGCCAGGAGCGTAAAGTTGAGATTTCAGGGCATACCCATTCTCTACGCGCCTTATTTGTCGTTTCCGATTAGCGATGCACGCAAGTCTGGCATCCTGACACCGGAATTTGGGAGCTCGGGCCGGAGCGGTCGCGCATTGAGTGTCCCCTATTACTGGAACATAGCGCCGAACTACGACGCGACGATTGCACCGCGACTATTGAGCGAACGAGGCCTTCAGGTGCGATCCGAGTTTCGCTACATGACAGAGCGTCATGACGGTGCTCTACAGTTCGATTATTTACCCGACGATAATAGGGTCGATACCGATCGTTATCTGCTGAGCGCCGAACACAAAACGGAATTTGCGAGCGGTTTGCGCGGTCTTGTCGACTACCGGGACGTGTCAGATAGTAGATATTTCGAAGACCTGGGTGGCAGTCTGAGTATTACGAGCATTACTCACCTTAACCGAAGCGTTCAATTCGATTATTACGGCAAGCGCTGGTCAGTACTCGGAAGATTTCAGGAATATCAGACGATCGATGAAACGATATTGCCGACAGATAAACCGTATCGTCGCCTGCCGCAAATCCTGGTAAACGGCTCCTGGCCTGATCGCGCGCTAGGGCTCCGCTACGGATTTAACGGGGAACTCGTTAATTTCGATAGAGATGTTGGCGTTACCGGTTGGCGCCTCGACGCCGCGTCACAAATCGATTTACCGGTTGAAAGGCCGGGCTGGTTCATTACACCAAGCGTGATTCTCCAATACACGAGCTACGAATTGGATAACGTGGCGTCGGGTCAGACTACGGATCCGAGCCGGACATTACCGATTGCAAGCCTGGATACGGGCCTGATTCTGGAGCGAGCGGTGCGCTCATCTCGCGGTCGGATTCAGACGCTAGAGCCGAGAGTCTTGTATGTCCATATACCGTTTCGTGAACAATCCGACCTGCCGGTTTTCGATACGATCGTGCCGGACCTAAACCTCGTACAGCTCTTTAGAAAGAATCGATTTCTCGGCGTTGATCGCATCGTCGATACCGACCAACTCAGCATCGGCATCACATCTCGAATTCTGGATGTCTCCACCGGCAGGGAAGTGGTTACCGCGACAATTGGCCAGGCGCTCTATTTGAGTGCGCAAGGCGTAACGCTTCCCGGCCAGTCGATGTCGTCCAGTGCATCTTCCGATTACATCGCCGAGGTTCAATTTCTACTGTACGACAATTGGAATTTCGACCTGGGCTACCAATGGGGCACCGGGGAGAGCGGGACGACCAAGTCGGAAGCCAGGATTCAGTACCGGCCACAAAGCAACAAAATCTTGAACCTGTCGTATCGATTCCGCAGAGAATCTCTCGAGCAAGGCGATGTATCCTGGTCATGGCCGGTGGCGAAAAGCTGGAATTTTGTTGGTCGATACAACTATTCTTTTCGCGATAAGGAGGCGCTCGAGCAATTCTTTGGCATTGAATACGAGAGTTGCTGCTGGGGTCTGAGACTGGTGACGCGCCGATTCATCAGTACCCGTGATGGAACGCGGGATACTTCGTTCGGTCTACAGCTGGTGCTCAAGGGAATGACCAGCCTGGGCACCAAAGCTGACAGGCTTTTAGAACATGGTATCCTTGGCTATTCGCGCGACCAGTATTAGTAATTTATGAATAAAATCAAATACCTATATACGATTGTGGCGCTAGTCGCCTGCGCAGCCTCCGCGGATGAGTTGTCGACTACCGGCGAAATGCTGGATGGCATCGCTGCTGTCGTCAACGAAGGCGTCGTTTTGAAAAGCGAACTGAACATGCAGACAGAGGCCATTTCAAAGCGTGCAATTGATCAGGGTATGCGGCTTCCGCCGCCAAGCGTCCTGCAGGAACAGGTCCTTGAAAGCCTCGTCGTGAAGCAGATACAGCTGCAACGCGCCGAACGGATGGGCATTCAGGTTTCAGACCAGGTGTTGAACAGCGCTATCGCAGGCGTTGCGGAGCAAAACGATCGTAAGTTTGAAGACATGCCGAGCCTTCTTGCGGCGGATGGCATCTCATATGCTGCGTATCGTCGCGAAATGCGCGAACAACTAATACTTGACCAATTGAAGCGTATTGACGTGGTCGGTCGTATTTCAGTCGCATCGCGCGAGATCGAGCAATGCCTTGAGGATCTTGAAGACAATGTCGTCGCAAATTCAGAATACAACCTGTCGCAAATCTTCACATCGGTAGCGGATGCCAGAACCGCGGAAGATTATGCAGTAGCCGAAACCGAAGCATCCTACGTATACAAGCAGCTTCAGAACGGAGCTGATTTTGCCGAGATGGCTATTCGATATTCCGATCGGGAAAACGCACTTGCCGGTGGAGGACTCGGCTGGCGCAAGGGTGATCAGCTACCGACCATCTTTTCGGATATTGTCGGGCCGATGGATGCCGGCGAGTTCTCGGAACCAATCCGGGCCGTCAGTGGCTATCACATCGTCAAGGTCAACGATTTACGCGGCGTGAGTCAGCAAAGCGAAGTCGAACAGATGAAAATTCGCCATATCCTGATTACACCGAATCAAATTATCGACGACGACACTGCCAAACAGCAGCTCGAGGAAGCACTAGTGCAGATTACCTCCGGTGACGATTTTGGCGAGATAGCGAAGTTGCTTTCCGACGACCCCGGGTCCGCGAACGAAGGCGGAGAAATGGGCTGGAGCAGCCCCGGCGCTTTTGTACCGGAATTCGAAGAAGTGGCCAACAATGCAAAGATTGGCGAAGTCAGCGAACCGTTCAAGACCAGGTTCGGCTGGCACATTCTCGAAGTGATGGAACGCCGCACGTATGACAACACGGAAGAGATAAAGAAAGGCAGCTGCGTGCAGCGAGTCAGAAACGGCAAGCTGGAAGAAGAGACAGAACTTTGGATGCGACGAATCCGGGACGAAGCGTTCGTAGACATACGCATCTGACAAACAGGCCGATGAAATAGGCCCACTACGCCGATCTCATCCGCGCAAGACGGAATCCCGTGACATCGACAAATCGCAATCCTCTCGTAATCACTGCGGGAGAGCCCGCGGGTATCGGGCCGGATTTGTGTCTCGCACTGGCACAGACCAAATGGTCGGAAAAAATCGTTGTCATTGTTGACCCCGAAGTTCTCGAATCGAGGGCTCGCAAGCTCGGCGTCGACATCACGATCCTGAGCCCCGACACGCAGGGCGCAACTGGCAACGGTCTCAAAGTGCTATGTGAGCCACTCCCAAACCCGTCCGCTTGCGGAACGCCTGATCCCGCCAATGCAGAATCACTGCTGGCGGGGCTGAAACGTGCGGTCATGGGATGCGTCGACGGAGAATTCTCGGGGCTGGTGACGGCGCCGTTGCAAAAGAGCGCGATCAACGATGCAGGAATTTCTTTTTCCGGTCACACCGAATTCCTGGCGGAACAAACGTCAACGCAAACCCCCGTTATGTTGTTGGTCGCGGACACACTTCGAGTGGCGCTCGCCAGTACGCACATGCCGCTACGACAGGTTCCGGACTATCTGACAAAAAACAGGCTTCGTGCCGTCATCAAAGTCTTGCACGCTGACCTCATTGCTAAGTTCGACATACTTGAACCCGAAATCGTCGTATGCGGACTCAACCCGCATGCGGGCGAAAGCGGTCACCTCGGCAAAGAGGATGCCGCGGTGATCGAACCCGTCATTGCCGAATTTCAACAGCGAGGGATGAGCATTCGCGGACCGCTACCGGCGGACACGGCGTTTACACCCGCCTCAGGTCGTGCAGACGCGGTTCTTGCTATGTACCACGACCAGGGATTGCCGGTTTTGAAGTACGCGGCATTCGGCAATGCCGTCAACGTAACCCTGGGCCTTCCGATTATTCGAACGTCCGTCGATCACGGTACGGCACTCGATATTGCGGGCACGGGCAAAGCCGACGCGGGCAGCATGATTGCGGCGGTCGATTTGGCTGCGAAGATGGCGGGCATATGAGTCGCGGTCACCGGCCGCGCAAACGCTTCGGCCAGCACTTTCTGACCGATCCGACGACGATCGAGCAAATTGTCGCAGCTATTCAACCGCACAACTCCGAAACGATAGTCGAGGTCGGTCCCGGCCAGGGGGCCATCAGCCGGCCGCTGGCGAATCTCTCCGGCGAGTTTCACGCCATTGAGCTTGACCGCGACCTGGCGACGGTACTCAAGAGACAATACGCGCCGCAGGCGAACGTAACGATTCACGAAGCGGACGTACTCAGTTTCGATTTCGCGGCCCTGGGCAACAACCTCCGAATCGTCGGTAATCTCCCTTACAACATTTCGACGCCATTGCTGTTCCGGCTGGTGGAATTTAGACAAGTAATTCGGGATATGCATTTCATGCTGCAAAAGGAGGTTGTTGATCGCATGGCAGCGCCGCCCGGTAACAAGACCTATGGCCGCTTGAGCATCATGCTCGGGTGCTACATGGAGATCGAGCCACTGTTCGATGTGTCGGCAACCGCATTCAATCCGCCACCCAAGGTCACATCATCCATCGTCCGATTACGCCCGCTACCAGATGACACGCATGAGATCAGTGACCACGACAAACTCTCCGGCATCGTTGCAGAAGCTTTCAGTCAACGCCGAAAAACCTTGCGTAATGCGCTGAAAGCCAGCGCAACTGAGGAAGATCTTATTGCTGCCGGAATGGATCCCCAATCCCGGCCCGAGCGCGCAACGATCGCGAATTATGTCGCCCTCGCCAATCTAATTGCCCGCCGGTTGCGATAGAATGCAGTGACTAATGGATAAGAAGAACTGCGAAATTAGAATCGAAGTCGCGACGGATTACGTTGATGAACAGTCCGAACCTGACGATAGTCGTTACGTTTTTGCATACACGATTACGATCGCCAATCTCGGCGACGTGCCTGCCCGATTGTTGAGCCGCCACTGGGTTATCACAGATGCCAATGGAAAAGTTCAGGAAGTGACTGGTGACGGCGTTGTCGGTGAACAACCGCATCTGAATCCAGGCGAAAAATTTCGTTATTCGAGCGGCGCGGTCCTCGAAACACCAGTCGGCTCCATGCAGGGCAGCTATCGAATGGAAGCGGATAACGGCACCAATTTCGACGCCCCGATCCCTCCGTTCACGCTGGCCGTCCCCGGAGTTCTCCACTAGTCCGAATGGCCGTCTATGCGATAGGTGATCTGCAGGGTTGTTACGACCCGTTTCGGCGCCTGCTCGACAAACTGAAATTCAATCCAGACAAAGATCGTTTGTGGCTGACGGGTGACCTCGTCAATCGCGGACCAAAGTCGTTAAAGACGCTACGTTTCGTTCGAGGTCTGGGCCGGTCCGCGAAAGTCGTTCTCGGCAATCATGACCTGCATTTGCTTGCCGTTGCACACGGCATCGGCAATTCCACCGATCACTTCGGTTCGCTTGCCAAGATTTTGAATGCCGACGATTGTGACGAGCTAATCGACTGGTTACGCCGCCGGCCGCTAGTCTACTACAGCAAGAAATTGAACACGATACTCGTACATGCCGGACTGCCGCCGCAATGGAATATCAGGAAGACTCTCGCGCACGCGGATGAGGTCGAGTCCAAACTGCGAGGTGGGAGTTACGAGAAATTCCTGGCAAAGCTTTATGGCGATTCACCGAACCGATGGTCGGGCGACCTTAGAGGAAACAAGCGGCTGCGATTTATTGTGAACTGTCTGACTCGCATACGTATGGTAGACAATAAAGGTCGCCTGGATTTCGAACACAAAGGACCACCGGGCAACGCAAATAAAGGGTTAACGCCCTGGTTCGAAGTCGAGGATCCGGCCTGGGAAGGCACGCGAATCGTATTCGGTCACTGGTCTGCTCTTGGCCTGATTATCACTCCTGACTTAATTTGTGTTGATACCGGCTGCCTATGGGGCCGACAGCTCACAGCTGTTCAGCTGGGTAAACGTCCTAAGGTCACACAGGTAAAATGCGGCGGATGAACCGGGGATCCGTCCAGATTCAGAGCGAAGCGTCATCAAGGCTGGCGTCTCCTAATTAGCTTTTCTTAACCGATCCAGCGTTACAAACGAGAATCCGTAGTGCCCGGATTCGTCGGCAGGGAAGTTTTCCTCGTCGACAACCTGCCATTCGTCCTCGCCTATTTCGGGAATGTAGGTATCGCCATCGACAGAGGCGTGCACCCGGGTCAGGTAAATTCGATCAGCCATTGGCAACATCTGCGCATACACCCCGCCACCGCCAATTACCATCACTTCTTCGTCATCAGCTGTAAGCTCTATCGCAGCATCGGGAGACGCCACAACTTCGCAGCCGTCAATTTCCAAGCCCTTCCGGCTGCTTATGACGATGTTTCTTCGATCCGGTAAGGGTTTACCGATCGACTCGTAAGTGAGACGCCCCATGATTACGGGTTTTCCAGTGGTCAGCCGTTTAAAACGCTTCAGGTCTTCGGACAGATGCCAGGGAAGCCCACCATCGCGACCAATCACGTTATTCGTCGCGGCGGCAACGATGAGGCTGATTTTCACCAACTAGTCCGAGTGTCTCAGCAGTTGCTGCGTTAGATCGGTCAAGGATTTGATCACCTGAGGAATTTTCTGAGTGAGCGAAATATCGGCGTGTATTTCCGATCGAAGAAAATTTCTCACGTGATTAAAGACTAAGCGAGAGCGCAGCATACTGCTGAGATACTCGGACTCTACTCAGACGGCGACGGCGGCACAAATATGGGGATGACATTCGTAGTTCAAGATCTCGAAATCTTCGAACCGATAATCGAATATGCTGTCTGGACGGCGCTTGATCGCGAGCCGGGGTAAGGTCAGCGGCTCGCGCTGCAATTGCTCGTCTGCCTGTTGCAAATGATTGAGGTATAGGTGGCAGTCTCCGCCGGTCCAGATGAACTCACCGACACTCAGATCTGCTTGCTGTGCAAGCATGTGGGTGAGTAGTGCGTAAGACGCGATGTTGAAGGGCACGCCAAGGAACGTATCTGCACTGCGCTGATACAACTGACAGGAGAGCTTGCCCTCGGCTACGTAAAACTGAAACATGCAATGGCAGGGAGGCAGCGCCATGTTCGGCACCTCAGCAACATTCCAGGCGGATACCAGCAATCGCCGCGAATCTGGATTCTGGCGCAAGCGCTCTACAAGTTCGCTGATCTGATCGATTACGCCGCCGTCTGATACCGGCCATTTACGCCATTGCACGCCGTACACCGGGCCGAGCTCGCCATTGTCGTCCGCCCACTTGTCCCAGATGGACACGCCATTGTCCTTCAGATAAGAAATATTCGAGTCGCCGCTCAGGAACCACAGCAGCTCGTGAATGATCGAGCGCAGATGTAATTTCTTCGTCGTAACGACCGGAAAGCCCTGGCTCAGATCGAAGCGCATCTGATAGCCGAACACGCTCAGCGTCCCGGTACCGGTGCGATCGTCTTTTCGTACGCCGTTTTCGCGTATATGGCGCATCATCGACAGATATTGTTGCATCTTAAGCAGCTTCCCCCTGAAGCGTTCGATTTCGGTAGGCCATGATCAGCATTATAATTCCTGCCAGGATCATCGGCACGCTGAGCAACTGACCCGTTGTAAACCAGCCTAAGGCCAGGTACCCGCTATCCTCGCTCATGTGTGCATCCGGCACCCGGTAAAACTCGATGAAGAACCGGAATATGCCATACCACAGCAGGAACATGGCAGAGACCGCCATATGCGGCCTCTGTTTCGCCGAGAACCACCATACGATCAAAAAGAGCACCAGTCCCTCGAGCAATGCCTCGTAAAGCTGTGAGGGATGCAGCATTTCATTGCCGACTTTAAAGCCCCAGGGTACATCCGTCGGCTTACCCCAAAGTTCGCCGTTGATGAAGTTACCGATGCGCCCGAAGCCTAGCCCTAACGGGGTTAGCGGCGCGACGAAATCGGTAATTTGCCACATCGTTTTGCCGAACGTGCGCCCGTAAAGCCACATCGCGGTTAGTACGCCGACGAGGCCACCATGAAATGACATGCCGCCTTTCCATATCTTGAAGATGTATAAGGGGTCAGCCGTCATCTCATTCCATCCGTAGACGAAGCTATAGCCCACCCGGCCACCGATGATCACGCCGAGCATCGCATAGAACACAAGATCGTCGACTTGTGCCGGCTTGATCGGCGAATAGCTCTTCTCGGCGCGCTTTCGCGCCATCGCCCAACCCACCAGGAATCCGATTACGTACATCAGTCCGTACCAGCGAACCATCAGTGGTCCGATCGAGAAAATGACCGGGTCGATATCTGGGTAGGTGAGCATGGGAGTTAGCCCGAAGATTACACGAGAGTCCGGAATTGCGGGCGAGAGATCATTGTGGCTGACAATGCTCTGGACTCAGAGCCATAGCAAGCTATGGCTCGAGGGAAGAGCCAGTCAGCTACAAGGAGATCCGGCCACAAACCGGACAGCCATTGAAAACAAAGGAGTATATACATTCGAAAATATCGCTGTATGCCTGCAAACATATCTTTGAGAACGTCCTCGGGCGTTCTCGCGCAATCTTCCGGCAAGCAGTTTGTCCGACTTGGGCGATCGTAACGAGACGGGTGGGAAATCATGGCCAGTTTTCCGATCGTTTGAGGAGAATAGCAGGGCTATTTGACGAGAAGGATCGGAAAGCTGGCCCGATTTCCCGCCGTCGTAGTAGATCAGTCCCAAGTCCGACAGGCTGCTAGTCTAACATTGGAATCGAGCGCAAATCTCAATGAGTTATAGTGCCTGGATGAGTGCGTCGTCAACACTTGAAAACCGGCTGTCGACAGAAACCAGCCCGTATCTTCTTCAGCATGCAGAAAATCCGGTCCACTGGTATCCGTGGGGCGAGGACGCGCTCGAGCTCGCCAAGGAACACGGCAAACCGATACTGCTGTCGGTCGGATATTCAGCCTGTCACTGGTGCCATGTGATGGCGCACGAATCCTTCGAAGACGAGGAAACGGCGTCGCTGATGAACGAGCTCTTCGTCAACATCAAAGTCGATCGGGAGGAACGACCGGACATCGATAAGATTTATCAGACGGCACATCAGCTAATGACGCAGCGGCCCGGTGGTTGGCCGCTGACGGTGTTTATCAATCCCGACAATCAGCGACCGTTCTTCGCTGGAACGTATTTTCCGAAAGACGCCAGGTATGGCATGCCGGCATTCTCCGACCTGCTACAACGTATTTCAGATTACTTTGCAGAGAATCAGGAAGAGGTGCGGAGCCAGGGCCAGCAGTTACAGGACATCTTTGGAACACTCGAGCCCAAAACCATCGACAACAACTTCGAGTTAAACGGAGAACCGCTGCATGCCGCAAGGCAAAAAATTGCACAGAGTTTTGACCGCGAATTCGGTGGCATCGGCACTGCGCCCAAGTTTCCTCATCCCGAGAATTTCGATCGCCTGTTGCGCCACTGGCGGGCGAGTGTGAATGAAGCCGAGCCGGACATCGATGCGCTGTTCATGTTGTCACTGACCCTTACGCGCATGGCTGAAGGCGGCATTTACGACCAACTCGGCGGCGGATTTTACCGTTATTCAGTGGATCGCTACTGGCAAATTCCACATTTTGAAAAAATGCTGTACGACAACGGCCCGTTGCTCGCACTCTACGCTCAGGCATTCCTTGCCACGGGTGACAAACTATTCCGACGGATTGCCAGTGAAACGGCAGATTGGATGCTTTCCGACATGCAGTCTCCGCAAGGCGGCTTTTATTCAACGCGCGATGCTGACTCCGAAGGTGAAGAAGGCCTTTACTATGTCTGGACACCGGACGAGGTCCGAAAATTGCTCGACAGCGAGAGCTACCAGCTTTTTGCCGATTATTTCGGCCTGAGTGCGGATGCAAACTTCGAGGGCAAATGGCATCTCAGTATGCGCAAGCTCTCGAAGTCCATTGGCGAGGAAACTGGTCAGGAAGAAAGCGACATCGATCAGAAAATCGATGCCGCAAGGCAGATCCTGTTGAAATCCCGCAGCCAGCGCATCGCTCCGGACAGGGACGAAAAACAACTGACATCGTGGAACGGCCTGGCAATTCGCGGCCTTGCAATCGCGGGCAATATTCTCGAAAGGCCAGACCTGATCAGCGCAGCGGCCGCGGCTGCGGACTTCATCGATCAGGAACTGATCCATGACGGCCGGCTGCTCGCAAGCCACAAAGACGGCGAATCAAGGTTTCCGGCGTACCTGGACGATCATGCTTTCATGCTGGACGCCCTGCTACATCTGTTGCAGGCAAGCTGGAACGGGCAACGCCTCGATCTGGCGATTCGCCTGGCCGACCTGATGCTGGATCACTTCGTCGATGAAGAGAACGGCGGCTTTTATTTCACCGCCAATGATCATGAATCGCTGATGCACCGGCCCAAGCCAATGGCGGACGAGGCGACGCCTTCGGGCAACGGCATCGCCGCGCTCGCGTTGCAGAGGCTCGGCTACCTGCTGGGTGATTCGCGATACCTCGAAGCCGCGGAAGGTGCATTGAGAAACGGCTGGCGGGCAGTGGCCGAGTATCCACATGGTCACGTAAGCCTGATTACGGCGCTGGAGGAATACCTGACGCCGCCCGAGATCATCGTCATTCGCGGCTCGGTAGCAGACGTGGTTCACTGGCGGGACACGGCTGCAAAAATTTATGCGCCACGCCGGCTGGTATTCGCGATCGATGCGGAGGAAAGAGATCTGCCCGGCGCATTGTCCGAGCGACGCGCTGTCGGCCAGCAGACGGTCGCCTATCGATGCCTGGGCAGCCATTGTTCCCTGCCGATTACGAGCCTCGACGCATTCGCCAAGGAGCTCAGCGAGACAAATCAATAATCGAACTTTTTTTCGGTAAAGATCCGCTGCGCGGTTTTCCAGACC
>FXBF010000635.1_pt1 | contig 12141 bp, 13 predicted proteins | sample 5335321 | NCBI WGS metagenome assembly FXBF01 (sample SAMEA103928391, study PRJEB20085) | sediment metagenome | isolation source: sediment | reverse complement strand
CTCTCCGAGCTGGTTGCCGAGGCGACGGATGTCGGTGCGGAGTGCGTCGTCGTTCATCACCACGACGAGGCTACGCCGGGCTAGGAGCCCGTTGAACAATGCATGTCACTCATCTCAACGACCAATCATCACCACTCGCGGTGTCCTCGGCTTCGCCATTCCGCCACAAGGAGTGGCGAAACCTCGTCCTTGCGAGTGGCGCGCCTGGCCGCCGATCTGAGCAACGGCATTATTCAACAGACTCCTAGCTGTCTTCTGGACGCTGCTTGTGGATTCGTCCATCTACCCCATGGAGTGACAGCCCCGTGCCCGCTCCGTAACGAACCATCGTCATCTCGGCGAGAATCGAAACGGCAACTTCTTGAGGGGTCTCTGCCCCGATGTCCAGACCGATTGGGCCCCTGATGCGAGCCGTGTCATCCTCGGAGAACCCCATTTCCTGGAGCCTTTCTACGCGCAGATTGTGGGTCCGGCGACTCCCCATCGCCCCTATGTAGCGGGTATCGCCTTTCAGCGCCGCTTCGAGAACAGGTGTCTCGTGACGTTGGTCATGAGAAAGCACGACGACCCAGGTACGGCGATCAAAGTTGAGCTGATCCATCAGGTCGGCCGGCCAGCCGACCAGCACGCCCCTCGCTTCGGGAAAGCGGTCCTCCGTCGCAAAAGCGCCGCGTGAGTCCACAACCTTGACCCGGTATCCCATCCTGTTTGCGAACGATGTGAGCGCTTGCGCGACGTGAACGGCACCAAATATCAGGAGATCGGGCGGGGGAGCAAGAGTCTCGAAGAACACCGTGTGATCGCCATACGACATTGTCCGGTGCTGCTCGTGATTCATCAGCACCAGGGCGTCCTCAGTCACATGCTGGGCAATGTCGGAGGGAAGGTCGCCGGCGACCGACTTCCCGGCCGCGTTGAGCACCACTTTGGTGCCGATCTCTTCTCCTTCGACAAAGGTGATCACCGAACCGAACTGTTCGGCGTCGAGTATCTCCTGGATGGCGGTTAGGGCGTCGCTCACCAGGTCTCGATGAATACGTCGATAGTGCCGCCGCATGCCATACCGACTTCGAAGGCGTCCTCGTCGGCGATCCCATAGGTGACGGTCTTGGGTTTTCCTGTTTCGATCACTTCCTGAGCGTGAAGAAAGACGTCATTCTCAACACATCCACCACTGACCGAGCCTTCCATGTCGCCGGTCGAGGAAACGAGGAACTTGGAACCTTCGGGCCTCGGCGCGCTGCCATGCACCTTGATCACAGTGGCGACGGCAACTTCTTTACCTTCTGCAATCCAGCGATTTCTGAGTTCGAGTTGGCTTCTCATGTTTGATCCAAGGGGTCGACAGGCGACTCACGCTAGTGGCGTTCTGAAGTGAGACTCGCAGGCGTTCAACTCAGGCGGAGATGAAATCGGCCGGAGTCTTCTCAAAGATGGCTTTGCACCCTGGAGCGCAGAAGTAATAGGTTTCGCCCTCCTGCTCCGCTATCCACTGAGCCGTGGCTACTTCCACTTCCATGTGACATACGGGGTCGACCGCAATGTGGGTATCGGAAACATTCACCGGTCTCCCCTCGAGCTGGCCGGATGCCCGCCGGCGCACAAGATCGGCGAGTATCGCCACGGCGATCTCCTTGTGAGCCACGTGTCCAAGGTCAAGGCCCGCTGGCGCCACCACCCTTTGCAGCTGATCTTTACCAACGCCCCGGTCAGCGAGGTAGCCGAGGACGGTTTCGGCCCGCTTGGCCGAGGCGACCAGCCCTATGTAACCGGCGTTTGTCTGAAGTGCGGCTTCGAGTGCTGGTTCGTCGTAGTGGCCCTGCGTGGCAACAACGATCATGGTTGACGGTCCGACGTCATCGGGCATCGAGATCGCGGGTACGACCTGATCAGCGTCGGGGTGGTCTGATGTTGAGCCACCGTCGTCTACGACCGTGACCCGCCAATCAAGCGCAGATGCGAGGGTCGTCAGGGTATGGACGGCTGGCGACGAACCAACGGCGAGAAGATGCGGTTGCGGCAGGACTGGCTCCAGATAGACCTCCAATGCCCCTTCGGAAGTACACGATATCGGGACGGTGATGACATCCGGTCGGGCGGCAGCCTTTATGTCTGCGTCTGTTCCAAGGAAGAGCAAGCGCGGCTTGCCATCACCGAGCGCGTCGAGCGCCTCGCGCAACACCACGGGCTCGCCACAGGCTCCCCCGATCCAGCCAACCTTGGATCCATCGGGCATGATCAGCGCCGATGAGCCGATCTTCCCTGACGAGGGTCCGCGCGCCCAAACAACGGTGGCGGTGATGAACGGCTGGTGCCGCCGGCTCAGTTCGCCGGCCAGCTCCAGCAACTCCCGATTCATCCCCCTGAGTTCTCTTGCATCGCATGCCAGACGCGGTCTGCCGACATGGGCATTTCGATATTGGTGACACCCATGTGCTGAAGAGCGTCAACCACCGCGTTGACGTACGCTGCTGGAGATCCGACTGTCGCTGATTCACCAACACCCTTGGCGCCTATCGGATGATGCGGCGACGGTGTGACTGTTTCACCCAGTTCGAACCGCGGTGTCTCCCATGCGGTGGGAACCAGATAGTCCATGAAGTTGGAACCCAAGCAGTTTCCAGTCTCATCGAAAGTGATGTGCTGCATGGACGACATGGCGAAGCCCTCGGTGAGGCCACCCTGGATTTGGCCCTCCACGATCATCGGGTTGATCTTCACACCACAGTCGTCGACAGCGATCATACGTCTCACCTTCCATTGGCCACTTTCCGGGTCGACGTCCACGACAACGATGTAGGTGCCGAACGGATAGGTCATGTTGGGCGGGTCGTAGTAGTGGACTCCTTCAAGTCCAGCCTCGACGTCCGGTGGTGGGTTGGTGTAGGCCGCGAACGCGATGTCCTGTATCGAGACCGAGCTCTCTGGATCTCCAGCAACGAAGAACTTGCCCGTTTCCCACTCGAGATCCTCCTCAGATGCCTCGAGCAGGTGGGCCGCGATCTTCTTTGCCTTTTCTCGCAGTTTGCGAGAGATGACCGCCGTGGCTGCACCGGCTACAGGGGTGCTTCGTGAGGCGTATGTCCCCAACCCGTATGGGGTGTTGTCTGTGTCGCCTTCCACCACTTTCACATCGCCGGCAGGGATGCCGAGTTCCTCCGCCACGATCTGAGCAAACGTCGTTTCGTGACCCTGGCCTTGGGATTTCACACCCAGCTTGAGGATTGCTTTGCCCGTCGGATGTACACGAAGCTCAGCTGAGTCGAACATCTTCAATCCGATGATGTCGTAGTCCTCGCCGTGCCCCGCCCCGACGACTTCGGTGAAGCTCGCCATTCCGATCCCGACGAGACGGCCCTCCTTGCGGGCCTGCTCCTTCTCGGCCTGAATGTCGGCGTATCCGACCATATCCATTGCCTTGCGCATTGCGGTCTCGTAGTCACCCGAGTCGTATACGAAGCCGGTCGGCGAGTGATATGGGAACTGGTCGGCCTGGATGAAATTGCTCGAGCGGAACTCCGCCGGATCCAATCCCAGTTCGTAGGCAGCATTCTGGACGAGTCTCTCGATGAGGTACGACGCCTCTGTCACCCGGAATGAGCATCGATATGCCACTCCGCCAGGAGCCTTGTTGGTGTAGGCGCCTCGGGTAGTGACATATGCGGCCGGATAGTCGTAGGAGCCCGTGACTATGTGGAAGAGGCCTGCCCTGAACTTCGACGGCTGGGCATCGGCATAAAAAGCGCCTTCATCGGCCAGCATATCGACTTTGAGGCCGAGGATCTTTCCGTCGTTGGTGACCGCCAACTCGCCCTTCATGTAGTAATCCCGCGCGAATCCAGTCGAGATCAAGTTCTCGGTCCGTGTCTCCACCCATTTGACCGGCTGCCCTATCACCAGGGACGCCGCCGTTGCCACGACGTAGCCGGGATAGACCGGAACCTTGTTTCCAAAACCCCCGCCGAGGTCCGGTGAGACGATGCGGATGTTCTGCTCTGCCAGCCCCGCAACCAGAGCGAAGACAGTTCGATGGGCGTGCGGCGCTTGCGACGTCATATAGAGGGTCGCCTGACCGGTGGCCGAGTCCACGTCGGCAACGATGCCACATGTCTCCAATGGGGCGGGGTGCGACCTCGGATAGTGGGTTTCGAGAGAAACAATCTTGTCCGCTTTTGCGAAGGCTTCGTCAGTAGCGGTTTTGTCGCCCGACTCCCACTCGAAGCAGAGATTCGACGTCTGATCCTCTTTGTCGTCTCGAATCAGAACAGCGTCCTCTTCGAGGGCTCGCTGCGGGTTGACGATCGGCTCGAGATCCTCGTATTCGACTTCCACAAGACGGGCGGCGTCCTGTGCGACATAACGATCTGTGGCGATGACCGCCGCGATCTCTTGACCTTGGAAGCGAACTTTGTCGGTAGCCAAAACCGCCTGTGTGTCACCTGACAGCGTTGGCATCCATGCAAGGTTGTAGCCGGCCAATAGCTCGCCGGTCACCACGGCGACAACTCCATCTACCGCCTCGGCTGCCGAGGTGTCGATCGAGATGATTCGTGCATGAGCAAGGGGGCTGCGGTGAATCGCCATGTGCAGCATCCCGGGAAGAGTGATGTCATCGACATAGTTTCCCCGGCCTTCGAGGAAACGGGCATCCTCAACTCGCCTTCGGCTGTGTCCGAGGCCACCAATCTCTGGTGATGTGTGAGGTTTGTGTTCGGTGGTCGTCATGAGCTCGCTCCCTCGCGTGTCGTCTCAGCGGCTGCCTCAATCGACTTGACAATGTTCATGTATCCGGTGCACCGGCAAAGGTTCCCCGAGATCGCCCAGCGAATGTCATCCTCGGTTGGATCAGGGTTCTCCTCGATCAGGGCGGTGCCCACCAGCATCATGGCCGGAGTGCAGAACCCGCACTGCAATCCGTGGTGTTCACGAAAGGCCTGCTGGATCGCTGAGAGCTCACCATTCTGCTTGAGGCCCTCCACGGTGGTCACCGACCTTCCGTTGGCCTGGACGGCGAACATCGTGCAAGTTTTGATTGGTGTTCCGTCGATAAGGACGGTGCAGACACCACAGCTAGTTGTGTCGCAACCTATGTGGGTTCCGGTCAACCCCAGATTGCTTCGTATGAAGTCGACGAGGAGAAGTCTCGGCTCGACGTCCGCGGTGTGCGCCGTTCCGTTGACGGTCACAGTGATGTTCACGACTGACCTCCTTGTGCGATCTTCAGGGACTCGGCGAGACTCCGCTCTGTGAACAATCCGACGATGTGGCGCTTGTACTCGGCGGAGCCGCGGGTGTCGGAAGCCGGGTCACACGCCGCCGACGCGATCCGCCCAGCCTCGGCGAACAACTCGTCGCTTGGGGCCTGGCCGACCAGGGCCGTCTCGGCATCCGTCACCTTGAGATTGTGGGCGTAGACGGAGGTCAGGGCGATCCCTGCCTTGGTGATACGGTCGTCGTCGCCTAGCTCGATGTGTGTCGCAACCCCGACCGTTGCGTAGTCCCCGACCTTGCGTTCGAGCTTTTGGTAGTTTCCTCCGCCGCGCTCGTACCGTGGGACGCGGACTTCGGTCAGCAGTTCCGTGGGATAGAGCGAGGTCGTGAACATGTCAACCAGGAAATCCTGGATCGAAATGACTCTTGTTCCCCCGGTGTGCTGGGTCCCGTCTGCTCCCGGGTGGAAGTGGGTGACCCCTTCCTTGGACACCGCGACCACCTCTGCGTCGAGCGCGAGCATGACCGAAGCCCAGTCGCCTTCCGGGTCATGGTGAGCGAGGGAGCCACAGACGGTCCCCAGATTGCGGACGATGGGATCGGCGATCCAGGGCGCCGCCCCGGCCATCAGGTCGTTCTCCTCCTTGATGACCGCTGACCGCACCACGTCGGCGTGACGGGCCAATGCCTGGACTCGAACATGACCGTTCTGGATGTCGATCGCGTCCAGGCCCGGAACTCTGTTGATGTCCAGAAGAGTGGATGGCTCGGCGAAGCGCAGTTTCATCATGGGAATGAGGCTTTGGCCTCCAGCGAGGATTTTCACCTCGTCGCCGCGTTCTGCCAGAACCGCTAGCGCTTCTTCGAGAGTCTCCGGCGCTAAATAGTCGAACTTGCTGGGATACAAAACTGCTCCTCTGCCGTGGAGATTCGGAACCTACACGAATCACCTGACGCCGACACTCGATTCGAGAAGACGAACCACATCCCGGAGGTCGTTGACGCTGGCAGCCGGCAAGAGGTGATCGATATATGGGAGTACGGCTCGCATTCCCTGGGTGACCGGCTGGTAGTCGGATCGAGCGGCAAGCGGGTTGAGCCACAGGACACGGTGCACAGACCTGGCGAGTCCTGCCATTTCGGCCGACAGGAGCTGGGGATCCCCACAGTCCCATCCGTCGGAGAGCACCATGACGACAGGTCCTCCGCGGGCCATACGACGGCTCCACACCTTGTTCCAATCCCTCATTGCCTCGCCGATCTTCGTCCCACCGGACCAATCGTCCACAGTGTGGGACATCCGTCTCAAGGCGTCGCCGGTGTTACGCCGCTTCAGATCCTCCGTTATGCGCGTGAGGTGTGTTGAGAAGGTGAAGGCCTCGACGTGCCTCAGCCTTTGGCGAGCTGCGTGGGCGAAGACGAGAAACATCTCGGCATATCTGTCCATGGAGCCCGAAATGTCGGCGATGATGATGAGCGGCCGCTGTCGAAGGGTTCGGTGGCGCATCCTGATTCTCATCAGGTCGCCCTCAGGCCCGACGGCATTGTGCAATGTTCGACGCATGTCCGGGCGATGGCCTCGTTTCTCACTTGCCCACCTTCTAGTCCGGACGTCGGACGGCTGCCACAGCATCGATAGGACGAGTTTTCTCGCCTCCGCCAGCTCATTTTCGTCCAGGTTGGCAAAGTCCTTCGACGCGATCCTTTCGATGGCTGATGCCCCCGATTCTGAATCGACTCCATCGAGCGTGGATTCGCTCAATGACCGGAGCAGGGGCTGAGACCTGGCGGGCTCTGCGAGGTTGGAGTGCTGCTCGGCTGTCGCTGCGAAAGGATGAAACCCTCCAAAGAAGCGGTGGAACTCCTCGTCGTAGGCCACTCGATGGGCGGGATCGGTTATCGCCATGCACCGAAGGGCCGCATATACCTGGTCGCGACTGGCGAGATCGACCAGAGCCAGAGAACGAGCCATATCTGACACCTGGTCCGGCGTGATTGTCATCCCGCGGTGTCGGAGGGCGTCGGCGAATGTTGTCAGGTCGCGGACCGGGCCAGCGGTCATCCGACGAGGGCTTCGACGCCGTCGGCCCGGACGGTATCGATGTCGTCTTTGTACTTGAGGACAACTCCCAGGGTTCGGTCGACAAGTTTCGGTGTGAGCTCGCCTTCATGGAGCAGCTCGAGTGACTCGGCCCAATCGAGTGTCTCCGCTACACCAGGGGGCTTGAAGAGGTCCATTTGGCGAAGACGCTCCATTGCCAGAGAGAGGTTGTGGGCGAGATCCGCCTCGACACCCGGAACCTTCCTCATCACGATCGACGCCTCCAGATCAGGGGACGGATAGTCAATCCAGTGGTAGATGCAGCGGCGTTTGAGGGCATCGTGAATCTCTCTGGTCCGGTTGGAGGTAAGAACCACGATCGGCGGAACCTCGGCCTTGATCGTGCCGATTTCCGGAATCGTCACCTGAAAGTCGGAAAGCAATTCGAGAAGGAATGCCTCGAACTCCTCATCGGCTCTGTCGAGTTCATCAATCAGAAGCACCGGCCTATGCCCGTCCCGGGAGGTCTCGACGGCTTTGAGCAGTGGCCGTGCGATCAAGAACTCCCTACTCATGATGTCCCGTGCCCGTGCAGACGAACCCTCGCCGCGCGCTTCGAGCAGACGGATCTCCATCATCTGCCGGGCGTAGTCCCACTCGTAGAGGGCCTGGCCGACGTCGAGTCCCTCGTAACACTGCAACCGGATCAAGTCTTCGCCGGCCATGGAGGCCAGCACCTTGCCCACCTCGGTCTTGCCAACTCCGGCTTCGCCTTCGAGGAAGAGGGGGCGTCCCAGTTGCAGCGCGAGGTGAATAGCGACCGTGAGGTCGTCAGCGGAGAAGTAATTCTGCTCGTCGAGGCTTTCCGCCAGACCATCGATGGTGGAAGGGATCACAGAGAAAAGCCTAGGAATACCATCGGTCATAACCTAGGCGCTCATGTTTGACACGCTGACACATCGATTCGAGTCCGTCTTTGCCGGATTGCGGGGCAAAGGAAAACTGTCGGATAAGGACATCGAAAAGGCCCTCCGGGAGGTTCGAGTCGCCCTGCTCGAGGCGGACGTCAATGTTCAGGTGGTCAAGGCCTTTCTCTCCCGGGTCAAGAAGAGGGCACATGGGGAGGATGTCGCCAAGTCGATCTCACCAGGTCAGCAGGTCATCAAGATCGTTCACGAAGAGCTTGTCACTACGTTGGGCACCGAGACAGCCGGGCTGGTCAAGACGTCGCCGCCACTGACCATCCTGATGGTCGGGCTCCAGGGTTCGGGCAAGACCACGACGGCAGCCAAGCTCGCGAAGCTGCTCCAGGGCCAGGGCAGGAAGCCGATGCTGGTTGCCGCCGACCTTCAGCGTCCCGCCGCCATCGACCAACTGGAGACTCTTGGCCATGGCATCGACGTCTCCGTGTTTGCGGACCGTGATGGGAAGGCCCCGAAGCTGGTCAAGGCTGCCATGAAGGAGGCGACTCGCTCCGGACATGATGTGGTGATCATCGACACGGCCGGTCGACTTCAAATCGATGACGACCTGATGAAGGAGCTTGCCGCTGTGAAGAAGGCTGCTGCGCCGGATGAGGTCTTGCTCGTTGTCGATGCCATGACCGGACAAGACGCAGTGAATGTCGCCCAAGGATTCCAGGACCGAATCGGTCTGAGCGGGCTGGTCCTGTCCAAGCTCGATGGTGATGCCAGAGGTGGTGCTGCCATCTCGGTCCGAGAGGTGACGGGTGCACCGGTCAAGTTCGCCGGTATCGGAGAGGGTTTGGATGAGATCGAGCCGTTTCATCCTGAGCGAATGGCTTCCAGGATTCTGGGCATGGGCGACGTGCTCACTCTGATAGAGAAGGCCGAGTCGGTTTTCGACGAGGCCGATGCCGAAAAAACCGCGAGGAAACTCGAGAAAGGCGAGTTCACTCTCGAGGACTTCCTCACCCAGTTTCAGACGATGAAGTCAATGGGGCCTCTGAAAGACATCCTTGCTATGCTTCCGGGTTCCGGATCGCTCCTTCGTGAGGTCGATATTGATGATCGCGACTTCAAGAGGGTTGAGGCCATCATCCAGTCGATGACAGCTGATGAGCGTCGGAACTCCAAGATCATCGGCGGCAGCCGAAAGCGCCGGATCGCGTCCGGGTCGGGCACCAAGCCCCAGGATGTGAACCGGGTCTTGAAGCAGTTTGCCGAGGCACAGAAAATGATGAAGACGCTGGCCGGAGGTCGGGGCACGCCATCCCTGGAAAGCCTGATGAGTGGTCAGCGAACAAAGAGGTGAATTGATGGCTGTCAGGATGAGACTGATGCGGATGGGCAAGAAGAAACAGCCCATGTACCGCGTAGTGGTTGTGGACGGTCGCGCCCCGCGCGACGGCCGCTATATCGAGCAGATTGGCCGATACGAGCCGCTCCACGACCCGTCGATCGTCGAGATCGACAACGAAAGGGCTGCCGATTGGCTCTCCAAAGGAGCCAGTCCGAGCGAGACCGTCGAGAAGCTCCTCAACATCTCGGGTGCAATGAACACGATGAAGGTCCAAACCGGTGGCATTCACGTGGTGGGCATCGAGAAGGACGAGGAAGAAACCAACTCCGAGGAGGAGTGAGCTTGGCCAAGGGCGACATCGTTGAGCGAGTAGTCAGCTACATAATCAAGAGCATCGTGGACGAACCAGATGAAGTTACGGTCACGGTTGTCGAGCAAGGGCCCGATGAGGTAGTTGCCGAGGTGCGGACGGCGAAAGGCGACATGGGCCGAGTCATCGGTCGACGTGGGCGGGTGGCCAAGGCCGTTCGTGCCGCTGCCAGTGCTGCCGGCGAAGAAGAGGGGATCACAGCTGGGGTCGAATTCCTCGACTGAGAGCGCCGGCGTAAGAGCCGGACGACTCGGGCGACCCCACGGTCTAGATGGGTTCCTCGGGTTGTATGTAGATCCAGCCGACCTCGAGTACTTCCACCAAGGCTCCACCGTTTTCATTCAAGATCGTCCGTTCGTCGTGCGGGCGATTCGTCCTGCCGACAAGGGATATCAGGTCGCGTTCGAGGAAGTAGTCGATCGAGAAGGAGCCGAACGGATTCGGAACCTGGACGTTTTTGTTTCCGAACGGCGCAATCTTGGTGAACAGGAGTTCTGGCCAGACCAACTGGTCGGGCTGGAGGTCCGGCCCGGTGGCGGGACTGTGGTTGCTGTGGTTCATGGCGCAGCGCAGGATCGCCTCGTCGTCGAGCGGGACGGGACGACGTTCGAGGTGCCGTTTGTCGATCAGCTGGTACCCGTTGTCGACTTGGAAGCTGGTTACATCGAGACCGAGGAGCCCCACGGCCTGGTCGACTCGGTGTAGGTTCCGTCAGACCCATCACTCGGAGCGTAATGAGATCCAAGCTCGTCTTACTGTTTGTGTTGCTGAGCGTGGTCGCCGCAGCTTGCGGCGGAGAGACGGAGCCCTTAACGACGTCAACGGCGGTCATCGAGCCCTCCAGCGTCACCTCCATTGCCGATCAACCCGACGGAACGCCAATCGGACCTGACGGTGGAACCGTTACCTCGGCCGACGGGCTGTTCACTGTGGAGATCCCGGCCGGGGCGCTCAGTGAGACGACATCGATCGCCATCGAGGTGGTGGCCGCAACCGATGTTGGGCTGAATGGGAGCCTTTTCGACGGTCCCATCTATCAACTGTTACCCGACGGGCTGACCTTTGAAGTGCCGGTGACGACTGTTCGGCAACTGTCCGTCTCTGATTTGGGAATCCCTGACGACGCCGTTCCCTTCTTTCATGTCTTTCAGGGGCTTGGAGACGACTGGGAGGCACTGTCAACAGAGACCTCTAGGGACGGCGAACTGCTCATTGTTCGAGCGGAGACGACTCACTTCAGCCTCAACGTCGCAGTCGAGTCCACCCGAGTCTGGGACCGTGAGGTCACTATGACCCTTGCACCGGCATCGTTCAGTGCGTCGGTCGGGACATCGCGCACAACCGTTTCCAACCTGGAGTTGGGACCAGACCTGGTGACGAAGGGAGGCTGGATCCTCTCCGATAACCTGTTCGGCGGCGCGCTGGCAGGCTATACCGGCAAGTTCTACACGGGTGGCCCGGTCGAGTCGGTTGCCACGTGTGGTGACGTCGCCGGGGAGGGCCTCTACCTCTTTAGGTACGGAGGATCGGTCGGACTCGAGAGCCCCGAAGCCCTCTTTCTAGGTGTGGCATCCGAGTTCCAGATGAAAGTGCTGAACAAGCCTTTCACAGTGTCAGCTGTGGGCAAGGCGACATGCACCAAACCCGATCTTTCACTTCTCTCCGCCGTCCTAGGGATCGCCAGTGGACAGATCGATTTTCAGCTTCATGAGGACAGTCCCCCGGGCTCGGAATACACGGCCGGATTCGAAATCGAAATCGATCCCAGCGCACGCAAGGTGAAAAAAACCCAGAAGCCGAGCAATCAGAAGACGGAGGGTCCGATCGATCCCGTCACCGGCATCTACTTCACATCTGCGGAAACCGACAGCTACTTCGAGGCCTATGTCGGAGGGGTCTGTCCAGAAACGGGTGGCCCGTATTACGTCGGTGGTTACACATTTGGTGGCCCACCGTCAATGGCTGATGATTTTCAGGCGTTTCTCGACTCTATCCCGGGTTTCAACGCTGCGGTTTCAACCCCGCAAAGCATTTCGGTGGATCCGGCTCTGGTCCCGAGCTGCGAAGGCCTCGACTCGGACCCCTGGGCGTTTGCCAACGCAATAAGAAGCTTTTTTGGCCCTAGTGGCTCTATCCCCAACGCTCAGTGGTATCTGATATTCACGGGCGAACTGGAGGCCGGCGGCTAAAGGGGCTCATCGGACCGTCAGATTGATCGTCACGCCCTCGAGGCCTCCGTCTTCCGCGTTCTCATCCC
>FXBF010000634.1_pt1 | contig 12141 bp, 6 predicted proteins | sample 5335321 | NCBI WGS metagenome assembly FXBF01 (sample SAMEA103928391, study PRJEB20085) | sediment metagenome | isolation source: sediment | reverse complement strand
CGCTTGGTGTAGGCCTTGCGAACGACATCGTAGATCGCTGAGAGTGTACCGTAGTCATTGATGAACGGGCGCAGAAAGGCGTCGGGCGATATGATCTCGTAAAGCATTTCGATCTCTTTGTATTCCTTGAAGAACTCCTTGCGGCGCTCCGGATCACGGAAATGCTCGATCAGGGTATCGACATCCTTGTCATCGAAGTTGCGCTCAATCAGCCCGATGTATTCGGCGGCCTTCGACTCCATCTTGTTCTGGAATAGCACCTTGAGCAGATTCAAGTCCTTCACTACAGCATTGACCTCATCGCTGTCGAAGGCCAGCGCCTTTTCCAGCTTATCAAAGATGCCGACGAAATCGAGGACGAAGCCATGTGGCTTTACCATCCCCTCCTGTTCATTTTCGTAGGGGCGATTTACCCGAGCAATCGCCTGCAGTAGTGTGTGGTCGCGCATAGGCTTGTCGAGATACATCGCATAGAGCACGGGCGCATCGAAACCGGTCAGCAGCTTTTCGGTGACAATGAGAATCTTCGGCTGCTTCTCTAGTTTGTTGAAGCTCTTGCGGATTTCCCGTTCCTTCTTCGGATCGAGATGAAATTCCTTCAACAGTTTTGAATCGTTATTGTTGCCCGTGTAAACCACTTCGGAATATTCCGGCGGCAGAAACTCATCCAGCGCATGCTTGTAGTGGGCGCAGGCCTCGCGGTCGACGCCGACCAGAAATGCCTTGTAGCCGAGCGGTTCGACATTCTCGCGGTAGTGCTCAGCCACATACTGCGCCACCTTGCGAATGCGGTCCTTGCCCTTCAGGAAATTCTTCAGATTCACCGCCCTTTCGAGAATCTTATTCAGTTCCTCGATGTCGGCCACACCCTCCGCCTCGGCCAGCGACAGAAATTCCTTATCCAGGGTCTCGTGCGGCACCAGCATCTCGTTGGGGGCAAGGTTGTAGTAAAGCGGCAGGGTCATGCCGTCTTCGATGCTGTCGGCGATGGAATACTTGTGCAGGTAGCCCTTGTCATCCTCACAGCCAAAGGTCTTGAATGTCCCGCGCCCGTAGGCCGTTTTATCGACGGGGGTCCCGGTAAAGCCGATGTAGCTGGCATTCGGTAGGCCGGCCATGAGGAAGTTTCCCAAATCGCCCCCAGTGGTGCGGTGGGCCTCATCGATCAAGACATAGATATTCGAACGCGTATTGATGTCCGCCGGCATGTCACGGAACTTGTGGATCATGGTCACGATGATGCCCCGGTAATCGTCGCGCAGCAGCTTGTTAAGGCGTGAAATGCTCGTGGCGTGTTCCAGATTGCCCAGCCCCAGTGCGGCCAGGTTCTTGAGCATCTGGTCTTCCAGCTCATTGCGGTCGATCATCAGCAGCACCGTCGGTTTGTCTGCCTTGGGCGCTTTAAACAGTAATTCTGCCGCTTTGATCATGGTAAAAGTCTTGCCGCTGCCTTGTGTGTGCCACACCAACCCGCGCTTGCGCTCCGGTTCGAGAGCCCGGTTGACTACCCGTTCGACCGCGCCTGTTTGGTGCTGGTGCAGGATGTATTTGTTCAGCTCCTCGTCTTTCTCGGCAAAGACGATGTAGTCCTTCAAAAGGCTAAGCACCTGCGGAATAGCGCAAAAGCTCTTCACCTTGGCTTCCAGTTTGCCGACCTCTTCATCTTTCCAGTTGAAGATATTCCGGCGAACTGTGTTCCAGGTCACCCCATAAGAGAAACCGATGGCGTCGGTAGCAGTAAACACCTGCTCGGGCACAAACAGCTCCGGGGTTTCGCGATGGTAACGGCGAATCTGATCCACCCCCAGGGCAATCGCCTCATCCTTGTTGGCGTTCTTGCACTCGATCACCAGTACCGGAATGCCATTGATCAGGAAAACGACATCCTCACGGGTGCCGTAGTGGCCGTTGTGATAGGCAAATTCCTCGGTGACTTCAAAGACGTTGTTCTCAGGTGTGTCGTAGTCGACCAGGATCAAGTCGCGCTCGCGGTTCTCCTCATGATCGAAAAACTTGCCCCGGTTGCGCAGGTGATCGACAAATTCCCGGTTACCATAGATATCGGGGTGGAAATGACGAAACTTGCCAAGTAGGGCGCCTTCCGCCTCGGTATAGCGTGGATTAAATTCCCGCACCTTGGCATCGAGCAGGTCATCGAAGAACAGTGACACACCTTTTGCCCGATCCTTGGGCGCCGCTTCCGGATCAAAACCGCGACGCACTTCTGCCTCTTCACGGGGCACGAAGGTCCAACCGATATCCTGTGCATACTCAAGGATTCGTACTTGAACCGTTTTGTGCTCACCCGGACGCATGATAATTAGGAATGAGTAATTAGGAACTAGAAATTTTTTGTTTCATCGTTTTGATAATGGAACCGGATAATTTCAGGAGTTCATCACAATCGTTGATGATAGAATTAGTGTGTTTGTCTTCGAGGATATCCGAATCTCGTAGCAAGCGCAGCCAGTAATGTGTCTCACGTGCTTCCTTGTAGGCAATGCTCAACTTCGAGAGAAAATCCTTATCTGATTGACCACCGATCGCTTCTTCAACATTGGCGCCTATTGACGTTCCACTGCGAACAATCTGTTTTGACAGAACGTACTCCTTCTTCTCATCACATAGATAGCGATACAGCTTTACGATCCGCAACGCGAAGGCATAAGATTTTTCCTGTATCACATTATTCGATTTCATTCCCAATTCCCAATTCTTAATTCCTAATTTACCTTACATCAGCGCCACGTTTCCCTCCACGTCTGGTACTGCGATAGACGCAAACGGTAACGCGCAATGTTTCCCTCATGAAGGCTCATCGCTTCCGTTTCTACCACCTCGATAAAGCGCGCTCGATCCTCTTGCGACACGCCCTCCATAGCACGCTGCTTGATGAAGGCTACTGCGGCCTTCTTATCCATGCCGCCGCGAACGATCTCAGCGACAATCTCGGCCACCAATGTACGATAGCGCAGGCGGAATGGGTCCGGCTCTCCCAGTGACTGCCGCACGGCTGAATAACGCGCGCACGAGCGCTCATAAGCCCAGACGAACACATCGCGCAGTAACTCGATTCGATTGAGTTCGTACACCCCGAGAATGCCATCGATATAGGCACGTTCGGGCACATCCACGAACGACAGCGGACTCAGGTTCTCGCGGATAAGCGGCAGATTCGCGGCGAGGCGCGAAACACGTTTATTTACGTCCTCAAACGGTTGCAAATATGGCAGGTGCACCATGGCGAAGAAGGCTTGCTCGAACGGGTCGGTAATCGCCGCGGTGGTGTCGAGAACATGCTCGAAGCATTCTTCGATCACTTGCGGCACTTCCAACGGATGAAATGCCGTCCCGGCAATCGCCACCGGTATGGCGCGCAGGCGTCCGCAGGCCTGAGGATCGGTAAGTAGGTTATCCGACAGCAAGGCATGTAAGTTGAGGATGGTGTAACGGTTGAATCCGACCTCGGAGGCCTGTTCAACCAACAGCTCGATGGCGGCCTTGTGGTTCAGAATCATCTGTGCCTCCAGGGCATCCTTGCCTTCGGCGGCCTCTCCCAGTTCCAGCAGACGCTCGGTTTCGAGTAGCGAATAGGTGTTGCCTTCCAGACGGCTGGAGTTCCAGGACAGATCTATTAGCAAGCGATTAAAGATCTGCCGCGCATAAGTTCCAGCCGGGCGCTGGCCATCCGGCGAGCGCCCCATCTCGAGAAGACGCTGCCGTGTTTCTGCTGAAAGATAGAAGGTATCGTTGGGTCTGTATTCATCGAGGAAAGCCCGGTTGTATCCGACTGGACTCCGGTTCTGAATCGGCTCGCGGACTGCTTGTTTAACGGCCTCCCCCTCGGGTGAAATGGGAATGTAGATTTCAACTTGCGGTGCATATCCTTTAAGCGTGAGCCTGCCGGGTGGAGGACTAACAACAACATCTCCTGAAGACAACCGATAGCGGCTCCCCCGGCCATGACCCTCGATAGCGAGCCGCTTCAGCTCGACCAGCAATGCCAGACGGCGCTGCAAGGTGCGACGCGGCATTTTGATAGCCAGCGCACTGCTGACCTCCTCGATAGCGGCACCCTCTGGAAAACGGGCAACTGCTTCTTGAACAGCATCGAGTTCGTTTTGTGGGATTAGTTTCGGCATTGCCTCCCTATTATGGCGCAATTATCATAAATGCGCCACAAAAACGCATTTATATGGCGCGTTTACACTATTACGCCACTTTAAGTGGCGCGCAAGAACTTTTTATCCTTCAGATCACCGAAATAGAACGGCGCCGGGAGGGCACGCTCTTTGGGCGCGGCATCATCCCGGCCGAAGTGCCACCGTTTCTCCACCTCGGCCCACAGCACATAGGTCCAACCGATCTCCTGCGCGTAGCGCAGGATGGGTTTGCATAGTTTTGTGTTTGGTGGGGATAAGCACATATTATCTTTCAAATTCTTCAAGACCAGATTTCACGTCATTAATGCCTTCGATGCACATCTGGTCGATCAGATCGAGGCAGCGTGGTGCCCACTCATCGCGCTGGTGCTGCTGGTAGGTACGGAAAATCAGTTTCGCCACTGTACAAACATCACCGCCTCGCTGGGTGCGGAAGTCCTTGGCTTCATCGCTAAAACGTGTGAGGAATTTCTTGCAAACGACGCAGGTGATGCCGGGCAAGCGTCGCAGCGATTCTTCCAGCACGTGTAGAATGGGGAATGAGTCCTCCTGATAGGCTGCGCTGTCGCAGAATGCGGTGATGAGAGCTTCGTAGGATTCGAGCGGCTCTTTCTCAAGTTGGCGAAAGCATGATGCAGCTTCGCGACGAACTTTTGGGTCCTCGTCGCTGAAGAATTTCAGTAGATGCTTTTCGCACCATTCCCGACACTCCGCGGTGGCGATGTTGCGAGTCGCGACTATGGCGACGCCTTGCCGTTGTGAAGCGTTTCCGGTCATCGCCTCCTTCACCAAATTTTCCGCAGGCTGGTTGTAGAGTACTGCGAGGCTGGCAAATCGTGCGCCGGCGTTACATGCCCGCTCGTCAGTTGAGCGAAGCAACGTCTCAACATATGGACGCATTTCGCTGTAGTTCTGCCGGAGCCCATGGTAGATGAAACGATCAGCGTATTGGGTTGCCAACAAACGATCACCCGCAGAGGCAAGCAACTTGAAGAGGGAAATTGCCAGTGGTGTATCGTGGCGAGCTACTGCAAGCAGAGTTGAAGCGGCGCACGAACGCACTGAGACGCTCTTATCGTTCACCAAACGTTCCAGCGTAGCGTGGAAGCGTTCGATGTAGCTGGCGTCCTTCAGGATGAGGTCACGAATTGCCTCCGCTGCTCGTCCACGTGTCGTGTTGATACCATGCGTGAGGATATCGCCTCCGTAGTAAGGCTGACCACTTGTAGCCTCAACGTTCCACAACTCCTTGTCTGGATCTGGATGTTCAGTTGCTAGCCAATCGAGCATCTGCACAGCGTCGTCTGGAAGCGGCTCCTCAATGCTGCCGAGCAGGTCAGCAATTGCTTTCCCGCACTCCTCTCTAGATTCCAGGTATGCCTTCCGACAAACAGCGAGTTTCAGATCGGTAGATACTGCGGCACCTTTTAGACCGTCCAGCGTCCACTCTATGTAGGTGGGGTTAGTGTCCGGCGGAAATTGCAGGCTCAGACAAGCGAAACGCTCCGGTTCATCGCGGACATACTCGCGTAGCATCTGAGCCAATTCCCATGCACCGCCCTTTTCCGGGTCGTTCCAACGGTGAAGCCGTTCCTCTGATCGGTACTTGGCAATTGCCTTAAGCCATTGCTCATCGGTCATCTTATCCGCGGCTTGCTTCTCTATCGGCGAACCGACAGTGTAGGAGCGAATCCCCTGCGGTGCGCCATGAGGTTTTCCAAATTTCCGCTCCAGTTCCTCGAATCGAACTTGGGCGCTTCTGCTTCGGTATTCAGGCGGTATTGCCGAAAGCAATATGTGTTGCGCGCGACCTGCCAGTTTATAGCCATCGGCAGTGCGTTCGTATGCGGGGCTGTAAGCTAGAATTGCCGTTTCCAACTGTGCCCGATTACCGTCCGAACATAGAGGAACGATGGCCCGGATGAGTTGCATCGCGATCCAATACGGACTGTCTGAATAGCCACAGTAGAATCGCCACGTTTCGGCGCAGAGTAGCGTGGTGGCTTCGTCCGCAAAGCATGACGCTCCAGTCGCGTAGAGATTTAGAAGGAGAAAGTTTGCGATGCAGGTGTCTCGCTTACGAAGCTCTGCAATGGTGTCACCAAGGGTATTAGGTTGTTCTTTCGCCAGTCGCTCCAAAGCAGTCACTAGCGAGCTCAGGCATGCGTCGTCAATCGACTCGTATTCACCATGCGTTAGCAACGGCCACACCGCATCTCGCTTAGGCGGTTCAGCCTCGTGGTCGTACACGGCGGCGTCAGTGATTTCGAGAACGACGGGCAGCGCATGTCGCGTAAAAGCCGCAGGTGCCTTGTCAGCAGCATCGTGAAAGTGCTTCGAGGCGAAGTTGTCATGGCCAAATAGGTCATTCCATGGCGTGCTTCCGTCGTCCCGCTTCTGTTGCTGAACCAGCAGCCAGCGCCTCTTCAGCCAATGAGCGATAACTTCTGGAATCCATTCGGCCCGGGCTTCTGCTAGACCGTGGAGCATGCTCCAAAACGTGCTGTTAACAGCGATAGGCCCTCGTGCCTCATCAAGTGTTCCATCATCAATCAGACGCAAGAATAGATCAAAGAAACGCCGACTGCTCTCATGGTCCGCCCACTCCATTACGTAGCGCAGCCTTAGCGTCCAATCGCCTCCTTTCCCAACATACGGTTCCAGCAGTTCTGCCACTCGGTCACCGAATTGCCGTTGGTGAATCCGCAGGTAATTCACCGCTACGTTAGCAAGTCCATCGCTCCCGGAAGCCAACCAACCCGCAATGAGCCCACGCCGATCAGCAAGATGAAACCACGAGGGTGAAGTGAAGAAGTGCTGCCAAACGAGAGCCGCAAACTTGTCGCGCTTACGCTGATCGTCCGCGAAGACCGCCAGTTGCAGATTTAACCATGGCTCTAGCACTGCCCATTCATCATCGCCTGGATCTTCCATGCTCACGAGCATGGCGAGAATTAGGTCTTTGATGTGGATGCGGACGCGGCTGTCTGTGAGCAAGGCGCGAAGTTCTGAGCAATATCGCGAACGGTCGGCGTCGCGAAGATAGACGAGAACCTGTCTTACCTGTGCTCGACGAAAGAGATGTTGCTCCGATGCCGCCAGGGACTCCGCAAGCAGTTGGTCTTTGGCGACAAACGCGCGAGCGAAACAGTAGTCGAAAAAACTCTCGTGGCCGAATCCGTATCGTTTGCCATCGAATGTGAGCACACCTTCCGATGCCATCTGCGCAACGTAGTCGGTTGCAAACGGATCGAGTTTCTCGCGTGGCACAGAAAGTTGCTGGGTGCGAGTCATCTCATCGCACAGCAGTTCGATGATCGGTGCCCATTGGTCAGTCAACGGAGCGGCACGCTCGTTGACGGCCCGGCGCTTCGTATTCCAGTAGCGGTCGAATAGCTCTTTCGCTGTGTTGAACTTCGGAGCAACCGCTGGGTTGAACCCAGCGTCGAGAAACAGGGAAAGGTTCTGTGGCAAACGAAGCAGCTCCAGTTGGCGCGGCTGAAGCACCTCGATACGAAAGCCAACGGTAGACAACACCGCTTTTATTTCGTCGAGAGTGAATTCGGAGACTTCGACCTTGGCGTGTTGCGTAGGCACCATCCGACGGAGCCGATGGTCATTTTCCCAATCAAACGCCCGACAGACGATGACCACATGCAGTTTGAGTCTTCCACGCAGTCCGCGGGCTTCAGCAAGCAATCCTTCCACCGCATCGAAAAGGTCCGCACTCCGGCCGGACGTTGTGCTGACCGCGTCTAATTGGTCTACAACTAAGATAGCCTCCCCACCGGTGGCTGCTGTGGCCAGCACGAGGGCGGGCGATTCTTCCAAGCCAAGCTGCCGACCGAGATCAGCGGTGGTCGAAACCGGTTCGAGGCGATCGACACGAAATACTAAAACCGGAATTCCGCGGTCTCGCAGGCATTCCACGAATTCGACGACGCAGCCGGTCTTCCCAGCGCCTGCCTTACCAGTGAGCACGAAATCACCTCCGAGCGACTCATTATCGATTCGGCTGAGAAGCGTCTGCGTAGCGGCGCGGGGGATCAGAGACTGCCGAATGAGCTTCTTTCGAGCACCTTCAAGATAGTTCTTGGTTACTTCGGCAACGAGCGGGCCTGCCGCATCGGGCTTTGCCAGACGGCGGAGCTTATAGCCACGCGTCGCCATGTGTTGCACAAGCAAATCTCGTGTTAGCGTCTGATGGACGGAATCTTCTGCAATGCGCCGTAACTCAGCGCACACCAATTGCGGATCGCTGAGAAATAATGCCCCTAGCCCCCACCGTACATGTTCGTCGAGACTTGCCTCATCCATCGTGCGAACTTCGATGCGTCGCAGAACGTCGTATGCCGACGCCGTGTTGGTGTTACTCCAGTATTTTCTCAGCCTCTCGAAGTTCGTTTCATGGACCTTGGCCGCGAGAAACTGGCTCTCAAACTCCAGTGCCGATTCCGCCTGCCGTGCGCGCTCGCTGAGTTCTCGCAGTTCTGGTGCATCGCTGCTGGAAACGAACACAAAACGCCCGCTGTTTCCCGACAGTTCGGCAAATATAGCTTGCAGGAGGTTCACGTCAGATGCAGCCAGCGACGCGAGGGTCCATTTGCCGTCTGGGTGGCTGCGCTTTGCTTGGTGTAGTTCGCGCGTTCCTCCGCTCGTTACCACGAACTCGGCCTTCGTAACCCCGGGGTCTTCAATGCGGATGCTCTCCACCTGACCGTGCAGCATTCGCACGAGCTGCGAAACTGTCCACCATAATTCGTAGCGGTTGCCGAATTTGTCAGATGGCCCACCTGGGAGCGGCATGGCTTACTCCGTGGTAAGCGCTGCCAGTTCCGGCAAGTCGAGGTCGTGGACACGAATCTGCGCCGTCATTAACTGGTACAGTAGGGTGCGGAAAAGGTCTTGGAGTGTAGTTCGCTTTCGTGATGCTGTTGCCGCCTTTCCGTCTACGGTTTCGAACACTTCAACGATTTGCTCTTGTGTTGAGATATCAGGATAGAAAACAGGGAGCTTCTTCAGAACCGTGTTGTTAAGGTTCGGCATGATTGCGCCAGCCGCGTGCGAGTATAGCCAGTTCACGAGCGGCTCCGTGGAGAAATAGTAAGAAAGAAAACGATTATCGATGAATGACTTTCTTGCGCGGACAAGGAAGCAGCCTGTGCCACAAAGCCAGCCAGCTTCCTCCTTGGTAACGAGGCCGTGTCGTCCAATTTCGCCCCGTCTTCCAAAAAGAATGTCGGATTCTTGGAGTTGGTGACGATTAAGCCTGTTGGCAACCTTGTCACCAACTCGCGGAACGACCTCGTGGTTGATTCGGTTCCCAGCCAGGTGTGTCGGATTCACGACAGCTACACCGGTTTCTTGGTATTCGCTCTTGTGGAGTTGGCTACCGAACGGGCCGGTCTGCAACGCGCCATCGGGCTTCTCGCACAGTTCACCCAAAGTGATTTCATCCCAGCTTTCGGGGACGGGGCCGATTTCGGTTTGTTTTTGGGGTTCGTTGCGGAGGCCTTCGGTGAAGAGTTTTTGCATGAGGGCCTTTTTCAGCTCGGTGGTGGTCTGAATGATCCGCTCCTGTGCTTCGATCGCTCGCTGCACCGTCGAAAGGATGTGCGCGATCTTCTTCTGCTCGGGGAGCGCGATGCCCGCCTCGTTGATGGGTAGCTCGCTCAGCTGCGACTTGTTAATCGCCTTGAAAATAGCCCCAGAACCAAGGCTATCAATGTAAGGCTCGATCTTTCGAAGGTAGAAATACAGGAAGTCCCTATCGATGTTCTTAGCTCGAATGGCAGCGATGCCTCGACCTATGCATGATTTTTCCCTACAAAGGTTTGTATCCCCAACCGGTGCGCGAACGGACATCAGAATATCGCCTACCTCAGCGAGCTTCTTTGGTTCGGTGCAATATTTTCTCGGAGTCGGATATGTCGCTCCAAATTCTGACTTCCCTTGGTAGAATGGGAGACCTTCACCAGCATCGTTATAGCTCGTAGATGGTGGAGATTGCCCCATCACCAATTCAGCCACATCTGAAAGCATCACGGGACCATTCATACTCCGATTCTCTCCAAGATTCCCTTCAACGCCTTATCTGTCTCACTGGCCTCGACCTCGATTGCTTCCAGCTCTTCAACAATCTCCGCGATGGGTCGGTAGGTTTCGGCATCCGAGGTGTGAATGTAGCGGCTGGGGGAGATGTTGTAGTCGTTTTTGATCAGCTCGGCATGTTCGACGATGCGGCTGAGCTTGTCTTCTTCTTTCCAGTTTTTCAGAGTATCGACGATGCGCTCGATGCCGGACGCGGGGATGAAGTTCTTTGGGTCGCCTTTTTCAAAGACCTGGCTGGCGTTGACGAGGAAGACCTTGCCCTGGCGTGCCTTGTGTTTGGCCTTGTTGAGAAAAATAACGATACCCGGCGCGGGGGTGTTGTAGAAGAGGTTTTCCGGCAGGTAGAGCACGCTCTCGATAAGGTCGTTGTCCACGAACCATTGGCGCACCTGCTTTTCCTTGTTGGTGCCGGCATTGCCTGAGCCACGCGAGGCGGCGCCGGTATCGAGCACCACGGCGGCGCGGCCTTTGGCGTTGAGGCTGGCCTGCATGTGCTGCACCCAACCCCAGTCGGCGGAGGATTTGCCGGGGAACCCGGCGCCGGCGGGGAAGCGGTCAAGCTCGTCGTTGTCGTAATCCGCCTCGGTGAACCAGTCCTGATTCCACATGGGATTGGCGACGACGCGATCGAAGGTGCGCAGTTTGCCATTCTTGCGAAACTTGGGATTCTTGAAGGTGTCGCCGATCTCGATTTCGCCCTCCATGTCATGAATGATCATGTTCATGTTGGCCATGGCCCAAGTGTCGGCGATGTATTCCTGACCGTAGAGCCTGAGCGGGGCGTATTTCTTGCCCTCACCCCCAGCCCCTCTCCCAGAGGGAGAGGGGAGCTTTTTCATCTTCTCCTCCATCGCGATTTCGCACTTGATGAGCAAGCTGCCGGAACCACAGCAGGGGTCGTAAATCTCCATGCCGGGTTCGGCATCCATAACTTTGGCCATGATCAGCCCGACTTCCCTTGGGGTATAGAACTCACCGGCACTTTGACCGCTGCCCTCGGCGAACTTGCGGATGAGGTATTCGTAGCTCTTGCCGATGATGTCCGGCTCCACGTCCGAGAGTCCCAGGCGCTTGGTGCTGATGGCCTCGATGAGGTTCGAGAGGCGGTCGTCATCCAGATCGCGCTGGCCGTGGGTAGTGGCATTGAAGTCGACCCGATCGATGATGCCCTGCAGCAGCGGATTTTCCTTCGCGATCTCGCGCATGTGGGTGGTGAGCTGTTCGCCGATTTTGTCGGAAAGCTTGCGGATGATCGACCAGACGGGTTCTTCGGGATCTTCCGGCACCAGCGGCAGGTAGAAGCGCACCAGCTTGTGGTCGCGTTTGGCGAGCTGGAAGGCCTTCTTGCGCGAACCGACCTCTTCGGCCATGCGGTTGATCTCATCGTCGAAGACATCGCACAGCCGCTTGGTAAAGATCAGCGGCAGGATGAAATCTTTGTACTTCGGCGCGTCCTTGGCGCCGCGGATGGAGCAGGCAGCATCCCATATCCAGGTTTCGAGGGTCTTATCTTTCTCGGCGGGTTTAGTCGTCGCCTTTCCTATTCGTGAGTTCATCAATATAATTGTCCTGCATAATCTCCCCGCAGACCGACTAAATGAGGTGCGCCTCGTTGGATGCCGATAACTCCCTCTTATCGCCCATATTCGGGCTGCGGAACCACAGTTCTCTCCCTAATCCCTTAATTCTCTGGGGGAAATGGTAGCAGATAAGGAGAGTGAGGGGTAAGGAGCAAAGGGTGAGGAGCGAATAGAAAGCTATAAACCGTGAGCAGTAAAACCCCCCACCCTAGGTCGCTCCCTGCTCCTCGACCGCCATTCCCGACGCGGTTCTACCTCCTCCATCCCTGGAGTCGTGCATCCTTGCA
>FXBF010000633.1_pt1 | contig 12161 bp, 8 predicted proteins | sample 5335321 | NCBI WGS metagenome assembly FXBF01 (sample SAMEA103928391, study PRJEB20085) | sediment metagenome | isolation source: sediment | reverse complement strand
CCGGACTTGATCCGGTAGCCGGCGTCCACAAACGAGCCACTGGATTCCGGCATACTGTCACCCCGGACTTGATCCGGGGCGGAATGACGACATTCGCAGCAAGCTGCGGGGAATTGAGCCCTCAGCGATTAAACAGGGAATCCAAAAGTTGGAATCACCAATATGGCGATACCGGAACTAGCAGAATGCTAAAGAACAAGTTTTTCAGCATCCTGCTGACACTGCTTCGAGAAAAACGTTTGGGCGGTAGGCTATGCATTTCTGCCATAACGATGGTGTGGTTAGTGCAGTTTCTTACGCCGGTTTCTTTCGGCGCGGAGCTAACGCTGGCCATTCAACCTATCCTCAGCAAATCCGACACGGAAAAACGCTTCCAACCCCTGCGCTCCTTTCTCGCCGAGGCCACCGGGAAAACTGTCGCCCTTAAAACCAGCGACGATTTCCTGCAATATTGGATTGCCATGCAAAAGGCGGAACGGCACAGCCTCGCCCTTGATTCCGCCATCTTTACCGACTATCGGATAAAAAGAGCGGGCTTTACCCCGTTAGTCAAGGTTGAGGGGCTGACCAGTTATTCCCTGGTCACCCTGCCGTCACTGGCATACTTCAAGGCCTTGGAGTTGGTCGGTAAGAAGGTCGCAACGCCGAGCCTGCCGAGCCCGAGCAGCCTGGTCTTGTTCCGGATGTTTCCCAAGGCCACACGGCTGCCGGTAGCTGTTTCTGTCAAGAACGCCGCCGAGGCCTTGGGATTGCTGCGCGCGGGTAAGGTACAGGCGGCGATGGTGAGTACACCGGCGACCACCCGTGCAAGGGAGGCCGGCGTTTACCTCAGCGTTATTGAGGCCAGCGAGCAGTTTCCCCATATCACTCTTTCGGCCGCGTCAACCGTCGACGTGGCCACTCGCAATATAATCTCTAGCGCATTACTAAACGCCCAGCACACGTCCGAGGGGCGGACGATGCTGAAAAGGCTCGGCTTCACTGCTTTCGAAGAGGCTACACCTGAAATCTACGACGGCTACAGCGAATATTTGCAGGAAGGCTGGCTGCAATGAAACGGCTCGAGACGAACCTCCCCCTGGCGCCCTAGCCAGGAAAATTTACCACGGGGAGCACAGGGAATGAAAAAGTGTTTGATTATGAGGACAAAACCCCCCCTTTTAGAATGGACAACAAAACGCTTATCCGACGCGACCTGGCCGCCCTGTGGCACCCTTGCACACAGATGAAGGACCATGAGTCCTATCCGCCCATTCCAATCCGGTTCGGCAAAGGGGTGTGGCTGGAAGACTATGACGGCAACCGCTATATCGACGCCATCAGTTCCTGGTGGGTTAATCTGTTTGGTCATGCCAATCCACGTATCAACGCGGCGATTCAGGCCCAGCTTCAGTGTTTGGAACAAGTAATCCTCGCCGGTTTCACTCATGAACCCATCGTGAGCCTGTCGGAGAAGCTGATAGAGATTACACCGCCGGGGCTTAACCGCTGCTTTTTCGCGGACAGCGGCTCGGCGGCAATCGAGATTGCCCTGAAGATGAGCTTTCATTATTGGCGCAACCGGGGGAAAGAAGACAAGAACCTGTTTATCAGCCTTGGCAACAGCTATCACGGCGAAACCTTGGGCGCCCTGTCGGTAGGTGACGTCGCGTTATACAAAGAGACCTATAAACCCTTGTTGTTGGAGACCGTTACCGTCGCGTCACCTGATTGTTATCACCGTACTGCCGGTGAGAGCTGGGCCGATTACTCGACGCGGCTTTTTGCGGAGATGGAGCAGACCTTGGAGCGGTGCGCGGAACGGGCCTGCGCAGTTATCGTCGAACCGCTGGTGCAATGCGCGGGCTACATGCGCATGTACGATCCGGTTTATCTCAAACTGCTGCGCGAAGCCTGTGACCGATACAAAGTTCATCTTATCGCCGATGAGGTGGCCGTCGGCTTTGGCCGCACGGGTACGCTGTTTGCGTGCGAACAGGCGAGTATTCACCCGGATTTTCTGTGCCTAGGCAAAGGACTCACGGGGGGCTATCTACCATTGTCCGTTGTGCTCACGACCGAGGATGTCTACGCGGCCTTTTATGACAACTACGAGACCCTCAAGGCCTTTCTTCACTCACATAGCTACACCGGTAATCCGCTGGGATGCGCTGCGGCACTGGCGACCTTAGAGATTTTCGAGAAGGACAACGTCATCGAAGCCAATAAGGCCCTGGCCAGACATATGCGAGATGCGACCTGCAACTTCGTCGACCATCCTCACATAGCCGAGGTACGCCAGACGGGGATGATCCTCGCCGTCGAGATGGTCCGCGATAAAACCACTCGGGCGCCCTATCCCTGGCAGGAAAGGCGGGGTTTGCGAGTCTATCACCACGGTTTAAGAAACCAGGCCCTGTTGCGACCGCTGAGCGACGTGATCTATTTTATACCGCCCTACGTCATTAATAAAGACGAGATTGATCACCTCGCCAAGGTGGCGTGGGAAGGCATTAATATTGCGACAACAGATTCGTAAGCGGCCTCTATTCCTTGTCCAACTCGAAGGCATCCCGGATGGCCTTCAGATCAGGGATGCCCACTACCGTACCGCCCAGTGTGAAGGTCTCGACGATAAACGGGCTTGTAATTTCATCAACCTGCTCCAACTGGACCTGATCGCGGTCTATCAGCCGCGACTGGGGGTCCGCGCTCGATAGTATGGCGAAAAAATCCACCCTCGCGCGCCCCGCCAAGGGATAGAAAATCACGATCTTGGAGCGCGGTTGAGGCTGCGGCATGGTTTGCCCTGAAAGCGTCTCAAAGGAGACTACCGGTAATCGAATGCCCCGCCATTCGAATACGCCCACTACGCAGGCCGCCGCCGATGAGACCGGTGTCAACACCGTGATGTTCGTGACCTCCGCGACCATGGTGCTGGGTACTACCAACGTAACCACGCCGGTTGGAATCATAACCGATCGAATAGGTCCCAACTTTTCCTCGTTCAACGCGGCTTCACTTCGTCTGTCTGTCGTTCGCGATCTGTAATCAGTGTAATAGTCGTACGTCCAACACCGCCTCGATAGTAGAGACCAACTCCTCCTCCTGGTACGGCTTCGTTAAATAGACGTTGGCGCCAAGCCCCATGGCCTTTTGTTTGTGTTTGGCCCCAGTGCGGGAGGTAATGATGATGATCGGGATATGTCTGGTCATCGGGTTGGAACGCATCCTTGATGTCAGCTCATAACCGTCCATTCGTGGCATCTCAATATCCACCAGCATCACATCAGGCTTCACTTCGCGCAACTGCTCAAGGGCATCGACCCCATCCTTGGCCAGGCAAACCTCTATACCGTGCTTGCGCAGATGACGGTCGGTAACCTTGCGCACCGTAAGTGAGTCGTCCACCACCATCACTATCCGCTGGCGCGTAACCGTGTCTGCTTCTCTCTCGATAACACTTCCAAGCAGCGGCGCCGCCTCCTTGGTCACCCAAAGCTCGCTGATATCGAGGATCAACACTACGCTGCCGTCACCGAGGATCGTGGCCCCCGCGATGCCCGGCATTTCCGCAATCTGTGGACCCACGGGTTTAACAACGATCTCCTCTCTATTCAGCAACGCATCCACCTGAAGTGCCGCTTCGTGCGTGCCCGCCCTGACCAGGAGTACCGGAACCTTGCCGTTCACCGCTTGCGAAGAAGACAGGGAGAGTCGCTGGGCGAGATGCATGAACGGATATACCTGCCCCATGTGCTCGAAAATCAGTTTATCACTCGCCGTAACGTGCGCCAGTTGATCCACGTCTACTTTCAGAATGTTAATGATTGACGGTACCGGGATAGCGAAAGGCTGTGCGCCTGCGCGCACGATCAACGCCTGCATGATCGACAGGGTTAGCGGGAGGCGGATAGTGAAAGTGACGCCCTGCCCAAGCTTGGTTTCCAGGCTGATGGTGCCTCCAAACTGCTTGACCTCGCTGTGCACCACGTCCATGCCAACCCCACGGCCGGAGAGGTGGGTCACTTGATCGACCGTCGAAAAACCGGGTGCCATAATTAGCTGAATCAGTTCCTCATCCGATAGGCTGGTATCTTCTTGGATCCAGTTTTTCTCGAGGGCCAGTTTGCGAATTTGATCCAGATCCAGACCGGCGCCATCATCACTGAATCGTATGATGATCTCATTGGCCTCTTGTTTACAGTCTATGTGGATCCTTCCCGTCGCCGGTTTACCTGCCTGCACACGCTCGTTTTCGCCCTCGATACCGTGGCCAATGGCATTGCGGATCATGTGCTCAAACGGCCCCAGCATGCGCTCCAAGACCTCGCGGTCGATCTCCACCTCCGCTCCACTGATCTGGAGTTTTGCACGTTTGCCGAGTTCCCTCGCCGTCTGCCGTACGATATGGCGCAGTCTTGGCGTCTGGGTCGAGAAACTCACCATCCGAGTGTGCATCAGCCCTTCCTGGAGCTCCGTGTTCAGGCGCGCTTGTTGCTGCAGCACGGTCTCAACATCTCCAACAAAGTTGTCGAGACCGGAGCGAATGATCACAAGGTCGTTCAGACTTTCGGAAAGACCGCGCGATAGGTGCTGCAGCCGGGAGTAACGGTCAAACTCGAGGGGATCAAAATCCTGTTCGATCTCGGGCGGGGTCTCCTCCGGACGTGCGATGATCTGAGACTCGGCCTGGATCTCCAGTTCACGGAGCTGGTCCCGGAAGCGGAAGACATTGTCGTGCAATTCCTTAAGGTTGTCCTTGAAACCGAAGATCTGCTGCTGCATGCGTGAACGTGTGATACTTACTTCACCGGCATAGTTTGAAAGGTTGTCAAGCAAATTAGCGCTCACCCGTACGACGCCCCGCCGTTCTTCTCTTCTGTCGGCGTGCGTTGCCGCCTTGCCAACCGCCTCGCGCCAGACCGGCTCCGCAGATCCCGTATCATCCATCTCATCTTGCCGCGCCGTTGTTACGCGATCGGGCGGTTTGTGCTGTTCCGACAGCGTCTCGCCGGACCGTCCAGAGCTGATCGTCAGAATATCGGCCAGCCGGGCCGCGCCCATGGCCTCGGACACACCGGAGGGCCCGGCAATCGCGTCGGGCGCCGGTTGCCGTGACAGCGCCCCGAGTACCCTCGCATCCAGATCGTCAATGCTCGATAGCGGGCGCCTGTTTCGCATCTGGTTCACTATGGCCGCCAACGTATCATGTACCTCCTCAAGAAGGTTGATCAGTTCCTCCTCAGGCGACACCACACCGCTTTCAACTTTCGCTAGCAGGCTCTCGGTATTGTGGCTGAGATCGCCGATCGCGCTCGCGCTTACCATTCTGGCGCTGCCCTTTAGGGTATGCAGCGCGCGTTGCAGCGCCGCGACCGCGTCGAGGTTGCTGTGTTCGGCCCGCCACTGCCCCAGGGCACGGTCGATCTGGTCCAGAATATCAACGGCTTCGTCGTAGAAAATCTCCAACAGATCCGGATCGATTTCCTCCTCCGTTCCCGGCGCCATCGCCACCTCAGCCACATCCCCCGCGGGGAGGGCCTGCTTGGTCCCGCGCCCTTTGATGTACCAGGGCTCATGGTCTTGCGGAAAGGCGGTCCACTTCGCAAATGTCGACGAGAGTTCAATGAAGCGCTGTTCGGTCTCTTCGGACATTCCGGCATTTGCATTCAGCGTCTCAAGTAAATTGTTGATGGCCGCTTGTGCCTCTTTCAAAAGGGCCACCGCCGACTCATCCAGACCCTGGCCGCGGACCGAGAGACCATCAAGCATCTCTTCCATTCGTTCACAGGCGTGAGCCATCGGCCTAAGTCCCAACGAACGCGAAGTACCTTGCATGGTATGGGCGATACGCAAGAGTTCTAGAGAAATCGGAGCATGCGCGGCAGACCGCCCGGTGGTCGCCAGCTCCTTGTCGATGGCGGCGAGGTGGCCGCGCGTCTCGGCGGTAAAAATTCCCAGGACCACTGGATCAAGCGCGCTGCCCAACCCGTTCGCGACATCACCGTCGACCTGGGCGGTGGATAGCGGTTCACCCTCCGCCAAGGCGTCTGCTTCCTGTCGCCACGCCTCGAGGTCAATAGTCGTTGGGCTGCCGTCGTATTCCGCAACTATCCGCTGCAGAGCTTCCCATGCTCGCGACAGGAAAGCGAATATCGCTTCGGATGGCGCCAGTTTGCCGTTTAGTACCTGGTTTAACAGATTTTCGACGATCCACGCCAATTCGCTGATGCTGGTAGCACCGGCCAATCTGCCGCTGCCATTGAGCGTGTGAAAGGCGCGCCGCAGCTCGGACAAAATGGCAACGTTCTCAGATTGTGCGGCCCATTTTGGCAGTCTCTCAGCAATGGCCGCCTGAACCTCTCGCGCCTCTTCCAAAAAGATCTTCATGACGTCGACACCAGCTTCCTCGGCGTCCGGCCGCTCCGCCGCCAATTCGGGAGCGCCCTGTGGCGGCGGTTCCCCGGCCTCTGGCGCATCCACATGGGCGGGGGGGGGCGAGACCTCAGCCGCAGCCGGCGCCGCGACGGGCGGCTCGATCGGTTCCGCACGGAGGGATTTTACGGCGAGGTTCAAGAGGGTATTAAAGGACTTCTCGAGCGTATCGATAATGTCATCAGACAGAAATGAAAGATCATCTGCCACAATCGCAAGCAGGTTATTCATCTCTCCGGCGATCTTCTTGATTTTTTCGTGGCCCTGGCGCTCGGCAAGCGACGAGATATCCCGCAGGTTTTGCCTTAGCTTATGCAGGGCGCTCGCATTTCCCGTCTCAGCCCGCCAGCGGGTAAAACTTTCCTTGAGGTCTTGGTTTAACTGGGCCGGGTCGATGCCGGGAATCCGCTTGGCCGTTACTGCGGCGTCCAGGTCACGCAGAGCATTGTCAATGAGCACGTTGAGATTTGAACGGTCGGTTTTCAGTCCTTCAATATAGGCCTCGATGGTGCCAATCGCGACGGCCAGTGCATCCAGCACGGCATTATCGGCGTGCAGCCGTCGATTCTGAATATCATGGACGTATTGATTGGTAATACTGATCAAGTCCGCGGTACGCTCTTGACCAAGGATCTGCATCGCACCCTGTATCTGAATGAGATGTTGGGGAACGCGCCTAAGCGCCTCGATCCGGTTGGTATCCGCTGCAAACTCTTCGAACGCCTCCTCGATGCCTTTAAGATCGGCTTGGACCTCACTCGCCACCACCCCCAACAACTGCTTGAATTCGGACTCGGTAAGCGTCCCCTCTGTGATCTCGATCCCTTCAACGGATACCCCCCGCTCTCCGGCACTGACCCCGGATCGCAGGCCGCGCAATGTCACAATGCTGGCGTCGATCTGCTTCTGCCAATCGCGGCCGGGCTTGTCCAGCTCCCGTGAACTGTTCTCAATCAACAGCAGCGCCCCGGCCATTTGCAGGGACAGTGTTTCAAGGTCCGTAATCTGTCCAGCCGTGACGGCATGACACGTCTCGATCAATACATCCACCAGGATCTGCAAGGGGGCAACGCCGAGGGTCTCGAGAGTGCGGGACATCTTCCCTAAATGCGTCACCAGCTCGTCGAGATTTGTCACTTCTTGCCTGTCCGGATCGAAATAGTCGCCAAGCAGCTCCTGCGCGATCCGGACCTCCTCTCCAAGCGCTTGCGTCACCGCGCGTAACGCCTCCTGGCTGGGTAACGTTGTAGGGATCGAACCGGCCGCATCGGTGGCCGCCGGCAACAGAAAATTGAGGTCAAACGCACGTTTGATATCGGCAATGAGGGCGGTCGATTTACTCGATTGCCCGATAAAATACAGGATCGCCTTGACGAGCTCGTCGGCCGGCTCGCGGATGAGGGCGGCCTCACTGTCGACCACCAGTTTTTTAAGTTGCTGGTCCACTTGGCCGAACAGTTTCTTGACCGTCGTACTCGCCTCCAGCCCGTCCCGTTGCAATGCCTCGGCGAGCCCTCGTGAGACCCACCAAAGTTGGGCCGCGGAACCGAAATGGGACAGCCGCTCCAGGTGTTCCAAAACCTCGGCAATCCTGCTTAAGGCGTCCTTGTTGCCGGTATCGCGCAGCCAAACCAACAGTGCGGCTTGGTAAAGACCGCGCAGCTTGTTCGCCAGGGCGGCGTATTCCTCGTCAGAGACCTCTTCTTTCCGCTCCTTACCACGGGGCGGAAACACCGAAAGATCGGGATTGAAGAGAGAAACTTCGGAGAACGGTTCTGCGTCGCGCGCGCCGCGCAGTTCATTAAGCAGGGAAACGAGCCCCAGCGGCGCATCCGGGCGCCCGCTAAGCAGTTGCTCCAGGTACTCCGACAAGGACAGGATGGCGCGGGTGAGCAGGCCGAAAACATCCTCGGTCGCCTCCACCTTGCCGCCCAGTATCGCTCCGGCGAACCCTTCAAGCTCCGTGGCCAACAGGGCGGCGCCATCCAACTCAACCATCTGCAGCGTTCCCACAACCTGGTGCAGATGGGTGATAAAAAACCGCAGACGCGTACTGTCGGCGGTATTCTCGGCAAACGACTCCAGCGCCAGTTGCGCCTGCTTGAGGGTGTTATCGATCTCTGTCTTCACCCAGCCGAGGGTGCTTGGATCTACTCTATTCATCACCGTTACTACAAAGCCGTCCGCCTGCGGCGCCTAGCAGGCTGTTGAATAACTCCCCCTCCCGCTGTGGGAGAGGATTGGGGTGGGGGGATAAATAGGCAATAAGCCTTTGATTTTAATCCCCTCATCCTAGGCCGCTAACGGCATCATGGTCGCTCCCGACTTCCTGTCTTCCGCGACATTAGCGCTTCCGTGTGCGCCAGTCGCTCCCGACTTCCTGTCTCCCGCGACATTAGCACTTCCGTGTGCGTCACCTCTCGCAGCATTAATACTTCCTGTATGTCACCTTCCCCCTGAGGGAGAAGAGACAAGAAGTGTTTTTCAACAGCCTTCTAAACCGGCAATTTGAAACCGGTCACTGAGGTCTGCAATTCGCGCACGAGGTTGGAAAGCCTGCCAACCGACTCCGCCATATCTCGGGTACTGGACGATGTATGGTTGGTGGTCTCGCGAATTTCGTTCATTTGTGTGGAAACACTCGTTGCCGTCTCAGACTGCTGATGCGCGGCCTCCGCCATGTTTGCGATCAGTTCCGATAACTGCTCCGACACCGATTCGATCTCAGCCAAGGCCTGGCCGGCGGCATCGGCCACGCGTGTACTCGCGACCATCCCCTCGGTCGCCTGATCCATTGAGGAGACCGCTTCATTGGTATCGGCCTGAATGGTTTTCACCAGTTCGGTGATCTGTTTTGTAGCCTCCGCCGAGCGTTCCGCCAACCGCTGCACCTCGTCGGCAACCACCGCGAAACCGCGCCCCGCCTCGCCGGCCATGGCCGCCTGGATCGACGCGTTTAGAGAAAGGATGTTGGTCTGTTCTGAGATATCGTCAATCAGCCCCACGATCTCACCGATCTGCTGCGAGCTCTCGCCGAGCCGTTTGATACGTTTGCCGGTCTCCTGGATCTGTTCACGCATCCCGTCCAGACCTTGAATGGTGTCGCGCACCGCATCCGTACCCCGCTTCGCCACATCCACCGAGCCGAGCGCCGCCACCGCCGACCGTTTCGCACCGACCGACATCTCTTCCATCGACCGGGCCATATCCTGGACCTGCTCGGCAGTTCCGGCGATCTGCTCCGCCTGCTGCTCGCTGGTTCCGGCAAGCCGGCTTGCGGTATCTCGGCTCTCCTCAGATCTCCTGGCCACCTCCAGTGAGGTCTCGTTGATGCGTTGCACGATCCCGCACATCTCCTTGACCGCGTAGTTGACGGAGTCCGCGATTGCCCCGGTCATCAGGTCGGTCACCTCGGGCTCGATGGTCAGATCTCCATCGGCCAGGCTACCCATCTCATCAAGGAGCTTGAGGATCGCATCTTGCGTCTGTTTGTTCTGCTCGGCGCTAACCCGGGCCCGCTCCCTGGCATCGCTGACCAGGGCATATACGAACAATGCAAGAAACACGGCGGCGAGCACGCCAAAGACCCAAGGCAGTGTCTTGACAACACCCATCGTCGGGTTGAGGGCGCCGTAGCCAGCCACCAGGTCTTGAACGGCCTTCAATAGCACATCAGTCTTATCGGCCACAAAATCCGCCGCGCGCTGGGACACGAACAGTTCCGTGGCGTTGCTCAGGATGCCTTCCAGGCGGCTATTCATCTCGTCAAACACCTCGGCCGCCTCGTTCAGTTTGACCCGGACCGATGCCGGCGCCACCCGCCGCAGGCGTGCCTCGGTGTCCTTGAACAGCCTGGCGTCTCTGCCGAATTGCGCGGCCGCCACGGCGGCGACGTTGCCGCCTTGAGCAAACAGGTTCACGTCCTTCGCGATTCGTTGACTAAGCATGCCTTGGCGACCGGCGACGTAAAGCTGCTGCGCGTCCATGCCGGCGGTGGTGCCCAACTCCACGATCTCGTCGGAGATCGCGAGCAGCAGTGGGCTCATCTGGTTGACTGCCACGACATTGCCGCGCATGGCAAGCAGGCCCTCTTCCTGGGATAGGATCAGGTCCACATTTTCCTGCACCGGTCTCCAAATCTCCTGTACCGGCTGCAACAGCGGACGCAACTCGTCCGGCGTCGGTGCTATGCCTGCCGCCGGATCGCCGTTATCCAACACCTTGAGTATGTTGGCAAAGCGATCACGTCCAGTCTTAAGTTCCCGAAACGCCTTTTCTTCCTCCTCCACCAAAACCGCTTCGCGCGCCTCCCTGGCCACGAGCTGCGACAGCATGAGCATCTGACTGGACTTTTCCACATAACGGGTCTGGGCCGCACTCCGCTGCGCCTCGACCGCCAACAACGCGACCAGGACGATAATCGACACCACCGTACCCACGCCGAGGACCCAGAGGTTGGTAAACACCTCGCGCAGTCCTGGAACTCCAGCAGCCGGCGTTTGCGGCCGCTTTTTCGAATCCAAGACTCCAGCGGCGGCGGCTCGTTCATCGCTACTCTCCGCGATGCGGTCGGCTGATTGATCCAGCATCAGAGCATCCTTTATGGATTCTTTCGCGGTTGCCATGTTAAATACCTCTAGTTACTTTCATTGGTTCCTTCACCGTCAGAAATGATAGCGACGGGTAAAACGACCAGCGATAGATCTTTTCAGCAATCCGTCACCCCCGCAGAATCGCTGACTACGCCGCGACATGCCGGAATACCTCGCTCTGCACAAGGAGGTGCATGTCAAACAACATCCATTGCCCGTCTTTTTGCGAAAAGGCGCCTTTCAGGTAGCCACGCACCGGCGCTTCAATATCCGGTATTTCGCGCCTTTCCTGCTCTTCAAAGAAGTGTTTTAAACCGAGCACCTCGGTAACCAAAACAGCGCTATGCAGGCCCGGAGCATTCAGGATAAGAAGCCTGCAATTCGCGTCGATTATCACCGGTTCCTTGCCAAGGAAGCCCGCCAAGTCGACGACGGTCAGCAGATCACCGCGCACATTAGAGACACCCTTTAGCCACCGTTTCGTGCCCGGTACCGGGGTGACCCCGGCGTAGGGAACAACTTCCCTCACCTGATCCAGTGGTACCAGTAATCGAAGATCTCCGACCTTGAACCCCAACCCAGCCCACACCGCCGCGGCTTCCGAGTGCTGCGGCAGCCCCGGCACCGTCGCCCTGCTCTCCTGTTCCATCCGATGCAACAGGATAAAGGGATCACGCGGGTACTTTGCCATCTCTGCTACAAGGCCTGGATTTTCCCGATCAGCGTTTCTTCGATTATCGGTTTGACCAGATAGTCTTTCGCGCCCTGTCGAAGCCCCCAAACCTTGTCGGTCTCCTGGCCCTTGTTTGAAATAACAATGATGGGGATCACCGAGGTTTGCGGGTCTTTTGAAAGGACTCGCGTGGCCTCAAAACCATTCATCCCCGGCATCACAATGTCCATTAGAATTAAGTCCGGCTTCTCCGTTTTGGCCTTTTCGATACCTTCTTCCCCGCTCATTGCCGTCAACACCGTATATCCGTTCTTCGACAGCATCCCATTCAACAGATGCAAATCCGTCGGCGAATCATCCACTACTAATACCGATTTTACGCCCATATTATTAAACCCCATATGTCAGACACAACTCTCGCCAGACTGCTCACCTCTCCCCTCCTAACCCGGCCTAGCCGGAACCAAACACGTGAGGGC
>FXBF010000632.1_pt1 | contig 12163 bp, 8 predicted proteins | sample 5335321 | NCBI WGS metagenome assembly FXBF01 (sample SAMEA103928391, study PRJEB20085) | sediment metagenome | isolation source: sediment | reverse complement strand
TAAGGATATTCGACAGTTTGGGTATGATACGGCATTGTTTCCTGATGAGGACTGATGTTTCAGGTTTCAGGTGGAAAGTGTAACTGGATTGTTTGTAGGGCATTCCATTCTTTTTTTCCTATAGCTGGCTAGAAAGCGGCAATATGGTCAATAGCTGGCTTTCGAAACGCTGCCAGATGTTTTTCGCGGGTTCTTCATCGACGGTGCCTGCTGATGATTCCCAGCGCAGGCCTTTCTCAGTGTTTGTTACGCGCCAGGAGTTCTCCGGCTGGATCAGTGTGTTAAACGAAGCCCGCAGGGCTTCCGCTAGTTCCAGAGATTGTAGTACTACGCCGAGCTCAGTGTTGAGAAACAGAGATCGGGGATCCAGATTCATCGAACCAATGAATACCACGTCATCATCGAAGATGATGTACTTGGAGTGTAGCGATGCATCCTCTGCATTGTCATTTTCTGCCAGCTGGGGGTCGCCCCGCATCTCGTAGAGCTCTACACCTGCTGCGATAATGGATTCGCGGTAGCGCGCATAAGCAGAGTGTGCTATCACCACGTCGTTCGAAGCCAGTGAGTTGGTTACAACGGTGATTTTGACTCCGCGCTTTTTCAGCGCCCTCGCAATACCGAACAGGTTTGGGGTCGGGACAAGGTAAGGTGATACGACCAGCACCTCACGCTGCACTTTCATCGCAACCCTGGTTAGCTCTGCGGCAATCTCATCCGGCCGGTTGAACCAGCGCACATTGGGATCATCAATTACTATCGTGGCTTTTTCTATCACAGGGGCTTTCCTCAGCTGGCTGACAGTATTTTCAAAGCTGGAGCCATTCGCCATTGCGACAAGTTGCGGGTAATCCTCAAGCCGCAGGTAAATGCGTTCTCGTAGGGCAATCAGATTGTCTTTTCTCATTGCCGCGTTTGCCATTTCACTTACCGGATACGCCCAGGGGCTGTTCCAGTAGGTATCAAAGCCTTCCGACAGGCCAGTCACAACATCACCGGAAAGAAGAAGATCCGTATCGATGAAGTTACGCTGCTGACTGGTGCCGAAGTAGTCGTCGCCAATATTTCGGCCGCCCAGGATTGCCAGCTGGTTATCTGCGATAAGTAGTTTGTTATGCATCCGATGATTGAGCCGGTTGCCGTCGATTGTAAACTCCGCGACACGAAACAGCTCCAGAATGAACGGAACCCGAACACTGAAGGGGTTGAATATGCGGATTTCGATGTTCGGGTGAGTATTCAGTACGTTCAGCTTACTGATCATGCCCTGCATCTGTACATCATCGATAAGAGCGCGTATACGCACACCTCGATCTGCTGCCTGAAGCAGCTTTTCGACAAGGAGAATGCCTGTGGAGTCATTTTGCCAAATGAAATACTGGACATCAATACTGTTATCGGCGGCATTGATCAGATCGATACGTGAGGTAAGTGCGAACGTCGGATCTTCAATCAGCAATGCCCGGGCCTTGTCGCCCTGTTCCGCACCCATAACCCTGGAAATCCGTGAATCCTGATCGGCAGGCAAGGCGTACAGGTCCACCACTTCTTCCTGTTTCGGCAAGTAGACACAACCAGTTAGGAACAGGACACTCACAATAACACAGAGCCCTAACCATATGCGCCTGCCTGTACGCATGCATGGATCGGGAAAGCTATTAAATTGTGTCGCTTGAATTTTCATTACTCTAGAACAAAGTGTATGCGGAAATGCGTAGCAATTCCCAGGTTTAACGCATCCCTGTAATTAATTTGCCAGAAAATTAGATCTTGGAACTTTAATCTTCCATCCGCTTTAACTCATTCATAAGTTCTCTTACTGCCTGTAACCGTTGTTCTTCGGACGGCATATCTGTCGTGATATGAAGAATTTGCGGCCCTTCCATCCGGTAGCGGCCTTTTCTGGATTGAAGCAGCTGGATCAGTGCCACCGGTTCGATGTTGGGTTTTTCTGAAAACTTTAGTTTCCCTCCCGATTCCCCAAAGCGTATCTCGGTGATACCCATTTCCATGGCTTCAATTCTCAGTTCTGTGAGCTTGATCAGGGTTTTGGCTTCATCGGGCAGCAGGCCGAAGCGGTCGATCATTTCAATCTGCAGTTCATAGAGTTCTTCGGTGCTTTTGGCATTGGCGATGCGTTTATACATGATTAAGCGAGTGTGCACATCCGGTAAATAATTTTCGGGCAGGCGGGCGGGGATCTGCAGGTTGATTTCAATGGCGGATGAGGAGTCGTATTCTATATCTTCTGCAGAAAGTTCCCTGCCTGCTTTTAGTGAACGTATGGCACGGTTCAACAGATCTGTGTACATACTGAAACCGACTTCATCTATCACTCCACTTTGCGATTCACCGAGTAACTCCCCGGTGCCGCGTATTTCCATGTCGTGAATGGCCAGTGCAAAGCCCGCGCCTAGATCATCCAGTTGCTCCAGTGCGTCCAACCGGCGTGCGGCATCGGCAGTGATCATTTTTTTTGAGTGTACCATGACATAACAGTAAGCCTGATGATGTGATCGCCCGACGCGGCCTCTTAGCTGATGTAGCTGTGACAGGCCGAAGTGATCGCCACGGTTGATGAAAATAGTGTTGGCTGAGGGGATATCGATACCGCTTTCAATAATTGTGCTGCAAAGCAGGACATTAAAACGCTGGTGATAGAAATCCTGCATGACGTGTTCCAGTTCGCGTTCGGCCATTTGGCCGTGAGCCATGTGGATGTGGGCTTCCGGGATGATTGCCTCCAGTTTTGCCTGCATGGCCGGCATGCTTTTAACCTCATTGTGGAGAAAATATATTTGCCCGCCACGACGGATTTCGCGCAGAAAACCTTCGCGGATTTGCCCTTCGCTCCATTCGGTAATAAAGGTGCGGATGGTCAGTCTATGTTGTGGTGCTGTGGCTATTATGGAGATTTCACGTAGTCCGGACAGTGACAGGTTTAGTGTGCGTGGTATGGGTGTTGCTGTCAGTGTCAGGATGTCGACCTGACTGCGTTTTTTCTTTAGTATTTCCTTGTGGCGGACACCGAAGCGTTGTTCTTCATCAAGAATCATCAGTCCCAGCCTTTTGAAAGAAATATCTTTTTGCAACAGGCGGTGGGTGCCAATGACAATGTCTACTGTGCCGTTTTTCATCCCCGCGATAACGGTATCTGATTCTTTTCTTGTTCTGAAACGGGACAGCAGTTCCACCCTGATCGGCAGGTCGGCAAAGCGGTCGCGAAAATTTTCATAATGCTGTTGTGCCAGCAAGGTGGTTGGTACCAGTAACGCGACCTGGTGCTCATCGTGGACGGCGAAAAAGGACGCACGCAGTGCGACTTCCGTTTTGCCGAAGCCGACATCGCCACAGACCAGCCTGTCCATGGGTTTGCTGGACGTCATATCCTGGATTACTTCATCAATGGCCCTGGCCTGATCGGGGGTTTCCTCAAACGGAAAAGCGGCGGCGAAATGATCATAGTGGAAATCCGCAGTCTGGAATGCATGGCCTTCACGTGCATCACGCAATGCCTGTGCCGCAAGCAGCTCAACCGCGGCATCATAGGCCTTTTTCTGTGCCTTGCGACGGGTTTTTTCCCATTCCTTGCCGCCGAGTTTGTGCAAGGGGGCTGAATCAGGGCTGGCGGAGGTAAACCGTGATACCAGGTGCAGTGACATCACCGGCACATAGAGCTTGTCACCGTCACGGTATTCCAGCGTCAGGAATTCATTTTTTGAATTATTGATGTCCAGCGTCTGCAGGCCGATATAGCGGCCCACACCCTGTGTTTCATGGATCACCGGGTCACCGATATTCAGGTCTGCCAGTGAGCGGATGACGGATTCCGGGTCACGCGCCGGCCTACTGCGGCGGCGACGCTGAAATACCTTGTCACCGTAGAGCTGAATTTCTGACAGAATGACTATTCCGGGTTGTTCCAGTGACAGTCCCCGATCCAGTCTGTCAGCACACAGAGCAAGTTTTTCATTCCCATTGAGAAAGCTGGTTGCATCCTCAACAGTAGAGGGAAAGACCCCCCGTTCATTCAGGATGTTCTTCAGGTTTTCACGGCGCCCGGTAGTCTCGCACGCCAGCATCACGCGCTTGTCAGTTGATGCGAGAAAATCTAACAGGCGCAGGTAGGGGTTTTCGGCATGAATATCAACGTTGAATGACTCCGGTCGATGTGTGGCAAAGTTCTGGCAGGCTTTCTCGCCATGTTCTGGTGCGGGTCCATATTCAATCAAGGGCCAGTGTATGATCTGTTTTTTAAGCCCATCAAATTGCTGATACAGGGTCTCCGGTGGCAAAGCAGGCCGTTCCGGATCCATGCCGACGGACTGGAAACGCTCAACGACCTCAATCTGGAAAGTATTTGCAGCCTGTTCACATTCTTTATCGAGAATGAGCAGGCTGTCTTCTGGCAGATAATCGAGAAAACTGCTGGTGTCATCAAAGAACAATGGCATGTAAAACTCAGTGCCAGGTGGGATATTACCCTTGCTGACTTCGTTATAGATCAGTGACTGCTGCGGGTCGCCGATAAATTTTTCCCTGTAGTGCTGGCGAAAGCGATTTATTCCTTCCTCAGTCATCGGAAATTCTCTTGCCGGAAGTAATTCAATCTGATTTACCGTTCCTGTTGAGCGCTGGGATTCAGTATCAAACTGGCGGATGCTATCGACTTCATCGCCGAACAGGTCTATGCGGTAGGGCTGTGAACTGCCCATGGGGAACAGGTCGATAATACCTCCGCGGACGGCATATTCGCCGTGTTCATATACCTGGCTGACATGACGGTAGGCGGCTGTTTCCAGTTGAAGCCTGAATTTGTCGGTATCAAGAGAGTCACCACAGCTCAGGGAAAAACTGTGAGCGGCAATATAGGCCTGTGGGGGTGTGCGCTGCATTAAGTTGGATATCGACAGTATGATGATGCCCTGTTTCAGTGCTGGCAGGCTGGCGAGCGTACGCAGGCGCTGCGAAATGATAGCCTGATGCGGAGAGAAACGATCATATGCCAGGCACTCCCAATCGGGGTAACTCAATAGCGGAATACTGCTGTGCCGCCCGATGTAGAAGCGAATTTCATCTTCCAGCGACTGCGTGTGGCGGTTGTCGGGCGTGACAACAATTATTGGGCCGCTATGCTGGTGCGCCGCAGATACGATTGCCAGCCCGAAACTGCTACCATAGAGCTCAGACCAGGCCAGTACCTGGCCGGGTCTGGCTGGCAGCTGGGGATTAAAAATATCTGCCGTGACTGGCTGATTACTCATAAGATGGTGTGTGCGAATGACGACAATATAGAAGCGGGATTCTACCGCTTACGATGATTTGATCAAAGATCAAAGGTCTTGATTTGAAGTCGTAAGTCGTAAAAAAGATGAAGGATGAAAGATGAAAGATGAAAGATGATAAGTGCTGGGCGGTTGTTCCTGCTGCGGGGGCGGGGCGGCGGATGGGAGGAGACATCCCTAAGCAGTATCTTGAGCTCTGTGGGCAGGCTATTTTACTGCAGACTATGGAGAGGCTGGCCAGTTGCCCCGGGGTGGAGGGTCTATTTCTTGGGATATCTGCTACTGATCCACACTGGCAGGAGATGTCTTTTTCTGCACCCTGGCTGAAATCAGTGTGTGATGGGGGTGATGAGCGTGCTGATACGGTTAGCCTGATACTTGACGACATGGCAGGGGTGGCCGAACAAAAAGACTGGGTTCTGGTGCATGATGCAGTAAGGCCCTGTATTTCACATGAAGATATACTGCAACTGATGAAACTGGCTTCTCAGCAGGATGGTGGAATATTGGGCCAGCCGATCTCCGATACGGTTAAACTTGCTGACGATGAGAACAAAGTTATAAAAACAGTCCCACGCCAGGGCCTGTGGCGGGCGCTGACACCGCAGATGTTTCGATATGGAGAACTGCGTCAGGCTTTGCTTAATGCAAATAATAATGGCCTGAAAGTGACTGATGAGGCATCCGCGATGGAGTATGCGGGTTTTCATCCGCTGATGGTACAGGGCAGTCCCGAGAATATAAAAATCACCGTACCGGGAGATTTACAGCTGGCTGAGGTGTTTTACAGGAACCAGGAGCAAACATGATAAGAACAGGGCAGGGTTACGATGTACATAAACTGGTTGAAGACCTGCCATTAGTGCTGGGTGGGGTCGCTATAGAGTATGAAAAAGGACTTGCAGGTCATTCTGATGCGGATGTGCTGATACATAGCCTTTGTGATGCACTAATTGGGGCCGCCGGGAAAGGAGATATAGGCCAGCATTTTCCTGATACTGACAGCAGCTATCACAATATTGATAGTCGGGTTTTGTTACGAAACGTGGTGTCCATGCTGGAGAAAGATGACTGGAAAATAGTCAATGCTGATTTGACTATTATCGCTCAGGCACCAAAAATGGCTCCACACATCCCGGAAATGCGCAGATTGTTAGCGACTGATATGAAAATCGATGAGAAACAGCTAAACATCAAGGCAACAACGACTGAAACTCTTGGTTTCTGTGGCAGGGGGGAGGGTATTGCTGCTCTGGCTGTTGTGCTGATTGACACTAAATTAGTAGAGAACATATAACACAAACGTAGCGAAGTGTTACAATCTTCCGGACTTTGATTTGACAATGTGCCGAATAGGTCATATCTTTCAAGGAAAAGTATAATAAAAACAAGCAGTACCACTACATTTGAACAAGTTACTTTAAAGGCTCTCACATGGCAAACAGGTTAACCCTGACAGACTGCGATTCGGTACCAGGTAAGGATAAGCTAAAGCCACGCATGGCGGCTAATCTGATAAAAGAAATGTCGGCTGCCGAGGTCGAGCTGCCCGGTATCATACCAAAGATTTCTTTGATGATTCGCGCAATTACCTGCAGCAACGCGAAAATAAAAAGCCGCCTGCTACTGTTACGGCAGTTACAGGCGCCAGTCACCAATATATTGCAGGCAGTGCATGCCAGAAGAATCGGAATAACACTTCCGATTGCCAATGAAAATGTTAAGTTGCTGGGTGCTGTTGACGGGCTGCTACGTGATCTTATTTGCGGCTATAACGCCATTATTGAAGAATCTAAGTGCTCAATAGGTTTTATGCGCGCTGCCAGTAAAGCCCAGTTTTCTGAGGCCTGTTATGGCTCGATTACATTTCAAACACGTCGCCTGATGTTGTCCTATGAGTCATACCGGCCAGTCAGAAAAGGCATCTGGTCGCAGATCCATCTGGTGTACAGCATTGCCCGCGAATGCGAAAGTGAAACCTTTCCTGTGCAAATTGAATCTACTGAAAATACTTACGAGTCGTCAATTGAGCACATTTACAAGCGTGCAATCCTGATAGGCCGCAGCGATCCCTATCATTTTTCTTTTCGCGGCGTCACAAAATTATTTGATTCCCTTGAAAAATGGCCGGAAATGGTCAGGTTGACTCATGAAGCAGTCGTTCCAAATAATAACAGCATGTTTATCATTGATCTGAACAGTGATTTTCCGGCTGCACCCTATTTCCAGAATTCAGATGAAGTTGCAGATGGCCGTTTTCTTATCCTTGACACCACAGAGTTAATGGAACGCCTGAATAAGGAATTAAAATCAGTTATGCACAGCATAACGGCAGGTTTGAAAGGGATTAATCAGGTGCAGGGCTTTGAGCGTATGGAAATCCTTCGTCACATCGTTGTCAGTTGGGGAATGCACCCTATTCGCAAGGCCGAGCGTGAAGACCTCAGTCTGGACTGTAAGATAGTCTTTGGTCTGACAAATATTTTCAGCATATTACACCCCGACCTTGAAGTTGATAGCGCGGGTGAAATTGATTTTGACTCCACTGCAGAAATACAGATGGTGTTAGGTGTCTTTCAGGAAAGATTTGGCAAGAGCCTGGATAGAAATTCGTTTGTTTCCAGCTGGAAGATAGGCAATGAAAGTAGTGGTGGTTATAGCCTTAACCATACCCGTTCCAGTACAAAAGAGCTGCGTGTTGGTGATATTCTTGCATTGAAAAAAGGTGGCGAACATGAATGGAATATCTGTATCATCCGTTGGGCAATGGAAGGCGATGACGGTAAGCTACAGGCCGGTGTTTTCAGAGTAGGCACCAATGCTGAGCCCATTTCAATGAAGCCACTGGAAACAGAAAAGGAATTTTTAAGGCTGGAGTATACGGCGGCCCTGCATATCCCTGAAGATACTTCATTTTCTAATACCGATATAATAGTTGCACAGAAGACCGTTTATTCGCCACACCGCACATTGTATATGAGAAGAAGCGACAGGGATCACCTTGTCATTGCGACCAATCTTGTTGTTTCCAGCCGCTCAGTCGATGTCTTTTCTTACCGCTATGATGTAAAAGATCATCAACGCCCTTTGTCACACACGGATTCTTTGCGTTTCAATAGCGATAATGAGGTTTCCATATAGCTTAAGTGCACCCTTAATCTGTTACCGCCCCCCTGGCTGGGTTTTTCTCAATAACACATAAACAGCCCCCTTGCCGCCATCACGTGGGAGCGCAGAGCAATGCGCCAGTACAGTATTGTGTTGCCGCAGCCAGTAGTCGATTTGCTGCTTTAATACCGGGATGCCCCCTGTCGAACGATAGCCCTGGCCGTGGATGACCAATACGCAATATAACCCGGCCTGCTGACAATGATGAATGAAATGCATGCAAGATTTATGTGCCTGCTCAACTGTTTGCCCATGCAGGTCTAGCCGGTTTTCAATGGGTATTTTCCCACGTTTCAGTTCCCTCATGATGCGGTTCTGGACACCATTGCCCTGATAACGCAGCTCATCACTGGCAGAAACGGTAGAATTGTCTGCAAGCCGCAGTGGAGGGGAATCAAAATCATCACTAGCCGGGTTAGCCTTCGGGCGAGACTTCCTTTTGTCTGCTGTGCTATTTTCCAGCTTATTCTGTTGAAGTGGTGTGATATCGGGAAAAATGCGGGACATGAATGAAGGGGTGTCGCGCTTGTCAGACATAACAGGACTCAGCCATTAGAGTGCGTCTATTATTCATGAATTAAATAGAGACGCCTTTTCCCAGGCTTGACAGATAGCGTTCAGCATCGAGTGCAGACATGCAGCCTGTGCCCGCAGAGGTAACCGCCTGTCGATAAACATGATCCATCACATCGCCCGCAGCGAAAACACCCGCTACGCTAGTCGAGGTCAGGTTACCGCTGTAGTCGCCCCTGGTCTTAATGTAGCCGCCTTCCATTTCCAGCTGGTCTTTAAATATACCTGTATTGGGTGCATGACCAATGGCAATGAAAACGCCATGTACATCAACCTCTTTAGTCGAATCATCCATTGTGCTTTTTAAGCGAACACCGGTAACACCGGCATCATCGCCAAGTACCTCATCAAGAACGTAACTCCACGCAATCTCAACATTGCTATTTCTTTCTTTTTCCGTGATCTTGTCGGCCAGAATAGCTTCTGCGCGGAGTTCATCACGGCGATGTACCAGGGTTACCTTGGATGCGATATTTGATAAATAAAGTGCTTCTTCGACAGCAGTGTTACCCCCACCAATGACGGCAATCGGTTTGTTCTTATAGAAAAAACCATCACAGGTAGCACAGGCAGAAACACCCCGGCCTTTAAAGGCTTCTTCCGATGGCAGGCCAAGGTACATGGCCGATGCACCCGTACAGATAATCAGTGCATCACAGCTGTACTGACTGCTGTCGCCGGTGAGCTGTAGTGGTCTGTTAGAGAAATCGACGCTGTTAATCTGGTCGAAAATAACCTCGGTACCGAAGCGTTCAGCATGAAGTTTCATGCGATCCATCAGCTCCGGTCCCTGTACACCCATATTATCGCCCGGCCAGTTATCAACATCAGTTGTGGTCGTTAACTGTCCGCCCTGTTCCAGCCCTGTGATTAAAACAGGTTTCAGATTGGCGCGAGCTGCATAGATTGCAGCCGTGTATCCCGCAGGCCCTGAACCAAGTATTAGAAGTCGGCTGTGTCGGGTTTCAGACATTCGAGTTCTCCAGTTTTTTTGCTATAGAACCCCTGTCCTGCAGGCGGTTCCTGTTGTTTGTATGGTATGTTACGTCATCGAAATTTGAAGGGCAAAACCTGTTCTAATGAATATTGGAGTTCCTGCTGAAATTAAGCCGTTTGAGAAGCGTGTTGCCTTGCTGCCAGCAGCAGTTGCTGTGCTGACAGCGCTCGATCACTATGTATTTCTACAGGCAGGCGCCGGTGTTGGGAGCGGTTATGACGATATGGCCTATACAGCTGCCGGTGCGAAGATTGTTAAAGACGCAGAGACTTTGTATGGCGAAACAGAACTGATCGTAAAAGTTAAAGAGCCGATTATTGAAGAGTGTGCTTTTTTACGGGAGGATCATTTACTGTTTTCATATCTCCATCTGGCAGCTAATCCAGAGCTGGCAAAAAATCTGCAAAATATTGGCCTGACAGCGCTGGCCTTCGAAACGCTCATGGTTGACAATACCTTACCCTTGCTGGCTCCTATGAGTGATGTGGCCGGCCGAGTTGCTGTACAGACAGGTGCCACTTTACTCTATGCAACACAGGGAGGAGAAGGCTTACTTTTGGGTGGATTACCTGCAGCCGAAAGAGGTAATGTTGTTATTATAGGAGCAGGCAATGCAGGGAGTAATGCTGCAATCGTAGCTAAAAATCTCGGTGCGACAGTGACAGTGTTTGATCGTCAAAGAAGAAAACAGGCTCGGATGCGCCAACTAGGTGATAATGTAAGCGGCCTTTATCCTTATCCAGATGCGATTGCAGCAGCGATTGAACATGCCGATCTGGTTATCGGTGCAGTTCTTGTTCCTGGGGCGCGTGCGCCTCATGTGATTAGCAGGGATATGGTTTCTAGCATGAAGTCAGGCAGCGTCATTGTCGATATTGCGGTAGATCAGGGTGGTTGTGTAGAGACTACAAAAGCTACCGATTATTCTGCGCCAACATACATAGAGGAAGACGTGGTTCATTTTGCTGTCACCAACATACCAGCCGCTGTACCTCGTTCTGCATCACAGGCCTTAAGTGCAGAACTGCTGCCGTACGTCAGACTATTACTTGAAGAGGGAGTAAGAGGAGAAGTCTTTGCCAGCGGGATAAATGTAGAAAAGGGCAGGATCGTCCATCCTGCTGTAGCACAATCATTGAGAAACTGATGCCACAGGCAAAGCGGAAAAAATCAAAAAATAAAGAGCCGGTAATTACGCCAAAGGTAAGAGCAGGCTTACGCGAGAGTATACTATTCCTGCTCACCGTTGTTGCTCTGTTTCTGCTGATTGCTCTTATCAGTTTCTCTCCGCAGGATCCAGGTTGGTCGCACAGCACTGATATCGGCATGGTATCAAATCTGGGTGGTCGCACAGGCGCCAGTTTTGCCAACCTGTTTCTTAACCTGTTTGGTCTGATGGCCTATCTATTTCCGATTATGCTGCTTTGGCTGGTAGTCCGGATTTACCGCCAGAAATCAGCCTCCCATGCCAAGGATATTCAGACCAGGATAGTTGTTTCCATTGGTTTTCTTTTTACCCTGATTGGTGGCAGCGGCCTGTCTCAGATGTATTTCAATTCACCACTTGATGCCAGCAACTACCTGGCAGGCGGATATCTTGGCGGCGCTATTGCCAATACATTGATCCCATCCTTAGGTGCTGTGGGGGGAACCTTGTTGTTACTCGCCCTGTTCTTTTCCGGTGTGACACTTTTGACCGGTTTATCCTGGTTCTGGTTGATGGACATTACTGGCAAATACACTTTACTTGCCTATGATCGTGTCAGAGGCTTTTTAATTTCCCTGCAGGAGAAGAAAATATCACACAGGATGTTGGAGCAGCGTCAGCTTAGTGTGAAGAAAGCAAGGCGTAGCCAGCAAATGAAAAAACCAGTCCGTATAGAACCTAAAATTGCTAAACCTGAGCAAAGTGAGCGAAAGGAACGTGAAAAGCAAACTGATTTGTTTTCACGCCCAACCAATGAATTGCTGCCAAGTTTGTCATTACTGGATCCTGCCCCGGTGCATGAAGGCAGTTATTCACGGGAAGCATTAGAGACCCTGTCGCGTATGCTGGAGCGGAAACTGCTGGACTTCAATATTGAAGTGCAGGTTGTTGAGGTTCAGCCCGGGCCCATCATTACACGTTTCGAAATTGATC
>FXBF010000631.1_pt1 | contig 12184 bp, 12 predicted proteins | sample 5335321 | NCBI WGS metagenome assembly FXBF01 (sample SAMEA103928391, study PRJEB20085) | sediment metagenome | isolation source: sediment | reverse complement strand
GACGCGTCCAGTATGCGACGAAGTCCTTCTCGGCTTCCTCGTAGAGGTCGGCTGTCCCGACTGCATGGGTGGCGAACTCGTCTGAAGGGGGGAACGTTCGGTCCTCCTGGAGTAGGTTCTCGATTCCGCTATCGGACATGGTTTTCCTCCCAGAGTCGGTGACCTCGATGGATTCTCGCGGATTGTGGTGAATCGTGTCGAACCGAGTTCCAGATCGTCCCGGCAGGCGGTGGTGGCGACCTGCAATAATCTTTCTGTGCTTGACGCCGACTTCATCGTCATTGGAGGAGGAATCGCCGGGGCCTCCGCTGCCTACGAACTGTCGGCAAGGGGACAGGTGATTCTTCTCGAGCGGGAGTCCGCCTTCGACTACCACACCACAGGTCGATCCGCCGCCGTCTTCACCGAAAGCTACCACAGGGGTGTCCATCGAGCCCTCATCCGATCGAGCCGTCCCTTCCTCGAGCATCCTCCGGAGGGATTCGTCGATTCCCCGGTGCTCAGCCCTCTCTCGCTGCTCTACGTCGGGCGACAGGAGCAGCGGGATGCTCTCGAGGAGATCATCTCGCATGCCGATGACGTTGAACTGGAACGAATCGAGGGTTCAGACCTGCAGGGGGTGTGCCCGGTTCTGGCGGAATCGATCGTGCTTGGGGCACTGGAGCCCGGTGCCCGTGAGTTCGACGTGCACGCCCTCCACATGGCGTTCCTCAGGGGCATGCGCCAACGCGGAGGAAGATCCATTCTTCAGACCGGTGTCGACTCGCTCACCTGGGATGACAAGGCGTGGCATGTGCAGGCAGGGGACACGACGATGAGCGCGCCCGTCGTGGTCAACGCCGCCGGAGCCTGGGGCGATGAGATTGCTGCCGCGGCGGGGCTTCCGCTCCTGGATCTCGTCGCTTATCGCCGCACGGCGTTCGTCTTCTCCGCGCCCGAGGGGTACAACGTCTCGGCCTGGCCGATGGTGCGTGACCTGGCGGACCAGTATTACTTCAGGCCCGAGGCGACCCAGCTTCTCGCTTCACCCTATGACCAGACACCCATGCTCCCGCACGACGTTCGACACGAGGAAATCGACGTAGCGTTGGGCATCGAGCGGATCGAGGCGGCGACGACTATGCAGATTCGCCACGTACGAAGAGCTTGGGCCGGATTGAGAACGTTCGCTCCCGACCACCTGCCGGTGGCGGGCTTTGACCCGGACCATCCGGGATTCTTCTGGCTCGTCGGTCAGGGTGGCAACGGTATCCAGACCGCGTCGACGCTTGCCCGGGTGACGGCCGGATTGATCACCGAAGGTGTGATCCCCGCCGAGCTGGTAGACGCTGGTGTCGACGAAGCGGCACTCGCGCCGGCCCGGTTCAGGGACTGAGAACCAGCCGTGGCCGCGGTCTAGGCACTTTCCTGATCGGGGTTCGGGTGGGAGGTGTCTCCGCCTAGGAACTCCGCCTGGGCATGGTGCATGTGAAGCCGCGCCAACTCTTCGGCTCGATCCTCGTCGCCGGAGACGATCGCATCGAGGATGGCAGCGTGCGCCTCCCATGACGGCGCGCTTTGCTTGACCACAGTTGCCAAGATGAGCTGGGTCTTGTCTCCCAGCGGCTCGATCGTTGCCAAGAGATGAGGATTTCCGCTGGCTTTTCCGACGAGCACATGGAAGCGGTTGACCTTCATCGCCTCGCTCTGGCCGGCTGGTTGGCTCAACTCAGCGTCGCGCTGGCGTCGGATCTCGGTATTCATCTCATCGATTGCGGCGGGATCCTGGAGCCTGGCTGCGAGTCGAGCCGCCAAACCGTCGAGGACGACGCGCACTTCGAAGAGCTGAGCCGCCTCGGCCGCTGACACTCTGGATACCGAGGCGCCACGTCGGGGGGTGACCGTCACCAAACCAGTGGCGGCGAGCGTGAGAATCGCTTCGCGTACCGGGTTTCGGGAGACACCGAGTTGCTGCGCGAGTCGGTCCTCGATGAGCCGCTCACCGGGAAGCAGTTGTCCAGAGAGGATGGCGTCGCGGATCTGGAGGGCGACCGCCTCCTGAAGGGAGGGGCGGTCCAAACCCACGGCGTCGAAGGTGTTCTCGACGTTGGAAGTGGTCATCGCGTCCTGATTTCGGTGTGTCGATTCGTATGGAAGGTGAGACGTGTGGATTCCTCGGCATCTCCGTCTACTGTATACTATACTATAGGTCAGCGTGATTCGTACCGCGCTGGAAACTTGTTTCGACGTTGGAGGAGTGAGATGAGGAAAACGAGCGTGAGGTTGTTGACATTGGTCGCTTCATTCGCCCTGGTGGTGGCCGCGTGCGGAGGCGGTGAAGCGGATTCCCCTACGACCACTGCGGAGGGGACTGGAGGCACGACGGCGACGACCTCCGGAACGCCGGATACGCAACCTCCCGCCCAGAGTGGAGGTGAGGTGGTCATTGCCATCGGCGCGGAGCCGTCGACCCTAGATCCCCAACTCCGTGACGAAGGGGCGATGTTGGCGGTAAACGGCAATATCTACGAGACCCTGGTCACCAGGACAGCGGAGGGCGATCTCACTCCGAGCCTTGCCACAGACCTGGGAAGGATCCTCGACGATACGACGTGGCAGTTCAAGCTGCGCGATGACGTGACCTTCCAAAACGGTGAGGCGTTCAACGCCGATGCGGTAGTGGCCAGCGTCGATCGGATCATCGATCCCGACTACGGGTCCGAGCAGATTTCCAACTTCGAGACGATTGTGGGCGCGGAGAAGATCGACGACCTGACCGTCAATATTCTCACCAACGGCCCGGATCCGATTCTGCCTGCCCGGATGACCCTCATGCACATGATTCCAGCGGTAGCGTCCACCGACGAGAACTTCGCCGACAACCCTGTGGGCTCAGGCCCCTACAAGTTCATGAAGTGGGATCGCGGCAGTGAGATCGTCCTGGAGGCCAACGAGGATTACTGGGGCGGTCGCCCCACCGTCGATGGGGTGACCTTCCGGTTCATCGAAGAAGCAGGAACCAGGTTGGCCGGGGTATTGGCGGGTGAGGTCGACCTCACCATCAGTCTCGCCCCAGAGGACTTCGAACGCGTTCCGCAATCGTTCGCGGTCAAGGGCGTACAGCACGTAGGTGTCATCCTCAACACGCGGCCTGGGAGCCCGATCGAAGACGTGAGGATCCGACAGGCGTTGAACTATGCGGTTGACAAGGAGGCTATCGTCTCCGCCCTGTTCTCCGGATTTGCTGGAGTAGATCCCGGTCAGTTCGTCAACGAGTCCTGGTTCGGCTTCAACCCGGACCTCGAGGCCTACCCCTACGACCCTGACAAAGCGCGTGCCCTACTCGAAGAGGCGGGTGCAATCGGGATGACGATACCGCTGGTCGGTGTGTCGGGCCGTCTACTCAAGGACCGGGAAACCGTCGAGGCGGTCGCCGGGTACTGGGAAGCGGTCGGTCTCAAGGTCGACCTGCAGATCTTGGAGTTCTCGGCATTCCTCGACCGGTTCTTCGACCGAGAAAACAGGCCGGTAACGAACTACATCATCCATGAGAACACGCTGTTCGACGCGGACCGGACTGTGACGCTTTACTACCACGAGGATGGAGCGGCCTCGTCCAACGCCGACGCCGAAATCTCAGCCTGGATCGACGATGCCCGTACCGAACTGGATCCGGTCCGCCGCCTCCAGCTGTACAACGACGTGTTGCAGAAGGGCTACGACGAGGCGATGTTCGTTTTCCTCGCCAACCAGCAGGACACGTACGGGGCGTCGGAACGACTGATCTGGGCCCCCAGAGTCGATGGGAAGATCCTGGCCAAGGACATGGCTCTCAAACCGTGATCGACCGGCCTGGTGGTGGGCGACATCGGCGCCCACCACCAGGCCTACCCACCGTCTAGAGCTGAAGCAGGACTATCAACAACGGAGCTTATGGGACGTTTCATCTTGAGGAGATTGGTCCAGGCGGTGATCGTCATCATCGGTGTGACGACGGTCGTGTTCGTCGTCACCCGGATGGTCGGCGACCCGGTGAAGGTGATGTTGCCGCTCGAGGCAACCGCCGAGAACCGGGCTGCCCTCGAGGCCCAGCTCGGACTCGACCAGCCGATTCTCACTCAGTTTGGCGACTATCTCAGCGGCGCTGTCCGGCTCGACTTCGGCGAGTCACTTTGGCAGCGACGCCCGGCGATGACGATTGTGTTCGAAAAGCTCCCTGCGACGTTCCTCCTCGTGTTCACCGCATTCGCGTTGGCGCTGATCTTTGGCATCGTGGGCGGCGTCATTGCCTCATTGCGTCCCGGCGGATGGGTGGATCGGATAACTGTATCTTTCAGCCTGCTGGGGCTCTCGGTGCCGCAGTTCTGGCTGGGTCTCATCCTCATCGTAGTTTTCGCTGTGATACTCCAGTGGTTGCCGACGTCAGGCATCGGCTCCGTGTCGAAGCTGATTCTCCCGGCAGTGACGATGGCCGCACCGATGGCCGGGCGGATCGTGATGATCACGCGCTCGTCGATGATCGACGAATTCAACAACCAGCATCTGCGGAACGCACGGGCGAAGGGACTCGGCTCTGTCCGCATTGTGGGGCTTCACGCCTTCAAGGGTGCTTCGGTGGCGGTCCTCACCCTGGCCGGGTGGGAACTCATCGGGGCCCTCGCCGGGTTCTCCGTCGTTGTTGAGACGGTTTTCGCCTGGCCCGGCCTCGGGCTCACCGCCATCCAGGCCATCCAGCGCCAGGATCTGATCTTGCTGCAGGCCATCGTGTTCATCGTGGCCCTGATGGTGGTCATCATCAATGCGGTCATTGACGTTATCCACAAGTTGATCGACCCGAGAGTGACGTTGGGCTGAGATGAGCGATACGCCACCGACCGGACTGACCGAACTTCCTGAAAAGGTGGATGAGCCAGAGCGGTTCGCTGCCGGACTAGGCCGTGAGTTGCTGAACGACAAGGCTGGTCTGTTCGGCTTCGTTGTCATCGTGACCTTGGTATTCGTCGCCGTCTTCGCCTCCGTGCTGGCGCCATACGACCCGGGTAGCCAGAACCTGATAGACCGGCTCCTTCCACCGTTCTGGAGCGACGGCGGCTCATGGGCACACGTTCTCGGGACCGACAACCTCGGCCGCGATGTCCTGTCGCGCCTCATCTTTGGGAGCCGAATCTCTCTGTTGGTACCGTTGCTCGTCGCCGTCTTCGCCGGCGGTTTCGGGGTCACTATGGGTCTCGTGTCAGCGTACAAAGGGGGTCGGACCGACTCGATCATCATGCGAATCGTCGACACGCAGGTCTCCTTCCCCGGCCTACTTCTGGCGTTGACGATCCTCGCGGTCATCTCCCCGAGCACCGGTGCCGTCATCTTGGTTCTCTCCATCAACGGATGGATGGTGTATGCCCGCTTCACGCGCGGCTTGGTGCTGTCGGTGCGCGAGACCCAATATGTGGAGGCGGCTGAGATCGTGGGGTGTCCACCCCGGCGGGTCATTGTTCGTCACATCCTCCCCAACCTCACCGCACCCCTGTTGACCCTGGTGGTCCTCGAGTTCGCCCACATCATGCTGGCCGAGGCAGCACTGTCGTTTCTTGGGATGGGCATCCAGCCACCGGCGATCTCCTGGGGCCTTGACGTGGCGATCGGGCGGGACTTCCTCTTCAGCGCTCCATGGTTGGTTGCCATTCCTGGCCTTGCCATCGCCGTGTCGGTGCTCGGCATGAACCTCTTCGCCAGTTGGCTGCGGGTCGCGGCCGATCCCCAGGAACGGGACAAGCGGTTTGCCGCTTCGGCTGAGGCAGTGGTTGGGACGCCGACATGATCGAAGGTACCGACCGCCTGCTCGAGCTGAAGGACCTCGAGGTGAAGTTCTTCACCCGACGGGGGGTCGTGTCGGCGGTCCGCGGTGTGTCGATGCAGATTTCTGAGGGAGAAACCCTTGGACTCGTGGGCGAATCGGGGTCCGGCAAGAGTGTCACTGCACGGTCGATTCTCGGACTCATCGACCTTCCCGGGCGGATCACCAACGGTGACATAACATGGCGGGGCGAGTCGCTCCTCGACGAAGCAGTGATCACTCGGGTCCGCGGAAACGAGATAGCGGTCGTCTTCCAGGATGCGATGACTTCGCTGCATCCCATTCTGACCATCGGAACCCAGATCACCGAGGTCTTGCGCCGCCATCTGGGAATGAGTAGAAGGGAAGCCACCGATCGCGCCGCTGAGCTGGTGGACCTTGTCGGCATCTCATCGCCTCGTCGGCGTCTTTCCCAGTATCCGTTCGAACTTTCTGGCGGAATGCGGCAACGGGTTCTCATCGCGATCGCGCTGGCTTGCGAGCCCAAGCTACTTATCGCCGACGAACCGACAACAGCGCTGGATGTCACCATTCAGGCCCAGATTCTCGAACTGATCGCATCCCTTCAGCAGGAGTTCGGGTTGGCGATGCTTCTGATCACTCACGACCTCGGCGTCGTGGCAGAGGTGTGCGACCGGGTGGCAGTCATGTACGCGGGCCGCATCGTAGAGCGAGCGAGCACCGAAGAGCTCTTCAATAGACCTGGACACCCGTATGCCGGCGGCCTCCTTGCGGCGACGCCCGGGCTGGAGAAAGTGACCGACCGATTGGTCACCATCGACGGGCACCCGCCCGACCCCCGAGACCAATTGTCGGGATGTAGCTTCGCTCCTCGATGCGTACTCGCATCAGAGCAGTGCGCCACGCATGTGCCCGAGCTGGAGCGTTTCGAAGGGGGAAGGGAAGTGGCTTGTTGGTGTGCCTTCGACATCCCAGAGTTCGCTGCCGGGACGGAGTCACATGGGCATTGATACCGATCCCCTCGTCAAGGTCGACGGCCTGAGCGTCCACTTCCCGGTCGGCCAGACCGGGTTCTTGCGACCCGTCAAACAGTTCGTACATGCCGTCGACGACGCCTCGTTCGAGATCCATCGTGGGGAGACCCTCGGACTGGTGGGCGAGTCGGGTTCCGGTAAGACCACCACAGGCCGCGCCATCCTCAGGCGGGTTCCCGTAGCGTCGGGCCGCATCTACTTCAGGAGCCAGGACATCACTGAGGTGAACGGCAAGGAGTTGCGCGCTCTGCGCCGTCACATGCAGCTCATCTTCCAAGATCCTTACTCCAGTCTCAACCCGCGCCGGACGGTGCTCGACATCGTCGCTGAACCGCTCATCGTCCACGGTATTGTCAAACGTCCGGACGATGCCGTCGATCGGGTCAGAGAGCTTCTCGACTTGACGGGGCTTCCAGCCGACGCGGCATCGAGGTACCCGCACGCATTCAGTGGCGGGCAACGGCAGCGGATCGGGATAGCTAGGTCGCTCGCGATCAGCCCCGAGCTCATAATTGCCGATGAGCCGGTCTCCGCTCTTGACGTGTCGGTGCAAGCCCAGGTCGTCAACCTCCTGCAGGACCTTCAGGAGCAGTTCCACCTCACCTACCTGTTCATATCACACGACCTGGCTGTGGTCCGTCACATCTCGAACCGCATCGCCATCATGTACGCCGGCAAGATCGTTGAGATCGCGAACAGCGAAGCGATCTACCAGACTCCCCGCCACCCGTACACCGAGGCGTTGCTGTCGTCCGTGCCCGTCCCCGACCCCAAGTCGAAGCGCGGACGCCGAATCGTGCTCGACGGCGAGATGCCCAACGCCATGAGTCCACCGCCGGGATGCAGGTTCCATACCCGATGCCCCATCGCTGAGAGTCGATGCGCTACCGAAGAACCTCCCCTTCGGGAGAAAGCCGCCGGACACCTCTCCGCGTGTTGGCTGCGATGAACGCTGTTGCTCCCAGCCAGCAATTTCGGTCACTGCGATTCGGTGAGGATGGCCTATGAAGATCACCCGCATGGAGATCTTTCACGTCGTCATCCCGTTCGCTGAGCCGTACCACCTCGCTCGGACCTACGGGATCCAGGACGAGGCCCACGCCGTCGTGCTGAAGGTCCACACGCGAAGTGGGATCATCGGCCTCGGCGAAGCCAACCCGCTATTGCCGTTCACGCAGACCACGCCGACCACGGTGATTTCGACGCTGCGCGAAGTCATTGCGCCTCGCTTCCTCGGCCGGCCTGTCACCGATGTGGCCGCCGTGGAGAACCTCCTCGACGACATCGGCGACGGCGATCTCACCGCGACGGGTGCAGTGAGCATGGCTGCGCACGACATAGTGGGCAAAGCGAGGGGCGTGCCGGTTCACACTCTTTTGGGCCGTGTTCGCCATCGCTCTCTCCCACTCTTGTTCGGCCTGGGAAGCGGCACGTCCGAGCAGAACATCGCCACGATCGACGAGCAGCGGGCCGTCGGATACCGGTGCTTCATGATCAAGATGGGAGCTCTGCCGGTTGCCGACGACGTGGCCCGGATGATCACCATCCGTAGCCACGTCGGCGATGAGGTGACCCTCATTGCCGATGCCAACCAGGCGTGGGACGTCTCGGAGGCGTCAGAATTCGTCGTTGGTGTCCGTGGCTTCGAGCCCGATCTCCTCGAGCAGCCTTTGCGGTGCCGCGAGTTCGATGCGATGAGGGTCCTCCGCAGCAAAGCCACGTTTCCGATCAGCCTCGATGAGGATCTCGCCACTGTGGACGATGCCAAGAACGTCATCGCGGAGCAGGTAGCGGATGTCTTCAGCATCAAAGTCTCCAAGAACGGTGGGATCGTCAAAGCCAGCCGCATCGCCGCTCTAGCTGAGGAAGCCGGCATCCGGGTCCTCATGAACAGCATGCTCGAGTTCGGAATAAGCCAGGCTGCCTCGTTGCAGTTGGGATGCACCCTGTCCAACCTCGTCAGCTTTGGCCACGCCTACGGCTCGGTCCTGAGGATGGCCGACGACATCACCGATTTCTCCAACAACATCGTCCGGGGGCAGGTGACAGTGCCTCGCGGCGTCGGCCTGGGCGTGAATCTGAATGAAGGGAAACTCGCAACGTATACCGAAGAGTACGCAGAGATCAGCTAGCGGATAGAGCCGGGTGGGATGTGTCCATCCCAGTGCCGCGATCACAAGACCAGGAGGTCGATGTCATGATGAAGAATTCACACAGTCCGACGTTCGCGGTGGTTGGAACCGGGAATTCGGGCCAGACCTTCGCCGCCGACATCGCCCTCAAGGGGTTCTCGGTGAACCTCGCCGAAGTCGACGCGTTCGCAGCCAACCTCCATGCCATCGAGAGTCGAGGAGGTATCGAGCTTGCAGGAGATGCCGGTGACGGGTTTGCCCGACTCAACATGATGACGACCGATTTGGCGGAGGCCATCCGAGGCGTAGACGTCGTCATAGTCGGTGGTTCCGCCCATGCCCACGAACCGATCAGCAAGGCCCTGGCCGAGAACTTCGAGGATGGACAATTCGTGTTGTTCACCGCGAACTTCGGTGCCCTGAGGTTCCGCAAGTGGATGGACGAGGCCGGAGTCTCCACCCAGGTCACCCCTGTGGAGACGATGTCACTGTTGTACGCAACCCGAGCTCTCGAACCCGGGAAAGTACAGTGCATCGGGCTGAAGACCGTGCTCCCCGCCGCCGCCTTCCCAGCCACACGAACGGCAGAGTTCCTCGAGCTTGTAGAAGGTGTGTTCCCTCAGTTCGTCTCCGCCCAGAACGTGCTTTCGACCAGCTTCAACAGCCTCAACCCGGTGCTCCACCCGCCGATGGTGCTCTTCAACGCAAGCCGAATCGAGCTGACGGGAGGCGAAGGTTGGAACCTTCAGGGAGAGGGTGCCACAGAGGCTGTTTGCAAGGTCATGCTCGAGGTCGATGCAGAGCGCCTCGCAGTGCTCCGCCGTGTCAGTGACGACGGGACGCCGTTCCAGGAGGCGTTTGAGAAACTCTACGCCGACTACGAGCTGGGAAGAGAGACGCTGTCTGAGACTCTACGCTTCAGCCCGATTCACTCGGGTCCCGAGCTACCCGCCCCGGCATCGCTCGGCAGCCGCTACCTCACCGAGGATGTTCCCTTCGGTCTCGTGCCCTGGTCGGAGTTGGGTCGGATGTGGGGCGTACCGACGCCTACCATGGATGCGATTGTCCGGATAGCCTCCGTGATGGTCGGCGTGGAGTTCGCGGATGTCGGCCTATGTCCCGACGATCTGGGGATAGATGGTATGACACCCGAGCAGGTGCGGGCTCTGGTGGAGTAGTTTCCCGCAGGCGGACAGTGAATCGGCATGTCGCCAGAGGCTGCTTCACGGTGAATTCTGGGAGATGCCTGCGTCTTGGTCAGTCGTTGATGAGGCCGAGGAGTCCGAGTGCGTTCACCATCTCTGTCTCACGCTCGATCGCTTGGTGAGGTATCGAAATGCCCGAACCTTCGGCTACGCGGTTCATCATCTCGAAGTTTCCGAATACTGCCGCCGCATCGACGAGAGACTCTGACCCCAGTTCGTCGATGATGGCTCGCTGCGTGTCATCGAGCCGATCATCGGATCGGTCAAGCACTACATCGACGAATCTCAACAATGCGCCGCCGCCGGGTATCCCGACGGGGATACCCGTGTGGGCAACGGCCGCCAGATCGAGGTCATACCCGTATGCAATGGCGCTCTCACGGAGCATCCGTGCGTGTGTCATCGTTCAATAGAAGCACTCGTTGATGAGTGATGTTCTCGAGGAAATGAGCTCCATCTGTGCCCGGTTGAGGCCGGGTGATCGTTCGAAGTCCGGGAAAGCCATTTCTGGTCCTGTCATGTACTGAGGCCCGAACGACGCGCGATATGCAGCGCCCACATCTGGTAGGAGGTCAAGGGCGAACGGGATCGCGCCTTGGGGCATCGGGATGTGTGTTCGGCGACGCTCGAGACCGTCAGCGACGCGGCCTGTCGGTTCTCCCGGTTGGGGCTCTGGTAGAGGCTCGAGTTCGATGCCGAGGGCGCGGTGCGTGCCGTCCACGGCAGAGAGCATCGCGACGAGACCGATCGTCTCGACGGCCGCGGGATCTCCTGCCGCGTTTGCAGCCGCACGAACGAGCGGACCGTCGACTGCCGCGGGATCGCTATACAGGGTCGATGCGAGGGTCTCGACGAACTCCGGCAGTAGCCCCGTTTCGATGGTGTTGCCCGAGCGAGCCGCACGGGCAACGGCGAGTACCGCGGATCGCTGCGGGGCATCGAACACGGGTCCCGGCTCAGCGAAGTGCGTCCAAATCGCCCGGTGCGCCTCCTTGATGTCCTCGCGAACGGGTACCGGTAAATCTGTGAAGTCGAACATCGCCGTCACCCTACCTCCCGGTTTCGAATCAGTGGACGGCCCGAACGGTCATGGCGCCTACCACCAGCACACTGAGTCCGATCACCAGCAGCCGGACATCTTTGTTCGTCCGCGTGAGAAAAACCGCAATGGCTGTGATCGTCGTCCATGCAACGAACTGGATGGCAACACCGCTGTCGGTCGATGGCATCAAGAAGTCGATCAAGGTCGCCTCAGGCCGGGTTCCGCTCTCCTGCCCGTATCGCTACCGACAACCAGTTCTCCTGAGGCGGTAATGCACAGGAGTAGAGATCGTTGTACGCACAGAAGGGCGCATAGGCGTAGTTGAAGTCGAGCAAGGCTGTGCCGTCCCCGTTCGGATGCACATCGATGTATCGACCCGCTCCATAGGACTCCTTGCCGGACGTTGCGTCTCGAAACGGAAGGAAGAGGCTCTCGTGACCGTTGGAGTAGAGAGTGACGGTTGCGTCTTCTCCGTCGACGGAGAAGGTCGCGGTTGCAACCCTCTGGTAGGTGCGCTCGTCGCCCGTCGTCGTGTTGATCGTGACTTCGGTCGGCTCTACCGGCTCGAGGTCTACCTCGTACACCAGGTCATCGTTCGGTGAGAAGTAGGAAAGACCTCCGAAGTCGTGCCGTGCTTCGTGGGGCACCGGCGACTGATCGGCGTGCTTGAAGTAGTGGTCTTTGTCGTGGCGAAACTCGAGAAGATCTGCGCTGTTCATACACACGCCAACAGCGACTGCGGGGTTGTATTCCACCGTGACGAGCGAGTGGCTGCACTGGTAGGGTGGCCTCGATCTTGAGGGGAGTGAGATCTGTGTGCTGTCTATTTGCAGCGTCGTCGCTGATCGGGCCGAGATTCGGGATCCTCGTGTGGTGGGTTTTCGACTCGGCGCGGTGGAACGCAGCTTTCTCGAACTTCTGGGTCGCTTTCATCGGGTTCCTGTTCCTGCCGTGGACGACGATCTTCTACGTACTCGTCG
>FXBF010000630.1_pt1 | contig 12189 bp, 9 predicted proteins | sample 5335321 | NCBI WGS metagenome assembly FXBF01 (sample SAMEA103928391, study PRJEB20085) | sediment metagenome | isolation source: sediment | reverse complement strand
TTAGAAGGGGGCGACCCGTACATTGCGATTGGCTCCGCAAAGGTGCGCAATGTAACCTTGCCTGCTGGATACAAACATATATGGTTGCCGTTGACGGAACATTTGGCCTTAAAGGAAGAAACCAAAACCTGGATCGCTAATTACTCTCCTACGACCAAGGATCCCCAAAGGGATAGTAGCTTTGAGGCCAATCACCGTAATATTCTCCTTGCAGCAGAACTCTGGTTTAACATAAAGAAGTATTGGTCTCTTCAGTTGCAGGAACTTATCAAAGCAAAAAGAATGCAAAAGCAAAAAAAGGCGTTATGAAGGGGCGACTGAATGTTTTTCAAAGGACCATGCTGCTATGGAATGATCTGAGTCCATACAACGCGGTTCATGTCGTGAAAATCACCCAGCCGCTTATGTTGGAAAAACTACAATTTATAGTTAATGAAACATTGGAGCGCTTAGGTCTTACGGGTTTTGTAATTTGTCGTCGAAAGAAACGTTTTTCATATGAGGGTGGGCCTGCTAACATTGAAATAAAAATCATACATGGCTCTGAAGAGCCATTTGCGCATCTTACCCAAGCCGTCGAAGAAGAACTCAATCAGTCTTTTCTCACGGAGCCAAAAATCAACCCCTTTCGTTTCTTTGTGGTGACAGCCGACCACTACTTCTACTTTGGTCTTACTTATTTTCACGTAATTGCCGGAGTCGATTCCATTATTGTCTTGCTTAGAAAAATCGTGAGCTCTTACCTGGGCCAGGAGGTATCGGAGACCTTGAAGCCTTTGAAACTTTACCCCAAAAGCTACCGGTATCATCTATTGCGGCATATCCCCTCCTTCCTGTGGTGGTTCTACTATTTTCCCGACCACATCGTAGATATTCGGGCTTCTTTCAGGCCGCGATTTTCGGATATGAAGGAGCACCATCTTGGCTTTATCGGTTTTTCAGTACCACCCGCACAATTTCATACCTTTAGCTCAAAAGCTAAATCCTGGGGCGTTACACTTAACGACATGTTTTTAGCGGTCCTTCTCAAATCTCTTGCGCCTTTGGCGCAAGATAGGATAAAACAAACCAGACGAAAGAAACTGTCCGTTGCCTCCATTGTCAATATCCGTAAGGATCTGTTTTTTGACCAACCTGAAGTTTTCGGTCTTTTTTTAAGTTCTTTCAGCGTGTCTCATTTAGTTCCTGACGGCATTCGATTGGAGGACTTGGCCAGAGACGTGCATCGGGAAACCCGAAAGATCAAAGCCCATAAACTTTATCTAGGATCATTGATCGAATTAGTCTTGGCCCTTAAACTGATACCCTCATTTGGAGATTCCAAACGGACAAAATTCTATCCCAAGAAATTCCCGCTATGGGGAGGCTTGACCAATATTGACCTAAAAACTCAATGGAAGGAATCTAAAGATCTACCTGTTGATTATTTTCGTGCGGTATCAGCTGGTCCCGCCCTGCCGCTGGTTTTTTCTGTAACGACTGTAAAAGACACTTTTAATATAGGTGTGAGTTTCAATAAGGATGTATTTGGTAGGAAGAGCACCGAGAAGATAATTTCCGATTTTTCCAACATGATAAGCTAAATAATTAACAAGAAGTACTTGGTTCGGGGTTTCAGAGATTCATCCTTGTCAAATCTAAACATTGAAGTATGACTACGTACTCACTTACATTAAGGTCGGCAATAGTTTTGCTCTTGGCCGTAGTATATTGGGGTGGCGTTGCAGTCAATGCTTTCCGCATACGCCGAAGGACGGGCCAGTCTCCGAATGTGAGCCCTAAGAACCTCAAGGAGAAACTCTTGTGGTTGGGGTGGTTTCTTGTCATTGCTGGTTGGATAGGTCAGCCCCTTGTACTGATGAACGGTAATGAATCAAATCTCTTTTCCATATCATACATTCTTTACAATCCTTTTGGCTTTACAGTGGGACTTTTGTTGATAGGATTTGGATACTCCGGCACGTTATGGTGTTACGCTATCCTTGGGATGTCCTGGCGAATGGGCGTGGATCAATCGGAAAGAACGCCTTTGATTGTCCACGGCCCTTACCGGTTGATGCGCCATCCTATTTATCTCTTTCAGGCTATGATCCTTGTTGGAACAGGGCTTCTTTTGCCGACTATTTTTTCACTGATTATTATTTTATTAAATATCCTTTGCATTTGGATAAAATCCGTGGATGAGGAGAATTATCTTCTGAAAACTCACGGAGCAGAATACCAAAACTACCTATCCCGGACAGGAAGATTTTTTATCCCGATATTTCGCCTCCGAAAGCGATTCTAATTTTATTGGGGGGAATCTTGGTGAAGAGGATCTCTTGGAAACCTAATCTTATTGTGCTGTTGGTTATTTCAGTAGTCGGATGTGCGCCATCCAATTATCAGTATCGTGAAACCACCTATGATGGGAGGATAGAAAGGGGGACCGTTTTACAATCCCTGGTGTATCCTGCCGAAATTGAGGAACAAATTCTCGCTCTGGACCCGGAACACATCGATGAGAAAGATGTTCGAGAAATACTGAGATATGGCCCCACCCCAAGGATCATTAACGTTCACGGTGGTATATATCCTGTGCACTTAGCCATGGAATCATTTTCCATGTTCCTCATTGGGATGGGTTATCCGGAAACCAAGATCCGCAATCCACGGGATGGAAGTTATTCTTACAGTACTTATACAAATTCCGCGAAACTCACTGGTTTAGTAGCGTGGTATTATGAAAAAGAAGGCATAAGAGTGAACCTCATCGGCCACAGCGGGGGTGGGATACGAGTGGTAAAGATTCTTCATGAGTTAGCAGGCAAATTCAGCGATAAAATAGCCGTATGGAATCCTATCACAGAAAAAGAAGAAGATAGATTTTCCATTATCGACCCCATCACAGGTGTTACACGTCCCGTCGTCGGGCTTAAGGTAGGATACGCAACAGCTGCGGTCGCTGGTGGTTTCACCATGATTCTTCCTAGTCACTGGAGCATGATAGGAAAACTTAGGAGCATCCCCGATACAGTTGAGCATTTTACGGGGTTCTATAAGCGTTTTGATTTAATCGGTGGAACTTACCTGGGTTTGGTCACGTCGGCAAATATATATCACCCCAATGGGGCCGCCAAAGTTCGTAATGTAAGACTCCCATTTGGCCATGGTCATGTCACAGTCCCTGTCACCGCACATCTTGCGGAAGACAAGGAAATCAGGGACTGGATAAATAAGTATGTCCCTACAGACGTACCCAAGTTTCCAGTTGAGTTAGAAGGGAACAGTACCAATATCATATGGGCGGCTGATGTCTGGTACAGCATTAAGAAACAGTGGAGTCTTGAAGCGCAGCGGCTCATCCGCGCTAAGCGGAATATGAACACCGGTCGGAAGACCTCTCAAGCACTATCCCGTGATCTTGGCCTATAAGTGTCAGAGGCAAGGGGCCGTACTATCCTCGTTGCGGTAATGAAATGCAGGTCATTGCGAAATAATAATGCCGCCGTAATTCCCAGATGGGTATATTGGCAGTAGTGGCCGAATTCATTCTTGGCCTACTGCTCGTTCTTAGCGCCATATGCAATCTATCGCATCAGGTGCACGCCGCTCCTTGCTTTGGCTACGGCCTCGGCCAAGGTAGGCTCGCCGGATACCTCCACCCGTTTGGCGAGTCCCTTAACGATGTTTTTCACAACCCCCGGACCTTTGTAGATAAACCCAGTGTAAATTTGAATCAGGTCGGCACCGGCGACGAGTTTTTCCCAGGCATCGTTGGCGTTTTCCACACCCCCGACGCCAATGATGGGAACGTTTCCTTGCAGGTGGTGATAAAGTTTGCGAATCACCGCAGTGGATAAATCCTTGAGTGGCCATCCGCTTAATCCTCCCGCTTCCTTGGCCAGCAGTACGTCATCCAGGCCGGGACGTGAGAGGGTGGTATTGGTGGCGATCACGGCATCAAATTTATGTTCCAATACTTTTTCGGCAACGGTTTTGATCTGTGCATCATCCAGGTCCGGGGCGACTTTAAGGGCAATGGGCACGTACACTCTGCGGGTTTTGGCCAGCGTCACCTGCTCGGTTTTCAGGGCGCGCAACAGGTCATCCAACTTGTTTTGTTCCTGCAGTGCGCGCAGGTCCGGCGTGTTGGGCGAAGAGATGTTAACCGCTACGTAATCGGCATGGGTATAGACCGCGCGCAACGCCTGAAGGTAATCATCAGTTGCCCGTTCAAGCAGCGTATCGCGGTTCTTGCCGATGTTGACGCCGATCAGACAGGGCTTGCCGCTGCGACGAAGGTTCTCCAGAAAAACATCGACGCCGGCATTATTGAAGCCCATGCGATTGATAAGCGCGCGTTGCGACGGAATCCGGAACAGGCGTTTCCTGGGATTGCCCGGTTGCGACTGCGGCGTGATGGTGCCGAGTTCCAGCCAGCCGAAACCGAAATCCGCGAGCATTTCCAGGTAGCGCGCGTTTTTATCGAAGCCGGCGGCAAGTCCGATCGGGTTGGGAAAATGTTTACCCATTACCTCCACCGACAGCGACGGAGCGCGTCGCGCATAGAGCATGCGGACGATCCATCCGAAGCCGGGGATGAAATAAAACAGGCGAAGTACGGCGAGCGTCAGGGTATGGCTGGTTTCGGCATCCAGTAGGAACAGCAGCGGGCGAAGCAGCAATTTATACAATGCAGGGATCCTTTTGCGGCATCTTATTTGTGCAATCCACAGATTACACAGATTTTCACAAATTGACTTTATATATCAATGATAACTTCTAGAGATTTATTTGGAATCTGCGTTAATCTGCGGATATTGTCACTTTTAAACATAACAATCGCCATGATAGCTGATCCGCTGCGGCTTAAAAACGCTCATCGCGTCGCAGGTAGCGCCATTGGCCCAGCGGCAGATTACCGAGCCTCACCCGGCCGATCCGGGTGCGCTTGAGCCCAGTAACTTTCAGTCCGGCCAGTTCACATATGCGCCGGATCTGACGCTTTTTGCCCTCTCTGAGGATGAAACGCAATTGATCCCGGTTCTGCCATGTCACCCGCGCCGGTTTCAGTGGGCTGCCGTCCAAGGAAAGCCCGTGATTGAGAAGCCGAAGGCCGTTGTCGTCCAGTTCGCCCTGCACCCGCACCAGGTATTCCTTTTCGATCTTTGACTGCTCGCCGATCAGCTGTTTCGCGATACGCCCATCCTGGGTCAGGACCAGGAGGCCTGAGGAGTCAATGTCGAGCCGCCCGGCCGGGGCTAGGCCACGCCGGTGGGCCGGGTTAAAGCGCGGGGCGTGATCCCGCTTGTACTGATTCTCGGGAATGGTCAAGGATACGGCGGCCTTATACCCTTTCTCCGGTTGCGCCGATACGTAGCCTACCGGTTTGTTGAGCAGAATCGTGACCCGTTGGGTTTGCCGCGCGCGGGCCTTTTCATCCAAGGTGATGGTCTGACCGGGGTGGATGCGGGTTCCCAGTTCCGTGATGCGCTCGCCGTCGACGTAGACCCATCCGTGTTCTATATAAGTGTCCGCCTCACGGCGCGAGCACAGGCCCTGTTCGGACATGAGTTTGGACAGCCTGATTTTTTCCATGAACTTTCCGTAAAGAGCGGGATGCAGAGACAATATAGCGGTATAGTAACGTGATACGTGGCACGGCATCGAGATTTTTCCACGGATGAAGCGTCTGGTGTGTTTAACCGGCAGGCAGTTTATTTCAACTGATTCACTAGGAGGGATCATGGCTGATACGGTTCGAAAGGTCGATTACTTCGCGATGAAGGTTCCCAACCGGCGGGGGGAAGCCGCGCGCATTTTGGAGTCGCTGCGCAAAGAGGGGGTGAATTTGCTGGCGTTTACCGGGTTTCCCGCGGGCGGCGGGCGTTCCCAGGTGGATTTCATTCCGGCGAGCACCGCCGCCTTCAGGGTGGCCGCGCGGCGTGCGGGACTTAAGCCGAGTAAGAAAAAAACCGGGTTTCTGGTACGGGGGAGCGACCGGTCGGGCGCCATCGCCCGGATATTGAAAAAGGTGGCCGATGCAAGAATCAACGTGACCGCCGTCGATGCCGTGTGCGCCGGCAAGGACCGTTACGGCGCGATTCTGTGGGTCAAGGAGAAAGACGTAAGGAAAGTCGCTAAGGCCTTGCGCGCAAAGTAAGTCTTATGCCCCGTCGTCCTTTGAAATGGCGCTGTGCCGCGCCATGCGTCCTTTTCTTGTTGTTTATTCAACCCGCGGTCGCCATCGTGAATGTCGAAGACCTGCGGATCAAAGCGCCCGAACCCGGATTCAGCGGGAGGGTCGCTTTCGCCGCGTCCGGACAGACCGGCAACACGGACAAGTCCGCCGTGAGTGTCGGCGCCCGGGTGCAATGGCACCGGGAATCCGCGACCGATTTCATTGTGTTTAATTACGATTCCAGCAAAACTGACGGCGTCCGAAATACCAAAAAAGGATTTCTTCATGCCCGTCATATCGGGTATCTCACCGACCGCCGCGCCTGGGAGGCATTCGGCCAGGTGGAGGAGAACGAATTCACCCGCCTTTCTTCCCGCAGTCTCATCGGCGGCGGTGCGCGCCTCATCCTGCTTAAAGACAAGGACGACAAGATGGCCATTATCACCGGTCTGGGCGCATTCTATTCACGAGAAAAGCTGGAACCGCGCGCCGGCACAACCGACACCGGCACCGAGACCCTATGGCGCGGAAATTTCTATCTGGTGGTGAAATACAAACTCAACGAAACTGTACGCGTGATCAGCACGACCTACTATCAACCCGCGACCAACGATTTTGATGACTACCGCGTGCAGGAGCGGGCGGCGCTGCAGGTCAAACTTAACAACCGCCTTGATCTCAAACTCACGCTGGATATCGCACGCGACAACCAACCGCCGCAGCTGATCAAGAAAACCGACACCACGTACCGTACCGGTATCGAATATCGGTTTTGATTGTATTTCCTTGAACCCTGTTTTTGCCGTTGCCTAGTGCATTCCGCCCATCGAAGCACTAAAATCGCTTTTTTATGGCGTTTGGAGAAGTTCATGCCGAAGAAGTTGAACCGTTACAGTTCCCGTGTGACCGAGCCCAAGTCCCAGGGCGCGTCGCAGGCCATGCTCTACGGCACCGGCCTCAGCGACAAGGACATGGCCAAGGCCGAGGTGGGCATCGCCACGGTCTGGTGGGAGGGCAACACCTGCAACATGCACTTAAACGACCTCGCCGCGAAAGTGAAGGAGGGGGTGGTGAACGCGGGGTTGGTGGGCATGCGCTTCAACACCATCGGCGTCTCCGACGGCATTTCCATGGGCACCGAGGGCATGAGCTATTCGCTGCAGTCGCGTGACCTGATCGCCGATTCCATCGAAACCGTGATGGCTGCCCAGTGGTACGACGCCTGCATCACCATCCCCGGCTGCGACAAGAACATGCCCGGGTGCCTGATGGCCATGGGCAGGCTCAATCGACCATCGCTCATGATCTACGGCGGCACTATCAAGCCGGGCCATGTAGATCATGACACGCTTGATATTATTTCGGCGTTTCAGAGTTACGGTGAATTTATCGCGGGCAAGATCGACGAAGAGACGCGCAAGGAGATTGTCAAGCATGCCTGCCCCGGCGCTGGCGCCTGCGGCGGCATGTACACCGCCAACACCATGGCCAGCGCCATCGAGGCGCTCGGCATGTCTTTGCCTTACAGTTCTTCCACGCCGGCAGTAGATGCCGGCAAGCTCGATGAATGCGCGCGCGCCGGCAGCGCTATCCAGAATCTTCTGGAGAAGGACATCAAGCCGCGCGATATCATGACGCGTGAGGCCTTTGAGAATGCGATAGTCGTGGTGATGGCCTTGGGCGGCTCCACCAACGCGGTGCTGCATTTGATCGCCATGGCGCGCGCGGTCGATGTCCCACTTGCGATTGATGATTTCCAGGCGGTCAGCAACCGCGTGCCGTTTCTTGCCGACTTAAAACCGAGCGGTAAGTATGTGATGGAGGACCTGCACAACGTCGGCGGCGTCCCGGCGGTGATGAAATACCTGCTCGAGGCAGACCTTATTAATGGAGATTGCCTGACGGTGACCGGCAAAACCCTCGCTGAGAATCTGAGAGACGTCCCGGGACTGAGTAAGGGTCAGGATGTGGTGCGCCCGCTCGACGAACCGATTAAGGCGACCGGCCATATCCAGATCCTCAAGGGCAACCTGGCCCCCGGCGGGGCGGTCGCCAAGATCACGGGCAAGGAGGGGGAGCAATTCTCCGGTCCCGCCAGGGTGTACGACTCGGAAGAGGCCATGCTAAAAGCGCTGGAAGAGCATAAGATAAAGAAGGGTGATGTGGTGGTGATCCGCTACGAGGGCCCCAAGGGCGGACCCGGCATGCCGGAGATGCTGACGCCCACCTCCGCCATGGTGGGTGCAGGCCTGGGCGGCGACATTGCGCTGATCACTGACGGCCGTTTTTCCGGCGGTTCGCACGGTTTCATCATCGGCCACGTCGTGCCCGAGGCCCAAGAGGGGGGTCCGATTGCGCTCCTCAGGGATGGCGATATCATTATCATTGACGCCAAGAGCCATACCTTGAACGTGGACCTCAGTGCCGATGAATTGGCCAAACGCAAATCGAGTTGGAAAATGCCGCCCTACAAAGCCGCGCGCGGCACGTTGTACAAGTACATAAAGAATGTCAAAAATGCGTCGGAGGGGTGCGTTACAGATGAGTAGGTAGTTTCCTTGCTTGCGGAGAATAATTATGTCCATGCCAGCCAGTGCACAACTAAAAAAATACGTCTACGCCTTCACCGAAGGCGACGGCAAGAACAAAAAGCTCCTGGGAGGGAAGGGGGCCAATCTCTGTGAGATGACCCAGATCGGTCTCAACGTCCCCCCCGGCTTTGTGATCAACACCGAGGCCTGTCTCGCCTACCAGGATTCGCCAAATAAAACCCTCCTGGAAGGGCTCATGGACGATGTCCGGGATCACATAGCAGCCCTGGAACAGGCGACGGGAAAGGGCTTCGGGGATCCCAGCAATCCTCTGCTGGTATCGGTGCGGTCCGGATCGGCCATCTCCATGCCCGGCATGATGGACACCATTCTTAATCTGGGCCTGAATGCGCAGACTCTGCCGGGACTTACCAAGCAGACGGGAAACGAACGCTTCAGCTACGATGCCTACCGCCGGTTTATTCAGTTGTTCGGCAAGGTGGCCCTGGGCATTCCGGACGAGAAATTCGATGAGCAATTTGAGGCGATCAAGGATCGTGTCGGCGCCAAGGCGGATATCGACCTAAGCGCCGCCGACCTGAAAGAGGTCAGCGAAATGTTCCTCGCGGTGGTCAAGGAATACACAGGAAAGCCTTTTCCTGAAGATGTCTACAAACAACTGACGATTGCGATCAAGGCGGTGTTCGGCTCCTGGATGGGCAAGCGCGCCGTCGACTACCGGCGGGAATTTCATATTACCCCGGACATTGCCAACGGCACCGCCGTCAACGTGGTGGCGATGGTGTTCGGCAACATGGGGGACGACAGCTCCACCGGCGTTGCGTTCACCCGCAATCCCGCCACGGGGGAAAACCAGCTTTACGGCGAATACCTGGTGAACGCCCAGGGGGAAGACGTCGTTGCCGGCATTCGTACGCCCAAACCCATCCAAGCCATGGCCAAAGAAGCGCCGAAGCTGTACCGCCAGTTGGAGGAACTGCGGAGCAAACTGGAGTCCCACTACCACGAGGTCCAGGATTTCGAGTTCACCATCGAGCGGGGCACGCTGTACTGCCTGCAGACCCGTAACGGCAAGATGAACGCCAGCGCCATGGTGCGCACCTCGGTGGAGATGCAACAGGAAGGGTTGATCAGCAAGGAACAGGCGTTGCTCCGGATCAACCCGACCGACCTGGAACAGCTCCTCTACCCCCGTCTGGATCCCGATTCCCCGGCGAAGTTTTTGGCCCAGGGGCTGGCGGCGTCTCCCGGCGCCGCCTTCGGGCGCATCGTGTTCGATGCCGACCGCGCGGAAATTCAGGGCAAGGCCGGTGAAAAAGTGATCCTGGTGCGGGAAGAGACCAAACCGGAAGATATCCACGGCTTCTTCGCCGCCCAAGGTATCCTGACCAGCCGTGGCGGTAAGACCTCGCACGCGGCGGTGGTGGCACGCGGAATGGGAAAACCCTGTGTCGCAGGCGCCGAGGGCATTCACGTGGATACCCGCCGCAAGCGCGCCGTGGTGGCCGGCACGATACTCCACGAGGGGGATATCATTACTCTCGACGGCACGACCGGCAAGGTTTACCAGGGCGAGGTGGCGACCATCGAGTCGGAGTTCTCTTCGGAGTTGGTGACCCTCCTGAGTTGGGCCGATGACATCGCCCGGTTGAGGGTCATGGCCAACGCGGACACGCCGGAAGACGCCGAGCGCGCACGCAATTACGGCGCCATGGGCATCGGTCTGTGCCGGACCGAACGCATGTTCAATGCCGCCGACCGGTTGCCCATCGTGCTGGAATTGATCCTTGCTGACACCGTGGAACAACGCCAGGTGGCGCTCGAGCGTTTGTTACCCATTCAGCGCGAGGACTTCAAGGCGTTGTTCAAGGCGATGAGTCCCTGTCCGGTGACCATCCGCCTGCTGGATCCACCGATCCATGAGTTCCTGCCTTCAGAACAGCGCCTTATGGAAGAGCTCGACCACCTGCGTCACTTGCGTGCCAGCGTCCAGGGCGCAGAGGAGTTGGTCAAGACAGTGAAACTGCTGCGCTCCGGGGCGCCCATGTCGCTGGATGCGGACGCGGCGAAACGTACCGCGGGGCTTGCCGGACTCAGCGCCGATCTGGTGGACGAGGTTATCGATAAGAAAGAGGCGGTCCTCAAGAAGGTGCGTATCCTCCACGAGATCAACCCGATGCTGGGACATCGCGGGGTACGGTTGGGGATCACCTATCCGGAGATCTACACCATGCAGATCCAGGCAGTTCTGGAGGCGACGGCCGAGTGCACGGCGGAAGGGATTGAAGTCCACCCCGAGATCATGGTGCCCCAGGTTTGTACCTCCCAGGAACTCAAGTGGGTGGAGCGCCTCGTGAAGGAAGTGGAACACAAGGTCACCGCCGCCCACAAACGCAAGGTAAACTACAAATTCGGTACCATGATCGAAGTGGTGCGCGCCTGCATGCGTGCGGGACATCTGGCCGATGTGGCGGAGTTCTTTTCTTTCGGCACCAACGACCTGAGCCAGGCCACGTTTTCTTTCTCACGTGAAGACGCGGAAAACAAGTTTCTTCCCCTGTATAACGAAAGGGGGATTCTCCAGGACAATCCGTTTGAAGTCCTGGATGTGAAGGGCGTTGGGCGGTTGATGGCCTTCACCGTGGAATGGGGACGGAAATCACGACCCGATCTGAAGGTGGGCATCTGCGGTGAGCACGGCGGTCATCCCGCCTCGATTCGCTTCTGTCACCACATCGGTCTGGATTACGTCTCCTGCTCCGCGCCGCGGGTGCCTGTCGCCAGGCTGGCGGCGGCCCACGCTAAACTCCTGGAGAAGGAATATCGTACCTAAGCCCCGCACTTAACGCCGACGAAATGGGCAATCGGCGCGCTGAATGGTAAATGTCTGTTTACTCAGTCACCCATGAGGGGTGTATAGAGACAGATAGGGTATGGGGAACGCATCCGAGAGCTGCCTGTCGGATGAATAAGAGTCAACGCCATACTATACTCAGTACAGTACCGTAGCGGTTATTCATAATCGTCACCTGGAGCAGCTATGAAAAGGAAGCCAGCGGTCCACAAAGTTTCTCACACAAGCGCAAGCGCCTCCGATAATTTCTGGCTGGGACGCGCTGTTAAGGAAAGATTGCGCCGTGGGGATCAGACGCACGGCTCAGCTTTCGCATTTCGTAGTGATGCGCGCAAGCAAATCCCGCTTGAGGCCCTGGTCAATTATGGACTGACCTATTCCGTTCCCTGGCACATTCGCGACCTCAGTCCCACCGGGGCCTTCGTGGAAATGGACCCCATGGATTTATCCGAAGGTGCGTACGTTGAATTCGTGTTGCGGTTTCAGTACAAAGGCAGATCCATCGAACACCGCTTTCCCGCCAAGGTGACGCGTATCGAGCCGAACGGCATCGCCTTGCGGTTCGGCAATTACGACGATGAGACGTATACGGATTTGGTAAATCTTCTGTACGCGATGTA
>FXBF010000629.1_pt1 | contig 12191 bp, 6 predicted proteins | sample 5335321 | NCBI WGS metagenome assembly FXBF01 (sample SAMEA103928391, study PRJEB20085) | sediment metagenome | isolation source: sediment | reverse complement strand
GCTCCACCTCAGGCCATTCCTCCACAATCTCCAGCCCCACCGTCCCCTGACCCGCGATGATGTGAGGGTGATCGAAGGGAGGGACGATCGCCAGCCCCCGCTCTTCAGCAATCTCCTCGGCACGACGCTTTCGCTCGATGGAAGTCGCGCCCTCGAAGAAGACCTCCGCGCCAAGGCGGCGAATACCCTGCACCTTCACCTGCGGCGCATCCACCGGCAACACCACTACCGCCCGCACGCCCAGCTCACGGGCCGCCAGCGCCACAGCCCTGCCGTGATTTCCAGACGAGTAGGTCGCTACCCCACGCGACCGTTCCTCCTCTGCCAGCAGCGCGACGAAGTTGTAGGCGCCTCGAAGCTTGAAGGCACCCCCGCGCTGCAGGTTCTCACATTTCAGCCTGGGCCGTTCCGCTCCGGCCCACGACGTCGGACGCTGGGCCAATAGCGGAGTTCGCCGTGCCACAGCACCGATACGCCCGGCGGCGGCACGGATTTCATCTAGAGTAACGAGCTGGTCGCTCTGTCCTCGCGTAGAAACACCCATTCACTGGGCAGGGTTACTGCCGGCGGGGGGAGGCAAGATTTGCAAATGTCGGCACAAAAGGCCGCTAAGTCAACTAGTAGACACTACTTCCCAGCAGGGCCGCTCGGGCAGTCTGAGCCCTATTCTGCCTCTGCTTTCGCCTCTGCCAACTCACGCTCCTGCTTCTCCGAGATCACTCGCGTCACATCCACAACCTGGTCGCCCCGATCCAAGTTGATCAGCCTGACGCCCTGGGCGTTCCGACCCGTCTCACGGATCTCAGCCACACGCTGGCGGTTGACGATCCCGTTACGCGTGATCAGGACCAACTCGTCGTCGTCCTCGACCTCCTTGATCGAGACGACCTTGCCCGTCTTCGCAGACAGCCGGACATTGATCACGCCCTTCCCGCCGCGCCGCTGCATCCGGTACTGGGAGATCTTGGTCCGCTTGCCCATCCCCTTCTCAGTGACAACCAGCAGCGCCGCTTCGTCTTCCACGGTCACCAGGCCGATCAGCTTGTCGCCGCGACCCAGCACGATGCCCTTCACGCCGCGCGCCACCCGGCCCATTTTTCGAACTTCCCTCTCGTGGAAGCGGATCGCCTTGCCGCGGCGCGTGGCCAGCACCACTTCGTCGTCCCCACTGGTAAGTCGCACGTCCATCAGCCCGTCGCCCGCGGCGATACCGATCGCGTTGATGCCACTCGAGCGTATGTTGCCATAAGCCGCAAGCGACGTCTTCTTGACTATCCCCTTGAGCGTAGCGAAGAGCAGGTATCTGTCCTCGCTGAATTCTCTCACGGGCACCATAGCAGTGACCCGATCATCCGTGTTGATGCGGATCAGATTGACGATCGGCCGCCCGCGCGCCGTGCGGCTGGTCTGAGGGATCTGGTGGACCTTCAACCAGTGGACGCGTCCCCGGGCGGTGAAGAAGAGGATGTAGTCGTGCGTAGATGCGGTGAACAGGTGCTCCACCCAGTCCTCTTCCTTGGTGGCCATACCGGCGATACCGCGACCGCCACGCCGCTGTCTCCTGTAGGTGTCCACCGGCATGCGCTTGATGTAGCCCTCGTGGGAGACGGTGACCACCATCTCCTCTTCCGGAATCAGATCCTCCAGTGAGAAGTCCCCGATCTCGCCCGCGATCTCCGTTCGGCGCTCGTCGCCGTACTTCTTGACGAGCTCGTCCAGCTCCCGCTTCACGATCGTCATCCGCCGCTTCTTCGAAGCGAGGATCGCCTTGAGCTCCTTGATCAGCGCGCGGACCTCCCTGATCTCCGCCTTCAGCTTCTCCACCTCGAGGCCGGTGAGGCGCGCCAGTCGCATGTTGAGGATCGCCTCCGCCTGCCGCTCGCTCAGCTTGAAGCGCTTGCGCAAGCGCTGGCTCGCCTGCTCCGGATCCTTCGCCTTCTTGATGATCTCGACAACCGCGTCGATGTTGTCGACTGCTTTCCTGAGGCCAACCAGGATGTGCTCCCGATCCTCCGCGTTCTTGAGATCGTACTCGCTGCGCCGGACCACGACCTCGTGGCGATGATCCACGAAATGCTGGACCATCTCCTTCAGGTTCATGATCTTCGGTACGCCGCCGACCAGCGCCAGCATGATGGCACCGAATGTCGACTGCATCTGCGTGTGCTTGTGAAGACGGTTCAGGACGATCTGGGCGTTCGCATCGCGTTTCAGCTCCACCACAATGCGCATGCCCTCCCGGTCACTCTCGTCCCGCAGGTCGCTGATCCCCTCCACCCTTCGCTCGCGCGCCAGCATGACGATCTGCTCGATCAGCCGCGTCTTGTTGACCATGAAGGGAATTTCCGTGATCACTATCCGCTCCGCACCGCCCTTGCTTTCCTCGATCTCCGCACGCGCCCGCACAACGATGCGCCCGCGACCCGTCTTGTACGCATCCTCGATGCCCTGCCGACCACGCACCACTGCGCCCGTCGGGAAATCCGGCCCCTTCACGAACTTCATCAGGTCTCGCGGTGTGGCCTCCGGATGGTCGATCAGATACTTGGTGGCCTCCACAACCTCCCGCAGGTTGTGCGGCGGGATGTTCGTTGCCATCCCCACCGCGATACCGGAGGAGCCGTTGACCAGAAGGTTCGGAAGCCTGGCCGGAAGCACGGTCGGTTCCTGCAAGCGACCATCGAAGTTGTTGACGAGATCAACCGTATCCTTCTCGATATCCGCCAGTAGCTCTACGGCTATCGCACCAAGACGGACCTCCGTGTACCGGTACGCCGCCGCGCTATCACCATCGATCGAGCCAAAATTCCCCTGCCCCTTCACCACCGGATAACGCAGCGAGAAATCCTGGACCATCCGCACCAACGCATCGTACACCGCCATGTCACCATGCGGGTGGTACTTACCCAGAACCTCACCCACAACCGTCGCACTCTTCTTGAACGGCCGGTTCGGCGCCAGCCCCAGCTCGTGCATCGCGAACATGATGCGGCGATGCACCGGCTTCAGCCCGTCGCGGACATCCGGCAGGGCACGCTGCACGATCACGCTCATCGAATAGTCGATGAACGACTCACGCATCTCGTCCTCGAGATACCGCGCTACAACCTTCTCTTCAGACTCGTTTCCCGCCATTTACTCCCTCGTATTCTACTTCTTGTGCCGGTCTGGATAGTAGATCGCCGACCCCAGAAGCCGCTTCTGGTCCACCGGCTTCTTCTTGTCCGGGTACCCTTGCTGGAAGATGCTGATCTCCTTCACGGAACAACGCACCAAGACAGATACCTCCACCCGCCGGCAGGACCGGATCCCCGCCGACACCGCGCGCCGGACTTTTCGAAGCGGTGGCTACTTGTTGCTTTCGCCGCTGCTGAGCTCTGGGTGCTTGCTCGGGTAGTAGATCGCCCGCGCCTCGAGGATCTTCTGCTGCTGCTGGTTCAGATTCGTCTCGATCCCACCTTCGCTCGTCAGGCGAATCGAGTCGATCAGAATAGCATCGGCGCCCAGCTCGGCCGCCCTCGCTTTCGCACGGTCGATCAGCTCGCTGTCGGACGTGTCCAGGGAATACGCCTCCTGAACGATCGACAGCACCTTGTACTCCTCGGTCGGGAGCGAGCCCGGCATGAAGACCTGAACGTCATCCGGGGACACCGGGGGCAACTTCACCCCGGAACCGCATCCCGCCAGGCCTACGACCACCGCCATCGCCACTAAGGCCGTGAAGTATCTCATCTTACAGTACCCTCTGTTGATTTGGGCCGTTTCTCCCTCGATAATCTAAGCTTTTGCACGGGCAGGTTCCAGACCACCGGCCCGCATGGAACGCCACCGCTAGGCCACACAGCAGTAGTCCCGCCGCTCCAGAAACCCGGCTTCCGCCAGCTGCTCGCGAATCAGCTCCCGGGCTCCCGGGGCACCCACAACGACCAGCAGGTACGCATCGCGATGCCGGCCGACATGCCGGGCATCGTGGACGGGCGCGCCGTAGATCTGCTGGCTGATCTTTCTGGGGTCGATATCGAAGAATCCGCGAACGCGGATGCCTTCATCCGCCAGAGCCCGCGCGAAGTCCTTCCCCACCCTGCCAGCGCCCCAGAGGTTCACCGACTCGTGTCCCTTCAAGAGACTCTCCCGCAGATAGCGGATCTTGCAGCGGCGGAACGACTCAGCGGAGTACCGCGGATCGGTGCGCGATACGCGGTTGTTGCCTTCACGCCAGAAATGGAGGACCCGGGGGACGTTGGCGAGCTGCGCGCCGGAGATGTGGAGCCGCAAGATCAGATCGTAATCCTCCGGCCAGCCGTTCGCGTGGTAGCCGCCCACCTCTTCGAATGCCGCGCGCCGGACCATCAGGGTCGGGTGCGCGATGGGACACTCAACGAAGACATCTCGGGCCAGGCATTCCGGCTCGGACAATCCATTCAACCAGCGCTGGTAGCGCCGCGCGCCCCAACCAATCTGCTCGCTCGGAAAGTACCTCACGCGCGTGCCCACCGCTGCGAGGAAGAGGCGCCTGCTCAGTAGACCGATCTGCTCCTCGAACCTCCGGGGGTGTGCGACGTCGTCGGCATCCGCCCGGGCCAGCAACTCGCCTCGACAGTGCTCGCTTCCGACCCGGAGCGCCTCCGCCAACCCCACTCGATCCAGATGCGTGACACGAACCCGCCGATCCCGGGCAGCCCAACGCTCCAACGCATCGCCGGTCTCGTCCTCGGAGCCGTCGTCGACCGCGATGACCTCGAAGTCGCGGTAAGTCTGCAGCTGGAGGCTGCGAATCGCCAGTGGAAGATGTTCTGCCGCATTCCGGCAGGGCAGAAGCACCGAGATCCGCGGAGTCCTCACGCGGCCAACTCGGGCCATCGACATCGCTCCCGTTTCCCAATTCCGATTGTCATAAGAACGGTTCAAGATGCCCCCCGGCGTGGCCGAGGTCAACGCCACGATGGGGATTTCTCGAATTCGCGCGTACCTTCGCTCAGTTCCAGTACGTCGCGCAGGAATCGTCCCGTATGGGAGGTGGAGGTGCCGGTGATAGCCTCCGGCCGGCCCATCGCCACGACCCGTCCCCCGTGCACGCCCGCGCCCGGTCCCAGATCGATGATCCAATCGGCCTGCTTGATCACCTCAAGGTTGTGCTCGATGACTACAACAGTGTTCCCCGCTTCGATGAGCTGATCCAGGACCTGGAGGAGCTTACGCACGTCATGCAGATGAAGCCCCGTAGTCGGCTCATCCAGCAGGTAGAGCTTGTGCCCCGCCCTCCGGCTCGCCGTGGCGAGCTCACGGGCCAGCTTCAGGCGCTGGGCCTCACCGCCGGACAGCGTCGTCGCCGGCTGGCCCAGCTTGAGATATCCCAGCCCCACCCGTTGCAGCTGCCAGAGCATCTCGCCGAGCTTGTCCGCTTTGATGAAGAACTGGATCGCCTCGTCCACCGATAGGTTGAGCACGTCGTGGATGCTTATCCCCCGGTAGCGCACCTCCAGGACCTCCGGCTTGAAGCGCCGGCCGCCGCACATCTCGCAGGGCACATAGACGTCGGCCAGAAACAGCATCTCCACCTCGATCTGTCCCGCGCCCTCGCATTCCTCGCAGCGGCCCCCCGCAACGTTGAAGGAGAAATGCCCCGGCCCGAGCTTACGGCGCCGGGCCTCGGGTTGCTCGGCGAATATCCGGCGAATCTCCGAGTAGGCTTTCAGATAGGTCACCGCGTTCGAGCGCGGCGTGCGGCCGATGGGGCTCTGGTCGATCAGCACGGCAGCGGAAAGCGCGCCGCTACCCCGCAATGCTCGATACGTGCCGACCGGCTCGCCCAGATGCTGCTTCGCGCTCGTCTGCCCTGCGATCTTTCGCTCCAGCGCACGGAAGAGAATGTCGTGAACCAGGGTCGACTTGCCGCTGCCCGACACGCCCGTCACCACGGTCAGCGTTCCCAGCGGTATGCTCACGTCCACGCTGTCCAGGTTGTGCAGGCGCGCGCCCTCCAGGACCAGGCGCGCCCCGTCCACCGCGCGACGTCGCCTGGGCGTCGGGATCCGCTCGCGGCCCGACAGATAGGCGCCGGTGAGCGTGTCGGAAGCCAGAAGCCCCTCGTAGCTCCCTTCGTACACCATCTCCCCGCCCTGCTCGCCGGATGCGGGTCCCAGCTCGATCACGTGATCGGCTCGCTCGATAGCCGCCGGGTCGTGCTCCACCACCAGCACCGCGTTGCCCAGATCGCGCAGCTCCTCCAGCAGGCGGTAGAGACGCTCGGTGTCCCGCGGGTGGAGGCCGATGGATGGCTCGTCCAGGACGTACGTCACGTCGACCAGCGCGCTGCCCAGCGAGTTGGCCAGGTTGATTCGCTGCGCCTCACCGCCCGACAGCGTTCGCGCCTGCCGGTCGAGCGTGAGGTAGCCGAGCCCGACCTCGTCGAGGAACGCCACCCGCGCTCGCAGCTCGCGCAGGACCGTTTCGGCGACCGCGGTCTCGTGCTTCGTCAGCTTCACATCCTCCACCCAACTCCGCAGCTCTTCCACCGGGAGAGCGCTCACTTCGGCGATGGTCCGCCCCGCGACTCTCACGTTCAGCGCCTCGGGACGCAGTCGCGTACCGCGGCACGACGGGCAGGTCTGCGCGGTCTGGTATTGCCGGACGAATATACGGATGTATTGCTTGTACTTCTTCGTCCGCTTGAGCCGGCCGAGTTGGCTCAGCACGCCCTCGAAACCACGCTCACCATTCAGCACGATGGTGCGGAAGCGCTCCGGTAGTTCCCGCCACGGAACACGCATCGAGACTTTGTGCTTCCGGGCCAGCTCGCGCAGCTTGTATCGCCGGTCCTCGTAGCGCGGCTTGGTCCACGGGTCCACAGCCCCGTCCGCCAGCGAGCGGTCGGAGTCGGGGACGATGAGGTCGAGATCGAACTCCAACGTGGCGCCGAACCCGTTGCAAGTGGGGCAGGCGCCCAGCGGGCTATTGAAGGAGAAGAGCGTCGGCACCGGCTCGGGGAACGCGCACGAACAGCGCGGGCAACGGAACCGCTCCGTGAAGTCGAGGCGCTCTTCTTCGCCCTTCACATTCACCGCCAGCACCACCGCCTCGCCTTCACCTTCAGCGAACGCGGTGCCCAACGAGTCGGCCAGCCGGGACCGGGATGCTTCACCCACCTCGAGACGGTCCACCACTACCAGCAGCTCATCGGCCGATGCCAACCCCGGCGCCGTGCCATCCGCCCCATCATCGGCCCCGCCGAGATAGACCTCACGGCCGTCCGCCAGCACCCGGATGAAGCCTAGCGTTCGCAAGTTCTCGACGATCAGCTCATCGGTCACCTCCGACGAGAGCGGTAACGGAAACGTGATCTGGATCCGCGTGCCCCGCGGCAGTTTCCCAACGCGATCAACGGCGGACTGAACCGTGTCCGGCCTGATCTCGCGGCCGCACTGGGGGCAGTACGTCCGGCCGATACGTGCCCACAGCAGACGCAGATAGTCGTGAATCTCCGTAGCCGTGCCCACCGTGGATCGGCTCGTCTTGGTGGGGTTCTTCTGCTGAATCGCCACCGCCGGGCTGATTCCCTCCACCGACTCCACGTGCGGCCGTTCCATCCGCTCCAGGAACTGCTTGGCGTATGTGGACAACGACTCCACGTAACGGCGCTGGGCCTCGGCGAAGATGGTATCGAAGACGAGCGACGACTTCCCCGAACCCGACGGCCCCGTCACTACCGTGAAAGCGCGGTGCGGGATATCGAGGTCGATGCCCTTGAGGTTGTGTTGACGCGCTCCTCTTACGCGAATGTACTCTTCCATCTCCCTCGCTCCGCTACACCGCCGTGTTCCGATGGCTGGAATGTCGGCAATGGAGCATTAGAACAATAGAGCAAACGAATCTCGAACCGGCCGCCGCTCGATATTCCCAACACCCGATCCTCTGCATAGCTTGCGGAGTTATGCAAATAGCTCCAGACCTCGACTTCCACGAGGAAGAAGCGCTCGGCAAGGCCTACGACGCCAGCCTGATGCGCCGCCTGCTCCGCTACCTGAAGCCGTACCGCTTCAAAGTAGCGCTGGCCGTCCTCATGCTCGTCGCCGCCTCGGGTCTCGAGCTGGTCGGGCCCTATCTGACGGCGGTTGCCATCGATAAGGCGATCCCGGCCCGCGACCTCAACCTGCTGACGATCCTGGTCGGAATCTACACTCTGGCACTCGTGCTCGCTCTGCTGCTCAGCTACGCGCAGACGCTCCTCACCGCGTGGATCGGCCAGAGCGTAATGTACGACCTGCGCACCGAGATCTTCGCCCAGTTTCAACGGCTGTCGCTGCGCTTTTTCGATCGTAATCCGGTCGGCCGCCTCATGACCCGCCTGACCAGCGATGTCGAGGTGCTGAACGAGATGTTCACCTCCGGTGTCGTAGCGATCTTCGGTGACGTCTTCACCCTCGCCTTCATCGTGGCGATCATGCTCACGATGAGCTGGGAGCTGGCCCTCGTCGCGTTCACCGTCATACCGCTGGTCTGGCTCGCCGCGCACTGGTTCCGCAAGAACGTGCGGCGCAGCTACCGGGAGATCCGCGTGAAGCTCGCCCGCATCAACGCCTTCCTGCAGGAACGGATCACCGGGATGCACGTTGTGCAGCTCTTCGGCCGCGAGGAGCCGGAACTCGCCAAATTCAAGCAGATCAACACCGACCACATGCGCACGCACCTGCGCTCCATCCACTACTACGCGCTTTTCTTCCCGATCATCGAGCTGGTGGCGGCCATCGCCGTCGCCCTCGTACTATGGTACGGCGGCCTCAGCGTATTGGAAGGCACCCTCACCGTCGGCGTGGTGGCCGCCTTCCTCCAGTACGTGCGGCGCTTCTACCGGCCCATCCAGGACCTGTCGGAGAAGTTCAACATCCTGCAGAGCGCCATGGCCAGCTCGGAGCGCGTCTTCAGGCTGCTCGACATGCAGTCCACCGTCCCGGAACCGGCGAAACCGAAACATCTGCCCAGCCCGCTACGCGGCGCGATCGAGTTCCGCGACGTCTGGTTCGCCTACAACAAGGCCGCTTACAAAGATGATGGGAAGCCGCCCGACTGGGTGCTGAAGGGCGTGTCTTTCGAGGCCGCGCCCGGCGAGCGATTGGCCATCGTTGGGCATACGGGCGCGGGGAAGACCACGATCATCAATCTGCTCATGCGCTTCTACGACGTGCAGAAAGGCGCGATCCTGCTCGACGGCACCGACATCCGCGAGTTCGCCCAGCGCGAGCTGCGTAGTGCCATCAAGCTCGTGCTGCAGGACGTCTACCTCTTCAGCGGCAGCGCCCGTTTCAACATCCGCCTCGGGAACGAGGCGATTACGGACGACGAGATGGTAGCCGCCGCGCAGCGCGTTGGCGCCGATCGTTTCATCCGCCGCCTCCCCGGAGGTTACGACCAGCCGCTCGGAGAGCGCGGCGCGAGTCTTAGCGTCGGCGAGCGCCAGCTCCTCTCGTTCGCCCGGGCATTAGCCTTCGACCCGCGCATCCTCATCCTCGACGAGGCGACCAGCTCCGTCGACTCGGAGATCGAGGCGCAGATCCAGGCCGCGCTGGAGGAACTCATGCGCGGGCGCACGAGCCTGGTGATCGCTCACCGCCTCTCCACCGTGCAGAACGCCGACCGCATTCTGGTGATGCACCACGGCGAGCTCGTCGAAGAAGGAACCCACGACCAGCTCCTCGAGCGCGGGGAGCTGTACGCGCGGCTCTACGAGCTCCAGTTCGTCGCTGAGGGTGTCGGCTGATTGCTCACCCTGCTTCAACCGCACCCCAACCCGGGAGTCTATCGTGAAACCTGCGACTCGTCTGTCGGTCTTGGGCTCCGTGTTCGCTGCGGCGGCATGCGCGTCCACCACTCCAGACCACGCGCCCTCGCCAGAGCCGGGTCAATCAAGGACCTCCCGCAGTGAAGCTGAAGCCGCCATCACCGCTGCCGACCTCCAGACACGTCTCGCGACCTTCGCCCACGACAGCATGATGGGGCGCGAGTCGGGCACGCTCGGCAACGTCAAGGGCACGGACTATCTCGCTGCGCAGCTCGCCCGCGTTGGGCTCGAGCCGGCCGGCGAGGACGGGACCTACTTTCAGACAATCCCCCTCGTCCAACGCAAGTTGGATCCGGCTTCTTCCATCGCCGTGGACGGACACGATCTCATCCTTGGGACCGATTACCTGCCGGTGCCACCGCTCGGTGCGTTCCTGCCGTTCGGTGCGAGCGGCTCCCTCGACGGAGTCCAGGTGATCTATGCTGGCCGGGCCAGCGACGCGCCTCAGTTGACTCCCGAGCAAGTCGCGGGGAAACTCGTCCTGCTCGGCGCACCGGTTGGTCCCGATGGGCAGGCCAGTTTCCGGGCCTGGAACCGAGGCGTGATCCGCGCCTACGCTTCGGCCGCCGGCATCGCGGTCGCACTGCTCGATCTGCTCCCCCCGCAGTTCGTCAATTTCATGCGGCGACCCCGCGAGATCCTCGCCGGCGGCGCGTTGCCGCAAGGGCCGCTCGGCATGTTCATCACCGGCGGGGCCGCGGAACTGCTCCTCGGCGGATCCCTCGGTGAGGCAGAGGCGGGGGTCCTGGGCGTGGCGATCCACGGCACCTATCGCTTCGTGGAGGCACCCGCGCCCTACCCGGCGCGGAACGTGATCGCGGTCGTACGCGGGAGCGATCCGCGGCTGAGCGGCGAGTACGTGGCGATCGGCTCCCACAGCGATCACGTCGGGCTCAGCTCGCGCGTCGAGGACCACGACTCGCTCTGGGCGTTCAATCACGTGGTGCGGCCGCAGGGCGCCGAGAGCCGGCAGCGTCCGTCCACTGCTGAGGAAGACGCTCGCATAGAGGCCATCCGCGACAGCCTGGCCGCGCTGCGTCCTGCTCGCCTCGACTCCGTTTACAACGGCGCCGATGATGATGGCTCGGGCTCAGTCGCGATGCTCGAGATCGCGCAAGCATTCGTGAAGGCAACTCCGAAGCCGAAGCGCTCGATCCTCTTCGTCTGGCACACGTCGGAAGAAAAAGGACTGTTCGGAGCGCGCTACTTCACAGACAACCCCACGGTACCTCGAGATTCGATCGTCGCGAACATCAACATCGATATGATCGGGCGCGGGAGCGTCGGAGACATCGAGGGTGGTGGACCCGGCTACCTGCAGATTATCGGATCCCGGCGGCTATCGACGGAGCTCGGCGACCTGGTGGAAACGGTGAATGCCGAGCGTGGCTTCGCCTTCGAGTTCGACTACCAGTTCGACGCGGAGGGTCATCCGGATAACTACTACTGTCGCAGCGACCACTACATGTACGCGCGCTACGGCATCCCGATCGTGTTCTTCAGCACCGGCAGTCACCAGGACTACCACATGCTGACCGACGAGGCGCGGTACATCGACTACGACAAGATGGCACGCGTTACCCAGTTCGTCTTCGAGCTTGCCGGTACGATCGCGAACTTGGATCACCGCCCGCTGGTGGACAAGCCGAAGCCCGATCCGAACGCGCCCTGCCGGCAATAGGGGGTGGAGAAGCGCCCTACCATTAAGGTGTTGCAGGGGCCCCAGCCGACCACGCGCTCACGACGGGGTCTTCATACCATTGGGTGTCGCTTTGTCAAACGGTCTGGTTAAGACAGGCCCGGTCTCAAACGACCCTCGCCTGTAAGGCGAGGGGTTTCGACTATCCCCGATGGGGACACTAATCGCAGCGCGCCCGTCCGGGTAAGAGGCCAGCCGTAGGCCAGTTCTCCCTACTCGTCTAGTGTGCCCCGAGTGCACGTTAAGTCTTCGCTGTAACCGGTGCCCCGTCTTCAACTGCGCTGCTAAGAGTCCTTCCTTGACTCCCGCTTGACCGTGTACGAGCCGCTGAACATGAGTGTCGAGACGCTCTACCTCGGCGTCGCCTGGATCTCGAGTCAGTTCTACTCGTGGAAGCGGGTGGCTCGGCGGTTCCGCCGGGAACTCTCGTACCTCGCTCTGGAGTCTATCGCACGCGGCACGGCGCCGCTCAACCTCGGCTACCGGGTCCGCTTCACCCGGAACGGGACGTTCGCGAAGGGGGCGAAGTTTGCGTCTTGGGAGTATTTCACAGATGGATCAAGAAACGGTCAAACAACCGTTCCTCTCCTACACAGGCGTGGTGTCCCGGAGGCGAAAGTCCCTTCTAGATCTAGCTTTTCAGGAGCTTGAGGATTA
>FXBF010000628.1_pt1 | contig 12201 bp, 21 predicted proteins | sample 5335321 | NCBI WGS metagenome assembly FXBF01 (sample SAMEA103928391, study PRJEB20085) | sediment metagenome | isolation source: sediment | reverse complement strand
ATGTAATTCGCGGTCTGGCTGTGATAGGCTACGCGCCGTGGACACAGACACGATACGTTTCACCGCGGTCATCAAATCCCGTGAGGATGAACAACGCCGCTTCTGGGGACACGCCTACGTCACCAAAGACGCCGACGGCGTCCAAGTCGTCGACCACTCCGGCGACGTCATCGACACCCCTGAATCTATGGCCGCTCTGGAAGCCGCCTTTTATGATTACGTCCGCGAATCCCGCTCCGGCGACTTGGAGCATTCCGAATTCGGTGCCGCTGAACTGATTGAAGGCGTAGCGGTCACCCCGGAGAAACGCGCCGCCGGCCTGTTCCCGGCTGACATGCCGGACGGTATCCTCGTCGGGTTCCAAGCCGCTGACACCCCTGCCGGTGACGCTCTCTGGGAGGGTGTCAAGTCGGGGCGCCTGACCGCTATGTCGATTGTCGGTGAAGGGGAACGGGTGCCGCTGTGACCACACCGCTGCATCGTCTGTTTGTCCGTAAGCTCACTTCGGTCGGTTTGGTCGAAGCGGGCGACAACCCGGCTGCTAAGGTCATGTTGTTCAAGCGGAAGCCCGCCAAGCCGCCGACAGCGGTTAAACTACCTCAACCAGTCAAAACAACCCTAGAACCCCCAGAGGGTCGAACCAACGGAGGGGGTCTAGTGGACACACTTGACCTGTCCTCACTCGACGACGAAACCGCCGCTCCGATCAAGGCCCACGTGGCCGGGTTGGAGAAGGCCGCCGCCGACGCCGCGACACGGGTCGCTGCGTTAGAGGCGCAACTCGACGTCGACGATGGGGACGAGAAACTCCCCGACGACCTGCCCGACGTGGTGAAGGCACGCCTGGATACCCAGACGTCCGCCATCGCGAAGGCCGAAGCCCGCGCCGACGCCCTCGAGGCCCGGCTGGCGAAAGCGGAGGACGAACGGTTGACGGAGAGATACACGGAGAGAGCCGCCAAGCTGCAAGTGCTACTCGGCGACTCTGACGAGATGGCGCCAGTGTTGAAAGACCTGGCCGCCGGAGCGCCGGAAGCGTACGCCCGCCTCGACGCCCAATTCGACACGCTCCTCAACATGCAAGGCTTCGACGCCCTGTTGAAGGAGTACGGAGACTCGGCCGCGACCGGTTCGGCAGTCGACCAGATCGCCGCCTACGCCGTCGAGATTCGGAAAGCAGACCCGGACCTGTCCCGTGCCGAGGCGAAAGCTGAAGCGTGGCGGGAACACCCGGAGCTGAAGCAGCAAGCCAGAGAGGAGGGCTGAGATGGCTATCAACCAGTCGAATGAGCCGTTCACCCTCACCGCCGGCGCCACGTTCGCTAACTCGGACTTGTACAAGTTCGTCGCGGTGAACTCGTCCGGTCATGCCGTCATCGGCCCGACCACGGCGGCGGGTAACATCGTCGGCACGTTGGATTCGGTGACGGCGACTACGGCAGGTGCCGGGGTCGACCCGGTGTCGATCCGGCCGTTGACCGGCAAGTCGCAACTGTTCCTCGCAGCGTCCTCATTGTCGGCTGGGAACACCATCGCGGCTTCGTCGAACGGTATGGGTATAGCACCCACCACTGACGCCGCCGCACTCGGAGTAATCGCGACCGGTTCGTCTGGGACGACCGGACGGATCGCGACCGTCGTATGGATCGCCGCCGGCGCGGCGGACGTCTAGAAGGAGGTGAGGTAACATGCCAGAACCAACACTCAACGACCTGCACGTCGACACGGCACTCACCGACTTCTCAGTCGCCTATTTCCAGAGGCCGGGCGCGTACCTGGCAGGTAACGTGTTCCCGGTGGTGCCGGTGGCGCAACGTTCCAACAAGTACTACGTGTACGACCGGAACGAGCTGCTCCGCACCGACGCCGAGAAGCGTGCCCCAGGGACGAAAGGTGCCCGCCGCAGCTACAAGCTGTCGACGAGCAACTACAACTGTGAAGTGTATTCGGTCGGTATCGGCGTCTCCGAACAGGAACGCGCTAACGCCGACCCGGCACTCGACCCGGAAGAGGATGCCGCCAGGGTGACCGTCCAGGATATGCGTATCCGCATGGACGTCGACTGGTCAGCGAAGGCGTTCTCGACGGCGATCTGGGCGACCGAGTCGACCGCGACGTGGAACACGTCGACGGGTGACCCGATCGGTGACATCCAGACCGGGATCAAAACGATCCTCAGCCAAACCGGGTTCAGGCCCAACACGCTCGTACTCGGAGCCGACTCCTGGTACAACGCGTTGTGGTCCTCAACCGCGATCATCGACCGGTTGCCGAACGATTCGGCGAAGATCGTCACCACCCAGTTCATCGGGAACCTGTTCGGCTTCGACCGCGTATTCATCGCGGAAGGGGTCAGGTTCTCCGGTGACCAGGGGACGACCGGGACGCCAGGGTTCATCCACGGCGACCACGCCCTCATCGCATACGTCGACGCCGGAGCCGGGCTCCGTGAGCCGACGGCGGGTAAGACGTTCGTGTGGACCGGGCTGGTAGGCGGAGGAGACGGGATCAGGACCAAACGGCTCGACATCCCCGACGAGGACATGATGCCTCTCGTGGAAACCGACGCCGCGTTCGATAACCAGGTCGTAGCAACCGACCTGGGTTATCTAGTCAAGAACACGATCACCTGATGAAGTACCGAGTCACGAAAGCTGTGACCCACCAGGGCCACTACTACAAGGCCGGGGACGTCGTAGACGACTCGTCCGTAGTGACGTCGCTGGCTCGCCTGTTCGGGTGGGTCGAAGCGAAACCAAAGCAGCAGGCTTCCGCGTCTCCGAAGAAAGGGGCGCGGAAGCCCGCCGCCAAGCCGAAGAAGTAGGAGCTTTCAATAGTCATGTCAGACGAAAACTCACCCGACGTTATCGAACTCACCACCGCCCCCGCCGAACTCATCGAAGCAGACCCGGACGGGCCGGTGTCGTTCCAGTTCCCGACCCCCACCAAACCACGCTTAGCGATCGTAGGGTTCGCTACCGGCCACGCCCACCTCGCCCCCTTCGACGACGAACAGACCGAGACGTGGGGCATCAACCAGCTATGGAAAATCTTGCCCGACCGTCGGTTCGACCGGTGGTTCGAGCTCCACAACCTCGACACGTTCTACCGGACCAACCCGGAACACCGCGCATTCCTGAAAGCGTTCCAAGGCCCCGTATACGTCAGGGAACAAGACTACGCGTTGGCGTTGGAGTGGGGGATAGAAACCGCGGTGCCGTTCCCGCACCGGATCATCACCGAACGGTTCCCGCCGTACTTCAACAACACCATCTCATGGCTCATCGCTCTCGCCATCCTGATGAACGAAAACTCTGACGAAGGGTACGAGTGGCTCGGCCTGTACGGCGTCGACATGGCACAAGACCATATTTTGTCAGCCGAATATTCAGAGCAACGACCTTCATGCGAATACTTTGTCGGTATCGCCGCCGGACGCGGCATCGACGTCTACATCCCCCACGGCGCCGACCTCCTCAAGGCGACTCACTTGTACGGGTTCGAGGATTCCGGGCCGGTCTTGGAGAAGATGATGTCCCGGTACCAGGAGCTCGGCGTAGCGAAGGAACAGATCCGCGGTGAGATGGCGAACGTCCAGGCTCAGGTCGCTTCGCTGCAGGGCCGCCTGTCGCAGATGGATGGGGCGATGCAGGAGGTCACGTATTGGCGGAAAAACTGGTTGACGCTACCCGGTGTCGACCCGCATCCACAGGAGTGACATGACCGCGACGTATACGAACCAGCCGGGGGTACGGGATGTGGACACGGTACGGATGCTCATCAACGACCGGGATACGATCCCGGCTACGGATGCGGCATTGTCGGATGAGGAGATCCAGTTCTTCGTCGACAACAACAGCCACATTTACTTGGCGGCGGCGGATGCGGCGTTGGCGGTAGGGGCGAACTACGCCGACGGTGCGGTCGTGAAGAAGGTCGGCGACTTGCAGATCGAATTCGGGATGGGCCGCACCGGCACCTACCAGGGTTTGGCGAAGGCGTTGCGGCTACAGGCGGCACGGAAGGCGAAACCGTTCGCCGGTGGTTTGACTGAATCCGGGAAGGACACCGCAGCGGCGGACACCGACCGGGTACACCCCGCCTTCACTGTGGGCGGGATGGATCATCAGCAGGCCGGTGAAGGCACCGACCGGGGAGTGATCGACTACTGATGGCCTACACCGACCCGCTAGCGGACTTGTTCTCGACGACGGTGACGCATAAGCCGTGGACGGGGATGTCGACCGACGGGTACGCCACCCCCACCTACGGGACAGCCACCACCTACCAGGCCCGCGAAATCACCGACCAGCGCCAAGTCCGCAGCTTCGAGGGGATCGAAGAGCTAGCGACCACAACCGTCTGGGTGGCGTCGACAGCGACGTGGGACGTAGCGGACCAGTGGACGTTGAAAGACGGGACTACACCCGGCCTGCTCGCTGTGGAGACGTTCCGTGACGAAACCGGCGTCACGCACTCCAAGTTAGCGTTCGGGGCATGATGTACGATCCGGCCGTCCGGGCGATACGGGACCAACGCCAAGCCGCCTACCGGGATTTAGCGGAAACGGCCCGCGACTTGTTCGTCGCGTTCCACACCGTCGGGTTCCAACCGGCGGAGGCGCTCGAATTGACGATGCAACTGTTAGAGGACAGTTATGATCTTCGTCGACGTGAGATGTGACGGCCTCGCCCGCACCGGGCCACGCAAAGGCCAGACGTGTAACTACCTGTTGCACCGGATCGACCCGGATACGGTCGGGGTGGTCGAGACGAAATGTCCCCGGTGTAACGCGATGCGGGTCTGGGCGTGGCCGCGTCTCCCGGTCATGTTGTTAGCGAGCACCGGATGACTGTCAACCTGGACTGGGACGGCGTCGACAAGTTCGCTAAAGCGCTCGGCGCCCTCGGGAAGGTCGCGTCGACGGATATGGCCGGCGGCTTGTTCGAGGAAGCCGAAATGATCATGGGACAGTCGAAACGGGACACCCCCGTCGACACCGGACGGCTCCGCAGCTCCGGGACTGTGCAGCCTCCGAAGATCCGGGCGACGTCAGCGGAGGTGGCGTTGACGTACGGGACCGACTACGCCGTCTACGTCCACGAAATCAGGGGCCTGAACCATCCGGTCGGGAAAGCCAAATTTCTCGAAGACGCTATCAACCGGGCTGCTCGAGGTATCGACCGGCGGCTCGGCCTGCGGGTCAAGCGGCGGTGGAAGATGAGGTGGGGTAATGCTGTTAGATGACACCGCCACCTACGTCGCCGCCAACACCACCCGTTTGACGGTGGGGACGAATTTGACGAAAGGGTTTATGCCGGATACGCCGAACACGGTGACTACCTTCTACGAGTCCGGCGGCGTATTCCCGCTCCACTATTTCACCACCAGCACGGGGACGAGGGGTTATGAGCGGCCCGGCCTGCAAGTCGTTACCCGCAGCACCTCATATCAGACCGCCCGGCAGACCGCAGAAGACGTGTTTGTCATCCTCGACAACGTAGCGTCGGCGACGTTACCGACCGCGACCGGTGTCCTCTATGTGACCGTCGACGCGGTACAATCACCGTTCCATATCGACCGGGACCAGAACGACCGGTACCGGGTCGGAGTCAACTTTACAGTCACGAAGACGACAGGCTAGGAGGCCAAATTATGGCGGCAGTATCAGGCAAGAAAGGGACAATCAACTATGCGGGCGGCAACGTCGTCCGGACCAACAATTGGGATCTCACGTTGACGAACGACATGCTCGACGTCACCCCATTCACCACGTCAGCGCCGCAGTGGCGGGAGTTCATCTCCGGCCTATCCTCATGGACCGGGACGATCTCCGGCCAGTTCGACGGGGCATCGACCGGACAGAACGACCTGATCGTCAACTCGATCACACCCACCACCGCCGCTGTCGTCCTCGAAATGGACCAGACCGGCGGCGGGAAGTTCAACGGGTCCGTGTTTCTCTCCGGGATGGCACCTTCGGTAGCTATCGACGGCTCCGCCGAGATCTCGTGGGATCTGCAAGGCACCGGCTCGTTGGCGTATACGACCACCACCTAGGAGGTGACCGATGGCGGCGTTCGCAGGTAAAACCGCCAAACTGAAAACCACGTCAGCGGCGGCGACCACCAGCACGGGTGAGGCGATGACGAGCCTGTCCGGTACAACCAACCGGCTCCTATTCCGGATCACCGACAAGACGAAACGGCACTGGACGCGGAGCCTGGACCCGACCGTGTACGTCCTGACGACAGCCCACACCGACTTCACCGTCAACTATGTGCAGGGGAAAGTGACGTTCGGTACGGCGCTGACCACGGCGCAGGGTGACGCGGTGACTGTCGACGCCCGCTACGTCACCGCCTCGTATCTGCCGGTGACCCGCACCTGGTCGATCGCCGCTAGCGTCGACATGTTGGATACGACCACGTTCTCGACCACCACCGGGGCGGCGCAGTGGCGGACATTCACCGACGGGCTATCCGCAGCGACAGTCGACCTCGGCAGGATCGTCGGCTCCGGGTCGACAGCGACCCCCGTATTCTTCGACCACCTGAACACGGAAACCGACCTGATCGTCGAACTGGTCCACCAGCCAGCCGGTACTACGTTCAAATGGGAAGGCTACGCCCGTGTCTCCGGCGACGGGTACACCAATACGGTCGACGCGTTGACCGAGGAGGCCGCCACCCTGACCATCGACGGGCCGTTATATTACGCGACCACGGAGTAGAGAGAAGGACATATGAGTCTCAGAGACGAGATCCTCCAAGCCGACGACATCGCCGAACAGACCGTCGACGTCCCCGAATGGGGCGTGAAGCTCCTATTGCGGGCGATGAACGGACGGCAACAAGTCCGGTACGCGAACACGGTACGGGCGGACGATTCGCTCATGTTCGCTGACATCCTCATGGTCACTGCCTACGACCCGGATACGAAAGAGCTCGTCTTCGACCCGGCCGACCGGGAGGCGCTCGCTGAGAAGTCGGGGGCGGTGCTGAACCGGCTCGGGATGTTGATCTTGGAGATGTCCGGCACCGACGTCGAAGCCGCCGTCGAGGAGGTCGACGGGAACCCTACCTCCGGTGGCTCCTGACCATGTCTGAACGGCTCGGGATGACCATGACCGAAATGCTCAACACCATGTCCGCCGTCGAACTCAACCGCCGGTACGCCCTCGACGTGTTACGACAGAAAGAAGCCGAAATCGAAGCCCGTAGGAGACGCTAGGCATGGCAGTCAACGTCGCGACGCTCACCGCGAAGCTGGTGGCGGATACCCGCGGGTTAAAGACCGGGCTCGGTAAAGCGACCAAGGATGTGAAAGCGTTCGAGAAGAAAACGACCGGCGCTACCGGACGGGCCGCCGGCGGGTTCGGGATGTTGAAGAAAGCCGCCCTCGGTGCCGGACTCGCCTTCGGTGCCGCTAAAGTCCTCTCCTTCGCCAAAGACTCCATCAACGCGTTTTCTAACCTCGAGGAGTCCGTGAACGCCGTGAACGTCATGTACGGCGAAGCCGCCCAAGGCATCAACGATTTGGGCACGAATTCGGCGAACCAGTTCGGGCTATCTACCCGGGCCGTGAACGAGGCCGCGGTGTCGATGGGTGCGTTCGCGGAGAAGATCGACGAGGCTAACCCGGCCGACGCGTTCGGGAATATCCTACAACGAGCCACCGACTTCGCGTCCGTGATGAACCTTGAAACGTCTGACGCGTTGGACAAGTTCCGGGCCGGTCTCGCCGGAGAATCCGAGCCGTTACGCAAATTCAATGTCGACGTTTCCGCCGCCACTATCACACAGGTCGCCCTCGCCGCCGGGATCATCCAAACCGGTGAGAAGATGACCGAGGCGCAGAAAGTCCAGGCCCGCTACCTGGCGATCATGCAACAGACCGAGAAGACCGCCGGAGACTTCGCCAACACCTCCGACGGGCTCGCCGGGTCGCAGAAGAAACTGTCTGCCAAGTGGGAAGAAGCCCAAGCCGTCCTCGGCGAAGCGCTCGCCCCGGCGATGACAGAACTGTTACAAGTCGGTGTCGACCTGATCCCCGTCTTCACCCTCGTCGTCGGTGTCGTCGGCGACCTCGTCCAGGAAGCCGGCCCGCTGATTTCGCTCATCGGTGACGCCGCCGCCCTCATCGGCGACTGGTCAGAATCCGCCGACTCGGCTGGCGAATCCGGTGGGTTCTTCAACGCCGCGGTCGGCGGCTTGAAAGACTCGCTCATGAAAGCGGTCAACCCGGCCGGGACACTCGTCGGCGTATTCACCGACCTGAAAACCGAGTTCTTTGACAACAAGGACGCCACCGAGAACCTCGGCGACGCCTGGGACGAACTCGACCCGTCAGCGTTCGACGGCGACATGGCCGCTCTCGGGTTAACCATCGGGAAGACGACGAAAGCGACCGGCAACTTTTGGGGTACCGCGAAGAAGGCAGCTGTCGCTACCGGCAATTTCGCGACGTCGACCAAACAGGTACGTGAAGAACAGTTGAAACTTGTCAACCCGGTATTCCGCGCCAATTCAGCCCTCGCAGAATATGAGGAAGCTTTAGCGGAGGCGAACGAGGCAGGCGGCGTATCCGCGGATGAGCTCCGTGACCTGGCGCCTTTGTTCGGGGAAATGGAAGCCGCATCGGGTGCGCTCACCGGCGAAAACCTGCTCGCTTACAATCGACTCATCGGCAATGTCGGCGACGACGCCAACGCACTACCCGGCGTCATCCGAACCGCGTACACCGAAGCGGACGCGGTGGGCGCTACAGCCTTCCCGAACCTTGAAGGCGCCATAGGTCGGCTCAACACCCTGTTCGATAATCGGATCGACATCCGAGTCGAAGCCACCCTCCCGACGAGGAACGACTTCGACTCCGCGGTCCGTGACGCCATCTCGAGGGCACGCCGTAACGGGAACCTCGGACCGATGGTCGAATAATGCCCGGCCAATTCGACACCGACGTCACCATCACCGTCGAGGTCGCGTTCGGGTCGGCCCCGTTCGACACCACCCCGACGTGGACTGATGTGACCGGAGACGTCCGCCGGTTCAAGACCCAACGGGGCCGCAGCAACGCCGTCTCCCGAGTCGGACCCGGTAAGGCGACCATCTGGCTCGATAACAGCTCAGGCGCCTACGACCCGTCGAACGCGGCCGGGGCGTACAGCCCGGACGTGGACATCATGACCCCGGTGCGGATCTCCGCCGACTACACCGTCCCGTCCAGCTTCAAACTCGACACCGCGGGTAGGGGTCTCGGGTCGCCGCTACAAGTCGACACGGCGCCGCTGTTTACCGGGTTCGTGGAATCCTGGCCGCAACAGTACGTCGACGGTGTCGACCCGGTCGTACCGATGCGGGCCACCGACGCTATTAAACTGTTCAACGCTCTCGAGACTGACGGGACACCGCTCGGTCCGGCCAACATCCGACAGGCCCACAAGGATGTCCTCGTCGGTGCCGGGTGGCCCGCCGCGTGGGTCGACGGGTACGTCTCGGAGTGGGACACTCAGGCGTTCACCCCCGGCGGTGCAGTACTCCGCACCCTCAGACGGCTCGAGGATACGGACGGGGGCATGTTCTTTATCGAAGCCGACGGCGATTCGATGTTCCATAACCGGACCTACCGGTCTGGGTTGTCGTCTACGGTGACGTTCGGGGATTCGTCGACTGAGCTGCCGTACACGCTCGACTTCGACATGGAATACGACGACACCCAGCTATGGAACCAGGTGGAAGTCACGAGGCGGGGCGGGACGAAACAGACCAGCAACTCGACCGCTAGCATCGACTCGTATACGAAGCATGTGCTACCGAGGAGCGACACGCTCCACAATACGGACGCTGACGCGTTGACGATGGGTGCCGGGCTGGTAGCCACCTACAAAGACCCGCACCTCCGCCTCGATGACATCAGGTTTAAGCCCCGCAGATCTCCCGCCCTCGCCTGGCCCGTCGCCCTCACCTACGACCTGTCCCAAAACGTGACCGTCAAACGGCGACCCGCCTCCGGGAACGTCATCTCACTCAACGAATACGTCGAAGGTATCACCCATGATGTGACAGTCGGTAAGTCGTGGGAGTGTACGTTTATAATGAGCCAATATGCCGGAACCTGACGGGCAGATCCAATCCAGGAACCTCGCCGACGGGGCCGTCACGTCGCGGGTGTTCGACACGAACATCCAGTCAGACAATTACGTCACCGGCTCAGCGGGGTGGCAGATACGACGCGACACCGGCGACGTCGAATTCAACAACGCAGTATTCCGCGGGCATCTCATCGCCACATCCGGCGCTATCGGGAACCTCGATATTGACGGCACCCTCACCATGGTGACCGGCGGCGTTATCCAGACAGGAGCAACCGGGTCGGCCCGGGTCGAAATTTCGACAGCGAACACCAACAACATTTTCATGTACTCCGGGGTGTCCGCCGAAACAGTCGCCCCTCTGATGTGGAGCGGCGAAGCTGCCATACCGCAACCGACCACGTTCCTCGCATTGAGCTCGGGTCGTGTCACCGGAACCGCCGGCGACGACTCCCAGATCAAACTATACGCCCGGAACTCGTCCGCTAATGCGGGCTATATCGACCTCTCCTCCGAATCGGTACGTGTGTCTATCGGTACGACATCCGGCACCGAAATGATGCGTATAGACGGCACCCGCGCCGACTTCGACATCGGCACTTTGTCGTTCGTCCAACTGCCGGTGAAAACTACGGCAGGTGACCCGTCGTCGCCACTCGACGGAGACTTCTACGTGAACACGTCTGATAACACGTTACGGCTCCGAGCCGACGGAGCCTGGCGGACGGTGGCGTCATGGTAAATATCAACTACGCGACCCAAGAGCGGGCGATACTCCGCGAACAGCTCACCGTCGCTATGCTCGAAGCCGTGGAATGGAAAGCTATCGCCCTCGCCGCTCTCGCTGAACTCGAACGTGACGGTGAGGAGGCAGACTAAATGGCTTGGACAGCGCCGCGTACGTGGGTGGCGGGAGAGGATGTCGGCTTCGCGTTGATGAACACCCACATCCGCGACAACCTGCTCGAAACCGCCCCCGGAATCGCATCAGCGGGGAGCCGACTGATCGTCACCGACGGCGCCAACAGCATCGTCGAACGGATACCAGCAACGGCTAACGTCGTTACTCAGGAAACCACGGCGTCAACCACCTTCACCGACCTGGCGACGGCTGGCCCGTCGGTTACTGTCACCACCGGCACGCTCGTCTATATCATGTTCACTGTCGAGTCGTTCAACACCGGAGCCGGAGGCGAGAACGTTGTCGGCTACGCTGTGTCTGGGGCGTCGGCTCTCGGGGCGTCAGCGACCCGAGCGTTGAAGCTGACCTCGTCGGCAGCGAGCGACAAGATCCAAGTCGGGTGGGGTGAGGTGAGGGCAGTGACGGCCGGGTCGAACACGTTCAAGCTCCAATATTTAGTGTCCTCGGGTACTGGGACGTTTCTCCGGCGTCGTATCTCTGTGATCCCGTTTTGATCGAATACGTCACCCCCTACCTACCGCACGTCGTCGCCGCCGGCGCCTTCATCGCCGCAGTAGCCGCACTCGGGAAAGGCGCGTACGGGGCAGCACACGCGGTCGGTCGGCGTCGGGCGAGTAGGGTGGTAGCCATCGTGACCCCGCTTATCGATACGAGGCTCGCTGAGGTCGACACCGCCCTCCTCCAACTCAGGTTGGAGCAGCAGGAGACCCGTCAGGTTGTCGACCAGGTGAAACGGCTCGTCTCGAACGGGCTACAGGAGGACGTAAAGGAGATCCGTAAGCAGCAGTCGGGGATGTCGAAACGGATCGACGCCATCTATGACCACCTCGTCGACTGATGGTCCTGTGGCATCCGGACGCGGTCCGGCAGATCTTCAAGACTCGGCTGCGGCGTAAACCGATCGAAGGCAAAGAATGGTCGGGTGGGGCGGGTAACCCGAAGTACTTGTTCCACACGACTGAGACGCTCGGCTGGCCTCGCTACACCACACCGCCGCATCTCACCTCAGACCCGTGGACCGGCGAGCTCCGGCAGCATATCCCGTTCGATATGGCCGCCTATGCCGTCCGCAGCCGAAAGGTGGATACGATGCGGTTCACGTATCAGGTCGAACACAAAGGCTACGCCCGGAACGTCGACCGTTACCCGGACGTGTGGTACCGGAACGTCGCGAAACTCATCATGT
>FXBF010000627.1_pt1 | contig 12203 bp, 10 predicted proteins | sample 5335321 | NCBI WGS metagenome assembly FXBF01 (sample SAMEA103928391, study PRJEB20085) | sediment metagenome | isolation source: sediment | reverse complement strand
TCCTTGCGGGGATGGGCGCCGTTGCGGCAGGAATCCATTTCGTGCCGCGCCACGCTCTCGCGGCCGAAAAATCCAAGCTGAACTTCTACAATTGGGATACGTACATCGGCGAGACGACGCTGGATGATTTCAAGAAGGCCTCCGGCATCGAAGTTAAGATGGATCTTTATGCCGACAACGACGAGCTGTTTGCCAAGCTCAAGGAAGGCAACCCCGGCTACGACCTGATCATTCCGACGAACGATTATGTCGAGCGCATGATCAAGGCCGATATGTTGGCGCCGATCGACCATTCGCTGATCCCCAACATGAAGAATATCGATCCGAACTTCCTCGATTCCGACTTCGATCCGGGTCGCAAATACAGCCTTCCCTATATGTGGGGCTCGATTGGCATCGGATACCGCAAATCCAAGGTCGATGCTGTGCCGGACAGCTGGAAATGGCTGTACGACTCGGACAAGTATTCCGGCCGTATCGCTCTGCTCGCCGACGGCAGCACCATCATCGGTATGGGTCTCAAGTACAAGGGCCACTCCTTGAATTCCACGGACAGGGGACTCATCAAGGAGGTCGAGGCGATGCTCATCAAGCAGAAGCCGCACATCAAGGTATTCGCCGAGGACAACGGCCAGGATCTTCTCGCCTCCGGTGAGGTGGATCTCACCATGGAATGGAACGGTGACATACTCCAGGTGATGGCCGAGGACGACGACATCGGTTACGCCGTGCCGAGGGAAGGAGGGCTGCTGTGGGAGGATGCCATGACCATTCCCAAGGGAGGGGCGCATCCGATCAATGCCCACAAGTTCATCAACTTCATTCTCGACGCCGAGGCCGGCGCGGCGATCGCTGACTTCATTCAGTACGCAACGCCGAACAAGGCTGCGAAAGCGTTGTTGCCGGACGAGTACACCAAGAACCCGGCGATCTTTCCGCCCGATTCGGTGATCGCGATAAGCGAAGCAGCGATCTATCTGGGCGAGGATCACCAGCGCGTCATCGACGAGACCTGGACGCGCATTCAGGCTGCGTAACGACCCGGGCTTGGCGGGGCGGTCCCTGGACGGGGCCGCCCGAGTTTCTTTCCGCGAGCCCGGGCACTCGGCGTTGGGGGACGACGATGTTGAGGACAACGCCACGTGGATAGCTGGCGTCGCAATCCGCTGGTCTTCTGGATATTCAGTATCCCGCCAAGCGTCTGGTTAGTCGCTTTCTTTCTCGCTCCCCTCGCGCTCGTGTGGGTGATGAGCTTCGGTGAGAAGCGCGGCATCATCGACATCGCCATCACCGGCACGCTCGACAATTACTGGCGGGCGCTGGATCCGCTCTATCTTCAGATTTTTGCCAAGTCCTTCTGGTTCGCGGGCATCACGACGGTAATCTCCCTGCTGGCGGCATTTCCGATCGCGCTGGCCATCACCTTCGCGAGTCCGCGCTGGAAGCCGATATTGCTGCTCATCGTCATTCTGCCTTTCTGGACCAACCTGCTGATCCGCACCTATGCCCTGATCGCCGTGCTGCGCACGCGGGGATTCGTCAACTTCGGGCTGGAATGGTTGTGGGACGGGGCCGACGGCTTTCTCACCGCCATCGGCCTCGGCGACCTGCAGCTACTGGGCGCGCAGTTTCAACCCCTGCAGCTGCTGTACAACAATTTCGCCGTCGTTTTCGGCCTGGTGTACGTGTACCTGCCGTTCATGGTATTGCCGCTCTACGCGTCGCTGGACCGTATGGACAAGTCCTACCTCGAGGCCAGCCTCGATCTGGGGGCGAGTCAGCTGCGCACCTTCCTGTCCATCGTGGTGCCGCTTGCGATGCCGGGAATCGTTTCCGGAATCATCATCACCTTCATTCCGACTCTGGGCGCGTTTCTGACGCCGGATCTTCTCGGTGGCACCGACAGCCAGATGATCGCCAATGTCATCGAGCGCCAGTTCAAGTCGGCAAACGACTGGCCCTTCGGCGCGGCACTGTCGTTCCTGCTCATGTACATCACCTTTTTCGCCCTGGCGGCCCGTTCGCTCATGTCCAGGGGCAGGTCCGCCATGGAGGCCGGCTAGTGGCCATTCTGCGCCGCCAGCCTATCGGACCGCTGGACTACGGCCGGCGGCTGTGGATACGCGCAAGCCTGCTCGCCACCTTCGTGTTCCTGTACGCGCCGATCGTGACGCTCATAGCATTCAGCTTCAACGACAGCCGGCGCAACATCGTCTGGCGCGGGTTTACGTTGAAGTACTATGAAAAGGCCTGGAACAACGACAGCTTGATCGAGGCGTTCACGAATTCCCTCAGTATCGCTTTCTTCAGCACCATCATCAGCACCGTTCTCGGCACCATGGTGGCGATTATGTTGTGGAGATTTCGATTTCCCTTCAAGGGATCCTATGAAGGCGCAATGGCACTGCCCATCGTCATTCCGGAGATCTCCATGGGTATCGCAATGCTTGTATTTTTCGCCCGTGTCGGCTGGCCCAGCGGTCTGCCCTGGCCGCTGAACCTGGGTGCAATCACCATTGCTCACATATCGTTCAGCTTTCCTTTCGTGGCCGTGGTCGTTCGTGCCCGTGTCGTGAGTTTCAACCGCGATCTGGAGGAGGCGGGCAAGGATCTCGGCGCCAGCGAGTGGCAGATCTTTCGCGATATTCTGTTGCCTTTTCTGCGGCCGGGAATTATCGCAGGGGCGTTGCTGGCCTTCACGCTGTCCCTGGACGACTTCGTCATCACGTTTTTCACCTCCGGGCCCGATACGATTACTTTTCCGGTAAAAGTCTATTCGATGGTGCGATTCTCCGTTACACCCGAAGTCAACGCAGCTTCGACGGTGTTGATCCTGGTAACGGTGATTGTCGCCTCCGTGGCATTGTGGCTGCAAAGTCGAAATCCGAACGCTAACGCCGTGTAGTGAAAGCATGACTGAGCGTTCATCCATTATCTCAATCAAAGGCGTCAGCAAGCGCTTCGGCAATATCGTTACCGCCGTCGACGACGTTTCACTGGATATCAGGGAGGGTGAGTTCTTCGCGCTTCTGGGTCCGTCCGGATGCGGAAAGACGACCCTGCTGAGGATGCTCGCCGGATTCGAAATACTCAGCGAAGGAACGATTACCATCGATGGGCAGAATATGGAAGGCGTGGATCCGAATCGCCGGCCGGTAAACATGGTATTTCAGTCCTATGCCGTTTTCCCTCACATGAGCGTCTTCGATAACGTCGCCTATGGCCTCAAGGTGACCGGCGTTGCCAAAGACGAGATCCGGGCGCGCGTAGACGAGGCCCTGGGGTTGGTGCGACTGGACGGATTCGGCGGTCGCAAACCCGATCAGCTCTCCGGTGGCCAGCAGCAGCGTGTCGCGTTGGCGCGGGCGCTGGTCAAGCGGCCGAGGGTGCTGTTGCTCGACGAACCGCTGTCTGCGCTCGACGCGAAGCTTCGCGCGGCCATGCAGCTCGAGCTCGTGCGACTTCAGCACACCGTCGGTATTACCTTCATCATCGTCACACATGACCAGGACGAGGCGCTTTCCATGGCCGATCGCGTGGCCGTGATGGAAGCGGGGAGGGTTCGCCAGATCGCGCCGCCGAGCGAGCTCTACGAATATCCTGCCAGCCGTTTCGTCGCGGACTTCATCGGCAAGATGAATCTGTTCGAAGGCCAGGTGAGGTCATGCCGGGACGGGGTTCTGGAGGTGGCGATCTCCGGTCTCGGCGATCTCGAGATTCCTCACCACGGAGAGGTGTCGGGCGAGATCGGCATCGCCATTCGGCCCGAGAAGCTCCGCGTCACGCTGGAGCAACCGGAAGATTCGTGCATCTGTTTTGCCGCGATTCTCGACAACATCGCCTACCATGGCAGCGAAAGTCATATGTTCTTCACCACCGAGTCGGGCGCAAAGCTGACGGCGACGGTGCAGAACGAGACCCGCACCCGGGTGCCGGCCGCAGAGGGTGAGCGGCTGTGGGTGAGCTGGATTCCCGGGGATACGCTGGTGCTGGCGGAGTAAATAAATGGGGACGGGTTAATTGGGGACAGATCTATTTTCCCGTTGGCCGGAACCCGGCCAACGGGAAAATAGATCTGTCCCCATTTAATCCTGTCCCCATTTAATCCAATTAATCTCCGATGAGTGAATTGTGCGCATAGCGTGCACGGTCGTCGTCGTTGCGCATCGGGTCCGTCGATTTCACGTGGGAAGCTCTTGCTCTTCTCGCGATCAACTCTTTTACCGGCACCAGCTTGACGCCGTACTGCGAGGGTTGTAACAGCACGTCGCTTAGCACGCCCAGGGTTTGAGGATAGGGATGGCCGATGGCGAGACCCGTGCCGCGCTCCCGGGCGAGCTCAATCAGCCGCTGAAACTGTTTGCGGATCATTTTCGGATCCGGATCAGCGTCGAGAAACACGTCACGCTCGATGGCGCGTAATCCTGCCTCGCGTGCCGAGCGCAGCGCGACGCTTCTCGAGCTCGTGAGGCTGTCGACGAAGTAGAGGTCGCCGTTGCTGCTCATCCACTCCATGAGCCACCCCATGGCACGCGCTTCCTGGGTGAGAGCGCTGCCCATGTGATTGTTCATTCCGCTCACGTGAGGCACGGCGGCGAGCCCGGCGTCGAGCACCGCTTTGACATCCGGTTGCGCCATGCCGGTGGTCAACGCCCCGGGACCCAGGGCCTTGTCCAGCTCCGATTCCATGGGCACGTGCAGCAGCACTTCCTTGTCCATTTGGAAAGCGATACCGGCGAGGCGGCTCGCATAGGGCGTGTGAGGCAGGATCGCGTAGGCGACCGGTCCCGGAAGCTCGATGGCGCGCAAGCTCTCGAGGCGACGATTACCCAGGTCATCGATGATGATGCTGATGGCGGGTAGCTCGCCCGGCTCGTCGACGTTCTGGGCGGCGCCGACGCTCGCGAAGAACACGCAAAAGGCCAACAGGAACCCGCGACCCGCAAGCCGCGCACACCGACCCGGAGGGGCCGGTGCACGATTCACGTCGCGGCGCCGAGGTCGCCTTGATGGCGGGCCCGACGGCACCGTCAGGACTTGGTTCTCTCCAGAATGGACAGTCCCTTGAGCAGATTCAGGGCCTCGTAGACGGCATAGTCTCGCCGGGCGAGGGGCACCTCGGGCTTGTCGGCCTTGCTGTCTTTCGCCTTGTCCGAGCTCTCATCGGCGTTTTCCTCGCGCTCGCCGTCCCCTACCAGATGGCGGGCGAGATCGGCTTCCTTGATCCGCGACGTCACCGGTGCGTCGGCGTCGGCGAGCTTCAAATTCTGGAGCTCGATGTCCGGAGAAATCCCGGTGGCCTGAATGGAAACCCCCGACGGTGTGTAGTACTTGGCTGTGGTCAGCTTGAGTGCCGAGCCGTTGTCCATGGGCAGGATGGTCTGCACGGAGCCTTTGCCGAAGGTCTTCTGCCCCATGATGATGGCCCGTTGATGATCCTGGAGCGCGCCGGCCACGATTTCCGATGCGGATGCCGAGCCGCCGTTGACCAGAACGACCACGGGGGCGCCGTTCAGCACGTCCGTGGGCTTGGCGTTGAACTTCAGCTTGGCGTCGTCGAGCCGGCCATCCGTGTAGACGATGATGCCGTCTTTGAGAAAGGCATCACTGACCGAGACCGCGGCACTCAATACACCACCGGGATTGTTGCGCAGATCGAGCACCAGTCCCTTGAGCGGAGCGTCCGCCTCGTCTTCCAGCTTTGCCAGCGCTTCACGAAGATTTTCGCCGGTACGGGACTGGAACTGGGATATGCGAACATAACCGTAACCCGGATCGAGCATGCGACTCTTTACGCTGGTGACACGAATGATGTCCCGCGTAATCGTAATCTTCAGGGGCTTGTCCTCGCCCGCGCGAACCACGGTGAGAACGATGTCGGTGCCCGGTTTGCCGCGCATGATCTTTACGGCGTCCGCCAGCGTCATTCCCTTGACAGGGGTCTCGTTGAGGCGAATGACCAGGTCTCCGGCCTTGATGCCGGCGCGATACGCCGGCGTGTCGTCGATGGGGGAGATGACTTTTACGAAGCCGTCCTCCATGCCGACCTCGATGCCGAGGCCTCCGAATTCACCGCTGGTTCCCGCCTGCAATTCCTTGTAGTCCTCCGGAACCAGATAGGCGGAGTGCGGGTCGAGCCCCGCGAGCATGCCGCGAATGGCATTCTCCAGCAGCGTCTTGTCGTCGATGGGCTCCACGTAGTCGTTCTTGATCTTGGCAAAGATCTCGGTGAACGTCCGGAGGTCCTCCAGAGGCAGGGTCTCGGTCTCGTTCTTGCCGGCGAGCACCCCTTCCCCGAGCGTCAACGAGGCTCCCAACAGGGCCCCGAATGCGAGCACGGGCATGCTTCGGAAAAGCGATTTCATCGAATCCTCCAGGCGTTGTGCGCCGTCGAATTTTCCAGCATACAAGCGTCTCCTACGGAGACACAAGCGCAGCTGCTTGCGCAGCTGGGCCCCGGCCACTCCAGCGCATCGGGTCCACCGGTGTGCCACGGTGACGAATCTCGAAATACAGGCCGCTCATCTCGCGGCCGCCACTGTCTCCCACCGTGCCGATGAGCTCGCCGGCGTCGACCCAATCGCCGACCTCCTTGAGCAGTGACTCGGTCTGTCCATACAGGCTCATGTAGCCGTCGCCATGCTCGATAATCATCAGCAGGCCGAAGCCGCGCAGCCAACCTGCGAAGGCCACGCGCCCGTAGGAAATCGCGTACACCGGCGTTCCGGGCCGGGCCGTAACCAGAACGCCTTTCCAGGTTAGGTCTCCGATCCCGCGCGGAGTTCCGAACTTGCGGCGGATTATTCCCACCGAGGGCCAGGGCAGCTTGCCCTTGAGCTTTCGAAACGGCACTTGCCGGGCCTCGGCCGGGGGAATGTCGGCCAGTTCCCGGGCAAGCCCCGCAACCAGCTCCGCCAGCTTCTGCTCGTCGCCCCGGAGTCGCTCGAGGCGCACGTCCTGACGCCCGAGCTCGCGGGCCAGCCGGGCGATGACATCACGCCGCCGCCGGCGTTGATCGTCGAGACGCTTGCGGGCGGTGGCCTTCTGCTCGCGCAGGCGTGCGAGCCTGGCCGTGTCGCGGGTAATGCTCTCCTTAATATCGGCCAGTTCCTGCAAATCCATAGCCAGGGCCTGGATCCGTTGGGAGCGTTCACGGTTGAAGTAAGCATAGTAGGTCAGAGCCCGGGATAACGTGGCCGGGTTCTCCTGATTGAGCAGCAGCTTGAACTGGTCCTGGCGGCCGGTGGCATAGGTGGCGCGCACGTATCGGGCCAGGCTTGCGCGCAAGCCTCCCATGTTCTCGAGCATCGCCCCACGGCGCCGCTCCAGACCTGCGAGGCGCGTTCGATGCTCGGTCATCTGCCGGTCGAGCTGCGCAAGCTCGGTCGTCACCCGAGCCACGGCGAGTTCCGTGTCGCGCAGGCTCGTGGCCAGTTGGTCGCGTTTCATGCGGGTCTGGTTGAGACGCCGGTCGAGCTCCCGGATGCGTTTACGCACGCCTTCGAGCCGTGCTTGCGGGTCGTCGCTGGCCGCGGCGACCATGGCCGGCGACATACCGGCGACGGCCGTGAGCGCGCCCAGCGACAACGCCAGAACCAGCGCCGCCACCGAGCCCCCGCATGCGCGTCGCGCGGCCGGGAAGACGAGGCGTCGGTGGGGCGTTGCCATAGGCGGGATTCTAGGTTGTGGAGGGCGCATTCATCCAGGCCCGAAAGCAGGCGCCGGGCACGCCGCGCGGGGGCGCGGCCCGGCGTCGCCGTTGCCTGGCATCGTGGTTCACGCTACTCTCGCCCACCATCCAAGCGGTGGTTGTGGCTTGGCTGTCGACAACCCGGAAAGATTCCATGGAGCGATTGCTCGAATTCATTTCCAATCACTCGAGCCTGGCTCTGGCCTTCGTGGTCATCCTGGGCCTGTTGATATGGACGCTGTGGCAGGGTGCCGGCCGGGGCCTCAAGAAACTCAGCCCGGCGGATGCCACGCTGCTCATCAATCGCGAGGATGCCGTGATCCTGGATGTTCGCAGCGACGGAGAATTCAACCAGGGTCACATCATCAACGCCGTCAACATCCCCCAGAAATCCGTTCAGGAGCAGTTGTCGAAGCTCAACAAGTATCGCAACCGGCCCATAATCACGGCGTGTCGAAACGGTCAGGTCGCCCCGGGTGTGGGAAACACGCTACGCAAAAACGGATTCGAGCAGGTTTACAATCTGGCTGGGGGCCTGATCGCCTGGGAAGGCGCCGACCTACCGCTGGTAAAGAAATGAACAGACGATTTCGACGCTCGGACATCGGTGCCACGTCCGCGGAATTCAACCATGTCTGAGATGGAACGCGAGCAGCCCTGGCGGTCGAACCCGCTTCATGGCGAGTTCAGCATCAAGAAGATTTACATCAAGGATACGTCCTTCGAGACTCCCAACTCGCCACAGATTTTTCAGGCCAACTGGAAGCCGGAAATGGACCTGCACCTGCACAGTCACACCCGCGATCTGGATGCCGGTGAGTTCGAGGTCGTATTGATGGTTACCGCCGTCGTCAGCATCGAGGGAAAGACGGCGTTTCTCGCCGAAGCTGCCGTTGCCGGCATTTTCGGTATCACCGGACTGACATCGGATGAGCTGGGTCCGACCCTGGGGAGTTACTGCCCGAGTATTCTGTTTCCCTATGCGCGCGAGTTCATCTCCAACCTTGCAGTACGCGGCGGTTTCCCCCCGTTCATATTGGCGCCGGTCAACTTCGAAAAACTGTATCTAGAGCATATTTCCGCGCAGTTCAGCGAGCAGCAAGCGCAGATCGAATCCTGATCGTAAAAAGGGGATTTAATGGGGACAGATCTATTTATCGGTTTAACCGGTCCCGATTAAACCGATAAATAGATCTGTCCCCATTAAATCCCCTTTTTACGATCATGAGTCATGAGCAGGGCAAAATCGCGGTTCTCGGGGCCGGATCCTGGGGGACGGCGCTGGCGATTCTACTGGTGCGCAATGGCCACGGGGTAACGCTGTGGGGACGCGACCGGGAGCAGGTCGCCGCCATCAACGACGAGCGTCGTAACCGGCGCTATCTGCCCGAGCACGAACTTCCCGATGGACTGCAGGTCACCGCCAATCTGGACGAAGCGGCGCACAGCGCGCGGTTGGCGCTGGTGGCGGTGCCGAGTCGCGGATTTCGCGCGCTGTGCGTGGGCCTGGCAGCCCACGCCACCAGATTGACGGGCATATTCTGGGCGACCAAGGGGTTCGATCCGGGAAGCGGACGCCTGCTGCACGAAGTGGCGGCGGAGACGATCGCGGCGAAAATGCCGACGGCGGTGCTGTCGGGCCCGACATTCGCCAACGAAATCGCCCGCGGGCTGCCGGCGGCGGTGAGCTGCGCGTCCATTCACGCCGGCTTCGCCGAGCAGGTTGCCGAGTTATTTCGCAACCAGCGGTTCCGGGTTTATACCAGCACGGATATCGTCGGCGTGGAGATCGGCGGCGCGGTCAAGAACGTGCTCGCCATCGCCGCCGGTATCGCCGACGGTCTCGGTTTCGGCGCAAACACCCGCGCCGCGCTCATCACCCGCGGGCTTCGCGAGATCGTGCGCTTCGGCACCGCCATGGGCGGGCAGCCGGAAAGCTTCATGGGTCTTGCCGGCCTCGGCGATCTGGTGCTCACCTGCACCGATGACCAATCCCGCAACCGGCGTTTCGGATTGGCTCTCGCCGGCGGGCTGTCGGTGGGCGCGGCGGAGAAGTCCGTGGGTCAGGTGGTGGAGGGCATCGGCGCGGCCCGCGAGGTGATGCGCCAGGCGCGCAGAATCGGAGTGGAGATGCCGATCGCCGAGCAGGTGAACCGGGTGCTGAACGAGGCAGTGGCGCCCGCCGACGCGGTGCACGAGCTGCTCGCCCGGCCGCCGGGAACGGAGTCCGAATAATCGCGGAGCGCGTGCAGGGCGGCGCTTTCGCGGTCATCGAGAAAGGCGGCGGAGCGCCCCGGTGGCGTAGTCAGGTTCGCGCATCCCGGATTACCACTTTGAGAGCCTGCTTGGCGATCATCGCGCGTAACGCCTGCTCGACTTCTTCGATTGGCTGCACGGCACTCAGCACGTGCCCGGATTCGAAGGCCTCGTCACTCAGCATCTCCAGGGCCCGTCGCACGGTCGCCGGACGGTGGTGATATACGCCCTTTACGGTTATCTCACTGTAGTGGATCTGGTGCGTATCCATTTCCACGCGGGTCCCCGGTGCACATCCGCCGAACAACAGTGCCAGTCCGCCGGGGCGAAGCGCCTGCATGGTATCGCCCCACACCGCCGGTTGGCCGGTGCAATCGATGCACACATCGGCGCCGCGCCCGCCCGTGGTCGCTGCTCTGAGGAGCTCCGCGTGGCCGCCTCCGCGGGCGATGAGCTGCGTGCCTGCCGCGCCCATGCGCTTGCCCACTGCCAATCGCGGCGCATTCGGATCGGCCAGGAGTACCCGGTGGCCGTTGCGGGCGAGCGCCGCGGTGAACAGCAGTCCGATGGGGCCGGCGCCGAACACCACGATTTCCGATCCAGGCGCACGGCGCTCGAGCTCGCAGGCATCGATGCCGTGTATAACGCAGGCCAGGGGTTCGGTCAGTGCCGCCTTGTCGAAACCGAGGCCGGTGGGAATCGGGTAGGTGCTGACGCTCACGAAGCGCGCGGGCACGCGCAGATATTCCGCGAAGGCACCGTTCAGGTACTGCAGGTCGGTACACAGATTCTGTCGCTGACGACGGCAGTAGTCGCAACCGCCGCAGGCCGCCGAGTTGGCCACCACCAGCGGACACCCGAGCGCGAAGTTTTCGACCCCCCGGCCCACCGCGGCCACGGTGCCGGCCATCTCGTGGCCGAACAGTGTCGGTACCTCGAGCATGCGCGGATGACCGCCGCGGCGATAAACCTTGACGTCGGTGCCGCAGGTGGTGGCGGCCCGCACGCGCAGAATCAGCTCGCCGTCGCCGGGACGCGGTACCGGCAACTCCCGGATCTCGATGCGTTCCGGTCCCACCAGAACGGCGCCGCGCATGGTTTCGGGAAGTGACTGCATCGGCGCTTCGGCGGCCCGCTACCAGGGAGTGAAAAGAATCTTGAGGGCTTCCCGGCGCCGGGCAATCTCGACACCGGAGGCGAAATCCACCAGCGGCATGCGGTGGCTCACCAGGGGCGACGGATCCAGCGCGCCGTCCACCATCATGGCAAAGACCCGGGACTGTTCCTCGAGGCCGCCGGAGTAGCTACCGAGTACCCGGTGCTCGTGCTTGAACAGTGTATTGAGCTCGAATCCCGCGCATTCGCCGGCGGGCGCATGGGCGAACAGCACCACCGTGCCCCCGTGGCGCGTCAGCGCGAGCGCACTGTCGAGCAACGCCGCGCTGCCGACGGTATCGAACACCGCGTCGGCGCCGAGCCCGGTGCTCATCTCCATCAGCGCCCGGCGTGCATCGTCACCGGGAGACGCCGCGGCACCGGCGCCGAGCTCCCGGGCAAGCTTGCGTCGCTCCTCGATCGGGTCGATTATCAAGATGCGCAGCCTCGGGTGCACGGCGGCCAGAACCAGGAGGTGCAGCAGGCCCATTCCGCCGCCGCCCTGCACCACGGCCACACCGTCCGGATCCACATCGGCTTGATGCACGCCGCGCAGCACGCACGCCGCGGGCTCCATGAACACGGCTATCTCGTCGGCCAGGTCATCGGGCAGCTTGCGGGCCGCGCGGGAGGTGGCGCGCGCTTTCACCACCACGTGATCGGCAAAGCCCCCCGGCGCCAGCAGGTTCTCCTTGAACGCTTCGCACATGGTGACGGCGCCGCGCAGGCACAGCGCGCACTCTCCGCACGCCACATGGTGGGGAACCGCAACGCGATCGCCGTTGCGAAAGCCGGTGACGCCGTCACCGACGCTCGACACTTCACCTACCAGCTCGTGCCCCAGCACCGTGCCCGGCGCCACCGCGCCGTTGTCGAGCTTGAACAGATCGGTTCCACACAGGCCCACGACACGCACCTTGAGCAACAGCTCGCCGGCCTGCGGGGGAACCAGCGGGCGTTCCTCGACGGCGGTGCGATCGCCGCCGCGGCAGGCGATGACCATATGGCTTCGTGGAATGGACACGATTTCGTTCCCACCGATGTGACGCGACGCGCTGGCGGCCATGGTAGGCGCACGGCCCGGCCAGGACAATGCGCGGCG
>FXBF010000626.1_pt1 | contig 12225 bp, 10 predicted proteins | sample 5335321 | NCBI WGS metagenome assembly FXBF01 (sample SAMEA103928391, study PRJEB20085) | sediment metagenome | isolation source: sediment | reverse complement strand
CCTCCCTCCAGGAAGCCCGCCGCCGCTGGGCGGAGCTGCTGCGCCGGATCTTTGACCTCATCCCTGAATGCACCCGGCACCGACGATGCGCCTGGGCGAGTTCGGGTCAGACATCCCTTCCACCCACTGCACGGGCGAGAGATCGTCGTGGTGGACAAGCGGCGGAGCCGTCACGGTGATCGAGTCTGGTACGAGGCCGACGACGGCAGCATCTGCACGCTGCCGCTGGCGTGGACGAGTCTCGCAGCCCCCCATCCGTTTGAGCTGATTTCGGCGGGTAGGGCGCGGTTCCGCACGGACGACCTGGTTCGGCTTGCCGCACTGCTCGACGATGTGCGGCGCCAGGACGTCGACTCGGATGGCACCCATGAGATGTAAAGCGTATTACGTCAAGTACGTAAATGGTTACCGACGGCGGGTTCCGGGCGGACGGCACGTTCGTGCCGTTGCCGCTGCACGATGTCACAACACTCACCGAGGCGTTCCGACGGGCGGTGCTGCGTCTGTTCGTGCGCCGGGAACTCATGGATGTCGAGACGGCCCACGGCATGCTCGCCTGGCCGCACTCGGGGTTTCACGTGCATGACGGGGTGTGGGTTGCGGCTGACGATCGCGAGTTCGCCGTCCGGCTGGCCCGTTACTGCGCCCGAAACCCCGTGGCGTTGAGCCGCCTGGAGTATCAGTCAGACAACGCCACTGTCACCTGAGGCGCGATCCGGTCCATATGCTTCTCTCAGGGCACCAATCTGTGCGAGCGACAGCGCTCGAGCACCTGACGAGCTTTCCAAGCGTCCATCAGGGGGGGAACCACAGTTGCCCGACGCGTCGCATGGGCTCGCGTAACGGCCAATTTGATCTCGGCGGCAGTTGCGTCGGAGAACTCCGACCACAACAGTGCGATGGCCCCGGTGACGAACGGGGCCGCGGCGCTCGTTCCTTCAAGAGTTAGGGGGTCGCCCTGGGTACCGAGGCTGGTGATGCCGTCACCCGGTGCGCGAAGACCTCGTCTTCCGATGGAGCTTCCCAGGTTCGAATCTCCCATTGGCTTTCCGGTAAGGTCGCAGGCGACCACCGGAATGACCCACGGATGGCGGGTGATGGCTGAACTGCCGAGCGTTCCCTGATTCCCTCCCGCCGCGATGACCATGACGCCACGCCGCATTGCGTAATCCAGGGACGCTTCTAACTCCCGCTTGCTTTGGGAGGACGGCTGGGCCAGCGCAGCGCTCAAGTTGATCACGTGGGCGCCGGCATCAACGGTTTCGGCGATGGCCGCTGCGAGTTCCTCGGGGGTCGCACTGGGCATCTCTCCGTTCGCCGCCGACGTCTCTGCGAAAATGCTGCGCACCAGCAAAGTGCAGTCGGGGCAGATTGCCGGAGCAGCGGATTCCCTGTTGGCAGACAGGATCCCCGCCACGGCCGTGCCGTGCTTGCACGCAGCGCTGTTGGCTAGGCTGCACATTCCGCTCAGCTTCCCGGGAATCGTACGGATGCTTGCGGCCGCGAGAGCCGGGTGGTCGATTGCTACTGGTCCATCGATCAACCCGACCGCGATCTCACGCCTACCGCGCGTGACCGCCATCAACGGAGTAAGCTTGACCAAACCCAAGGGGTTCATCAGCCGAGTTTTTCCAATTCAAGCCGGCGAGCGGAGCGTGCGCCCGCTACGCTGCTGGCCGCACCCCCTTTGGGGTGCCCGTGGCACTCCGCGCCCCATAGTACCGACGGTTGCTCGGGAGTAGAATTGTCCGTTGCGGCTCAGCACGGGAGCCAGTAGCAATGCCAGCCCCTCCACGGATAATAGTCGCAACAGAATCTCTTCCCCACCGCCTCAAAGCAGGGTGTGCAGAACATCCATGGCCGCGGCAAAGGCGGCACCGGCTGCTGTGGAGTGACCGTCGCGACACCGGACTTGGGCGCACCGTAGAACGCCTCCATGTGGTATCGCCGGCTGCAGCTCGAGATCGCGGTTTCTGCGGTAAATCCGGGTGTCTTCATCTTTCACACCTCCCGAATGAACAAGCTTGCTGGTCGAAGCGTGGCGAATCTAGCCAGTGCAAAACCAGACTCGGCGATCCCACTCATCCGATCGCAACGCTTCTCAATGAGCTGGGGGTGGGCAGATCATATGCTGTTGCATGGGCTAGTGACATAAACTTTCGCCCCGCACCAGCCAAGGTGTCGGGCAAGGCTTGCCCGATCGCAGTGGGCAACTCACCTGCAGCGTGTTCGAGATTGCGGAGACAGAATACACGCACAGCTTATTCCTACTTTTCGCAATGCGAGAGGCAAGCTAGCTGGAGGTCGGTGCACCCGACAGCGCACGGGGCTGCCAGGAGTCTGACGTTTCCACGTGAAATCCTAGCATGGTCATGTTACGAGTCTCTTTTGACAAGTTTGGGTCCTCTTCTCCCTTTCGAGTGGCATTTGCTGATCCAACTGCGTGTAACAAAGCCACATCTTGGTCATCCAATTCAGAAAGAAACTATGACCCTTGTATCCCGCCAGTCCGCTGGGCCAAAAGAGGGGCCGCACCTCCACCACCAGAACCAACCTGGGCCTGACCCGCTTCCGTGGACAGTTTAGCGCTTTCGGGGACCGCCCCCTGTAGCGCGCGTCTTAGCGTGCCCAAGCTACGGCCACTGGTGATGCCAACACGCGCTCACACGCCACGCCCGATCGAACTTCGAGAGATCCACCCGTCCGGCGGTTTCTGTCCAAGTCCGCCTAGCAGTTTTCGACGCAGCTATCCCATGCCGCGATGCACGCAAGACCGGGAATGATCCCCCATGGACCGAGCGCGGCGGAAAGTGCGACACACGCAACACCGGCGACTCTGCACAATCTTCTACAGTTGGTAGATGATATGGCCATTATGCCGGGGCCACCGAAGCCTCCGACGATTGATAGACCGCCCATTCCAAAGGGGGAAAAAGCCTGTCCCTCCCCGCCCAGAAAATGTTGTGGCAGCACCCCGGCGGCGGTTGCGTTACCCGTCGCAGCCATGTGGTAGTGCCCCCTCGTCTTGTAGAGTGACGCCTCTGCGTGAAATCTTGGCATGCTCATTACAAGTCTCCTTTCACAGGTTCGGAGCTTATCGGTCATAGTAGGGCGACATTTTGGTGACCAGGAACGGGAACTCCTCGGTCACATCCACGCGGACAAAGAACTTCTCGGTCACATCGGTCTTGCGATCGGTGTAGGAGAAGATGGCCTCGACAATCTTGCGGGTACCGGCCAGAGGGGAGGGACGAACTTCCACCCCCGTCAAGGCCGCATTGCGCTCAAACGCGTCGGCCGTCGTGGCGTAGATCGCGGGATATCGAACGACCAAATAATTCAGTGCCCGATGCTCATCCGTCGCACCCGCGTTGTCCGCCATCTGCAGAATCCGGTCAAGCAGCTCGCCGGCCGCGGTCTTGAACGCCTCGGCGCTCATTTTTTCCGGCTTGGGAATCGTCTTGAGGAGCGACTCACGGTCAAACGAGTACACCTGATCGAATGCGACAATGGGAACCATGAGGCCATTGCACATCACAGCCGGGGCTATCGGTCCTCGCAAGCCGATGACCACGTCCAAATCCATCGGGCCGGGTGTGGGACGGACCGCTTCGAGCAAGAGATCGAAGTCCGCCGGGTCACGCGGCAGGAGGATGTACGTCTCTATGTTCTCAATCGTGAAGACCCAGCAGAGCTGACGCACCAGGTACCGGTTCTCTCGCTGGGACAGAACTTTCTGGAGCGCCTGGAGGTCGGCGAGTCCGGCGGCGTCGGCTCGCCCGGTGGCCTGCACGAATTCTTTTTCCACGGACGCGCTCGGAAAACGCGGTTCGATTCTACCCATCGCATAGATGTACTGCGGCGCAGCCGGTCCCGTCCCACTGGCATCCGAATCTGCCGGATTTCCGCAGCTAGCACACGTCCCGCCGCCCGGTTGCGGAGAGGCCGCCGTGTCCACGCGACCTTCGTCGGACGGTGGGAGGACGAGCGCGTCGGTTACCGCAGCAGATTCGTCTGCCAACTGTTCCTTCACTTCCGTCTGGTCCATGGCAGTCCTCTCCTTGAGTTCGTTCACTTGAGACGCCAACCGGAAAAAACGATGAAGCGGTTGAGCGCTGCAGCGCGCCGTTCGCACCCGCCACAGGCGTTCAGGCCTGCTGCATATGTGACTCGCTCGATGACATCGCCGAGGCCGACGTCTTCGTCTGATATGAATCCAGGAAGGCGCACGCGGTACGGCAGTCGTTCACTCTGGCCTACATCGCCTTTAGCGATTTTCCGCTTTTTCATCGCACTGACCTACGCGCGTGAGCCGACGGCCCTGCGTGTCCTGCAGGCGTCAGTAAACGGGCTACTGGCCTCGGGGCCTGAAGCGAAACGCGTGAAGCGTATGCCTGGCACACGGGATGCGCTCTCCCGAGTAAGCATGAAAGGGTCTTGCGATCGCTCAGTGGACGCAGCGGTCTCGTCGTCGGACGGACGTCCTGCGGAGCGTCGGCACGGCGGCGGGTCGCTACTCCAGCTGCCGTTGAGGACGCAAATATGAAGAACTGCTCACGGAACCGCAAGGGTTGCACCGGTGCGCCAGGTCGGTGGGCACATCTTGGGCACATACGCCCGCAAACAGACGGGGTCAGACGCAAGAGGTCCCGGTGTTTTTCTCAAGAAAAACGGCCGGACCTTGCTCTAACCGTCGGCTCGTCCGCTGCGCGCACTCGCCGCCGCTTGACGAGTCAAGTCCTGCCGGGCCTGTTAAGAGGTTGAAACAGCGCGAGTTGTGGGAACGGCACCAGGGGACGAACTGCGGAGTGTAAACGCCCAGATGAAGTTCATCTTGCGCCGCGCGTTGCAGCAGGCGCGGCGTGTCAGGACGGACGGCGCCCGGGTCGATTGACCCAGTCGAGACCTCGAGATCCCGGCTCCGTTAACTCTTCAGCTTTACCAGGACGGCGCCGTCCCCCTGGTCGGTGCCGTACCGCATGGTGGCTTCCCTGCCGGTCAAGAACCGGATTTCGTGGATTTCGGAGGTGCGGATACTAGAATCTTCATTCCAACGACCGTGGGTGAGCGGGATCTCTAAGTCGGGTGCATCCCGTCAAGGGCTACGTACGCCTACATTCCCTTTGCGGCTCCTTGATGGCGAGCCGGTGATCGACCGGATTCTCACCCACCTGCGACACATCGCTACGGAGCCCCGCCGCTCGCGCGGGCCGCCGCGGCGCTGGGAGCCCCCCCGCACCGCCACCTCGGCGTAAGCCCTGGGCCACCGCCTCCGACTCAAATCCCTTGGTCCACGCGACAAACGCGTCGAGTTGACGGCAAATTGCCGAGCCGAGGTTTCTGGCTGGGAAGATCACCAGCCGTGTTGCCAACGTCGCGACGCGGCCGTAAGATGAAGGTTTCCTTAGGACCGCCGGATGCCCCACGGCTGTTTGGGAGTGCCAGGGTAAGCGACCGTACACGATCGAGGAGGCCGACATGCATGACCACCATGGTCACGGTGACCACGACGGCGATACCATCCTTATGCCATCCCACCAACACGCCCTTGTCATCGTAGGTACGCAACAGTTGTTCCTGGTGCACATGACCAACATGTGGACCGGATGCCATCAGTATCAGGCGATCTTCCGTATCCATGTGCCTGCCGACGTCAAGAGTGAGTACCTGAAGGACCGTAATCGCCACCGGACTGACTGGTACATCATCGGCAATACCAAGGACGACCTTATGAGCCTGCCGGAGATCAAGCGGGGAAAGCGTACCTCTTTCACCGGCAGCATCTGGCGCGGGCTCCCGAGCAGCGAAGGTACCGAATCCTGGCCGTGGGCGAACGAAAAACCGGTTATCGAGAGCTTCAAGGTTACGATCGATCAGGTTGTGTACTTTCGGCATTTTGATTTCAACCTCAACTACCCGAACACGCTGACGTACATACTTTTTGGAGCGGGAGATGAGGCGCACCTCAACCACTATCAGGTCAAGCAACCTGAGTTCGATCACGTTGTGACCCTCACCGAGGCGCCGAGTTGGCTCCCACAAACGGGCCTCGAGGCCGGCATGCCCATCAACTTCCCGGACATTCCCGCCAGCCCGGGCGGCCGACAATTAGGGCAATCCGTCTACTGTTCGAATCCGCTCACACGAGGAACACATCACGTCCAGTTTGCCGGCTACGGACCAGGCCGGGCAATTACGATTGACCGCTCGATTTGGTTTGGTACATGGCCCGTCAACGAAGAGGACCCCTGCGCATAGGGTCAGACATAGGCTCCGCGGCCGGTATCCTGGGTCGCATCTTCAACCACTCGCCAACACCTGCCTCAGAGGGGGAACCGTATGATCACGCTTGACATGAATCGCCAAATTCGGCGCGCGGCGAAGGCGAAGGCGGCGGCACGAGAAGCCGCTAGGGCGATGGAGTTGGCACGGCAAGCCGCAGAGTTCGGCACGATCAAGAAGCCCCTATACGAGAAGAAAGGCGGCACGGCACTCGGGGCGTGGTTCCTTGGGCCCAAGGCGGAAAACATCGAATTGTTCGAACGCCTGATCCGTGTGGTCATCGAGGCTCATCGAAGCGATCGGGAGACAGATTACAAAGACGATCCGCCCTGGATCACGGATGACCGCAAGGAGACCCGTGCGTACAAGCGTGCCGTGAACCTCCTCGAAGCCAAGCTCAAGGACCTCGTCGGGGATCTCAAAGAGTCAGTCCCGTTCTTCAGCTACCGGTACCAGGGGCACATGCTCTGGGATGTCACGCTCCCATCCGTCCTCGGCTACTTCGCGGCAATGCTCTACAACCAGAACAACGTGGCGGCGGAGGCCTCTCCGGTCACCACCCAGCTGGAGATGAGGGTGGGAGATGACCTGTGCAAGATGCTGGGGTACCACGCGCCGAAGCAGATACTTGACGAGGACGGTGTAGTTGTAGACTCCGAGATTGAAGAGGGTAAGATCCGGGCATGGGGCCATATCACCTGCGATGGCAGCGTCGCGAACATGGAGGCAATGTGGTGTGCTCGCAATCTGAAGTATTATCCTCTCGGGCTCGCCGCGGCGCTCAGGACCGAGCCCGAGCTACAACCAGCTCTGGGCCTCGACGTCCGCCTGGCTTCCGGCGAACTACGGGTCCTGGCCGAACTCGATACGTGGCAGCTCTTCAACCTGAAGGCCGACGACGTTCTCAACCTCCCGTCGCGGCTGACCGAGGAGTACGGCATTCTTGACGTCGACGACATCCTGGAAGGCTACACGTTACAGGAACTAGGCTTTCTCGGGTTCCGGCAACAGTTTGCTCCGAAAGCACACGACCCCGTCATCTTGGCTCCCGCGACGATGCACTACTCCTGGCCCAAGGGCGCGGCGTTGCTCGGTCTGGGACGAGCCAGCGTAAAGTTCATTCCGGTGGATCTCGACGGACGCATGGATGCTCAGGAGTTGCGCCGGAGGTTGGACACATGTCTCCGCGACCGGCGTCCAGTCATCATGGTGGTGGCGGTTCTCGGGACGACCCAGGAAAGCGCGGTGGATCCGCTTGCGTCGATTCTCGAGATGCGCGAGGCCTATCGTGCGAAAGGACTCGAGTTCTGGCTCCACGTCGACGCAGCGTGGGGAGGCTACTTCGCGTCGATGTTGAGAGAGCCCATCAAGGAAGAAGAAGAACAAGAAGAAGCCAACACGCGGTTCTTCCACCCTAGACTCGCCATGAGCAAGTATGTGAACGACCAGTACGAGGTCCTGGGTGAAGTCGACTCCATCACGGTCGATCCCCACAAAGCCGGATACATCCCTTACCCGGCTGGCGGGCTCTGTTACCGCAACTCGGCGATGCGTCACCTCGTGGCGTTCACGGCTCCCGTCGTGTACAAAGGAGAGACGGACCCCACGGTCGGCGTGTATGGCATCGAGGGTTCGAAACCGGGCGCCGCAGCCGCAGCCACATACTTGAGCCACCGTGTGATCCGTCCCGACAAGAGCGGATACGGCCGCATCCTGAGTCGATGCCTGTGGAACAGCAAACGGTTCTATGCCAACCTCGTCACGATGGCGGAGGAGGAGGACCCCTTCATAATCGTTCCGTTCCAACGGCTTCCTGTGCAGCGAGAGAAGCCCGACTGGTCCGACGAGGATGTCAAAGAGGAACTCGATCGCATCAGGACGGAAATCGTCCCCAAGAGCGACGATGAGTTGATGCTATATCTCGAGAAAGGCGAACGTCGGCGTTGGTTTCGGAACCTCGGATCCGATCAGGTGATCGTGAGCTACGCGTTCAACTTCAAGTTCGAGCGCGACGGCGAATGGATTCTGAATGCGGACGTCGAACGCCTCAACAAGCTCAATACCGAGATCTTCAAGCGGTTGAGTATCCTGAGACCTAAATCCCACAACGGAAAGACCGCCGAATCGGATGATCCACCACCGCTCTTCGTCACGTCTTCAGCGTACGACCCAGGCAGCTACGGAACAAAAACGATCGATCTATTCAAGCGCAGGCTTGGGATTGTTGACCATACAGACGAGCCCGTCGACGTTCTCATCTCGACGACCATGGATCCATGGCTGACCGACACTGAGACCGGAAACATCATCCCCGAGTTGATCAAGGGGTTGCGGGAGGTCGTGCTCAAGGAAGTCGAGAACGTAATCAAGAAGAATCCGTAACCCGGATCATCGCGAGGCGGACAAGACGATCCACTCGAGCATCACAGCCGATCAACGAGGGACCAACGACCGACGGAGGTCAAAATGACAACGGCTAGCACGCAGACAGCTCCCGATTTCAACGAGGAGCTCTGGTACACCATTTTTGGTGTGGGGCACCCCCTCCTCATCGGCAAGCAACAGACGTTCCGCACTCAGGGGACGCCGCCGCGCTGCAAGCTCTGCCTTGCGCCGTTTGGCGAAAACCCGGAGTTCGGAGGAACGCCCGACCAACCGGGGCCCTCCAACCGTAACCCGCGCTATTGCAGCCTGTGCGACGTCTTCATCCGCGAGAACCCGGGAGGGGCCAAGGTCAAATTATCCATGGTCTTTGCCGACGTCCGCGATTCGACGAAACTGGCGGAGGAACTCGAGCTCAGGGAGTACGTGCGCTTGATGAACAAGTTTTATGGGGACACGACGCGCGCTTTCATCGATACCGACGGGTTCATGCTGGAAGTCGTCGGTGACGAGGTCTTCGCGCTCTATCCCACCGGCTTCTCGGGTGTGTCCGCAGGGGATGATGCCGTTGTTGATGAAGCGAAGCTTGTGAAGGAGCGCGAAGGAGTGGCTGCGGCCAAGGCAGTTGACGCAGCGAGGAGGTTGGTAACGATCAGCGAGGGTGGGGCAGATGGGTTCGCGTTTGGGATCGGAATTCACACGGCGGAGGTGTTTATCGGAACCGTGCGAGGCGCGGAGGAAGGGATCGTTGACGTGCGGGTCTGGGGTCCAGAGGTGATCAAGACAGCACGGTTGAGCGCCGCCGCACGGGCCGGCGAGGCGCTCATAAGTGACGAAACCTGCAAAGCGGCAGGGCTCGATACGGCGTCACTGGAACGCCGGGAGATGGAATTGAAGGGGTTGGCGGATGTGGTCGGGACGCACGTCCTGGTCCCTTAACACCACTATCCGTGTCAGCCCTGAAGCCGAACCTTCCGCAATAGGTTCTCGAATTTGGGGCTCGGTCGCAGCACGTCAAAAGTTGGTCGAACGCCCAGCCAGGCCAGCTCGGGAGCATGCTGTTGGAGTGCCTTGCCGAGCCATTCGAAGGCGGCGTCCTCTTCTCCTAACCCCGCGTGGACTTGGGCTACGAGTGCCGCCGACACATGTCGTGTCTCGGAGAGGGTCATGAGTCGGGCCAACCGCTTCTGAGCCAAGTCACGGTCGTCGGCAACGGCGTGAAGATGCCCCAGAGCCGCAATGATCTCGGGGCTTTCACCGATAATCTCCAGAGCACGTTCAAACGCGTCGCGGGCATCGTCATATCGTCCGATCCGTTCGTGCGCCTGGCCGGAAAAGTAATATGCCATCCCGAAGTTGGCGTCGATCTCGAAAACGCGATCGTATTCGCTCTGCGCCCGATCGTATTTGCCTTCATAGTAGTACACCAGACCGCGGCTCGCATGCACGACCAGAGAGAGTGGATCAATTTCTCGAGCCGTTCGTAACGCGTTGTGGGCATCCACGAATCGCTTCTGGGGGGCCAGGCAATTGATGGCATACCACTGATGCGCCGTGGGGTACTTGGGGTTGGCAAGGATGGCCGTCGTGAAATACCGTTCGGCGGTCTTCCAGTCCCAATCGAACATCGCCAGACCGCAGGCGACGCTGGTCAGCGCCTCGGCGTTCCCAGGTTCTATGGCAAGGGCCCGCTCGCCGGCTTGCTTGGCTAACGGCATGACCTCCAAGGGCGATCGCATTCCGTAGATCCCCATGATGGTATAGGCATCAGCCAGTCCGGCGTTGGCGAGTGCGAACGCTGGATCCAAGGCGATCGCTGACTCCATCATCTCGACGCTTTGCTGGAGATCGGAAGGCGTTCGCTTGTTCCAGTGAAAACGACCTCTGAGATAAAACTCGTAGGCATCGAAATCTTCCGTCCCGGCCGCAAACAGCCGTCTGTCATCGAGTAGTTCGACCTGCAAGGCCTCGACGATCGCACCGGCAATGCTGTCCATGACCTCGAAGACATCAGTGAGCTGTCTATCAAATCTCTCAGACCAGAGCTCGAATGCGTCAGACACATTGACCAGCTGTGCGTTTATTCGGAGGCGGTTGCCGGCTCGCTTGACGCTCCCCTCGAGAATGCTGCCTACATTGAGTTTCTCGCCGATCGTCCGGACATCCTCGGGGCGACCCTTGAAGGAAAAGGCGGAAGTCCGTGCGATCACGTGAATATCGCTGACCTTGGTCAGCGATTGGATAATCTCCTCGCTGATCCCGTCGCTCAGGAATTCATTGTCCGGATCCCCACTCATGTTGACGAAAGGCAGAACCGCAATCGAGTTTCGGTGCGTGCTCGGGACCACGCCGGTCCTTGCGGCCGGGCTATCGGGCGCAGCGAGTGCGTCGTCCAATACCTCAGCGAACTCCAGTGCTGTGGCAAACCGATCGGCTGGGATCTTGGCGAGCGCGCGGGATATGACGTCGTCGACCTGTGCGGGAACCCCTCCACGAACCGTCTGCACCCGCGGAATCGTCGCAAGGGTGTGCCGGGCCAGGATTGCCTGTACGTTGGGGCCGCTGAACGGCGGCTCGCCGACCAGCATCTCGTAAAACAAACACCCGAGTGCGTAGACGTCAGATCGGCCGTCCACCTCATCCCCGGCGCACTGTTCGGGACTCATGTACTTGGGGGTGCCGATGCCCAGGCCGGTTCCGGTGAGGTTGTCTGCCCCGGCTGCCGACAGGGCACGCGCGATGCCGAAATCTGCGATGACCGCCAGACCGGTGGATAAGAGAATGTTCTCGGGCTTGATATCACGATGAACGATGCCAAAACTGTGAGCGTAACTCAGCCCACCTGCGATTTCTCTGGCGATACGAGTTGCGTCAGCCAGTGGAAGCTGAGTCTCGCGCCCCAGCCGGTCGCGCAACGTTTCGCCTTCGACAAACGGCATTACGTAGAACAGGGAATCGTCTGAGTTGCCGGAATCGTACAGAGGAAGAATGTGTGGGTGGGTGAGTTTGGCAACGATGGCTATCTCGCGCAGAAACCGGTCTGCACCCAACGACGTGGTCAATTCGGGACGGAGGATCTTCACGGCGACCTGCCGATCGTGTTTTCGATCGACGGCGAGGTAGACGACGGCCATACCGCCTCGGCCAACCTCGCGCACCAGTTCGTATCGTTCCGACAACAACCCGTTCGGTGGCGTCACGGATGTTCCGACACAAGCTTCAATTTGCGATGGGGAAGCGTGATCAGAAGACAAGGTATGGGAGGAGCAGCGGTCACTCCGTGAATTCTCGGCAAGGTCGGTCCCCTCCAGTCACCGCGTAGGAATTGCGATCGAGCCTTTCAAATTAGAACTGGGGGAGTGGACTGTCCAGGGAGCCTGACGCGCCGTCAGCTGCCAGTTGAAGCTGTGAGAGACCTGGGACACCGGACCGCCCCGATTCTTTGCGACTCAGCGATCGGCGCGCCTACCCAACGCTCCCGAGCGCGACGCGAATGGCTTCGCCGCGGCGACTTGGCATGCTTGGTGCCACCGTGATGCCGATGCGGCTGAGACCGTCGCC
>FXBF010000625.1_pt1 | contig 12228 bp, 14 predicted proteins | sample 5335321 | NCBI WGS metagenome assembly FXBF01 (sample SAMEA103928391, study PRJEB20085) | sediment metagenome | isolation source: sediment | reverse complement strand
GTTTACATACGCTTCGATCTTATCAAGATGACTATACCAAAGAACATCGAATGTGTACTTATCTACCGATCCAATAACCATACATTCAATATAACTTCTCAATTCGGTGTAGTTTTTACTGTCTTGATTGAGTCCTGGTATTGATGACATAAAAGGCTTACCCCATATCGACTCCCATTTTGACATAGAGATGAGAGAATGTTCTAGCTTAACCGTCGTAGGCTTTGACTTAATGAACGTGTTATGGTTCTCGTCATATAACTCTTCGCTGTCAAGTTTTATTACTAACATTCTCTCATCTCCTATTAAGTACCCATTAGTGGGCAGTTCTCTGTGTTTTCGCCGACTTAACCTTCGGGACAATACCGTTAAAGAAGGCTATGGCAGCGTCCGTATCGCTAAGTAGCTCTTCGTAAAGCGTCTCATAGGCAGAAGACTGTAAGAACTGTTCGGATAGCTCCTCACTCTTTGTAAAGTGACGGCCATCCTCAGATTTCTCGCCATAAGCCATAGAGATGATCAACTCGAAGAACTTCATGATTTCTGATGCGTTTTCCTCATCCACGAACTTTGTTATGGTGGCTTCTATACCATCCTGCGTGCCAAACTCTAACCGCATCAACTCTGGCGTACTAAGATTGAACAACAACGTCTCTTCTCGCTCTGTTCCGTTGTAGTCCACGTATTTGACTCTTTTTCTCAGCATCAGACGGCATTCTCGATGATGGTTTTAACTTCATCAGGCAGCGGCAGGTATGGTGTGGCGATTGCGCCGTCGCCGTATAACACCTCTTCGATGGCCGCGAGCTCGATCGCCGTAAGAATTTGTGAGTCCAGAACAAGCTTGGCCGTTGACGCTAAGCCGGTCACACCGACGGGCGTTGTGCTGAATTCCCAACTGAATGTAACGGCTTCTGGTGATTCATTGATGGTCGCTCGATTACGGTCACTCGGGGAGGCTAAGGCGCCATAAATCAAGATAATCTTATAACCAAGATCGGGTCCGCCAATGTCACTTCCCACCTTCGTTCGGTAACTCAGACCGAAAGTTTGTCGCGCTTGTTGTGTTACGTTCATACCAGGCAGAACTTCAGCCGAACCATCACAAACAGCGAACTCGTTTGGATAGGTGTAGGCTTCCAAGGTTGCCGCGAATACTTCGGGCGAAATCAGAGTCAGGTACTTTTCGTTGAAGGCGTACAAGTCAGTTGGTTCGGCTCCGGTTGGAGCTTCGGCGACTGACGTAAGGCCGTACCAAACGGCTGCTGTGTCGTAGGCTCCTGTAATAGGATCACGAACGTACAAAACGCCGCGATCGAGGCCGGATTCATAAAGCTTTTGTGTTGGATCGTTAAAATCTAATGTAAACTCGGTCATGTTAACTCCTTTTGATTTATGATGCTTTTATACTCACCGTATACACATCATGTACTATGTTCTTTTCCGTGTACGACCGCACATGGCGTACCGCAGGTATTTTGAACATTCTTTTAGTATCGACATCCTCAAACACCGTAGATAGGAGAGTCACTTGAAATGATGTGCCGAGAATATACGGCTTATCATTTGCGTGTGTTGCTATGTGATTCGTCATATCGTACACGATGCATGGATATTCCAGTGTGAACTCGGTCGGACGATAATACACTTTAAGCTCTGGGAAGGCTTGCTCAAGAAGCGCTTGTAATGCTAAACGATCATCCATCGTAAACACCTCCCAGAGTTAGTTGTATTCGAGGGTGTGCATATTCTATGGTCGTGACAGTCCATTTACGGTTTTGCCACTCCACATAGAGAATATCACTAAAATCATCCATCATAGACGCAGGAGCTATAACACTTAAGACGTGGTTTGCTCGAACGGAGTCTTGTGATAATTCTCCAGCACGCCACCGTACGCCTTTTGTTTGCATGTTCCCAGACACAGTATGCTCTATAATGTCAGGAACGAAAACGCCAGGCGCAGTCTCGATTGGAGCTCCTTTAACGCCAACAATCCCTCGATATCGCATGATTGTTTTCCTCCGTTAGGTGGCTGCTTGCGAGAACACCAGGGCAGATTTCGGGACCGTTAAGGCACCAGACATGCGAGTTTCCAATAGATATTTCATCTTATTGAAATCGATGTCGAAATCTTCGAAGAACGTTGTGCGGCCGCCTTTGTCTGCACCAACAGTATAATCACGAAGATTAACCACAATACCGAGCAGCGTTGACAAATCATCCAAAACAAAGTTCTCGAATGCCGGAACTTCAACAATATTTGACACTCGGATCGCGGCAGCCAATGCTTTCTCGGTATCATAAATGCGATGCCCGAGAGTATCTCGTACCAGGATGTAGTCAGCCAGGACGGTGGGCGAACAGAAGAATGTCGGTGCGCCAGCACCTCCGTAATACATACGGGAACGGGTGATGGTGTCAATCTGAGCAAGTTCTGCATCGACGAGCGGGACAATCACGCCATGCGCGTAGAAGTTATCGTCGTTAACGATTGGCCGAACGTTCGTTTCCAGAATCTTGTCGACGTCTGCGATATCACGACCGTCTCCGATCAAGATGGCTTGCGAAATCTCTTCCTTCAACTTACCACGCAGTTGAGCTTTCATCCACTGCACAATAGAGAAGTCAGTGATGTCGATCACGTCGTCGCGCTCCAGACTTTGTTTCGTGTAAATAGTCTGCGGCGTTGTCACGCGGGTCGCGATTACGTAGACGCTGTCAAATTTCTCAGCCTCGGTGATGTACCCTCGCGCACGGGCGATATCGGCTGTGAGATCGGCATATCGACTTTTGATACGGGCGAACGGAGTCTTATACGTTTTGTCCAAGACCATAGGCACCCATGTCTGATCATCATCATACACTCGAGGTCCGCCCTTTTCCACAAGTTGTGCTTCGGGAAATAGCAGCTCGATGTTTGTGATATCATGAGCCATGACAGAATCAGATAAAGACATTGATCGTGAGCCAATAGCTAAAGCTAGGGCTTTGTTTGTGGCAGCGTGGGCAATAATCAACGATTTATCTTCGTCTGAATCTTCAAAGATATTGTGTGTAACTGTTTCTTCTTCATTGTTCAACATGTCGTCTCCTTGGATAAGTGTTTCTTGTGAATTTTGTCCTACTAGATCGTGTAGGACTATCTTTTGTTTCTCGGTGAGCGAGTCATAAACATCACTGACTGTCGGACCATCGGCATCCGAATCTTCTGACACAGTATCGACTGATCCGCCGGCAGATACAGTAATCATCGCACCCAACAGATCTTTTTGGGCCGTATCGAACGTATCCAGAACGTCAGCTATCGTTTCTTCGTCTGCGGCATGAATTAACAACTCGATCTCGACGCCGCTTTGAATAACAGCGGTGTCTTCTACGAAGATGTCATCCACGAGGGGGTCGCTGCTATGAACGATTACGTCGTCTATGATAGCTCCTGGGTTTTGTCCAGCAATAACCAAACTAACTTCGCGGATATTACCTCGCGATACCAGTCCGCCGTGTTGCACAAGATCATTGGCGTATACGGACAAATATCGAATATCTCCGTTCTGCACCAACGTACGGGCGTGCTTTCCGGTGTCTGTATCGTTAAATATCGCCATAATACGCATTCCCGATTCTTGAGATACCAGAACGCCATGTCCAAGCACGTTCGAGATATCATCGTGTTGATGGCGCCACACCAACGGCATACGCTGCTTATCTTGGTGTGCGAATGCTCCGGACTTAATCGTTCGGCCGTCTGCACAGATAACGTTGTATTGTGTTGCTACGCCACTAAAATCATAAGTAGCTGTCATTAATGAACCTCCTATTCTTTTGATTGGTCCTGAACATCGTTGTCTGTTGGTGTTTCTTGTGACTTATTCAGGTTTTTGTTTCTAAGTTCATCCGCAGACGGATCGTCTACCGGGTGAATTCCGATAAGGGATCTAACTTCATTACTCGAGAGAATTTCGTTTCGAGTGAATTTGTCAGCAGCATCAGCCATTGTTTCCAATGGGGCCATTTTAAACAAGTTCGGGAATGCCATGATGTCTTGTCGTTGCGTTAGCGCCGTCTTTGTTAGGAAAGCGACTCGCATAGAATCAACAATGGCCTTGACGAGGGGCTCGATAGTTCTGTTATAATACTGAAGATTTTCTTCTTCTGAAGCAGTACCGTCGAATACAGCCTGTGTCAATCCTAATTGGTTATATAGCATTTCGGTGAGGTATTGAACTTGCGCCGGCAACGTATTCGCTACCGGTCGATTGAGTTGGGTAATCCTCTCTGTCGAACCAATATATGCAATGCCATACGCTGAGTCTAGCAGTTGGGCTTCAAACTCGGCCAATCTTGTGGCTGCTTCTCGCTTTCGTAATTCTGTTTTTGTTACGTATGGTAGTTGCAGTATTAAATCGAGGCTTGGAGAATTTGTTCTGTTATCGGCAGCATCCAAAAGTGCCAACTTGTCTTGCAGCCGACGCAGTGTCGAGTTTGGTTCATTCATTATACGACTTAAGGGATTGTAGACAACGGCCACATATGATTTGGGTAGGTGCACAGTAACCCGTTCGCCAAGTTGATCGTTATACACCTTGACGTCTACAGACCTAGTGTGCCACGTTTCTACTTCTCCGACTCGCATAGATAGAATATCATATGCGGCCGTGATTTTTGGAGAAATACTAACCTCTACTGGAACGATGATACACGAACCGGTATCCAACATGGTCATAACTGCATTTTGTAGGAAGGCCCGACTGGTTTGGTCTATATTTGCACTGATGTTGAGCCTGTTGTCCAACACACTTTCGCGAACTCGTTTGAAGGAGCCATATTCATCAACATCAACATGACGAATCACAATTGACGCCGCGTCCATGGATATCCTTGTGATGATTGGAGCTAACACGGCTTCTGCACTATCCCTAAACGTAAATGGCGATCCGCCAGAACCAGAATCGAATATGATGTGATCTTCTGACAAATCATTTTTGTTTGTTAACACGTTGTAACTATTTTTGATTCTTTTCATGAATCCAGCCATAGTGGGTACCTCCTTTTATTCAAACAACTCACGATGTCGTTTATATGCTACGTACGCATCCATAAGCGCACTTATAGGGTCGATTTTAGCATCATAGCGTCGTTTGTATAACTTTCTATTGCCATTCGTGTCTTCAAGAACCATCGTGTTGCCCATGGTGTATTCGATTATACTCTGATCAAAGAACAACAGTCGATCTTCAGATAATGCTTTGATTTCCCCAAGAGGAACTGATTCTGTACGGGCTCCTTGTCGAACGACTTCTATACCGTAAGGTCCGTTGTTTTCTTTATATAACTTAACGAACCCTTCAGCATTATATGGATCATATCCAAAACACATCACATCATAGCCGAGACGTTGTATTTCTTCGTCTACAGAGTAATATACACTTGGTATGTCCAACACGCTGCCGTCCATGACAATTAAAGATCTTTCATCAATAAACTCCTCGTACTTAATCCTAGAGGCTGGATATAAAGCATTTAAAGTTCGATCGGTTATATAATTGATCGATTTGAAACCAAAACCACCATTACGCAGGGGAAACAAAAGGGCAAAGGAACAGAAGTCGTCGCCTTGGGATAGATCACCACCTAGAGCACAAGCCATATGTAGAAAACTTTGTGACGTGTGGACTAGGGTTTCTTCATATGTGAAGAAGTACGTATATCCTTCCATGGGTAAGCCAAATCTCTTTGCTAAGATGTCGTTTCTAGTTGACGGAACGTTTAGTGCCCGCTCGACATCTCTGTGATAAGTCTCGTATGATACCGTAAGACCCAAATTAGGATTAGCTTTAATCCATAAGTCTGGGTTGTTGATTTCTTTAACGTCATCTAATTTGTAGTAAAATATGGACGTATGTGGATCGTCATAATCACCATTAAGTATCATTTGTAACTCAAGTTTTATGTTGTCGCCTGCTGCATTGCGTATAGTGCCTTCCGAACTCGTAGCAATTATTGTGTAGTCTTTAAGCTTTGACGCTCCTTGTTCTATGGCGCCAATAACGTCTTCGCGAATATCCGACGACAACCATTCGTCTACGGTGGCTACTTTTGGTCGTAACCCTTGTAATTTATGTATGGTCATCGGTCGAACTTCTAGTAAGGACCCAGTAATAAAACTTTCTATTCCTCGTTTGGTTGAGGTTAATAGTTCTCTGGGTGCTAATCCTACTGTTTTAGACGTTTTTGTGCGGAGTGTTAAGAACTTAAATAGTGGGCCGGGACTTCTAATGATAGCAGTCCTTAGTGGACCCAGAGTTTCTTCTGCTTGTTTCATAGTCGGAGCTGTCGTTATTTGATGTGTCGTTTCGCCGTCAATTATTAAGAAATATGCGTGAATAAATGAAGCATACATGGATTTAGCTGCGCCTCGAGCCACTATCAAATACTGCTTACTAATAAGCCGCTTAAGATATGTCTCATCCGTAAATGAACCGCCTATACCATTTATATTAGGCCGATATACATTTCTGGTTGCGTAGTAATACCATCCGAATAATTGTTCAGACCACAGTTTAAACGAATCCAGTAGTGTCAAAGTTGAACCGTCCGTTTTTGTCAATTCGTTTTCGCAAAAACATATAAACGCTTCGACTGGTCGCGGGTCATAGATAATATTTGGATTATTAATTCGTTCGTCTATGCGATTCATTTCTTTGGATATTTGTTGACATACTGGAATTTCTCCACGTACTACTCGGTCTCTAAACGCACCATAATATTTCGGAATTTCTCTATTTACCATGATGCGCTCCGATTATCCTCTAGCTTTCGATATGCCAAGATCGATTGCCGAAGTCATGCCTTTTGATACATATGCCGTTGCCGTTTGTTTAAACGCAGCACCAACAATCTCCTTAACGAGTTTAGTATTCTTATTCTTGGTGAATCGTGACTGGTTGGCTTCGGCCGATAAACTCTTGTACGTGCGTTCCAATTGCATACGTTTGACGGCGGTAGAGAGTTGAGCATCGGTTAGACCTTTGGCTTTTTTTGGTGCGGATGATTTTCCTTTTCTCACTCCCCATCGCATACCCTTTACTCCGAAGTGTTGCATATTGTTATTTGTCATGTGATTGTCCTCCTTATACCAAAGGCATAGTTCCCGTCTTAAGTGTGCCGTCCGAATATTTCACACGAAACACAAGATCGTCGTTAATTTCATCGATCCAAAACGAGATTGAACCGTCTTTCATGTCGCCATCGGCAACGGCAGTATTTGGAGCAGACAGGAATGGGCGTAGGGCGTAGGTAATGAAAGCGTCAGGTTGTGCAAAAGATACTGCCGTGGCGCTGTAACCGTGTACATGTGACCTATCGGCCACGGCTGACAATTGCATATTTCTACCAGATACAAACGAGTTTACTCCGCCGGCCACGTTATCCGAACCACCGCTCACGGTCGCGAAATCCCCGTCGGCCGTATTACTTAAACCACCGCTCACGGTGGCCCCCAGGTTGGCGGCAGTATTACTTAAACCACCGCTCACGGTGGCCACGGACCCGCTGGCAACATTATCCGAACCACCGCTCACGGTCGCCTCAACCCCGCTGGCAACATCCGAATCCGAGCCTCTACTTCTCTGCAAATCAACTGCGTTGGCTCCCCGTGCGTCGCCACCGATCCCGCCGTCGGATCGCACAATGGCTGTGCCAAGAATAGCAACACCACTACCTAGCTCAGAGGGGTTGGGTACTGTGTCGATGGCACTGGACAACCAGGCCGCATCACCCGGGGGAACGCCAACGTTAGGCGGATTTGGAACGTAAGAGACCCCATGTAACGGCTCAATAATAACGTCCACTTCGAGACTGGCCCAAAATTTACTACCATCAGAATATACGACTTGCATGCCAAACCAACCAGCAGTTGCTAAGTCTTCGGCGGTTGGCGTCCAGTCAAAGAACCCATCGCCGGCAACTAGTGCTCCGGTTATGGCCGTTACAATGTGCGTATTCTTCATTCGCAAAGTGCCAGTTAATGTATATCCAGTCAAATCGATGCTGGTATAATCGGCATATTTGGCATCGATGCGTACAGTTTCCAAATTACTCGCTTGCGTTAAACGAGTTAAAACTCCCGATATTGTTCCGGCTTTGCCGGGCCATATTACTTGATTGCTCATGGTGTTTTTCCTTTTTTTGTTGTTAACAATAATCTGGCGGCGGTATAGATGGAATCTGTCTATCCAAATACATCTCCGTGGGCATGGCATTCCATTCGTTATCTGGTTGCGCAGCTCCACCACCACACCAACCGCGTAAAACACCGTCCTTCATTGCGTAAAGTTGATATTCTCCAGTTTGAATGGTTTCCCATAATCGATCGACTGTGAAACCATTACCGAATGTGTAATTATCACGTACAGCTATCAGTTTGAACGTCGATTCGGCATTTCCGCTTCTGTAACTTAAATCGCGGCAGTCTTCTTTTGATTTGAATTGGACCCTTGAATAATATGAATACGTAACGCCGATCTGGCATCGTTCGGGCGCGATTTGACCACCAGGTTCAATATCAGTAAATTGCATATACAAAGCGGGACCTTGCGCTGGGTCATCGGCGGGCGAAGTGTCTAATATCCTAAACGGGGCACCACCGCGCCAGACATATACTTCTTTTTGTTGTCCGTTCTTAACTCGCTCTTCGCGCCCTTCGGTGAAGATTGTCCATATATTCTCACCACCGTGTTCCGCCCTGTCTACCACAACAAAAGAACGTGCGTCTGGTATCATAAAGGCCGCTGTATAATAATAGTCGCCTGGTTCGGGAGGATCTGGAGGATCTGGAGGATCTGGGGGATCGGGAATATCTGGTAGATCTGATGGTTCGGTCATGTGAGAAAAGTTCTCCTTTTTGACTACCGCGTACGACTCTCGGTTTCCAGCACGAAGCATAGTTAACAGATCATCAGTACTATGTGTTGTGGTGCGCTCATAGTTTCTAAACGCTGCCGCATTAGCTTCATCATTCTCATATGAAACCATTTCGGAAATCTGTGGTTTTTTATGGATTACAATCTTAGGCTTATTAATTTCTTCGGTGCTAAGACATATCCACATGTCCGTAAATAAATCTCGTTTGTTTGGATAGGTAGTTTGAAATCTCAGTTCTGCAGTAACCGGACCATCAGCATATCCGCTAAGCATCATCCACTCGCGATCTTTTAATTCGGGAAATTGCAATCGATCTACTTCTTGCCCGTTCAATAACAACACCGCAAATACGTCGTCCGATGCCAAAGATGGTACACGATCGTAGACGTCTGGTCGTTGATAATGTACGTTTATCGGAACTGATACTAAACAACGGCCGACGGTATCGAATCGTGTACGCAACGAGGTACCGGATGCCATATTTACAGCTTGAATCTTGAACGACGTATCACCGGCCAAAATAAGAGCATCTTTACCACCGACACATTCTTCTGGTGGCATAAATTCACAAATACGATGCGTACACTCCACAGTGCCGGTAGCTGTCCGTTCTCCATACCATAATTCTTGGCCGGATTCAATTACTGACAGCTCGAATTTGTTTGGAATTTGTCGGCGATCGGGTTGCAAAGGATCGTCTATCCAACCGGATTCAAAAGAACGCATAAGCACGGTTTCTTCACCAGATGGCGGAGGATCGATCGGTGGACATTGATCGGTTGGCGGAACCCACGGTTCAATTAAGTTGGCGTTCATGTACTTTGTGATCCGTTTCAAGTGGTTCGTGTAGTTAGCACGCCATCCTGTATTTCCGCATTCCCACCAACAGATGCCGATTAAGTTATCTGCATACGGTCGTAACGCTTGTTCCAGAATAACGATGTTCCGTTCGAAGCGTCCGTAATATGCTAGATCGTATCCGCCATCTATTCCAACTTCAACCAATGCCATACCACCATTCCATCCTTGGGATTTGAGATAATCCAATTCGTCAATAATGCGATACGCATAATTCGGCAGCTCTCTGGAAATTTGATCACCGTCTACCAAATCACCACCGCCGTACATGTGTCTTACATATATGGACTGATTGTAATCCCAGGCCCATTGTATGAACGGCACGGTATACTCTTGCCACCATTCCCAGTTTGGATTTCCGTTTGCTGATTTCACTACGGCCGATTTCTGACCATGATTTTCTTGCAACCAAATAACACACTCTTTTTCGTAAGCGAGGTGATTTTGGATATGACGAATAACTTCGGCTTTGGCGATTTCGTTTTCTTCTTCAGTTTTGTTGTCGTCGTATTCCCAACTGCCGCCAAGTTCATTCGTGATCGTTAGGTAATCACAATTCCAGGACTTAGCTTTATCGTAGATCTGCGGCATCCAATACGCGGCCATCTGCGCATAAGTCCCAGGCGGTTCGTTTATGTCACTAGGACCATCGGCATAAACTGTCGTGTCGCGGCCGATGATTATTGTGTTTGTCAATAGTTCGCCCAGACCATTTCCATTCAAACTCAACACGCAACGAGCGGGCCAATCTTTTTGTACTCCGTTCCGTGTCATGTGCGCTCCGATTAAGCTAAGTGACTTCTTCATCATCCACCTCGTTTGTTTCGATAATTAATCTGGCTTCTAAATGCTTAAGTGCTTCTTCTCTAACACCTTGTATAGTCGCACTAGGCGTAGGATCGAATACCAATTTGACTGCCTGACCAATGTAGTTCTTCGATAATGCTTTTATGATTGTGCGATCGACAAAGATAGGCCAAGCTGTGCTTGCGTCAACAACGAGATCGTCGTACTCAATAACGCCCAATTGTGACAAGACACTAACGGCTACGTTTATTAATGATAGTAATTCTACGTCAAACGCAGTGCTCTCAAAATCAACAGCTAGTGCTACTTTGACGTACGATAGTATTGTCATGATTCATTCTCCATCCTTTCGGTTCACCACAACTTGGTGTCCCCGGGTATTCTGACTACTGGATCAATGTCGAAGCGGTTGATGCCAAAGTGAATCGCTCTGTGCGTTCTCTCTGATACGGTAATCAGGTATTCTGGATCTAATGCTAATTCAATTTGATGTTCGAGGGTGTAAGGATCTATCGGATTCATGTGATGTACATAAACAGTATTCGATACTATCTCATACCCGCGAAAAGCTAGGTCACGTCCATCGTCTCGCATTATCACCGCATTTCTAGCAGAGCGCCAACTTTGCGATGAGTAGAACCGTTGGTTGAGGTGTCGAAGACTTCCGAACGTTGGTTCAAATTCTACGCCCGATAATCGAAGATACTCTAACCGCTCTTCGAACGATTTCAATTTACAAAGATCGGTGTATGTTCTTAATTCTTTGATCATGGTGGTCCGCCGTCGTATACTGTGTAAGTTCGAAGCGCTTGTAAAACGCTCTCGTGCATTTCTTCGATCTTCAGTGTTGACGCAGCAGAAGAAATCTTCTCTTCGAGGAGGTTGTTTTCTAAACGGAGCTTTTCTAACTCTATCGCAGCGCGTGCTGTGCCTAAGCGTAAAAAATATAGTACGATGGCATCTTTTGCGGAACCGTCCTTGAGTTTTTCTTCAGCTCTTGCGTATGCTAAAGCTATTAATTTGTTCTCGTGCGCTTCTTTGTCTACGGGTGGTGAAAAACGCGCGTCTTCCTTGTCGCTCATGTTTGGGCTACCTCCATCAGTCTTCATACAAATTGGCCGTATCGTAAATGATAATCGAATACTCTTTGTAGCCAGTTCTATCGATTCGTTCAGCAGTGATGCTGTCAATCTCGGCAATTATGTTGTTTTCTGAAAACCACTTTAGCGTTCCGTCTAAGCCGCTTCTGTCGGCGCTATCTATGACCAGGCATCGAACATCGGCAAAGCCTTTACTCTTTTGATTGTCTGTGCTGTAAGTTAATATAGCTTCATCGCCGATATGTTCGGGTTTAGCAGTAGCTAGAAAACAATCGTATTCCGATAGTGTATTTTGCGGGAACTGTTCGATGTGTTCTCTATATTCTATCGTTGCCTCGGCTACAGATCTGTTGTATATTGATAAATATCCGTGTAGTTCTGTGGTTGATGCGACGGGTACGTCATTTGTGGAGGACAACAGCACCGTTGCTGCCATCACTAATCGAAGTATGAAGTAAACATTCATAGGTTTATATACCTCTTTGTTGCTGGTACAGAAACACTTTGTGTGGTGGTTACATATTGTTTGGTACCAGTT
>FXBF010000624.1_pt1 | contig 12230 bp, 12 predicted proteins | sample 5335321 | NCBI WGS metagenome assembly FXBF01 (sample SAMEA103928391, study PRJEB20085) | sediment metagenome | isolation source: sediment | reverse complement strand
GCCGGTGGAGGATACCCGGTCGGAGCGACTCCGCGCTGTGCGTCTTGCGGATTCGGCAACGCTCGCAAAGCGCGCCGACCTGGTCCGGCGGGCGCTCGCCAACAACCCGGAGCTCGAGCTATCGCGCCAGCAGGTGGCGGCGGCAGAGGCCGAGAACCGTTTGGCGAAGGCCGCTTGGTGGCCGGCGATCGATGTCTTTGGCGCGGTCTTAGCATTCGGCAGCAGCGAGGGAGATGGAACGGCGGAGTGGCAGGCGGGCATCGGGCTGTCCTATCCGCTGTTCACCGGCGGTGCCCGATCGAGCGCGGTGAGCCGGACCAACGCCCAGACTCGCATGGCTCTTGAGGAACTGCGCCTGGCCGAGCTCCAGGCCCAGGACAATGTCGATCGGGCGGTTAACGCCGCCCTCAGAGCTGAGGCGGTGGTCGAATCACTCTCGCAAGCGGTCCAGCATCAGGCCGAGGTTGTGCGGATCGAGCAGCTCTCGCTGGACGCTGGCGCCGGAACTCAGACCGACTATCTGCGGGCGGAAGCGAACCTGCTACGGGCCAGTTCCATGCTCGTGCAGGCCCGACACACTGACATCGCCGCTCGGGTGGAGCTGGCGAGGGTCGTGGGCGAGCTGACTCCGGATTGGCTCGATCGGAATGTGGAGATCGCAAGATGAAAAAGAGAGGGCGGGTCGCGATCGCGATCGTCGTGCTGGTCGCCGTTGCCGTGACACTTTGGCTCACCGTTTTTCGCCCCGATGAGGATGGCGTGATCCTCGCTTCGGGCACTGTGGAGGCGACCGAGGCGGATCTGGGCTTTCAGGCGGCCGGCCGCATCGAGCGCATCGCGGCTCGTGAGGGTGACTGGATCGAGCGTGGACAGGAGCTCGCCTGGCTCGACCGGACGGAGCTCCTGGCGCGTCGCCGGGCCGTGGAGGCGCAGGCTGAGGCCGCCCGGGCCGTGCTGAGGGAACTGGAGAGCGGCTTCCGCTCCGAGGAGGTCGCCCAGGGACGTGCTGCGCTGCGAGCGGCCCAGCAGCGGGTCAACGATGCGGTGCGGGACCTGGAACGCACTCGCCGTCTTTTCGAGGGCGGCGCGGTCAGCCAACAGATGCTCGACAACGCCGAGACGGCTTTCGAGCTGGCCCAGTCGGAGTACGACAGGGCGGAGGAAGCGCTGCGGATACTCGAGACGGGTCCTCGCGTCGAGCGCATCTTGGCCCAGCGTGCGGTAGTCGCGCAGGCGGAGGCCGCCGTGGCACAGATCGACGCCGCACTCGACTTCTCGTTGATACGCGCCCCCTTCGACGGTGTGATCACAATACGCCACAGGGAGCCGGGGGAGACCGTCCCGGCGGGCGCGCCGGTGCTGACGCTCATGAACCCGGACGATCGCTGGGTGCGGATCTACGTGCGTGAAGATGAGGTGGGGCGAATCGCCGTCGGCCAGCCCGCGGCGATCACCGCGGACGCCGACCCCGACCGCCTTTACGAAGGCGAGGTCGTTTTCATCGCCAGCGGGGCGGAGTTCACGCCGCGCAACGTGCAGACCACCGAGGAGCGCGTTAAGCTGGTCTATCGGGTGAAGGTGCAGATCATCGGCGATCCGGGCACCGACCTCAAGCCGGGTCTGGCCGCCGACGTGCGGTTGGAAACCGGGGAGCTGTGAGCCGGCGATGGAACCGGCCGTATCCGTCGAGGGACTGACCCGCCGCTTCAGGGAGATCACCGCCGTCCAGGACCTGACGTTCCAGGTCGCGCCCGGCGAACTGTTCGGCATCGTGGGGCCCGACGGTGCCGGGAAGACGACGACGCTTCGCATGCTTGCCGGCGTGCTCCGGCCCACAGCGGGCGATGCTCGGGTGGCCGGCGTCAGCATCACCCGGGACCCCGAAGGTGTGAAGCATCACATCGCCTACATGTCGCAGCGCTTCGGCCTCTACACAGACCTGACGGTGCGCGAGAACATCGAGTTCTATGCCGACCTCTATCAGGTGCCACGCAAGGAACGCCCGCCGCGTCTGGAGCGCCTCTACGCTTTCTCCGGGCTTGGCCCGTTCGAGAACCGTCTCGCCGGCCAACTTTCAGGCGGCATGAAGCAGAAGCTCGGCCTCTGCGCGGCGCTCATTCATGAACCGGAGATCCTGCTCCTCGATGAACCGACCTTCGGAGTCGATCCGATCTCACGGCGCGACCTCTGGCTGATCGTGCACGGGATGGTGGCGCGCGGCGTCACCGTCATCGTCTCGACCGCCTACCTCGACGAAGCGGAGCGCTGCGACCGGGTGACGCTGCTCCACAAAGGCCGTTCGGTCGTCCTCGATACTCCGCACGCGCTGCAAGCACGGCTGCGCGATCAAGTGCTCGCCGTTCGCGCCGCCGCGCCGCGCCGCGCGCGTGACCTGCTGCGAGAACATCCCGCTGTGCGGCAGGCGGTACTCTTCGGCGAGGTCATCCATGTCACGCTGCTGGACGGGCCGCAGCATTGGCCGGCGGCGCGGGATGCTCTCATCGCTGACGGCATCACGGTGTTCGAGGAGGAGCCGATCGAGCCCTCCCTCGAAGACGTGTTCATCGATCTCGTGCAGCGGCAGGAGGAGCGGGATGGGTAAGGCCGTGCAGGTGAGTGAGCTGACCCGCAGGTTTGGCGACTTCACGGCCGTAGACCGCGTGAGCTTCGAGGTGGGCGAAGGCGAGATCTTCGGATTCCTGGGGCCGAACGGCGCCGGCAAGACTACTACGATCAAGATGCTGACGGGGCTCCTCCGTCCCAGCTCGGGCTCCGCGCACGTGGCGGGGTTCGACGTCGAGAAGGACATCGCCCAGGTCCAGCTCAACATCGGTTACATGTCCCAGCTCTTCTCGCTCTACCCCGACCTGACCGTGGCGGAGAACATCCGGCTCTTCGCCGGGCTCTACGGCGTAAGCGGCACCCGGCTCGACGAACGAAAGGAGTGGGTGGTGGAGATGGCGGGCCTCGCCGATCAGCAGGAACGCATGACCGGCGAGCTGGCGCTGGGCTTCAAGCAGCGCCTGGCGTTGGGGTGCGCGGTACTTCACGAGCCGCCGATCCTTTTCCTGGATGAGCCGACATCGGGTGTTGACCCCATTTCGCGCCGCAACTTCTGGGACCTGATCTACGAGTTTGCGGCCTCCGGGACGACCGTCTTCGTCAGCACCCACTACATGGAGGAAGCCGAGTACTGCCATCGCCTCGCGTTGATGAACCGCGCCCGGCTCATCGCCGTGGATCGGCCCCGCGCGCTCAAAGAGATGATCCGGGAACCGATCCTCGAGGTCACTACCAACGACGCCCCCAGGGCTGTGGATTTGATTCGCGGCGCGCCGGGCATCCTGGAAGTCACGATGTTCGGTCGAGCCGTACACGTGATGGTCGAGGACCAGGCCGCGGCGGAGCGCGGGATCCCCGAGCTGCTTGCCGCCGCCGGGCACGTGACCGAATCGATCCAGCCCATCGAGCCCTCTCTCGAGGATGTTTTCGTCTCTTTCATTCACCGTTCAGGTGGATCGGTGGCCGGATGAATCTCGCGCGTCTGCTGGCGATGGCCCGCAAGGAGACGATCCAGCTCCGCCGCGACGCACGGAGCTTGGTCATGGCGTTTCTGTTGCCGGTATTCCTGATCCTGATCTTCGGGTACGCCATCAGTTTCGACGTGAGGAACATCGAGATGGCGGTCCTCGACGAGAGCCAGAGCGAGGCGAGTCGTGATCTGATCGAGCGGTTCGAGAGTTCCGGCTACTTCAAGATCGTCGCCCATCCGGCGAGCTACGGAGGCGTCGATGAGCTGCTGCAGAGAGGCGTAGTCAAGCTGGTCCTGATCATCCCGCCGGATTTCAGCCGCGACTTGGCCGCCGGGCGCAGCGCACCGGTCCAGATCCTCCTCGATGGCGCCGACGCCAACACGGCCACCATCGCCCAGAACTATGCAGGCGCCATCGTCGCACGCTACTCGGCGGAGGCCGTGCTGAAGGGTCGTGAGCTTGTCCTGCCAGTGGGTGCGGAATCCCGCGTTTGGTACAACGAGACGCTGGAGAGCCGCAACATGATCGTGCCCGGCCTAGTGGCGGTCATCATGTCGATCATCGCCGCGATGCTCACAGCGCTCACCATCGCGCGCGAGTGGGAGCGGGGCACGATGGAGCAACTCGCGGCGACCCCGGTGCACCGGCTGGAGGTGGTGATCGGGAAGCTCTTACCGTACGTGGCGATAGGCCTGTTCGACGTGGCGCTCGCGATAATCGCCGGCCTGGTGGTTTTCGGCGTGCCGCTGCGTGGCAATGTCCTGTTGCTCTCGGGCATGACGCTGCTCTTCCTGCTGGGTGCGCTGAGCTTCGGCATGTTCATCTCGGCGGCCGTGAAGACTCAGGTGCTGGCGACCCAGCTTGCGTTGCAGACCGCGTATCTGCCGGCGATTCTGCTCTCCGGTTTCATGTTCTCGATCTCGACGATGCCGATCGTCCTGCAGGCGGTCACGTATGCCGTGCCGGCCCGGTACTACGTGAAGGTCACGAAGGCGATCTTTCTCAAGGGCGTAGGCTTGGAAGCCCTTTGGGTCGAGGCCGTGGCCATGATCATCTTCGCCGCCGCCGGCGTGTCGTTGGCCATCCGGGCTTTTAAGAAGGAGCTGGCGTGATGAGCATCTCTATGCTCCGCGTACGCGAGCTGCTCAAGAAGGAGCTGCGCCAGATGCTGCGTGACCCAAAGATGCGCGGGGTGCTGTTCGTAGCGCCGATCATCCAGCTCGTCGCCTTCGGCTACGCCGTCAACACCGACATCCGGGACACGGCGACGTTCGTCATCGATCACGATCGCACCGCAATCTCTCGCGAGCTCCTCGAGGCTTTCGAGTCCACGGGGTACTTCGAGGTCGTCGCCAGCTCCGACCGCCCCGCCGACCTCGTGCGGGCCCTGGATCACGGCGACGCCACCGTCGGCATCGAAATTCCCGCCGGCTTCGCACGGGATGTCTCCGCGGGCCGCGGAGCTCAGGTGCAGGTGATCCTCGACGGTACCGACTCGAACGCTGCAACCGTCGCACAGGGGTATGCCGGCCAAATCGTACAGCAGTACGGGCTGAAACGGGCTACCGCCGCCAGGACGTTTCCCGCCGGAGGCGTCGATCTCCGCACCCGTGCCTGGTACAACCCGGAGCTGGAGAGCCGCGTCTACAATGTGCCCGCCGTCATCGGAGTGCTGATTCTCCTGATGTCGCTGCTGCTGACGTCTATGTCGGTCGTGCGCGAGCGCGAGATGGGGACGCTTGACCAGCTCACCGTCAGTCCGCTATCCGCTACCGAGCTCATGCTGGGTAAGACGCTACCACCGATGCTCGCGGCCTTTGTAGTCCTTTTCCTGATCACCGCGGTGGCGGTCCTCTGGTTCGGTATCCCGATGCGCGGCTCGAATCTGGTGCTGCTCCCAGCTGCGTTTCTGTATATCGTCTCCGGGCTGTCGTTCGGGCTCCTGATCTCCACTATCTCGAAGACCCAACAGGAAGCTTTCATGTCGATGTTCCTCTTTCTGCTTCCGGCTATCATCCTCTCCGGGTTCTTCTATCCCATCAGCAGCATGCCCCGGGTCTTCCAATGGCTGACGCTGCTCAACCCGTTGCGCCACTTTCTCGAAGTCGTGCGTGCGGTTTTCCTCAAAGGCGCGGGCATCACCGATCTCTGGCGCCAGTATGCGGCGCTGACGATCATGGCAGCCGGCACCCTCTGGCTGGCCACCGTCCGATTTCGCAGAACCGTGGCGACGTAAGGCCGAAAACATGATAGATACATGATTCCTGCCTGATAGCCGCCTGATTAGAATGATCGCTACATGATAGCCCCCAGCTACCTGAGGTACGCTTTCCCCTGGATCGCGCCGGGTGGACTGGTTGTCCTGGGCGCCGTGCTCGTAACGCGCTTTGCGGCGGACTCGGTGGCGTTGGCCTGGCTGAGCGCCGGCTACCCCTATGCTGTATTCGGGGCCGCGGCTCTGCTCGCCTGGCGCTTCCATCGGTGCCGGGTTGTCGCTGCCATCATGGCTGTGGCCATCGCCGAGCGATTGATGCGGCACGAACCGGTATCGGACAGCCCGACAGTCTATGCCGCCGTCGCCTTCCTGCTTCCAGTGACCTTGGCTCTCCTATCGCTGCTGAAGGATCGCGGCGTCCTCACGGCGAGAGGCCTCGGCCAGCTCTTCTTGGTGTTGTTGCAGCCGTTCGCCGTTTCGCTGCTTCTCGAGTCTCGCCCGCAGGCTGTCGCGAGATTCTTCGGCCGCATGCTCGTCTCGCCCGGCCTTGCCGGCTGGACGGCGATCCCGCCGCCGGCAGTGCTGGCCATTGCGGGCAGCTTCGCTGTCACACTGACGGCGGCGATCCGCCGCGGGAGTCCTGTCGAGAAGGGCTTCCTCTGGGCCCTCATCGCGACGTCACTCGCCCTGACCGCCGTGCCGGGTTCCGCTGTCTCCACCCTTTACTTCACAGCGGCGGGCCTCATCCTCGGCCTCTCCGTGGTGGAGGTCTCCTACAGCATGGCGTACCGAGACGAGCTTACCGGATTGCCCGCGCGGAGAGCGCTGCCGGAAGCACTCGCCGGGCTGGGGGGGCGCTACAGCATCGCCATGGTCGATGTCGATCGTTTCAAGAAGTTCAACGATCGGCATGGGCACGATGTAGGCGACCAGGTGCTGCGCATGGTCGCCAGTCGCCTGAAGCGTGTCTCGGGTGGCGGCCGAGCCTTCCGTTATGGTGGGGAGGAGTTCATCGTGATCTTCGCCGGACAATCACGGGAAGACATCTTGCCTCACCTGGAAGAGTTGCGCGGCGTGATCGAGTCGTATGCCTTCACGGTCCGCGGCCGCGGCCGCCCTCGCAAGAAGCCGGCGAACCGGAGACCGAAAAAGAGGCGCGCCCGCGGGAAACTGGCCCTGACGGTGAGCATCGGGGTGGCCGAGCATAGCGGTGTGAACCCGACAGCCGAGGACGTGTTGAAGGCTGCGGACAAGGCTCTGTACCGCGCGAAGAGAGGCGGGAGAAACCGGGTGAGTGTTTGATTGAACACCGAACACCGCACAACCCCGTCTCCTATCTGGTATGCAACTCAACGACGTCCCCGTCCACCAGAACATGATCCTCGCCAACCCGCTGGCCTTGAAAGCGGCCTGATGTGCCCCACAGCCGTCCGTAGCGCAGGTTGGCCAGGATCTCCTTGTGGATCTTGCCGGCGAGATCGCGGACGGTGCTGCCCACGGGCAGAACGAACGGCACGCCCAGGTCGGGCTCCTTGTGCGGTTGCTTGGTGAACACCCGGATGATCTGCATGACGTCGAACAGCGCCCGCTTGAACTCCTCCAGCCCACTGCCTTCCAGGACCGAGATGGCGAAAATCGGAAAGCGATCGCCGAACAGCGTCTCGAGCTCGATCAGCACATCGGCGGCGCCCGGCGCCTCGCGCTTGTTGGCCAGCAGCAAGGTCGGAATGCAAACTTCGAAGCCTTCCCGTTCCTCGGGTACCTGGCCGATCAGCACCACGTCGCGGGCCTCCGTAGCATCAATGATGAAAGCTGTCGCCTCGGCAGCGTGGCTATCCGCCAGGTCGGCGAGCAGCACGCAGGCATCGGCGCGGCGGGCGAGTTCCGGTATCCAGCCGACGTCGAAGTCCTCCGACCACGCCGGCGAGTCGATCAGCTGGATCTGAATGTTCTCGAACGGCATCATCGCCGGGATCGGCGTCTGGGTCGTGAACGGATATTCGGCCACACGCACGTCAGCGTGGGTTACCCGGGCGATGAGCGCTGATTTCCCGGCGTTGGGCGGCCCGATCACCGGAACCTGGCCGGCTCCCACCTTCTCTATCACCCACATCGGCGCCTGCCGGGTGGACGGTGCCTTCCTGGTCTGGTCCTTGAGCTGTGAGATACGCCGTTTGATGTCCGCCTGGAGCTTGTCGGTGCCCTTGTGTTTGGGCATCACGGCGAGCATCTGGCGCAGCGCCTCGAGCTTTTCCTCGGCCGTGTTGGCCTGCCGGAAACGCTTCTCCGCCGTGTGATAGGCCGGTGTCAGATTAGCGGGCATGACGCTTTCTTGTCGGCGCTCGTCCTCTACTTTCTCGCTCCCCTATGAAGCTGTCGCGGCGGCCTGCGGCTGGCAATATCTGTCGCGTTGCCCGTGCCCTGGCGGGTGCCTATCATCTCTGTGTTGCCGAGTCCCGATCCGAAGAGGATAACCATGGAAGGATCGTCCCACGCGCGGTTCAACCTCGAGGTCGACGGAGTCGCCTACGAGCTAGTCGAGGCCGAGTTCAAAGGAGTCCTGTTCGAGGTCGTGACAATGCTGGTCTTCGAGCAGCTGGTGGACCGTGCCACGTACATACTGGAGGCCGGCGAAGGCGAGCTGACCGGCTCGGGCGGTTCGCACTTCGATCCTCTCTGTGTGAGTCTCTACCGGCGCCTCAAGGAGGAACGCTACCACGGCCCTTCCTACAGCGAGCTTGGCGGCGAGGCCCAGTCCTTCCGGCTGCGCGGCATAGCTGACGGACTTGTCTCCGTCGCCTTCTTTCTCAAGGCTGGCAGCACCGTACCTCACTTCATCGTGGGCCGGCCGGATGTGGATGTGCTGATCGCGCTGGATAGGGGTGCGCGGACCCACCTGGTGCTTGACGATCCGCAACTGCTGGCGAAGGTTACGAGACTGGTTCTCCGATAGCGTCGGGTTTGGCCGCGCCGATAGCTCCCCGTTCCCATTGTTCGAGCCAGCGTTGAATCGCGCGGCGCGATAGCCGGTAGCCGGCCTTCCATAATTCGCTACCGTGCGTGAAGTCGAGACTGGCGACGTCGAGACCGATATCCGGCTCCACGATCAACACATCATCGCACTCGGCGTAGCGCCGGGCATCTGAGCGCCACTTGCAATCCGCCGCGATACCGAACGCCTGGCCCAGCATGCTCGACAGGCTTATGTCGCGGGGCTGGCACGCCGCGCAGGTGCGACAGAGGATTCCGAGCACGCGATCGATGCCGCGCTCGAACGCCGTCTCCACCGGGACGTTATCGCTCAGGGCGCCGTCGATCAGCAGGCGGCCGTGCGGCCCCTCAACCGGCGGCAGCAGGCCCGGCACAGCGCTACTCGCCAGAATGGCCTCGATCAGATCGCCCCGCTCCCACAGGTACGGTTCGCCTGTGGCGAGGTCGGTTGTGACGATGACGAGGGGAATGGCCAGCTCCTCGAACGTGTGAACCGGGAGCAGGTCGGTGAGAAAGCGGCGCAAGCGCCGGAAACCGAATACGCTGGATGCGCGCGACCGCTTGGTGAGCAGCTCCCAGTTGAACCCAAAAACATCGCGCCGCTTCATCCGGGCCCACTCTGTCACCATGTAGCGTGTGGGTACGCCTGCGGCGAAAAAAGCGCCGTTGATGGCTCCTACCGAGGCCGCGACCACAAGATCGACGTCAATGTTCAGCTTCTCGACGGCCCTCAGAAAACCGGCCTGAACGGCGCCCTTGCTGCCACCGCCGCCCAGGATGAGGGCGGTCCTGATCTGCTCAGCCATACAGCTCCTCCGCCTTAAGAACGCCGGGGAAGGCCATACGGTTCTCGAAAAAAAACGCCGTCGCCCAATTCGAGAGCGACGGCGTTCAGGGAAACTGTCCGGGGTCTATGTTACGGTCGTGCGGCCACCACGGTCAGCCAATTGCGCGGCCAAGCCTTAATATCCAGTTCCGCGAACGTCTCCTTCAGCGACTCGACCAGCACATCGCTCGCCGTCTTGAGCGGCACGCCAGGCAGCGTGCCCGCGATGAAGTCGGAGAAACGGCTGAGGTCGATCCAGCCCTGTTCCGTCACCTTGCCCGGATAGATCTCGTGTGACTTGATCTTGAAGCCTTCGGCCTCCAGCAGCCCGACGTAATCATCCGATGTGAGCTGCTTGCGCGACTCGACCTTCGAGTGCTGCGGCTTCAGATTGTACTCCCTCTTCAGCTTACGAAGCGACTTCATCATCCAGCGCCGGTAATACTTCATAGTCTCCGGTGGCAGCGCGCCATCAAAGAACCCGGTGTTGAATGCGAAGACGCCGCCCGGCCTCAGCGTTCTGTAGACCTCAGCCATCAGACCGGGCTTGTCCTCGATGTAGTGGATGCCGTTGCAGAAGACGACCGCATCGGCCGCCCTCTTGATGGTCTGCGACATCTCCTCGGCGCGCGCCTGCACGAAATCGACCACGGCGTCGCGCACCCCGGCCACTTTCTCCGCCGCCTCGCGCAGCGCGGTGGCCGACATGTCGACGCCGATCACCATGGCGTCGCAGGCTCCGCGGATCCTCTCGAGAATGAGCGCGGTGATAGCGCCACTTCCACAGGCCACATCTACGACGGTCATGCCGCGTCTGAGATCGGCTCGGTCGACCAGCGCCTGATTCACTTCCAAGTAAAAGGCATGCTCGCTGAACGCCTTGAACGTGTACTCGTCGGGCTTCATGAGAGACTGCTCCCGGGCTGGATCTTGAACTAGCATACGGATACTAATCTAGCCTGATGGACCCTATCCCGCGAGTGGTTGCGTCGCCAGTCAGGCCAGGGTACTCTACCCGGTAGCACTCCAGCCGCTATCCCCTTGACAATCACGCACTTACCGCGGTCGCGCCAGGCCGGGGATCGTATCCCGTCTGGGCCGGCGCCGGCATCCCGGAGGAGGAAATGGATCTCGCAACTGCTCTGCTCGCCGCCATGTTGTTGATCATCCTCGGACTCGCCTGGCGGCTGTTCAGGATGGAGAAGGACGTCAAGCGCCTGGCCCAAGCTCCTCCAGCCTCCCTGCAGCTATTGCAGAAGGAGGTCCAGGCCATGCGCTCGGGCGTCGACGAGCGTCTACGTGAGAACTTGCAGCATGCTCAGGAGCTCAGCCAGCAGCTCGGCGAGCTCAAGAAGGCCACCGAACAGGTAGGACAACTCGGGGCAGGCCTCGACGAGCTGCAGAAGATCCTCCAGCCGCCGCAGTTACGGGGCGCCTTCGGGGAGCGCCTGCTCGAGGAGATGCTCTCCGATATACTTCCCCGAGACACGTTCCGTCTGCAGTACACGTATCCCAGCACGGGCGTGCGCGTGGATGTTGCCGTGCTCCTGGGCGGAGGCCGGCTCTTGCCTATCGATTCCAAGTTCCCGCTCGAGAACTTCCGCCGCTACCTCGATCTGCGTCAGTCGGGCAGCGCCGAGTCGGAAGCGGCGCACCGTGCCTTTGCCCGCGACGTGAAACGCCACGTTGACGATGTCGCGTCGAAATATCTCTCCCCAGAGGATGGGGCGGCCGATGTCGCGTTCATGTATATCCCGTCGGAGTCGGTGTTCCACGAAGTCGCTATCAGCGGCCTGGATGCGGACGGTGTGCCGTTGGCCGAGTATGCGCTGCGAAAACGAGTGGTCACCGTATCGCCCAACACGCTGCACGCCTATCTGTCGGTGGTGCGGATGGGGTTGCGTGGTTTCCAGCTCCAGGAGAGCGCCCGTGACATCCTACAGCACCTCACCCACCTGCAGTCGGATGTGGAGGAGCTGCGCGCCGAGCTGGGGACCGCCATCAGGCAAGCCCGTCACTCCCTGGCCAATCTGGCAGAGGCGGAGGATGCGCTGAGCCGCGTGGAATGGCGATTGGAGAAGATCGGCGGGGCGACCGAGCCCCAACCCCCGCCAGCCCGCTAGGAAGCCAGGCGGCCTCGAACTTCTGAGATGAAGGCGTCCAGGTTCTCGGGGCTGACCAGCAGGCGCTGCGCGCGAACGTGGTAGATGTGCCGGATCACCGGCATGCGCAGCGGCCGCCACAGTGAAAGCTCGGCCACCGGTCCGGTCTTCGTCACGACCGCCACCATGTCCGTCAAGTTCGTGCGAATGCCCAGTCCCCCCAGGATACTCCACCGCGTTTCCCTGACCCGCGAGATGTCGGATAGCGCGATCTTCTCGTCGAAGAGGACGCCCAGCTTGATCTGCACGCTATCGTCCCCTACCTCGACATACGCGTCCCCGAGGTTGCGACCGAGCCACATGAGGCCGCCGCCCACCGCCAGCGGAAGGGCCAGGACGCCGGGGGCGCGCTTCGCCACAGCCTTGGCCAGCCCGATCGCCCCGGCGGCCAATCCGCTGCCGGTCGTTAGCGCTGCCAGCATGTCTGTCCCGGCTAGAGGATAGCGCATTATCTTCCCTCTCCTTGCACGAGAGCAGCTAAGGGGCTCTCCCTATAATAATAC